>VFSW01000668.1_pt1 | contig 51052 bp, 78 predicted proteins | sample 5358111 | NCBI WGS metagenome assembly VFSW01 (sample SAMN11554181, study PRJNA540505) | mine drainage metagenome | isolation source: sediment from site ElyBrook_90M | place: USA: Ely Copper Mine, Vershire, VT | collected 2017 | reverse complement strand
CCTTCCTCCCCCTCTTTTTATTTGACACCCCGATATAATTTAACCCCAGCATTTTATTACTCCCCCGCATCTCATGACACCATCGCATTGCCTGACACCCGCGCATCGCCGGACACCCGCGCATCGCCGGACACCTGCGCATTGCCGGACACCCGCGCATTGCCGGACACCCACGCATTGCCGGACACCCACGCATCGCCATTTTGAGAAAGGTTGTTTTCCTTTTCAACCCAACCACCCAAGTCGCCGGCCGCGACGCCTAAGACCGCAATGGCGGTCAAGGCGCGGATGCGATGCAAAGTCACGCCGAAAACGACTTTGGTATCGGAAGTCAGTTCGAACTTTAGAGACATGAGAAACTCCTATATAGAGGATTAAGCCGTCGATTTTATTCCCCGAATTCGTAACGTCGTCGCGAACCGATCTGGTCGAGGTCGCCATTCAGATAATGGTCGTCGGACACCCGCGCATCGTCGTCACCAACACCCTGAATAAACACGCGACGAGCCACGTCGGCCCGATAGTCGTAGCATTGCTGGCAGCCGCACAGGATCGCGTCACCGACGTGAGGATGAGGGGCAGGAAGAGGGAGGCGGGTCATGACGGCGCCCCTACAGCGCCGATTAACATGTTTATTAATTGCTTGGTTTCTTGAAAAGACAGAGCAATGCGAACATAACGGTTCTCAAGTCGAATTTGCAATTCGATGTCCTCTGGACTTTTGCGATAGGCACGAACGCAATTTGGTTCGTTCATTTCCTTAACGACGTGAAATCGCGGGGCATTTTGGGTTTTAAGGATGTCGGTCATTTTGGTCTCTCCTATTTCGTCTGAGCCTGCATTAAAACATTCCTCGCCTTCCCTGTCAAGGGGTCCGCCGGATATTTCAAGTAGGTAACTTCGAACCGAAACTTGAAGTCCGGGCCGTTGGCCGCCGCGTTCATCCAGGCACGGGCTTCCTGGGGCAGACTGTCGAACCATTGCCAGAATACATGGTTGGAGGCGCCGGGAGGCTTGTCGTCGACGATATATGGTAAGGGGTTAGGCATTAAGACCTTTCAAGGCATAACCGCCGCAGTTGTCAGGCTGACGGCGGCCAATCTGCGTCTGTTAATTTGGCCTTGGCGGGGCAGTTTTGGCCTATGCGCCCCTGTCGGTTACACGGCCATGAAACCTCCTGTGCCGCTTGGCGAGAATAGCGCTCAGGCGCCGTAACGCGCCCTCGTCGAAAAGCCGGTGGGCGTGGATGCCCGCAACCGGCCTGCCTAACAATTAAACTACTAGCGCCCACAGGCGTCAAGCCCTGAACTTTTGTTTTCGTATTTCAGCAACCAAGGCGTCCATACCGTCGGCCTGCGACTTCTTACGCGTCAGAATGTCAACGTTCAATTGATCGATTGGACTGGCGATGGGCCAATACAACAAACAAGTTTCGTCCTGGTCGCCCCGATGGTTGCGATCTGAAACTTGCGACACGTGCATCAGACTGAGCGACGTTTCATAGAAGAACGTCCGAAAACAGCGATCCTTACCCTTCTGCCCCAGCAACGTGTGACCACGCGCCAGTTGATCAATCTGCCCGATGATGACGCGGCACGACGGGTCGTTATTGAACTTGGCCTTAGCTTCCAGAGTTCCTGTGGGCGAACCGCCGCGCGACTGACTCTTGATCCAGGCAGGATTCAGCCCGGCCTTGGTGAATTGTTCGAACAGCATCGCACCGCTCGGGTCAAAGAAATAAGGCACGATCATCTTGCCCTGGCCGGTTTCCAGCACGTCGAGCGCAGCTTTAAGTTTTGGGTTATCCTTCGGCTCGTTGATCCAGTAGGCACGGCCGTCCTTCATCAGCATGCACGAACTGATTTGTTGCAGCTTCATACGCTGGGTTAACACAATGTTGGCGTCGATTTCGTCGTCACCGACCAGGGCGTAAAATTCATCCATCATGGTCTGATAGTGCTTGCGCTGGTTGTCGGTCATCTGCAGATAAATGGGTACGGTCAATTTTTCCGGCATATCCTTGCGCCAGTCCTTCTTGAGCGCTCGAAACGAACAACTATCTAGAAGCTTACCGAGTTCCTCCTCGTTGCGAATTCCTTTGATTTGCTTGCCCATGAAACCACCCATGACGCAAAACCGGTTGCGAAAGGCATAAGGGTTAACGCCGTTCAATTCGCCAAGCAGACGCAACTTCGAATAATAATCGAGCGCATTTTGAATAAGAGGCGTGCCGTCAAGTTCACGCACGCGCACCGCGTACTTTGATAATTCACCGACGCAATACTTGGCAAGCAGTGATTGCGGGTTTTTGATACCGGTCGTTTCGTCAAACGTCAACATGCAGCGGCGCTTTTTAAATAGTTCAAGTATTCCGTCGCGCGCCCGTTTCGACCCGCGCAGCGTTTCATGAGCGATTGAATAAACGCCTGATTCCCAGTCGAACGGTAATGGGCTGTCGGTCCACATACCGCTACGCAGGAATCCAAGACCCCACTCGGCAGGAGCAAGTAGCCAGTCGGCAACGAAGCTGGAAGGGGCCAGCACTATGTTAAGATCGACATCGTTGAATGAAACGTACTCATTAAGTGCTAAAGGAGTCTTGCCCATTCCTTGCTCAAGGAAGTGACCATAGCGCGGGCGACCTTCAGCACGTCTCATGGCCTCAACTTGAACCGCCCAAGGTTTGCGGCCCCATTGCGCGTGGTTCAGGTGCCAGCGCATTACCATATTACGCTTAAATTTAAAACCGCTGCGGCAGTCCAATAAATTGCACGGCGCCAATCTTCATAACTGGCATAGACGATTGCTGCCCCAAACGAAAGAGCGATTATTAAAAGAGGAAAGGCTCTAACAATCACACCCCGTTCCCTCCGTCCGTTTCATGTGCCTTGATGGCCGCCGTCATGACCGTGTTCCACAGTTGTTCAAGTCTGCTCTTTTCCGCCGGCAGTTCGTGCCACGCGGCCTCCAGCCGGGCCAGCGCGGACGGAATGCGGGACGCGACGACGCCGTTGCCGAGGCGCCGTTCCCCGATCAAAAACAGCAGCGCGTCGAGCCGATCGGCCACGGTGATGATGGACCACATCTGATCAAACAGTTCAGGAGGAAGCGTGTCCTCAGTCTGGTCCATTTCGCTCAACAGGCCCGGCATCCGCTCCTGCATCTTAAGCCGAATGTAATCGTCGTATCGGTTACGGTCGAGTATTTCAATTTTTACCGGCGCCACTAAGTCGCCGCTGATCGTCTCATCGAGGTCATGGCTGAGAGCCGAACATATCAGCGACATCCATGCCACCATGGCCAGCATCTTGTCCGGGTAATTTTCCAGCCACCTGATGACCGTCGCAATGGCTTTGACATACATCGCAACATAATAACTATGGTTTGCGACGCTGTCGCGCGTCAAGGTCCACACCACCGACCAGCGCGGCACGATAGAGGCCGTGCGCAACTCAGGAGGAAATAGATCGATGCGCTTATCAAAGTTAAAAGCTGTAGACCGGTTTTTGTTCATGTTTTACCTTCAAACTTTTCGACGCGGGCGGTGCCATATAATTCAAGCATGCGAACGCGCTTGCGGTCGATAGCCTCATCGATTTCATACTCTTCATGAAAGCCGCGCGCTGCTAAAATTTGTACTATATAGAGCAAATCCCCTATTTCCTGCACGACGTAATCGCGCGGCGTCTTGCCGGTGGCCGCGAACCATTCCGGCATCCCCTTTAACCCGAATCGCTTGATCTTCATCACTTCTTTGATGATTTCGGAAGCTTCTTCCGCCAAGATGTCGAGCGGGTCGCCGGGGTCATGGTCGTATTTCGGGGGAATTTGGGTCATTGGCGGTTCAGCCTGCTCCAAACAAACAAACACCAATTTGCGATATCAACCAGGGAGGCTTGTAGTCCTTCCGGCGTGTTGAATTCGTGCAACACCTTCGCCTTTTCCACTTCAATCAACATCAGTCGCATTAACCCTTCGATTGATTGGTCTGCCCAATTGCGTTTTTGTTCGTTGCGGCGAAGCTTGACTTCCATCGCCTCGTTGAACTTTACCAGCGCTTCCCGCCGCTGGACGTAGTCGTCGGCCCGCCAACCTTCGCACGGGATCAGGTTCTGCTCGTCGAGCGCCTGTAGCGCGTCGATCAGGGGCTGGCGCTTGCCGGCGACGACGGTGAACTCAACGTTGACATGTTCGGTCATTTTAATCCTCTGTCGCTTCTGCTTTACCCGTAAGCACTTGCCACGCGCCGATCAGGCGCGGCTGCCACTTTGGCCAGCTGTGATGCCGCCACCAGATGCGGATATGTTTCCACCACGCGAAGCCGTGGGTGTGCGGGAAACACTTGTCGCTGTCGAGCGCCAAGCACGTCTTGTTGGTGCAGCCCGGCACTGGGCAATCAGGCCAATACCACATATAATCAGCCTGCATGGAGCTAAGCATTATTTTTTCAACTTGCAAACAATTGAACGAGCGTTTTGCAAATTCTTCCAGTGTCAACCTGTCGCGTTCGTCGGTCATTTTACATCCGCCGTGCTTGGTCCATAGTGACACAACAGCCTGGGCGGCGTCAAGCCCAAATCGAGCGCCGCGTTCATAATGTCGTTTTTCAGTTTGGCGTTGGCTTCCTCGTCCTGGTAGTCGCAGAACGTCAGATGAATGTGGGTCGGCCGCGTCAGTGTCATCGCCTCGCGCATTTGTTCGACCGAGAAGGAAAAAACTCGTCGAACGCGTTTCGTCACTGTTGTGATTTCGGGCTTCTGGCGCAGTTCGTTCCACGACACTTCGCGCTGATCGGGATAGCGACCGCCGGAAGTACCAAGTTCAGCACCGGCCTCGACGATGGCGCCGACACGTATCGGAAACGTGCGCAACACCAGCAGCGACGCGCCATAGAAGTCAGGGTGAATGCCGGCGTCGGCCATCGCCTGCCCGACCGTGCAGTTGCGCGACGTGCAGAATGGGTAGAACTGCGAATCGAGCGACAGCCCGATGCCCTGCGGTATTTCGACCAGCACTGATTTTCCGAGCGACATGATGGCGTTGAGATCGAGCCGGTTGACGAATTTCTTAGTAAACGGGTGGTCCTTGGCGATGACGCCTGACCGTAATACCTTGCGCGCCAGCGCCTCCCCGACGCCCTTGCGAGTCGAGGCGATCTTGGTCTGCGCGGAGGTGTTTTGACGTTCAGCCAGTTGGCAGGCTTCGGTAACGATGGCAGCGTTGGGGTGGATGTGAAGTTGGGATGCACCGCCAAGATCGCGCAGTTCTTGTTCGAGCGTCTCGGGGTGAACGATAGCGCCGCCATTCAAGTAAATAATGGGGCTGAAGCCGTAATGGCGCGCAATCAGTGGCGCGGTCGGCAGATGGAACGCGACGCGGGTGACGCCATTGTGGACGGAGGTGTGGCCGCTCTGGACCCCGTTGTTAGTCGTCACGATATCGAAGAACTCGCCTTGCTCGCACAAGGTCTTGGTCATGAAGGCAACGGCAGCACCTTTCCCGCAGGAACCCCACTGACCACCGAGGGTAAAGGACGCTTTACCACGCATCAAGAAATTTTCGTACATGCTTGTTCTCCGAGTTTGGCGTAGCCTTGAATGTCACGCCAATGTTCAGGGTTGTTGGAGGGTTGCAAATCGTCTTTGACACCATCAACGAGCGACAAGATGCGGGCAATCTTCAGTGCGATTTCATCGAGTACAAGCTTTTGCACATTCGGCATGTAGTCCCAGCTATGACAACCACGAAACAGGCCCCGCATGGTGTGGCAGATGCGCGCATTCTCGACAAAATCACCGTGGGTTGAGCCGCGCTGAGAAAGCGTAGCGTCTAATGTTTCTTTTAGCTCCATTTTTAAACTGGCGAGTTTTGCACAGCCATGTCGGACGCAACCAACAGGAGACTGACAATCGTTGCAAAATTTGTAATCGACGGCATTGTGTAAGAACGGGCAATAAACCGGGCCGCGCTTGGTGGTGATTTCGGTTACAACGTCAGTTGAATTAAGCGCTTTGTCCAACGGCACAGGAGAATCCACACACCGTCCTCGTTCAATACAAAGTGGGTTTACGCAATCAGTTGTTTTATGCGGGCATTTCATTTTCCTTCCCTCCATTCTTTGTGCCAGTTATAGAGCGCGCTCAAGATGTCGTTGTGGCGCGCGTCGGACTTACCGAGAGGAAGATGCCAACCACGGTCCGTCTTGTTTTTTGTAAGGGTGAAGCGCCCCCACGTTTGAACTTGCAGCCACAATTTTAGCCCCGACCCGCTGCCTTCCTGTAGGAATGACGCCATGCCGCACGGCATGCCGGCGTCATGCGCGGCCTGCAAAAAGACACCCTGGGCGTGGGTGACGTCAAGCTGAAACTGGGCGGCGGTCTTGGGGCGGGCGCGCTGCTTGACTTCGAGAAGGCCGGCGGGGAAGTCATTATGAAACGCGCCGCGTAAAGGCGCTTGTGCACGTGGAGGTAATTTCACCAGCAAGTCCGAGTAACCAATCATGAAACGATTGTTGAGTTTAAAAGCGCGCCCGCCCGCGCCGTTAACGGCGTCGACGATAAGGCGCTGAAGGTCTAACTCCTTCATTTGAAAGTCTCCATCCAGGCTGCGATGCGACGGTGCTGGGCAGCAGTAGCAAATCCCTTAAGAGAATTGGCAAGGTGCGATATAACCGCAACATTTCCTTTAGTATAACCTTTTTTAGAATTAATACGATCCACTGTTGGACTTGAATTAACAGTGTTACCTTTACCCATGCGTAGTTTGATACCAAGAACGGGACAAAATTTTGGAATTACAATATCGTCTATTGTAAGATTAAATTTTATATTTAACGATTTAGCCCGGTGCTTTGTAGCGCTAAGCATATAAGAAGCTGGATTATTCTTACGTCGTATTTTTGCGAATTTACGAACTTTATCTATATTTCTAAGGTACCAAGCTTTACGTGATGCCCTCGCTTTCTTTTTATTTTTTTGAAACCACATACGACTATATGCAGCGTGAAACTTTTTCATTTTTATGTTCATACATTCAACACAGGCGTAATTACTAACGAACCGTTCGCAAACATGACCATGCGGGCAAGGCTTACCGGTAGAATACCGTTTGCGCTTACGCGCTATGGCCTGTTGTCTACTTATCATAAGTCGCTTCGCCCCATGACTTGCCTTCACCCTCGCTTACTTTAATTGGTAAGTCTAGTTTAATTATTGTGTTTTCACTTGAAAAATCTTCCATTATATGCTTGCACTCAGCATACACTGCGCGCGAGTGCGGGTCAAGCTTAAATTGACTACTTAGGGCATCATGACAATTAAGTAACATTTCGACTCCCGATTTAATACCTCCTTCTTGTTGTAAGTATTCGTCGATTTTGACCATTTTATATTTTAGCATGTCGGCATTCCCCGTCTGAAGTAAACGATTGAATGCGACGTAATCACGATCCGGGTCGTCGAGGCGGCAGCGCCGACCAAGCAGTGATAGCACGTAACCACGTTCCCTAAATCGCCGCGCTGCCTTCTTTTGAAATGGGCGCAATTCAGGCAATGTCTTGTGATATTTGTTGAGCATCGTCTGCGCTTCGTTTTCAGACACCTTGTATTTATTGACGATGGCCCGTATGCCGCCGCCTGTGACCATCAGCATATTCAGCCTTTTGCCAAACGTGTTTCGATATTGTTTTTGGTCAGCGACCGACATTTGCTCCCAATTTGGATTTGCAGCCTTTGATACCGCTTTGTGTGAATCGGCGTCCGGGTTGTTGCGATAGTCATCGAGAAACACTTTGGCACGAGTGTAATAGGCCATTAGACGAGGTTCTAGTTGCGACCAATCCCGTTCGCCCCACAGCCCATAATCCGGCACGAACACCGACCGATACAGCCGCCCCAGTTCCTCGTCGTGTACTGGAATCTGTTGCATATTAGGGTCCGACGACGAAAGTCTACCCGTCACTGTGCCGAAATCATCCCCGCGTAGCTGATTTAGGCTACAATGGACGCGCCCCTTGAACAGGTGGCGCTCCTGCAGCGGCAGGCAGAACGTCGCCTTCAAATTTTCCCATTTGCGCAATTTGATGATCTTCTTGCCGGCGTCGTGGCGCTCCAAGTAGTCGGACGTAAACGACGGCGACCCATTTGGCCTAGTCTTCGACGGCGCCGTGCGCGGCCAGTCGGAATGCCCGTGCTTCTCCATCCAGGCTTGCACGTCGAGCGGCGACCGGGCATTGAATTCGGACGGAAAGTCGTTCTTCAGTTGCGTGACGTCGACGTCGATCTTCTCGATCAACCACTCGAGCCGTTCCTCGTCGACCTTGACGCCGCGCACCATCATGCGCGCCAGCACCGGAATCAATCGGCTTTCAACGTCGTGCACAAGGTCTAATTCCTGCGCGTGAATTTCCTTCATCTGTGCATCGCGCAACTGCCAAGTCGTGGTACCGTCACCGCAGGCGTAATCGACCGCCATCTTGTCGTCACCGCTCAGACGCCAGTAGTGGCCCATAATAGACTTGTCATTCGGCACACCCAGCTTGGCCGCCATGTAGGCGTACAATTCTTCGTCCTTCTTAGCCTGCACCTTGTGACGGATGGCGCAAGCTTTAAGGCTATACTTACCGACGTATTCGTCGAGCAACGGCTCGTTGATGATGGTATCCTCGATACGCGGCTGAAACGTGAAGCCGACTTGGCTCAGGAAACGGAGATCGAACGCCATATGATGCCCGAACGCCAGCGTGCCGGGTTGGTCGATCGCCTTGACCAGTTCCGCCTCGCCCGGCGCCAGCTTGCCATCCCAGCCGGTCGGAGACTTCATGCCGTCGCGACCCCCGACGTTGGCGGTGCCGGCATGGCGAAACGGCACATAGTAGGAATCGGCCGGGTTCGGGCTGAATGACAGCACGTAGCCGACGATGGCGTTGGTCTTCCAATCCAGGCCGGAAGTTTCCACGTCGATGCAGCGCTCACGCTGCATCGGGTCAGCCAAGCGATTGAGGACTACCTGGAGGGCAATGTCGGCCTTGTTGTCTATTTTCTTCTTCATTCCACGCCCGGACTGCTGCGCTGGGGCCGTCGACGTTTTTGCCGTGGACGCGGTAGACGATGCGCGTCGGCTTACCTTGCTTCTTGTGGTGGACGATTGTAACGCCATCAAGTCCCTCCGCCGTAAAGACGCGAAGCCCGGCTTCGCGGTCGTCGTATGCCAGAACCCAGGACGCGGAACGCAAGCGAGAAAGAGTCAACATGGGCAAAATACCAACCATAAAAGTATAGCTACTACTAAAAATGCAACACCAAGAAGAAACATTTGAAAAAAGTCTCTCATCAGAATTTAATTTCGTCGTCCATGTCGTCGTCTTTGTCTTCTTCACCCAACACTTCTTCCCGCGTCGCTTCGTTGTTCAGCCCGTCGAGGCTGCCGACGTGCTTCTGGTACAGTTCCTCTAGCCACGACATCTGCTTCGGACTAACCCGCACGTTGACGCCGAAGTCCTGCACCCGCTTGATCTGGTCGCGCACGAATTCGGGCGACCGGCCAGTCATGTTCTTGATCTCGGGTTCCAGCCCGGCGAGAATGGCTTCGAGGCGCTCAAACTGGTCAAGGGTCATGTTCAGTCTTGTTTTGCTAGAGATTGCGAAATTCGGTGACAAAAAAATACAAGCCGGCGCTGGCGCCAAGTATTACAACAACACCGATTAGCGACCAAAAGCCCCCCAATAGTGGGACGAACTTAGATCGTATGAGGCGACGAACTTACTGCCAAATACCGCAGCCACAATGACCGCGACGACTATCGGGATAGTTAGAAAGCCGAGTGTGGCAGCAACGATTTCTTTCATCATACTATTCCTCCTATGTTCAAACTGCCGGTGCGGTCGCGGTTACTCGTCGTGTTGCACGCCGCACCGGCAGCCGGATCGGATCAGTAGCGCGGGGTACCCGCCGCTTCTTCCCCGCCCGTGTCGTTGTTGCTAGCGCCGGCCGCGTCTTCTTCCGACTGCAGACCTTCGATATCCTTGATGCTCAGGCCCTTGGCCGAGAACGTTTCGTACATGGCGCGGTACTGCTGGTACAACGCCTCATCCTCGACCAGCCCAGCCGACCGCACGTCGACGTTGAAGAAGTCCTGGCCCCGACTGTTACTGTCCTGCACCGACCCGAACTGCCAGACGGTGCCGAAGATCGGCGCGCGGACCGTCTTCAGCTTGGTGTTGAACCGGCGGCCCATCTTGATCGACGAGCGCTGGAACGACAGCACCGCCGGCATCAAATCGGGTTCATCCGGGAACGCCAGCAGGAAGTTGTACATCAGGGTCGCAGCCGGCGGCGAGTTGGGGTCGGTCGCGTTCATGGTGCCCCAGTTAGCCAGTCCGGATTGCTGCACGGTCGGCGCCATCTTCCAGGTGACGGTGTTACCGCCGTCCTTCTTGTCGAGTTGGACGGTGAACTCGCCGCTCGATGGCGACCAGTGGATGCCGTCATCGGCGCGGGCCAAAATGCCGCCGCCGGCATCGCGCGGGCGCCACAAGATGTAACGCTGGTCCATGAAGATCGGCACCGCCCGGAACGGCGCGTCGAAGATGAACTCGGCTGCCGGATGGAAGAAGAAACCAGCCTTGAGGCCATCAAAATCTTGCAATTCAGGCGACAGGCCCTGCATCAGCTTGAGGCGCGGAATTTCGATGTCCTGCGACCCGATGTTTTCCTTGCCGACATCGGCATCCTGCCGCATGAACGCCGGCAAGTTCTGGACCGACGCGGAAGTTGCCGGCGGCGGGGCGTCGCGGCGAACGGCGGGGACCTGAGCGCGGGGCGCGGGTTCGGGGCGCGGTTCGTCCTTCGGCGCTGGCCGGCCCTGGTGCTGGGCAGCCTGTTGTGCTTTCGAGGCAGCGGGGCGAGAAGCAGTCTGCGGCGCCGGCTTGCGGGCCGGGGCGGCGGTCTTCTTAGCAGAGGCTTTAGGCATCGTGGTTCTCCTGGTTAAAGTGCGGGTTGACCTATTTCAAAACCGGGGCAGCCCCAAACGCCGTGTGAGCGTTGATCCAAGGGGCTGCCAGCGAACCTCCCCAGTACACCGCCGGGGCCGTCCGCAGTTTATTTTTTCTCCGTCGTCGTCACGCTCGTATTCGGCACAAGGGCCACGTTGAACAGGTCGCCGGGCGCTTCCTTGTTGTTGTCTTCCAGTTCCTTCTTGAGCGCGGCGCTAAGCGTGCCGGCGTTCACGGTCGGTTGGATGATGTCCGCGAGGCCATTTGCTCGCAACCAGTCATAAGCAGCGTCGCGTTGATCCGGTCTAATTGACGCCAGAAACCTACTTGAAATACCAACTCTATACCCCTCCGCGAGGGGAACGTTCGTTATTCCTTCGGCCTCGAACAGCGCCGGGATTTCGTGGGTCTTATAGCGCTCGAATAACTGGTCCTTGCCGAACAGCGGCTTCAACGCCTCGTCGATGCGCTTCTCCATCCGGTGCAGCGCGACGAACGCTCGCGCCAGATGGATGGCGCCGCCGTTCTTGGCCTTCTCCAGGTCCTTGGCGATGAACGGCACGACCTGCTCGAACGCCGCCATGTGCTTCATTGCCTGCATCGCGGACGGCAGCGCGTTGGCAATGGTCGCCGGCAGCGTGCCGGGTACGGCAGCTTTGATTGGTTTCGACGCGGGGGTGGCTTTCGCCTTGGATTTCTTGGTCACTGACAGTCTCCTATGTCGTCGAGGGGCAGCTAAGCACTAAGCGGGCGGCAGGTCAAGCCGAAACGTCAAACCCAGCACGGCACATACCCGCTCGCTTTTTTGTCCCAGCGCAGCACCCTGAATTTACCATGACGAACGCCAAGCATTCTAGCGAACGCCAGCATTTGAACATAATCCCCCAACGCTAACATAAAGTCATTGACCGGATCAAAGTCCTCAACCGCGCGCTGTAGTGCTTCCTCGACCGAAGCCGGTAGATGTTGATTTTCGATTTCGTCCGAGTAAACATATTTTAGATTGATGTGACGAATGTCGCCCCATTGAAGGGCATTGGTTGTGTCATCGCTCGTCATATTAACTGCGAACACAGTCATTTAAGGGCCTCGTCAACCATTTTATGATAAATGTCGTCCATGTTGTCGCTTGAAACGCATAAAGTGTACCCGGCCCTTTGCATTTGTTCGGTCGGTTCGCGCATTGCCTCAATGGCGGCGCGGGCTGGCCCTCTAAACATCCACCAATTAGGTGAGCCGTCGTCATCGTCTGGTGCAACACCACTGGCCGTAGCAATCGCCCGCGCTACTCGTTCAATCATTTCGCTGGACATGGCCTTCGCTCCTATTTCTTTTAAACTACCCCTCCCCGGCGTAGGGGGCTGGCCCCGCCGGGGAGGGGTTACTGACACGAACACAACGCCAACGCTACGAACTAAGCGGCTTGCTGCTCGGCTGGCGCCGAAGCCGGGGCTTCGACCGGCTTCGGCGCCGATCGCTTGCGGCGCGTAACCTTGGCCTTCTTCGTTTTGCGCTTGCCCTTGATCAGCGCCTTGGCCTCGACTTTCGGCAGCGCGACCTTCTGCTTCAAGGTCTTGACGCTGATCTTGCCGATCTTCACCGGGGTGCCGTTGCGCACCAGCCCGCGCAGCGCGACGCCGACCGCCATGCGGACGGTGCCGGCGTTGCCATCGGCTTTGATCTTGAGGTCGTTGGCCTTGACGACCTGTTGAACCGTGCCGCCGGCCGCCAGATGCACCAGCATCGCCGTGGCGACCGCGTCCTGGTTGCCGCGCGAGTAGTGCAGCTTGCCGCTGCTGTCGCGGATGCGAGTCAGACCGTACTTGTAGCCGCTGGTATCGATGGAACTCTTGGCCTTGCGACCCTTCGCCTTACGCTTTGCCACGGGAAACCTCCTGGTTCTGGTTGAAACACTGAAAAACGTTGACGCCCTATTAAGGGTTAAGTTTAAAGCAAACACTCAACGGGGCGTCAAGACGAAACTTTCAAGCGGCATAGATAGGCACCTTGTCGCTACTAATGAACCATTTACGCACGACGCCTTTGCCCTTACCCACGCTCATCACCAAACCTCGCTGTTCCATCGACTTAAGGCGGTCCAGCGGGTTTTCCCAATCGTCGCGCTCACCATATCCCGCCTGCTTATAGACGCGTGTCCAAATTTCCCCGGTGTTTATACCGGGGTTTTCGGTGATGGCGCGCAGATAAGCCTGTTCCCGCGTCATCACGCCCCCCATTTGATCGCGACCTTGTTGCGGATCAGCTTACGCAGCCGGTTGACCACCGACATGCGCGCCAAGCCGTGGTTAATGCCGGCGTAGCTGTCCGACCAGCAGCCATTGTTGCGGGCGAACGCCTTGAAGCGCGGCCAGTCGAGCCGCTTCTTGCCGGTGTCGGGGTCATCCTTCGACATGAATTCGGCGCGCACCTGCTGGGCCAGCGCATCGCCACAGGTCATCTTATGCGGCCGGTATTTGGTCTTGTACTTCGGCTTGACGACCGACTTGACTTCCGGCTCGTCACCTTCTTCGCCGTCGTCATCGTCGGCCTGTTTGCGCGCCTTGCGGCGCTTGGGCTTGGCGGCAGATTTGGCCTTTGACGGGCGAAGCTTGACCGGCTTGATTTCGAGCAGTGCCAGATCGAGCGCGTCCTTGGGGTCCTTGGCCGTAGCCAGAACGTTGCCCCCAGCAAGGCTAGAAACTTGAAAGTCGCCGTTTTCCCAGGGGCCGGCAATTACTAGCCCGTTTGCTTTGGCTTTCTTGGCCGTCGCGTGGTGGATTTTCATCGGTAGCTCTCCTATGTCGAAGTTGCGAAGTAACAGTTAAAACACGCGGCTTTCGGTCTGTCAAGTTATCTCGTCGCCCAGTAATAACCGACGTTCCACTTGTTGCGAAGGTGGTTGAAATAAGGGTCGGCTTCCTTGAACCGGTACTTCAGGTCGTTGACTATCTTATAGGAATCGCTGATGGCAGTGCCGCCGTAAGCCTGCCAGATTTGCTCGAACGAGAACACTTGGCCTGGAGTGTTGACGAACAGCTTGAGGGTCAAGAATTCCTGAGCCGGCACCCGCGTCAGTTCCCGTTCCTTCCACCACACCTGCCCGGTGGCGTCGTTCATGCGCAGGTGAGGAATGACCAGCGGCGATACGTTGATTAGTGGGGCATGCTGCTGCGCCAACAGCACTTCGCACACGTCGGCCAGCGCCTCGGCCACGTCCTCCAGGATGGCGCGGTCGGAAACGTCGGGCGCGGCGCGCAGCCGTTTGATGTGTTCAGGCAGGCGGTCAAGTGCGAGGGTCACTTGAAATTCCCCACGATTCGAGGACCAGCGCCAGCAGGCAGCACATGAAAGCACTGAAGAACAAAACGGCAAGGAGGGAAGCGGTCATTTTAAGTCCTCGCCGTTCTTTCCGTACTTGGCTTCGAATTCGGCACGCGTCATTTCTTGTTAGATTTCAACCACAGTAATGCGCAGCTTAAGTATAAAGGAAAAATCGGCGTCGCGGTCAAACCATTGCGTCCATGACCCATCATACAAGAAGCGAATGCGCTCTTTCATTTCCACACCACCTTGTGGCCGTGCTTGACTTTGGCGCGCAGCCGGTTGACCACCGACATGCGCACTAGCCCAGGATTTGGTAATTTGTCGTAGGCTTCAGTCCAACAGCCGTTGGCCTGGGCGAAATGTTTTAGCTTGGCGCGGTCAGTACCGCAGTGCGCAGACACCTGGGCGCCAAGATCATCCTTGGCGGGGGCCCGCCCCGGCGGCTTAACGGAAGGACTAACCCCATCTGTTGATCGTGAGCGGGGCCGGTCCAGGTCCTTCGCCTCCATAAGCTTCTGTTGCTCTACTAGTACCGGCGCCGGCTTGCACATGTGGGCGAACGGGTTGCGTTCGAAGCAGCCCTTGACCGAATTCCAACGATAGTCGATGGTGTTGAAATCGGCCGGCATGGCGTCGCGTCGCTTGCGCTTGTTGGTGCTGGCGCGCAGTTTGGCGAGCGACCGTTCCTTGCGCTGAGCCTCGGCCGCCTCGCGCAATTCGCGACTGCGATCAGTTTCGGTCGGAATGAGTTGCGTCTCGCGCACCGGCCGCCCGGCCCAGGCTTTGCGGCGCACGTCGGCCGGAATACGCAGGAACGCCGGCACGTTGAGGCCATCGGGAAAACGCTTGTCGAGAGTGGCCCAGTTCATGACGCGGCCTCCTGCAATTCCTTGAGCCAGCACTTGCGCGCCGCGATGGACGAAATACGCTGTCTGGTCAAGTCAGCATAGTCGGAGGTCTTACGCGGGGTGTTTGGGCGGAAGCCACGCATGGCAGCGTCGATGGCCACGATCTTGGCGTTGAGCCGCGTCACGCGCTTGATGGCGTAAACTTGGCGTTCAGGGGTCATGGTTCTCTCCTATTTCGACCTTACAAGTAAAGCATACCTCGCAATTTCTGTCAAGTATATTTCTTGACCCCCGTCCTTCGGGCCTCGCCGTCATGTCGGTTCCTCAAGAGTGCTGACTTCGCCGGTCTTAACGTTCCACTGCACCAGTTCGCCGTACTTGCCCTCGACCACCACCGACCCGAACACGTCGGTTTGTCGAAATTGCCAGGAGGCCGCCGCGTCGACCAGCCGCAACAAGGCGCCGACTTGGCTCTGCGCCGCGTAACCCCCATGCATAGTGCGAGCGTCCATTTTAAGCCTCCCCCGTACACCCCATACAAACCGGTCCGTCTTCCGCGTTCTCCGATTCTTCGTCCCAGTCGCACCACCAACTACATTCGCGACATTCAAACAATTCCACGTCGATGGCGTCGCTTACGTCTTTGTCATTTACTTCGTCATCGGTACAAACTTCATGCAGCGACCGGCAAGTGCCTCGCAATTCCTCGACTATTTCATGACAGCGCTCTACCGTTGCCATTCGTTCCGTTCCAGCACCAGCTTATCAGGCAGCCGGTTGTTGTTCGGCGGTGCTACGTTCGGCAACAACCAGGGCGCCTTGATATAGTCGCCCTTAAGATAAGCGCAACTCAGCGGCCCTAGCCACAGCGCCTGCCCCGGCTTCAACGGGAAGTTGGCCATCGCTTGCAATACCGGCATTTCGTTGTCATCAACGCTAATGACCGGGAGCAAAACATGACGCCTTGCCCCCGGTCAAGTTGAAACGTCAACCGCCGACCGACACGAACGTCATGTTGCAGACGTTGCGCTGGTAGGTGCCAGCGTCGTCATAGACGGTGGCCAACCGGCAGTTGGACCCGCCCACCACGGTCAGGACGTGATGGGGCGCAACGCCGAGCGCCCCAACGCGGAATGACGTGTGTGGAAAAGCCCTGCCATATTCACTGGCCTTTTTCAAATTATAGACGCGACCATCAGCCCCAACATAACGGAGGGATAAACCGTGCTTACGCGCCGCCGTGGTACCACAGCGGCAGCGCTGAAAACCATCACATTTACCGCCGCGCCGGGCGTGACGCCGATATTTACGCTTGGCTGAAATCGTCGTGGTAAGGTCGTCGCCGGTATCGACGCTTTGTTGTAAGCAGACCGGCGCGGCACTGGCTGGCGAAGTTGCTACGATGAACGTTGCGACGGCTGCGACCGCCATGAGGGATAAGGACTTCATGGTGTTTGTCTCCGCTGTTGGTGTTCAGGGTAGTGGTTCGCCCGCCTCCTTAACGACCGTTGGCTGTTGATGGGAAGGTTCTATTTAAGCACACGATATCAGTCACGTCAAATGTTTCTCCATGTCGTCCGCCGTCAGGCGCAGTTCCTTGACCCAGCCGCGCAGTACGTCGCGCGACAGCGACTGCTTGCCGTAGGACAACGCGATGGTGCCGGTGACGACGTGCAAGCGCTTCGACCACAACGTCATGACGCGGCGCAACGGCGAGATTTCGACGATGACGACGCCGGTAGGCGGCGCAGTCCAAGTCTTGACCGCACCACCAACGGTGCCGGAGGCAGCAGTGCGCTTGACGGCCTTAGGCATAATCGCTGTCCCGGTCCAATAGGAATTGCGCGGTGGGCGGTATCCAAGTTAATTCCGGCGGTGTTCCTCTCGACATTCGTTTATTCCACCAAAACCATGAATGAGACATCATAGCACCGCCCCCGCGAACCAACTTACCATGCGCGGCCTGCATGCGGCGCGAAAACACGGCAACGCGCGTTGGAGGGTTCTTATCAAACAACTGGTCGTAACGCGTCACGCTCTCCAACCAAATGGTGCGCAACAAGATTGCTACTCCCACTTCAGCTTCACCCAACGCTTTCAATACGAATTGGTTCGCGTATTTATAAGGTGGGTTAGTCAACATTATATCGTATCGGCGCGATTTAGAAGTCAAGTAATTCTCGACTTTAAACCCCTTTTTGTAATCAATAAGGTCGGACGCCATGACCTTAAACTTTTGCTCCTTTAATACTTTGACCATAAATCCCCGTCCGCAGGCCGGCTCATTAAATAACAACTTTTGCCCTTTAAGTTCTGGTGCTACATATTGAAAAAACGCACGCACTGCCCACGGTGGCGTCGGAAAATCATCCTTGTGTTCGTCGTATTTAGAATTGCGACGAACGAAAATATTACTATCGACGCGTGGCTTAAGCATTTATTAACATCCCCCACTTGTCCCGCCTGTATTTGTATTCGTTCAACGCCTTTGACCGCCGCAGAAATTCGTCGCGATCACCGCCGCCCAGGTTGAGAGAATCCGCGATGTCACGACATTTTTCACCGTGGGTCATCGTATCGTTGCCGAGCGCGTCGGCCACCTTCTCAAGTTTTTGGTTATGCACCGTTCTCTCCTATCATTGCCATCTGACACCCTCGCCATTTTGTACCGGCGCGTAGTAGTATGTACTGGCCTGCTGGTAATCGCAGCGCCTGACGCCCGGCTCGACACGTTGTTTCAAGTCGGTCGCGCAGGGCGCGCAGCAATAGAAACTTTCGGCCTGGGCGGTGGACCCAGGGGGCAAGTCATCGTAGCGGCGCAGGATGAAAATGCAGCCGCACGGGGCGCCGATGAAGCGGTCGGCCGGGTGGGCGCCCTTGATGTAGAAGCGGGTCATCTAAACATGTTCCCCGACGCCGCATGGTGCGTTGTGCAATAAGGCTTACCGGGCGCCATCGGCTCGTTGGGACAACCAAACCAATTACAATGGGCCTGGAAATGACGCAGCCGGGGGCGGGCGTTTGCTTCAGTCTGCGACGCAAACACGGGCGGTGATTTAAAAATTTTACTAAGCGGGTCGCGGTCGACTTGGCGGGCGTGCTTGGCCGCAACGGCGCGCTGCAGCCGCACATAGTGGGTGCTGAGGGTGTCGGGCGAACCACGTTGCCGGCGCGGTCCGCGCTTGGGGTGCGGAACGCCCGTGTGATCGCCCGGCCGGCGCTTCAATTCGATACGTGGCCTGACGCGATTACAAATCGACAGCACGGCCGAGCGCGACACGGGGCGTCCTGGAACCGACACTTCTGTCGCGATTTGCGACCCGGATAACCCATCAGCGGCTAATGTCCGCAGCAGCACGATATAATTGGGGTCACGAATTGAATATTGCCAGTCACCAGAGGCAAGCTTGGCGCGAGCGGCGTCGAGTTCGGCGTCAGTCATGGTTGCACCAACATTAACAATTCCACCGTGCCGTCCGGGGGTTTAGCCGCTAAGTGTCGTACTACGGTGTCGCCGTAATTGTGCAATATTTTCCAACGCGGCGGCGCCACAAATTCAGTAGCGATGACTTTAAACCCGTTGTTAGTAAGACGATTTGCCCATTTTAAATATTGGTCTTTGTCGAACGTTCCAAAATGGGATTGGCGCGTGCGGTTATTGTAGGGCGGGTCTAAGTAAACCATAGCCGGTGCTTTAAATTCTAAATTAAAATAATCTACACACTCAAATGATACTTGCACGGAACGCAATATTCTAATTTTATCGACACAGGATTTGTACGACCCTTTGATTAAGCCATTAGTGCGCGCCGCACCCCCAAAGAATTTTCCCCCGAATGACCATGCAAACCCAACGTAGCCGGTCATCGGGTCGCCCAACGGGCGCTCTCGGTTGTATTTAATATAAGTGGCTTCGGACACTTTTTTAGGAGGGTTCCACCCCCGGCGCGCTTCTTCCCAAAAGCAAATAAGGTGCGGGTTGATGTCATTTAAAATATACTTGCGGTCGGGGTATTTCTTCATCATAGCCGTTGCCGACCATAGCGCGCCGCAAAACGGCTCTACATAAGTCGTAAAATTTGGGTTTAAAGCATCAATTGCTTTAACAATTTCTTTTGACTGTCGCATCTTGCCGCCGAGATACCGCATTTAAGACACCTTTTTAGAATTTATCATGCTTTGCCCGCGGTGGTTTCGGTTCGTCGTCATCTTTCGGCCAGATCAAGGTCTGCCCCAGGAAGCGTTCAAATGCCTTGCGGCAGTCGACCAACCCCGGCATGTTGGTGATCGACGATTGGCGCGCGTTCATGGTCTTGACGGCCTGCGGCGCGTCGTCGATCAGCGGGTTGTCGTAGCTGCGCTGCGCCCGCTGCAAGGTCACGCCGATGAACTTATTGAGCGATACCGCCAGCGACTGCTCGGACGGTACCGACCGCACGTTGCGCTCGCGCAGCTTCAACATCATGGCGACGTGCAGCGCGACGCTGCTGACGGTGGTCGGCCAGTCGGCGCGCACCGGTTTAGTACACCAATTAAGCATGTCGGGCAATACCATGCCGGACACCAAGACATCTAGCCACCAATTCTCGACCGGCGACAGGTTGATGGTCTTGAGCGACAACAGCGACGTGTTCTTGACGTTGGTGCGCGGCAGCGCCGGGTCGTACTTCATTTCAATCAGTGCGTAGTGCAGCGCCGCCGGGCCGCCACCGTTCATTTCCGCGACTATCGCCTTGACCAGTGACGGCGGCGCCTTACGGTCCATCATGTCGAACACAGTGTAGCGCCGGTCGCCCGGCTTGGCGGGGGCGGCATAAGGGTCGTTCGACGTCAAAGCCAGCCGCACGAAATTCTTGACCTGCTTGGCGTCGATGCCCTTCTGCTCGAACATCTGCCACGGGTCGGTGATCAGCGACCTAATGATGCCGGCATGTTTCTTGTCGCCGCCGTAGAGGGCTTCCTCCGAATGCAGCAACAGCACGTTGCCCATATGGTGATTGAATTGCCCGATGATATGTTGTTCCTTGGTGACGACCAGATAGGCCGGGCCGAGTATCTTGCCGAAATAATTGAGCATCAGCGACTTGCCGGCACCTTCAACGCCGATGAACACCGGAGCAGTCATCGACTTGTTCATTGGTTCACGTAAAATGTTGGCGAACCAGTGACACAGCCAGTCGAACAGGATTTCGTCGCCGCCACAGATGACGTCGCGCACCAGTTCGATCCAGGCGTCGCAGGTGCCATCCTCAGGCTTGACCGCCCAGCCGGTCCACAAATTGAGAACTTCGGTTTCCTCCTGTCCTGGTAAAAAATCGACGTCAGCATAGCTGCGGCGGCGCGGGTTGGCTAGCCACAGCTTGCCCTTCTTGACCGGCTTACCGTCGATGTCGGCGTAGTCGGTGCCGACGATGTCGAGCCAGTCGTCCTTGCCGTAGAACACGGGCGGCCGGCCGGGTGGCACATCGGTGCCGGCGATCCTAAATTTACCGCCGACCGACACGACGGCGAAGCGTTCGTTGTATTGCTGCATTAAATTGACAGTAGGCGACCCCGCCCATTCCAGCAGCCGGTCGACTAGCTTGTCGTCGTTCAGTTGTTTGCGCAGCACGCCCGCGCCGGACACCTTCTTGCCGGCGGCGGCGCGCTTGTAAGTGGAACGCACGGTCGGCAGCCGCGACTTGTCGGTGTCGCCAGTGTAGGACATGACGGCAGTAATAAACTGTTCGACTTCATCCTGGGTCCAGTCGAGATAATAAAATAGCCCGGATAGGTGCTTACACGGCTCGTTGTGGTAACCATCGGTCCAGATGTGGCGCACGACGAGGGTAGCGATGGCGACCTTGCGGATGGCGCGAAGAAGAAGATCAGGAACTACAGAATTAACTTCAGGAAATGGAATGTCCGACCATTCAATCAGTTCGCCGGTTGCTTCATGCAACGACCCTGGGGCGCAAGTCTGATGCCCGTTGTCCCCTCGTATTTCAATAATTGTGGTGTTAGTAACTGGGTCTATAAAGGCTTGTTTTTCAAATGAAGACGCTTCTACTTTGTAAAGCATATGCGAACGGGGCTTCGATTTTCTTCCAAACACCGCAGACGTGGGGGGCAAAAAAATTTGGGCAAAATAAATAGCCTCTTCACAATCCAAATCAGCGTCCACCGGGCCGTCGTTAGTGGGACCAGTTACAATCCCAACTCCATAATTATTATTTTTCCAAAGTTCATCGTCCGGTGGCCGGTAATCAATACTGGCGTAAGAACGAGAAATTGCCGCCTTGGATTGTGGATGGAGAGCTACAGGTTTGTATCCATGTTTTCGCATCCAAGCAAGTGTTTGCAGTACTTGCGGCGAAGAGGATAAAATAAGAGCGTTCCTAGTCATTTTTTGGTTTTCTTGTTGTGGGGACAAACGCCAAAGTGACCATACGCTTTGTTTCGCTCGCAATCTCTCCCCCTCGCGCATTCTAAGCAATTACCTGTTATATTGCGCTCCGACAAATGCCCCCGCTTGCAGAATTTACCTGTAAAATAACGAGTTTTGTTTTTTTGCAAAGCTTCTTGCTTAGACGCGGGCAGCGTCTGTAACACGGCGTCGGACGAAGTGGAAGTGCGGGCGGGGCGGGTCAAAAGGAAACCTCAGTTTGGTTCGTGTTTGACGAAGTGACGCTTGACGTTCGGTGGAAGGTTATCAATTGCTTTCAGTATGTCGCAGCCGTTTCTTAAGACGTTGCGGCAGGTTAGAGCGGGCAAGATCGTCTTGAGAACGATTGCTAGTTCGTAGGCCGTAATATCTTCGGCCGGTTCCCAAGTATAATAATGTGGCGAGCGCCATGGAGACACGGAAATTGAGTCTTTGTAAATCAAATCGTTGGTGTTTGACGGGACTGTTTGTGCTTTAGCCGTGCTAGATAAAACAATTAAAAATGCAACAACCAATAAAATGTGTTTCATTTTAGCCTCGTTGGGCTGGATACGAGCGAAGCCTACCCCGGCGCTGGGTCGGGCGTCAAGTCGAAACGTCACTCCCATTCGCGCGGCGGCCACGTGACACCCCAACCGCCGTCTACGGCAGGCTCAGTGAAGTCGCGCTCCTTTTTTACGTTGGCTTTGTTTGTCGGCATGCAGTCGTCTTTAAACCGAAGCACGAACGCTCTGTAATCATTATACAACGCGCGCACGCATTGCAACTGTTCCTCAGGTGCATGCAGACGGCGCACATAACGCAACATGAGGCCGGCATTCGGGAAGTGCGCCGGCAACAATTGACGCGCTTTTTGCTTGAAGCGTTTGGCGAGAACATTTTGGTGTGGGTCAGCAACCGGTTGGTATTTCGCCAGCCAGCGTTCGACGGAAGTTTTAGGGGTTGGTTTGACCACGGTGCGCCTCTCATGCCGTGAGGACTTGTGGAGAATCAAGCAGTGTGCTTGGCTTTCCGCTTAAGTCACCGGGGACATGCGCGATGCGTCTTTTACGGCGAAGTCTAGGACGCGTCGCCCCCGGTGTACTCTCGCTAGGCTCTACCTACCACATGCTAGCCTAGAAGTCAACCCCTAAATTTTCCAAACCCCCGTCGTTCGGGCCTCCTCTAGGCTTGCTAGCCTCTCTAGGGTTCGCGAGGCATGTCCGCGCGACGACGCTTCTGCTAGTCTCGGACGGTTCCTTTTTATTTTTTCTTTCTTAAGAGAGAGAAAAATTTAGAAAGGCTAGAGAGACTAGAGGAGGCCCGAACGACGGGGGTCGAACGAATCTAGGCTGGTATTCAGAGCCTAGCAGGAGAAGGCCAAAGCTAGAGAAAGGCGACGAGGGGCTTGACGAGCGCCCGGCGCGCGTGGTGGAACGGGAACTTCAAGCTCGGCGCCCGCTGACGTGACGATGCGGCTTATCGTTCACCCGGCGGGCCGCAGCACGCGCCAAAGTTTCATTCCGCCTGCGCGCGCGACTCCGCCACTTAGGACGAACATGCCAAGTCATTTCGTCGTCCACACCCAGCCAAATTGCGAGAAGCGCGCTTTCGATCGTCTCAAGTCGCAAGACTTCGCGGTCTATTGCCCGATGACGCTACACGAACGTCGTCATGCGCGCCGTGTCGAGTTCGTCCCGCGCCCGTTCTTCCAGCGCTACATGTTCGTGCAAGATGATGCGCGCGGCGTTTCCTTGATCAAGCGCACTTATGGCGTCAGCGACGTGGTGCGCGCCGGCCTCGAGCCGTTGCGCGTGTCGCAGGATATCGTCGACGGCGTCAAGGCGCGCGAAGATTCGGAAGGTTTCATCATGCTGCGCAAGGACCAAGTGCCGGGCGCGTTCCGTCAAGGCGAATTGTTGCGCGTCACCGACGGCGCCTACGAGGGCTACAACGTGTTGTTTCAGCAGATGCGCGGCGACACGCGCGCCCTGGTGTTTCTGACGCTGATGCAACAACAGTTTAAGGCAACCGTGCCGGTAGCGTCGCTGGAGCGCGCGGCATGAAAACAATTACCAATGATGAGGATTATGTGCGCTTGCGTATTTTTGAAGGCGACTTAAAAATTGATGATGCTGGTAAGGAATTGTTGCGTCTTGAAAAAGACGCCCATGCTGTGACGCGGGCTGAACTGTTGCGAATACAAAATTTGCTAGAACGGCGAACAGCATGATTCAAAAAACCCCCGCAGTGGCTTTAGAAGAAATGCGCGATAATGCCTTTAAACAAGAAGAGGAGGCTGTACAACAATTTAAACAATTAACAAAAGACGAGCAATTTGAGCTATTGTTTAAGGCGGCGTTACGAGATGCTAAGTTGGTGGAGTATATTCGTAAAATTTTGGTGGTTGGTTGATGGCTCTCAAGCAAAAAAAAGCGACGCGCGCTTCCCGCAAGCCCAATCCGGCGCTGCGGTCCGCTTATGAGCAGCACCGGCAGGACCTCGAGGCGCGCGGCGTGTCGATCCCCGACCCGTTCATATTGAACGTCGATAAATTTAAGGGGCGCACACCTGAGCAGACTGAATTGGCAAAAAAGGTCGTACTGTTGTGGTTGATGCGGGGTTATTCGAAGTCGCGCGCCGCTGCCGAAGCAAAGATTTCAACCCGCACGTTGGCCACGTGGCGAACGGAAGATAAGGAATTTAATGCCGCTTGTAAGAAGGCCATCGACGACGGCACCGACCAGTTTGAGGACGAGGCGCGGCGCCGCGCCGTCGAGGGCGTCGATCGCCCGGTGTTTCAGCAAGGCGAGTGCGTCGGCTTCACGCGCGAGTACAGCGATTCGCTGATGTCTATGATGTTGGGCGGCCGTCGTCCGGATGTCTATGGCAAGCAGCGCGTCGAAATGTCGGGGCCGGAAGGCGGCGCCATCAAGCACGAAATCGAAGTGACGTTCGTGAAACCGAAAGAGGTTAAGCATGTGTAAGCACCCGATGCGGGATTTGCTGTTGTGGGTGGGGCTGGTTGCGTTGCTTGTGGCGAATGCCGTCAGTGCGTTTGCCCAGCAGCCGTCGAACCCAACGCAGGAGCGAGCCAAATATACCATCGGGTCGCTCGTCATCGATAACATCAATTGCACCGAGCAAAATGTCTTGCTGGTCGGTCAAGTCAGCGCGTTGCAGAAGGAATTGGCGGAACTGAAGGCGAAACACACGCCGGCTGCCCCGCAGGCGCCAAAGCAGTGATATGGGCGGCGCCGGTTCTATCCTTTCTGGTGACGGTCGCCTTTTGGGGGCCGTTCCAAGGGGCGGCTACCTCTCCGCGCTGGGCCGTCGCCGCGTTGACGCTGTACTGGCTACATTGGGCCTGTTTGCCGTTTTTGGCCTTTTGTTTTTGGCGTCTCGATTTCGATCAGGCGGTACATTGGTCGATAGTGTGTGCGGCGCTGTCGTTGGGGGCGAAACTTGAGACACGAACCTATCAAAAGGTTGTTTGGGCTTTTTGTGGCGGAATCGCCGTGTCGTCGGTTCTGGCTATTGCTCAAACTCAAGGTTGGCAAGGCATTCCGCAGGCCGCAGCGCCAGCCGGCTTGTTCGTCAACAAGAACGTCATGGCCGATGCCGCTGTGCTCGCGTTCGTCGCAGGGTGCGCAGTGGCCAGCCAACGATTGGTATGCGAAACAGGACAAAATCGTCGATGGGGCAACTTGGTATGGTGGTCCTTCCCGCTGATGACGTTGCCGGCGATCGCGTTGTCGGGTGGTCGCGCCGCTCAATTAGGAGCGCTGTGTGGAATGTTCTTCTTGTTGCCAGTGCGGGCGCGGTTGTGGCTTGGTTTATTTACTGCGCTTATAATGTGGCAATTCTGGTCGGAGTTGTTGCTGCCACATTTATCGTCCTTTAACCAGCGGGTATCGCTGTGGAACGATGCGGTGCAGCACTTAACGTGGTTGGGGAACGGCTCGTATGACTTTTCGACTGCACAACATCGCGAACCGAATCTTCATAACGATTGGTTGCAGGCCGTTTATGAACTTGGTGTCGTTGGGGTCGTCGTTCCCGCGCTATTCATCGTGGCCGGAAGAAATGACGCCGCGCTTCCTGTCGTCGTGGTGTTGGCCGTCATTGGATCATTTAGTTTCCCGCTGCATGTGCCGGCGTCTGGTTGGTTTGCTGCTGTTGTCGTTGGGTTTGCTCTACGGCGGCGTGCTATTGACGGCCGAACAGTTGTACCAACGCGGCGTAAGGACTGGAAACTTTCAGGATTTGGACGCCGCCCGGCGCTTGTTTCCTTATCTACGTTATATAGCTCAAGGCCCCGCGCGTAGCGGGTCGATAGCTGATTTGATGCGTGCAGTGCGTGAGGACCCGCGAGCTTTCGATCTCGCGGCAGCGCTTCGTCAACTTCAACCAAGGAGATAATGCAATGTTCAAGTTCCTAAAGTCAAGGAAGATTTGGACGGCGCTGAGCGTGCTGGCCGTCATCGCCACGCCTGTTCTCGCTGCCGGTTTGTGGCCCAACCTTCCTCTCGTAGGCGGCGCGGCTTACTGCTCATCGACCAACACGGCGGGCGTGCCGGGTACGGCTGCGGTCTGTACGTCCACGACGCCGGCCGGTCCGTCCATCGTGACCGGGCTGGAAACGATTCCGGCCGATACCAACCGGGCCGGTGGCGCGGCGCCGCAGACGGTCAAAATGACGTTGGCGTCGCTCAACGCGCTGCCGTTGTCCTATACCACGCTGCTGGCGTCGAGCGCCACGAATGCGCTCAGCCCGACTGTTCTTGACGGCGGTGTGGTTATCATCGCGGCGGCGGCACTCAGCCCGACGACGATTCAGTTGCCGCCGTCCCCCGTCGACGGTCAACAGTTCCGGCTGTCGTCGACGCAGAACATCGCGACGTTGGTCGTTAATGCCGGCACGGCGACTGTGTTGAACGCGCCAACTGCACTAACGGTGGCGACGACCGGGGCGCCTTATGGTTATACGTTCCGTTATCGCGCGACCGGTACGACATGGTATCGGCTGCAATAACGAAGTTCTTCCGGTCGAATCATCCTCCCTTGGTTCGGCTTTAACTGCCGGTCGTCTCAGACGGCGGCCGGCTTTTTTAAGGAAAGCACGCCCATGGCTCAATTGTTGAATTACGTCGCAGAAGCTGAGCCGTGGAACGTGTACCGATTGGAAGACGGCAGCACGGTACGCGTCAAGGTCGTGCTGACTCGCGTCGAGTTCAATGGTCTGGACGCCGACGGCAAGCCCAATTATCAACTCGGCTTTCAACAGATCATCGACGTGGTGGCGGGCGAACATCTGAAAGACACGGTTTTAATGAAGAAGGAACCGCGCTGATGAAAATGATCAAATGGTTGACGGCGTGCGTCCTGTTGATGACGGGCGCGGCCTTCGCCCAGTCGCCTACCAGGATTTGCATTCCGACCGGCGTCGGTAATGGCTGCATTACGATAGGTGATGGTATCGTTGCAGGCACTACCCCGTTGCCGGTGGCGGCAATTACCTTGACTCCTACGACAGTGACGGTGATTCAGCCTACTGCCACCAATCTCAACGGGACTGAGGCCAATTCGGCAGCGATCTTGTCGGCTGTGCAGGGAGCAGTACCGGCGGGTACGAACACTATTGGCGCCGTCAATATCGCTCCACGCGTGTCAGGCGGATTGACGGTATACACTGTCAATTTGGTGGCAGGGGATAATCATGCCGTCGTCAAGAATGGCGCCGGTCAATTATATCATATTTCGGCCTTCAACAATAACGCGGCAGCCAATTACCTTAGACTTTACAATTTAGGAACTGGCTTCAACGGTTGTAATTCAGCGACGGGGCTTGTTTGGTCTAGTATCATTCCCGGCGCGACGACTGGGGCAGGCTTCATTGTTTCCGATATTTCTGCAGGTGTGGCGTTCAGTACGGGCATTTCTATCTGTGTGACGGGCGCGTTTGGTTCTACTGACACGACCAGCGCCCTTACAAACACTACCATTAATATTGGATACAACTGATGCGCAGATTTCTAGCAACAATTATTTTTGTTCTTTTTGTTCTTGCTGTTCAATATGCTAGCGCCAGTTCACTACTTATGCTTGGTGCTGGAACTCCAACCGTCGCGGCGTCCTATGTCGGTCCTGGTAATGTTGTCGCGAGTTCTACTGCTTGGTATGGATTGCGTGCCTATAGCACGGCCGATCGCGGCAATGCACTGATCAACGTCTGCAACGTGTCTGACGTGGTGTGCGCTGACATGTCGAGTGACGCGACAACTGGTGCGTTGGTCATAGCAACAATTGGCGGCTCGTCGTGTAGCGTCGTTGTCTGCACAATAAAAACATTCTATGACCGTTCTGGAAATGGAAAGAATGTAACGCAAGCCACAATTTCTAAGCGCTTTACGCTGACTGTGAGTTGCGTAAATTCCAAGCCTTGTGCCGTTGCCCTCGGTTCATCCTCTCAATGTTACCTTGCGTCTAGTACAATAACAGCCACGTCGTCTACTGCCATATTTGTAGGAATAAGGACTGGCGCATTTACTACTCAGGCGACTGTCCTTGGTGACGACTCTGACCACATAGAATTTGGATATTTAAATGCCACCAATAAAGTTTATCTGTCTGGTCCAGTCACTGCTGCTAATATCACAGCGTCAGATAGTGCTTGGCATGCCGTCCAAGGTGTTTCGGTTAGTGCCTCTGGAAGTTCGATCACAGTTGACGGGTCAACAACAGGATCGCTCAATACTGGCACGGCTGCCTATACTGGCAGGCCCGTCTTAGGGGCTTACGGATCAGCCGGGCCTGCTTGTGGAGGTCAATATTTGACCGGAAGTTTTGTTGAGGGGGGCTATTGGGCAAGTGCGTTTTCTGCTGGCGACTTAACTGCGATGGACTCAAACATGCGTACTTATTGGGGAATCTGATGTATAGCTGTATCAAATTATTTGCGCGCTATGTCGCCTTAGCAAGCATGGTTCTTGCAACTGGTGGCTGGTCTTATGGTACTGGAAATTATAATGTTGTAAATGTCTTTACTTATATGTCTGTCGCCCAACAGGCAGATGTCAAGAATTGGACTGGAACATTAGACGTAACAACGCCGATAGTGAATGCAATCGCCGCAATCCCATCAGTCGGCGGCGTGCTCGTATTTCCTCCGGGTCGGTACAAGACAGCAACTTGCAATTTTGCAATCACTAATCCAACGCAAATTGAAGGCGGCGGGTCGTCTAATTACACCGCTACCGCCGGAATTACTCAAATAGAGTGTTCAAGCAACACGGCAACATTATTTACGATAACAGCGAGCGTCGCGAAGTTCAGCAATATAGCCTTGGTTGATACGGCTGCTTCCCGCTCGGCTGGTTCTGCAATTTTTACGAACGGCGCCGTTAAGACGCAGCGCGTCGACTATGATAATATTTTAATATCAGGATTTTATGATAGCATCGACGTAGGCGTCGGCACCGCTTGGATCATGAATGCCACACAAATTTATAACTCCAAACATTGGGGCGTGCGGGTAAGGAACACTGTTGATGCGGATTATGGTGATTGGACAATCACTAACACCAACATCTTCCCTGCTGCAAACGCAGCGGCGGGAATACGCTATGAAAGTTCTGGTGGAGGCAAAATATCTAAGGTTAAAATAGTTCCTGAATCCGGGGCGTTCGTCGATGGCGTCTCCATTGACACAACAGGACAAAATTCAGGGCAAATATTAATTGACAGCGTTGGTATTGAAGGCGGATCGGGAATCCCGATCAATGTTGTACGCGGCTGGCCTTACATGAAAATTACTGGCAGCTATTTGCGGGCCAACGGCGGCGGCCCGGCCATAAGTCTATCGTCCGCCAGCAATGTTGTTGTCGCCAATAATATTTTAATAGGCACTGGGAACTATGGAATCGCTACCCCTACTTCTGTTTCGGTCAGTACTTTCGGCCTTAATAATTATGATGGGTTTACCTATCCAGCGCAGCATGGGCGCACTGACAATTCAATTGATTATACAGGTTTCACCTATCTAGTTGGTGATCTCCCTAACCCAGCGCAGGTGCCACTTGGCACGCGGATTTTTGTAACCGATGCGACAGCTACGACCTTTGCGTCTATCGCTGCAGGGACAGGAGCGAATAAGGTTCCTGTTTTCAGTAACGGAACAAATTGGCTGATAGGCGGATGACTCTCTGGCACATCTTCATGCTCTACTGCGCACCGTCAATGCTGTATTTGGCTTGGCAATTAAGGTGATGATCAATGTTTGACCGTTTGATACGTCTCATCGTCGCAGCGGGCTTGTCGTTGCTATTGAGCGTGCCGGCATGGTCGCAGGCGGCGCTTCTTCCCAATGCCAAGCAGACGTTCGTCGATCAGAACGGCAAGCCGTTGACGGGCGGCAAGGTTTATAATTATGTCCCGAACACCACTGTGTTTAAGACTACGTGGCAGGATTCTGGACAGACGACTTCCAACACCAACCCGGTGACGCTCGACGCTGCCGGCCGTGCCGTCATTTACGGGCAGGGCAGTTATCAGCAACGAGTTACTGACGCTCTCGGCAATTTGGTTTGGAACGCGCCGACCACGGCTTGGAATTCAGCGGCGCCGTCTGGCGCGACCGGCACCGACACCGCGCCGGTTGGCACAGTAATGCCGTTTTCAGGTTTTGTGGTGCCGACCAATTGGGCGTTGTCTTACGGGCAGGCGGTGTCGCGTACGACTTATTCAGAATTGCTAACGGCCATCACCATTTCCGACACGACGGTGTCATGCACGGCAACGTCACCGTCGTTGAGCGGCTGGGCCGATACGTCGCAGATGCGGGTCGGGGCGCCGGTCGAAGGGTCCTGCATTCCGACTGGCACGACCGTCGTTTCCATCACCAACGGCACGACCATCGTCGTCAACAACAACGCCGTGTCCACCGTGGTCGTGCCGGTTACTGTCTTTCCCTGGGGCAACGGCGACGGCGTTTCTACTTTTAACGTTCCTGATTTACGTGGACGCGCGTTTGCCGGTGCCGATGCGATGGGCGGTACGGCGGCGTCGCGCTTGACTACTACTTATTATGGCGCGGGCGCCGGACAGCCGGGCGTGGCAGGGGGCAGCCAGTCCCATACGCTTACGCAAGCAGAACTTAGTATAGCTCTTGGCACGGCAACGAGCATTGTAACCGATCCGCAGCACCAACACGGTATTGGTCAGGGCGGCGCCGGTGGGGCCGTTGGCTTTGGCGGCGGTAGTTTTTTTGTCGGTAGTTCCAATGGTGTAACAGCATTAACTGCGACAGGAATAACTGTTGCGACGACGATTACGAATGCTGGTGGTGGCAACGCGCACGCCATCGTGCAACCGACGTTGACCGTCAATTACATCATTAAAGTCAAGCCCAACACGACCGGCGCGGGCGGCGTCGTGTCCATCGGCGGTATGTTTGGTGACGTGTTGTGCGGCAGCAACGTGGTTTGCACGGGTCAAACTATTTCGTTCTCCGGCCCAGGCGCCGTCGTCGGACCGCTAACCAGTACGACCAATAATTTGGTGTCGTTTGCCGACACGTCTGGTCAAATTTTAAAGGATTCCGGCGTCAGTATGCCGCTTAGTCTCGCTAATGGTGGCCTTGGCGCCTCGCAGGCGGCGGCGGTTGCTAGTTCAATTCCAATTTTTCCAGGCTCGGGCGGCGCAGCCGTGCCAACGCTTTCACCAACTTTACTAGGAAATTGGACGTTCAACCCTACGAGCGGCAATGCCTTAACCATCAACACGGCGACCGGGACAACCGCTATGGGTTTCAACATCACCCATAGCGGCACGACATCAGCCCCCGGCGCGACGTTCTATTACGACAGAGCTCAGATCAACAACGACGGCTTAGATACAACGGGCAATTCCACTTTTGGGCTATATACTGGTTTGAATACAGGTGGAGCAACTGCAAAAGGTCAGAAGATAGCTATCCAAGGTATAGTGAATAATGCCTACGGTTCGTCGAATACAAATGGAGATTTAATAGGCGTAAGTGGGTGGGCAATTTCTAATCAATCAAATGGTGGAACAAATACTGGGGCTGGCGCAAAGGGAACGCTTTACGCCCTTGAAGCTATCGCAAATGCTTTCAGCGGAGCAACTAATTACTCGGTCGTGTCTGGTCTTGAAGCGGACGCCATAATCAATACGGGAGCGTCGGCGGCGCATCGTTGGGGTATAAGCATATCTGCAAACAGCGATTTGCAAGGCGCCCAAACAGATGCAGCCATAGAGACTCATGATGTTCAAGCCTCTGGTCGGTTCACAAATTTTATTCTACTTCGACAGACTCCAATAACAACAGGTGGCATTATCATTGGCTCGGACTCTACCATTGTTACTGCAACACACTTTGCCAGCCTTCCGACCTACACTTTTTCAGGAAACATCTTCGACTTTGGTACGCCGTTCAAGGTAACGGGGGCCGGGGTAATGACCGTCCCATCAGTTTTTGTTGGGAACGGTGTTGCGACAACCTCAATGACTTCTCCACTAAGCATTGGCGGAAGTGGCACGACCGGAATACAAAAGACATTCAAGACGACGACGGGGAACGGTACGACCGACGCCTTCGCCTTTGTTGGTGGCAACAATGGCGGCACCACGTTCGCCACATTGGCGGCAGCAGGTTTGACGCTAAGCATGTCATCGCCGCTATTAACTACGGCAGGAACCGAACTTGTTATGAGCCAAACCGGCGACGCCGCTGGCGCAACCTCGATTACCCTGCGTAACCGCACCGGCCTTAGCGGCGCTTTGTTCACGAACGTAGCTGGTGATTGGGTTGACTTTGGCTTCGTTGGTTCAGGTGCCGTGCAGAATAATTTTCGTATGGAGCATCGAAGTGCGCAATTTAAGGTTGCGGAAAATACCGGAGGGGAATTTCAGTTTATCACATCTGGAGGTGTATTTTGGGCGGCGATAGGTGGAGCTACCACAATAATTATTCCGACTACCGCGTCAACGTCTAAGACAACTGGATCAATCATCAATTCTGGAGGCTTTGGAAATTCCGGTGCGATCTGGACGGATACGCTAGTTTACACTACCGGAATTTCGGCTAATGGAAGCGCAGGAATAACAAGGACCTGCACCATCGCGGTAGGAAATGTCCTTACCTTCACGCTTGGTATTCTTACTGCAACATCAGGAGCGGCCGGATGCGTTTAATAATTATTGTTTTATCAATAATAGCTGCTTTGGCTCTTGTTCAACAGCAACCATCTGATTCTACACTCATACAACGCGAACTTGAGGCGGCCACCCCAAAAACGACAGGTTCGCTGGTTGGTGGTGGCAGTTCTGGCATTGCCAGTGTGATCTTCACCGATACGTTCACTGACATCAAGTAACTCAAGAATAGGTCATCACAATGAGACTGTTAATCTCTGCCATTTTATTGGTGCTAACTATACCTGCACTGGCCCAGCAACCGCTCGATCCTGCATTCCTACAACGTGCGCTTGGCGCTCTCCAGGCCCAACGCAATCAGGCTATGGATGCGGCAGCAGTGAGTGAGGCGAAGGCTGCTGGCCTAGCCGACGATCTCGCCAAGGCCCAAGCGCGCATCAAGGAACTTGAAACGAAGAAAGAAGATAACAAATGAGCAAGCCCCTTGACGTAATGTTTCACCAGCGAATGTTAGCTTGCGCCGGTTTGTATCAGGGCAAGCTTGACGGGGGCTGGGGGAAAAAGACGGACGCGGCCGACAAGGCATTTCACACCGAATACCTTCGCCTGCAATCTATCGGTGGTACGTTTGACCCGCGTACCGAAGCGGCGATCATGACGCTGTTGCCGAAGGCGCAGGAAAAGGCGCGTCAATTCATGCAGGTTGCTGGATCGACTTGCAAGTTGTTGTCCGGTACGCGAACCTATGCCGAGCAAGACGCACTGTTTGGCCAACGCCCGGTGGTGACGCGAGCGCGCGGCGGCTCAAGCAATCACAATTTTTGCATCGCGTGGGACGTCGGTATTTTCATCGACGGCCGGTATCTTACTGGCGCCAAGGCAGGCGATGATGCGAAGTATGACGAACTCGCGCACAAGGTCAAGGCCCACGTCACCGGGCTTGAATGGGGCGGCGACTGGAAATCAATCGTGGATAAGCCCCACTATCAACTCGTAACCGGAAAGACGACGGCGCAAGTTCGCGCCGCGTTTGAAGCGGGCGAGCCTTTCATTTAACAACGTGTCAAGCAAGGAGTCCGTATGATGTTCAAAGACATTAAACTAGATATGAAAGACGTGATGCCGGCAACGCTGGCGGTCATGATTATGGCGCTGTTTAGCGCCGTGGTAATTACTAGTAGCTTCAAAACTGGCGGCATCGAAGCTGATGTTAAGCAGACGTTGTTTGCTATCGTCATGCTGGCAGTCGGCTTTTATCTAGGGTCGAGTTCCGATTCACGTAAAAAGACCGACGCGATGGTCGATGCTGCTGCGGCAAACGTTACCAATGTTGCCAACGCAACTAAGGCCGCGTCTTCCGACGTTCCTAAGACCCTCGGCGCGCTGGTTGCTCTAATTTTAAGCGGCGCACTGTTGATGTCTGTTGTACCTACGCCGATTTACGCTCAAGGCGCCATGAAGTCCTTAGCCCAAAGGAATGACGTCAATGCGCCGGGCGGCATTATCGGCTCAGTCGCCGGCGGCCCGGCGGCCGCCCGCCGGGGCGCCCAACCCAAACATCGGGGAATTGCGGAGTTAAAAAAACCAATTGGGGAGGGGGCGCCCCAGGACGCTGCCGGCAAGGACGCCGACCCGATTGCGGCGCCGTGCTTGGCGGCGGTTATCCCGGTGCTTGAGTTGATCTCGAAAGATTCCGTGGCGGTGGAGGGCGACGGGGTCGTGACCAAAGTGATTAAGGCTCGCATCCTGCGCATGAAGCTGCAAAGTCAGGAATTGCAGATTGCCTGCGCGCCGTGGAAACAAGACGCGCGCTCGCAAATCCTGCAAGGCGCCAAGGACGTTCTCGGCCTGCTGTTCGGCGCCATGAAGTTTGGCTTATGACGCGGGAAGCCATGGGAGAGATGGCATGACCGGGAGGTCGCGCGGATCGAAGTTATCCATCTGGCGACGCGCAGTCGCTATGGCACGACGAAATCCGCTCGCCACCATCGCCTCCGCAGTAGCCATTTTCGCCGGGATACCAGGGGCTACGCTCGGCCTGAACTACATCACAGCCGTTGCCGATTCGTGGGTGCCAGCGTTCCGGCCGGACGTCATCGTCGACCTTCACGGCAAGAAGGTTCCCGTCATCGTCCTCGCGCTCGAACACAGCACGACGCTCGACTATCTGATCTTGAAGGACCAGCGCCAGGCGCTTAAGTATGCGCAGGCCGACATGGAAAAGGCACCTAACGCTACCACACAGAACGAGATCAACCGGCTCAAGAGGTCGATCGAACAGCGCCAGGAACGGCTAGACAAGGCGACGGGTGGGAAATGACCAACAAGCGCGAGTGCGACTGATGATTGGAACCTTATTTAGCATAACTCCGGAAATGTTCAATTCGGTGGCCGTTGGTGTTGGCGCTCTGATTGTTGCTGCTGCCGCTCTGATTGGGCTTTTCTTACATGCTCGTAGCGATAGGAAGGCACTCGAACAGCACCTTATGATTGCCCGCGAACAAGCGATGGCACTCAAGCTAAATGCCATCGAAACCGCGAAAATTTCGTCCGCGACCCATTAGATCAAGGTGTCGATGGACGGTCGCATGGATCAGTTGCTAGAAATGACCGATGCGTTGGCGGACGCTGCTGGCGTTAAAAAAGGTCGCGCCCAAGTCCACGATGAAATCGCCGCAGCCGCCATTGAGACGAAGAAACGAGATGACAAACTGATCGGTCAAGTCGCCGGTGCCGTGGTCGAACGCATTGGCGAGGCGGCCGATGCGGCGGCGCAGACGGTGCCAGCTAGTATAAAATAAAAACAAAAATGAAGACTCAAGTTCAATTTCCCGACAAGGTTGCGCCGATTTTCACTCCGGCGCCGGTCAAAGTGTTGCATGGCGGACGCGGCGCGACCAAGTCATGGGACTTCGCGCGGGCGGCCCTGATCCTGGGGTCGCATAAGTCGCTGTTCATCGTCTGCGCCCGCGAAGTGCAGAAGTCGATCAAGGACAGCGTGCATAAACTGTTGAGCGACCAGATCATCGAACTCGGCTTTCACGCCCATAAGGACGATCAGGGCAACGACGTGCCGGCGTTCTACGAAGTACTGGACGTCGAAATTCGGGGGCGCAACGGCACGACGTTCGTGTTCGTCGGGCTGAACAACATCGATTCGATCAAATCGATGGAGGGCATCGACATCTTGTGGATAACGGAAGCGGCCCACGTGCCGCGCTCGAAATGGAACGTGTTGTTGCCGACCGTGCGGCGCGACCCGCCGTTCGGCCCGTTCCGGCAAGGATCGGAAATTTGGCTCGATTTCAACCCCGATCTGGCGAGCGACGATACTTACATGATGTTCGTGGTCGACCCGCCGGATGGTGCTATCGTCATTGAACTGAACTACCCCGATAACCCGTTCTTCCCGCAGGTCTTGCGCCGGCAGATGGAGGAAATGCGGCGTAAGGACTATGATGAATACCTTACCATTTGGGAGGGCAAGACCCGTAAGGTATTGCAGGGCGCGATCTTCGCGACCGAATTGAGAATGGCCATTCAGGACGACCGCATCGGCCCGCACATCAAGTACGACCCGAAGCGCCCGGTCGTCGTGACTTTCGACCTGGGCGACAGCGACGTGACGGCGATGTGGGTGTGGCAGCAACTGGGCAATCAGCACAACCTCATTTTCTACGTCGAGGAAAGCGGGCAGGACATTACTTACTTCTTGCAAATCTTGCAGGAACGCAAGTATCTGGTGAAAGGCTTGTGGCTGCCACACGACGCCCGTCAGCAACACCAATCGGCGCGTAAACTGGTGCACAATACCATCGAGAAACGGGCCAAGGCTGTCTACCCGGCGCCGGGCGTGGTCAAGGTGGTGCCGAACACGTCAATCGTCATTCAGATCAATGCGACGCGGGCTTTGCTGCCGCGTATCTGCATCAATGACGTTGAATGCTCGCGCGGCATGATGTGCCTGCAACATTTTCAATACGGCGTGGAAGAAATCAGCGACGGCCGGGTCAAGCGCAGCAAGGTGCCGCTGCACAACTGGGCGTCGCACGGCGCTAGCGCCTTCATGCAATATTGCACGCAACTGCGTGAGGGTATCGTGCAGGAGCGCGAGCGAGACACTGGCGAGGACCTGGAACGCGACAGCAAATTCTCCGATTCGTCGTTGGGATGGATGCAGTAAATGGCGCCGCGCACCCGCAAAGATGAAGCCAAGGCGCCCGAATTGTCGGACGACGACCGCATCGTGATCGAGGCGCAGGACCGTTTTAAGCGCTGTCAAGACTGGGAAGCGGAATTTCAGACGCTTTACAAGGACGACGTCAAATTCGCCAACGGCGACAGCGATAATGGCTGGCAGTGGCCGCGCGACTTGAAGAAGGAACGCGAAAAGAACAAGCGGCCGGCGCTGACCATCAATAAGACCGCCGGTTACGTCAACCTGATCGTCAACGACGCGCGCCAGAACAAGCCGTCGGTTAGCATCAAGCCGACCGGCGACGAGACTTCGTTCAAGGCGGCGCAGATTTACGAAGGTCTGATCCGGCACATCGAGTACGTGTCGAAGGCTCAGACCGTCTACGATGAATCGATGCAGAGTGCGGTCGAGGGCGGCATCGGCTGGTGGCGCGTCGTATCCGAATATGAAGGCGACGATTCGTTCGACCAGGACATCAAGATCAAGCCGGTGCGCAATCAGTTGAGCGTCTATCTCGATCCGGACATTGAGCAATTGGACGGATCGGATGCGATGTTTGGCTTCGTGTTTAACGACCTGCCGCGCGACGAGGCGATGCGCCAGAATCCGGACGTCGATTTCAGCGTCGGACCAATATCCAATTCGTTGAACGGCCCAGACACCTGGGTCAAGCCCGATAACGTGCGGATCGCGGAATATTATCGCATTCATCTGATCAAGGACCAACTCGTTTATATGGAGGATGACGAAAAAAACAGCGCGACGTTTCTAAGGTCGGACGTGCCGGCTAAATTTCGTAAGCAAATTGATGAAGCCGAGAAGAACGGGCAGGAATTCAAGAAGCGCGACGTCAACCGACGCGAATTGCAGTGGTTTAAGATCGTGGGCGACGCCATCGTCGCACGACGCAAGCTGAAGTTCAAGTACATTCCGCTGGTGCGCACGGTCGGCATCGAGCGCATCATCGACGGCAAATTGGTGCGGCGCGGGCACGTGCGCAACCTGAAAGACCCGCAGCGCATGTACAATTACAACACGTCGGCGCAGGTCGAGTACGGCGCCACCGGCACCAAGTCGCCGTGGGTAGGACCCAAGAAAGCATTCGAAGGCAACGAGGATTCCTGGAACCGGGCCAATGTGCAGAATGCAGCTTATCTGACTTACAATCACTGGGACGCGGAAACCGAACAGCCGATCCCGAAGCCGGAACGGATGGACCCGCCGGGGTTGGCGCCGGCCTTCATCGACGGCATGAAAATTGCCGACCACGAAATGGACATGGCGAGCGGGCAGTACGCGCCGCAACAGGGCCAGCCGTCGAACGAAAAATCAGGTAAGGCGATAGCTGAACGTCAGCGCCAGGGCGACACTACCAACTATCACTTCATCGACCATCAGGCCATCGCGGTGCGTTATACCGGCATGATCATCCTCGACATGGTGCCGCACATCTACGACACCGAACGCGTGCTGCAGATTCGCGGCAAGGATGGCACGCAGAGCAAGATTCGCATCAAGCCCGATCAGCAGACCGCGTTGCAACAGGAGAAGATAAAAGTTGCGGCGCAGGACTCGCAAGATGAGGCCCAGACCGTCGAGATCATGTTCAATCCGAAGATCGGCAAGTATATGGTGGAGGCCGACATCGGGCCGGCGTATTCGACCCAGCGGCAGGAAGCTTGGAACGCGTTCGTGCAAATAGTCACGGGTGCGCCGCAACTGATCGACGAAATCGGTGACTTGATGTTCTATTCGGCCGACTTTCCGCTGGCCGACAAGATTGCCGAGCGTCTGATGCGCAAGATCAGGGTCGAGAAGCCTTACTTGTTCGACGAGCAGGCCCCGACGCCCGCCATGCAGCAGATGCAGGAACAGGTTAAGGAAATGTCGACGCAGGTGGCGGAATTGATGCAGAAGCTGGCCGAGTACCGGCTCAAGTTGACCGGTAAGGAACAGATGCGCGACATCGACGCCTACGACGCCGAAAGCAAGCGCATCACGGCATTGTCGAACGCGCAACCTGAACTCAATCGTACTGGCGACGTGCCGGAACTGTCGACGCTCATCAAGCAGACGTTGGCGCAAATGTTGGGCCTCGATATCACCAAGGTAGTTGATGAGGAACAAGGTGGTGATCAAGAACAAAACGGTCAGCCGATTGACATTCCCGACATGGGGTTGGGTGGCGGCGAACAGCCGTCAATGAATGGGGCGCGGCAGGCACCGGATGGCAATTTTTATATGCGGCACCCGGATACTGGCCAGCATATGCGACTCGAGCCTCAATTCCCGCCGCATGAAGCACGCGACGACGGCTTTCACCCGTCACATATCGGGGCCAAGAAGGCGCCGGATGGCCACTGGTACGTGCCGCACCACGGCAAACCCGGTAAATACTTGAGAGTGAAACACTGACATGCCAAACGCATTAACAGGTCTGGTACAGCCAGCCATGACGGACCGAACCGCTATAGGGGGTGGCGGTTTAAGTGGGTTTGGGGGGGAAACCGTGTCACCTTCGATGCCTAACCAGCCTAACCCCCTTAATTTGGGCCTTGTTGGTTCAGGTATTGTTAACGATGTCAATTCTCAACTTGATCCTGTGTGGCAAGCGGCGGGAGTTATGGGGCCTCCCGCCGCGCCTCAGCCCGACCCTGCATGGCGAGCGGCGGGTGTTATGAACCCTCCTGTCGCGCCTGGGTTTGATACACCGCCAGCGGGGGGCGGCGGGGTCGGAATGCAAACCCCCGCGAGTGCTATTCCAAATACGTTTGCTTATACCGGCGTCGACAATTCGGGGGCGTTCATGCCGGGCAACATGATGATTAATCACGACACGCTGGGCACGCGCTGGCCGGTAACTTTTGAGGACGTGGCGCACGACCCGTTCAACATCGCGGCCAAAACTTCGGGACTTTACGGCTGATGAGTGACGTTTCCTACCAGGACGTGGACGGGTTAAGCGCGCTGCTACGCGGCGATGACGGACAATTGTCGGCGCCACCGGCCAACGAACTAGCCAAACGCGGCATCCTTGATGACCCATTCATAAAGGCAATGGGGATGTTAGTTGGGTTGGGTCGCCCTCAATTATGGCCAGAACGCATGATCCGTTCCGCTGTAACGTTGCCGGGCGACGTGGCGAGCGGGCGCGAACCCGATTATACTGGATTGCGACGGGAAGACTTCACGGACAAGCCAAAGCCCGGCGTGGGGGCGAAGCGGGAAGGTGGGTTTTTGGACAGCCTGTTGCGCCCGGTCGCGGCCGAACCTACCGACGAAATGGTTCAGCGCGTTCAGGACTTGGCGGGCATCGTGGGCGGTGCTAGCATGCCGATGGCGACGAGGGGCGCGCTCGGCATGGCAGGCGGCAAAATGGCTCAACCGGATCGATATTTGGTCCCTGCAATTAAATATGAAGGTAAAATATATAAAGGTAAGCAGGGTGACAATCACGTAGATATAGCTCGGAAACACTTAAAATCGGAGTTTGACCCTAAGTATGACGCAGAATTTATGGATAGTTTGTCGGCTAATTCCTATGGTTATGTAAACCACAAGGGTCAGTATTTAAACCGAACGAAGGCGGGCGAATACGCCGTTAATGAGGGGTTGGTAGACCCAATATTTGAAGACGTAGTTTCAAATGGCGGTTTAACTGCCGATATGCTGTCTAAGCGAGGCCCTGTCGTGATGGGGCAAGCGCGTTTGGACCAAATGTTTGAAAATGGTAATTTATCAAACAAAGATTACGAACGCGGGTTAGCAGCATTAAAAAAAGGAAAAGTTTTGTTTTCCGATTCCGGTCGCGTCGGCGCCCCTCTTTCGGCCTTGGCCAAGCAGAACGCGCCAACGTTCTATTCTGCCGTTGAACATGCGCTGATGAATGCGCCGCAGGATAAGGCGTCGCCGGTACAGTGGGCCAACTGGCTGCGCAACCAGCCCGGCGTCAAGGCCGAGGAACTCGGCTGGTTGGGGCTTGACGACCCGGCCGCGCTGCCGGCGGGCGCCAAAGGGTTGGTGAGCAAGGAAGACATATTGGCGCACGCGCAGGGCCACGGGCCGAAGATAAAAGAAATAGAAAAAAGAGGAATTGGAGAAAAAGACCAAGATGTAATTGAGAACCGTGCGCTAGAATTAATGAAAGAAGAAGGGCTTACGAATGATGAAGCTTTAAATCGAGCGGCAGTTGAAGTAGCTATAAAAGCAGAAGATAACAACGGTCCTAAGTTTTCCGATTATCAGTTGCCCGGCGGCGACAATTACCGGGAATTGTTGTTGACGTTGCCAAATAAAACTAGCGACACTTTAGGAGGCACTGCGTTATCCCCGGCTTATAAAGCCGATGTTTTTACTTCTTCTCATTGGGACGAGCCGAACGTCCTGGTGCACATGCGGATGAACGACCGCCAAGTTCCCGATGTCGGCAAGTCCCTTCACCTGGAGGAAGTGCAAAGCGACTGGCATCAGAAGGGAAGAAAAGAAGGCTATCAAAGCAACGTACCGGTTAAAATTGATTCAAGTAAATGGCGCGTTAGAAATTGGCACAACGCGTCGCGTCAAGTAGTTGACGAAAACGGGGCGGTTATTGGCGGCGACCACACTGACCCGCGTCCAACTAATCAACAATTACTTGAACGGGTTGCGCAGCGGGAACAAGAAATACGTAAAAGGGAACAGGGCGTCCCCGACGCTCCTTTCAAGTCCACCTGGGCCGATCTCGCTCTCAAGCGCGCCATCGCCAAGGCGGCGCGCGAGGGTTACGACGCGGTGTCGTGGACGCCGGGCGAACAGCAGGCGGCGAGGTACGACCTAAGTAAACAAATCAAGAAGCTTGAAGTCGGGCGGCTTGAGGATGGTCATTTGAAAGGTCAATACACGCTTAAGGCTACTGACCATGATGGACGCACTGTGCTGGACGACGCCTACCCAAAGGAAAAACTGCCCGACGTGATTGGCAAGGACATGGCTAAGCGCATCGAAGAAAACGGGCCGGATACGTATGAGGGCCTCGATCTCAAGGTCGGCGGCGAGGGTATGAAGACCTTCTACGACAAGATGCTGGTCGACAAGGCCAACGCCATCGGCAAGAAGTTCGGGGCGAAAGTGGAGTGGAAGGAAATCCCGGACCCCGAAATCAACGTCGACCGCGCCACCTGGGAAGGTCACAGCCCGGAAGTCAAGGCGCAGTTATTGAAGGCGGTCGGCAAGTCGTCGCACCTGATGAAGATTCCGGTGCTACGCTTCAATCAGAAGCTACGCGACACCGCGACGCGCAAGGGCATGCCGCTGTTTGCGCACGGGCTGCCATACAGTTTCACGCCGGTCGAGGGTAACCCGTTCGAGCAGAAGGAGCAGGCACCATGAAAATCGGCCGCAATAAGCTGAAGATGTCGTCGGGCGAGGTGCGCACCTTCGGCTCACAGAAGAAGCGTGACAATTTCGAGCGCGTCGCGCAGGCCGTCAAGCATGGATGGAAGCCAAACCGCAAGAAACGCCGTTGAGTTTTAATTCAACCCCAGGAGGACTGCCCAGTGAAAAGCCACGTCAGCCACACTCGCACCGCCCATCATCATGAAGGTCATTCGGAACATTCCGAAAAGACTTCGGCCGGTCACAAGGCACATATGAAGGAACACCGCGAGCCGTGCATGCATACGGCTTGTAGCGAGCCGGGTCACCACCTGGGCGGCAATCAGCCGAAAGGCCATGACCCGAAGCACGATAAGTAGACGCCGTTCAGTCAGGAGCGCGTGATGCAGGCGTTAATCAAGTCTCAGGCGACGGAACTGGCGGGCGTTTTTTATGAACAGGAGCGCTCGCCTAAGTTCCGTAAAGCCTTCCCGACGCTTAAGCACTATATGGGCGGCTGGCAAGTAGTGGCTGACGGCGCGCTCAAGAAAGTATCGCCGGGCTGGATGCATCACGTCATTCTGGCCCGGCGCCTGCTGGTAGAAATGCTCAAGAAGCCCGACGCCGTCGTCAGCCCGGCGATGAAGGAGCGCATCTATGACGCGTTGCTGGAGGATCGCGGCAAGTCGCAGCGATTCGGGCTGAAGGTTCATCAGAGGATGCAAGTAAATGGCTAAGAACAAATTGGCGGGGCTAATGTCGGCTAAGACTGACATGGGCAGTTATCCCACTTCGTCGCCCGCCAATCGGGCGGAATCCGAGGCGCGCGAGCGACGTTGTCGTGCCGAGGACGCATTGCGCACGTTGACGCGCGCCAAGGAAATCGAGCGCGACCGTGGCTTGATGCGCGACGTCAAGTCTGTGGCCAACGAACAGATGAAACAGTTGCAATCGATTTCGAAGCCGACGTCGTCCGGGCGACGCTAAGCAACCCGTGCACGTGAAACGGAGCGTACGACAATGTTGAGAGACAGATTGATGCGAAGCGCGGCGGTATTTGCGCAGCCGGGCGGCAGCGCGGAGGGTTCACCCCCACCGGCCGGTGAAGAGACACCGCCGGCCAAAGAAACGCCGCCTGCCGGTGAAGAGACACCACCTGCGGAAAGCGAAACGCTTCCTGTTGGTGAAGAGACACCACCTGCGGAAAGCGAAACGCTTCCTGCGGCGTCCGAGGACTGGCGCGACAAGGAAATTCGTCGCAAGCACGCGCAGAACCAGGAACTCAAGCGCCAGATGGTGGAACGCGAATCCGAACTCGAAGCGTTGCGCGCCGTGGCGGAACGCACCCAAGGTGGCGACAGACCCGCTGGCGAAGAAGCCTCGCCTGCTGCCCGCGCCGCGCCTACCATCCCGCAGGACGCGGTCAAGGCGGCGGCGCAACAATTGCGGGCGCAGGAACGGTTCGATGACGACGCTAACGCCGCCGACAAGAGCGGGCGCGAGCGTTACAAGGACGGCTGGAGCAAGGCCACCGAGACGCTCAAGACGCTCGGCGGTTTCGACCCGGAATCGATGCAGCAGATTCTGGCGACCGACGACCCGGCTCAGGTGCTGTATGAACTGGGGTCGAAGCCCGAGAATTATCAGCGCGTCATGGACTTGCCTCCGTACAAACGGTTTGCTGAACTGGTAAAACTGGCGACCCCCACCCCGAAGCCGGCGCCAAAACGCCCTTCAGGCGCGGAACCGCCGGTCGAACCCATCGGGGGAAGAAATCGTGGCGACCCGACCGAACTGCGCGACGATCTTACTGATGAGGAATGGTATGCTCGCCGGTCGCGCCAACGAACGGCGCGCCAACAGGCGAAGGCCGGTCGCTAGCTAAATAGCGACGACCCCCGTCTTGCCGGGTAAGTGCAACGCCTTTCTATCCGGGTAGAAGTCTTAAAATTTCCCGTGCTGGTCCACCCTTAAAATCTGCGACCTTGTGGACATGATCGCGCCCGAATGCTTTCCGGGTAAGGGAAGCTTTTATGGTTCAGCACGGAGACTTTCCCAATGGCCAACAATCTGCTGACGATCAGCATGATCACCCGCGAGGCGATCGAACTGTTCGTCAACTCCAACATGTTCATCCGAAACATCGACCGGCAATACGACCCCGAATTTGGTAAGACCAACGCCAAAATCGGGTCGCAACTTCGCATCCGCCTGCCGAACGATTATGTCGTCCGTCATGGCCCGGCCGTTTCGCTGCAGGACACGTCCGAACAGCAGACGGTTCTCACGATGGCTACCCAGGACGGCGTCGACGTTAACTTTTCGACCGCCGACTTGCTGCTGTCGCTCGACGATTTCTCCGAACGCATCTTGCTGCCGATGATGAACAATCTGGCCGGTGACGTGGCCAGCACCATCATGAACAACAGCGCTGAGGCCATCGCCAACGTGGCGGCCAACCTCGACGCCAACGGCAACTTGCTGACGCCGGATTCGGGCACCTATCTCGACGCCCAGGCGACCCTGGCGTTGAATTCGGCGCCGATGGTCAACCACAAGATCATCAACGACCCCCGGCAGGAGGCCCGCGTCGTGCAGTCGTTGTCCGGCTTGCTCAACCCGAACAGCGCGATTTCCGACCAGTACTATGAAGGCACGATGTACAAAGCGCTCGGTGCGACTTGGTTCTCGGACCAGACCGTCATCAAGCACACCACCGGCACGTTCACTACCGGCACGATTGCCGGCGCCGGCCAATCGGGGCCGAATCTGGTGGTGGCGGCGCTCGGTGGCACGCTCAACGTCGGTGATATCATCACCATCGCGGGCGTCAATGCCGCCAACCGCGTCACCAAGCAGGACACTGGCGAACTGCGTCAGTTCGTCATCACGGTGGCGGCGCTGGCCAATGCGGTTGGCATCAGCGTCTATCCGTCGTTGATCCCGGCGGCTCTCGACAACAACGGCGCTTACACGGTCCCGGTCCAATATCAGACCGTGATCGCGTCGCCGGCCAACGGTGCGGTGATTACGGCTTACTTCAAGCCGGCCATCACCTATCGCAAGTCGTTCCGCTACGCCCCGCAGATGGTCACGATGGCGACCGGCGACCTGCCGCTGCCGGCCAACAAAGTGACCGCCCGCCACAAATACGACAACGTGTCGATGCGCTCGATCACCGATTACCTGATCGGCACTGATCAGGAAATCACGCGTCTCGACGTGCTGTTCGGTTCACTGGTCGTGCGCGGCGAGTGGGGTTGCGTCGTTCCCGACAAGGTCTAAGCAGACCGTTCGTCTCTACCCCTGGGCCGCGAGGCCCAGGGGTTCTAACTCCGGCGTCCGGGCGCCGTTAAGCACCCCGTGCATGTAAGTTTCTCAGGAGTCTTGATATGGCCGACACTACCCAAGTTGCCCCGAAGCCGATGCGCCGCACTGGTCCATTGCGCGACATTCGCGACTTCATTCCGCGCACCCCGCAGACCAACCCGAACAACTTCCCGCCGCTCGATTATCGACGCTATCCGCTGGCGCCGACCGATGCTAACGGCAAACACTACGACGACGAATATGGCAAGATGGTCATTCTCGCCAGTCGGGAAGAAGAAGACGCCTTCAAGGCCGACCACCCTGACATGCGCGAAGTCGTCGATCCGGTCGACGCCGCCAACGAACTGCAGCGGCTGCGTGACGAAAATGCTGCGTTGAAAGCACATCGCGCGAGCGCAACGCCAGCCAAAGACGACAAACCCGGCAGCGTCGGTGGCTTCGTCAAGGGCGCAAAATCGGCACCGGAAGCCACGAAACAACCCGGTTCCCGGCTCGAATAAGGACCTGACACGTGACGACAGCCCAAGATATCGTTACTTTTGCGCTCAAGAAGAGCGGTATCTTGGGCGTCGGCCGCGCGGCGTCGGCTGCCGACGCCAACGACGGGCTGGCCGACTTTCAGGATTTGCTGGCGCAATGGACGCGCCAGCGCTGGATGAACTGGGACATGCTTAACATCGGCAAGGTGTCGACTGGCGCCTTGACTTATACCGCCGGCCCCGGCGGCGATTACAGCGTCACGCCGCGCCCCAACCGCATCGCGTCAGCATTCTTGCGTAATTTGGTAAACCCCGTCGGCCTTAACGTCGACACCCCGGTTGAAGTGATCGCGGCGCGCGAGGAATTCGACCGCATCAGCTTGAAAGCGCTGGTGTCGTTCACACAATATGTGTTTCTCGACACCGCCTACCCGCTGGCCGTCGTACGACCGTACCCAATACCGACTGCTAGTATTTACTCTCTATTTCTGACGTTCAAGGACGTGATGCCGATAATTGATCTCGACACCGACATGATTGTGTTCCCGGCTGAATATTTTCCGGCCATGAAATTCGAACTGGCGCGCATTCTGCGACAGTCTTACGGCAAGGGTATGAAGCCCGATCCTGAACTCAACCGGCTGGCGGCCCGTGCCATCAATGTCATCAAGGACGCCAATTTGCAAATCCCGGAACTAGTGATGCCGAAGGTCCTAGTTGCCAGTTCACCTGGATATAACGTATTGAGCGACCAGTTTTAGTAGAGTAGCGTTCGTGTAGTCTTTAACTAGAACAGAGGAATGAACAGATGCAAATCGGAACCGCGCCCATTCGGGGCTTTGCACTCCAAGACGGCAACTGGCTGCGAGCGCTCGCCAACGGTCAGAATAACTCGGTACAATCAGGCTTCACCGCTCAGGCCGACAATTCCAAGGCCAACGCCACTCAACTACCGGCCGGCGTGGCGATGCTCGAAGTTAGCACCGTGGCCGCCGCCAACGATTCGTGTCTGATGCCGCAGGCGCTGGCGGGCACCGTTGTGTTGGTCTACAATGCCGGCGCTAACACTACCGATCTGTTCGGTAAGGGCACCGACACCATCGCGGGCGCCGCGACCGCCAACGCCTACTCGCTGACCACCAAGCAGTCGGCGCTGTTCTTCTGCGCCGTCGACGGCGACTGGGGAGTGGTCAAGAGCGCTTAAATGATACCGATTCCCCTGACCAGCGGCGCTTACAGTTCACGTAGCGTAATTGCGAATGCACAGCGCTGCGTGAACTTGTACCCCGAGGCTAACCCGGAGGCTACCAAGCCTCCGGTGCCGGTGACTCACTACCCGCGCCCCGGCAAGAAATTGTTGGCCATTCCGCCCGTGCTGGGGGTCGGGCGCGGCATGTACCGCGCCACCAACGGCGACTTGTACGCGGTAGTAAATGATGTAATTTATTTCGTTAATAATGTCTTCGGGTTTACGGCCATCGGCAACATCGGGATCGGCACCAGCAACGTGTTGATGGCTGACAACGGTCAGGACGTGGGTGACGATCTGGTGGTCGTTGACGGCTCGGCCAACGGTTGGACGATCACGATGTCGACGCGCGCCTTCGCCGCGATAGTAGACGGCACCGGCACGTTCGTCGGCGCCAATCGCGTCGATTATCTGAGCGGGTTCTTCCTGTTCAACGCCCCCGGCACGCCTTATTGGTACACGTCGTTGTTGAACAGCGTGACCTTCAACGCGCTCGACATCGCGTCGAAATCCAGTTATGCTGACAATATTCAGACGCTCGGCGTCCGTCAGCGTGAAGTGTGGTTAATTGGCACCTTGTCGACCGAACCGTGGTTCCTGTCGGGCGCTGCCGAATTTGCGTTCGAGGCGGTGGCGTCGACGTTCGTGCCTTACGGTTGCGCCGCGCTCTATTCGATGCAGCCGATTGACGGCGAACTATTCTGGTTGTCGCAGGACTTGAAGGGTCGAGGCGTCGTCGTCAAGACTGAGAATTATAAGGCTACTCGTATTTCCACCCACGCCATCGAGGCCGCGATCCAAAAATACGCGCGCATCGATGATGCTGTCGGCAGTTCGTATCAGATCGAAGGCCACACTTTCTACGTGCTGACGTTTCCGACCGCCGACAAGACCTGGGTGTATGATTTGGCTACTAAGCAATGGCACGAATCGACGTGGCTCGACAATGACGGCGTCGAACACCGTGACCGTTGCCCTTATTACGCGCACGCCTATGGTAAGGTCATCGGGCAGGACTGGGAAACCGGCCTGCTGTACGAAATCGATGTCGATACGTTCCAGGACAACGGCCAGCCGATCTTGTGTCGGCGCGGTTTTCCGCACGTTCTCGACATGATGAACCGCGTCACACATTGGAATATGGTCGTCGATGTTCAATGTGGTACGGTCGTCGATCAAACCGTCGACCCGCAATTGATGATGCGATATAGCGACGACCGGGGTGTCAGTTTCAGCGACCCATTGTCGACTTCAATGGGAATGACGGGTGAAACGCTCATCAGTCCACAATTTCCACGGCTCGGCATGGCGCGCGACCGCGTTTATGAATTGATGTGGGCTGAAAATATGAAGACGGCCCTTAATGCCATCTACATTGAAGCGGAGGCAAGCGAATCATGATGCAGCGCAAGGCTTACGCTTGGACGAACGACGCCGGCAAATTTTGCCTGTCGGCGCTGCCGGCGTCGGTCACCAAGCGCCCGTTCAACGTGTATGACACGCAACAAGACCTGCTGACCGAAGTCGGCCGGCGCGACATGCAAGTGGAGTGGGAAAATGGCGGCGTCTAACAATACACTATCAATACCGACGCCCGCGCAGCCCATCGACGATAGGGGTAATCTCGTTGCGCAAGTATGGTGGCGGTTCTTTCAGAGTTTGTTAAATCGAACTGCAGCTACGATTACTTACACGGTAAAACTCGGACTGACTGCGGCTGGTACAACGCAAGCAACAGCGTTAAAATTGACGGCGGAATGGAACGAAGTAACTACTACGGCACTAAATACGGGGGTCTTGTTATTTAATTTTGGTATTGGTTTTGATTCGCGGGTATGGAACCTAGGCGCTAACTCCATGAAAATTTACCCGCCGCTCGGCTGTCAGATCGACGCACTTGGTGCCAACAATCCTTATTTACTTGCTACCAACAAGGCGCAAATATTCAATCAACTGTCAGCGACGCAGTGGCGTTCGCTGCAACTAGGGTAGTCATGCGTCATGCGTTATTTTCATAGGTTAGTCGATAATCTTCCAGTGTTTCCCATCATGCACGTCATCATGCGCCACCCGCAGTGGTGGGATATGGACACGGCGCGTACGTCGTTCAAAGGGTCACCACATGCCCAGGCGCACGACATTTTGTTGCGTTGTTGCGCGACCGAAGGGCGTAGTTTGGCGGAGGCTTACGTCGACCTGGAATCTATCGACCGCGAATTGATGTTACAAATTCCGACCGTCAAGCCAATATTGCTCGATCTGGTGCGCAGCGTCAACGGCACGCGATTGGGGCGCGTCGTAATTACTAAGACCGAACCCGGCCAGCGCATCGCCAAGCACGTCGATGAAGGTCCCTATGCTGAATACTACAGCCGCTACCACATCGTGCTGCAAGGACTGCCGGGGTCAATGTTTATGTGCGGCGATGAAACGGTCAATATGTTGAGCGGCGAAATATGGTGGTTCGATCACCGGTCGCCGCACGAACTAATCAACAATTCGAAGGACGACCGCGTCCATCTGATCGCGGACATTCGAATCGACCAATGACAATTACGGCGCAAGTGGAATCGTTCGAGGCTGCGATGCCTGAGATAAAACTAATTATTGATAAGCATTGGGCTGAATTAGCATTATTTAAAAACAAAATGCCATTAAAACCCCAATGGGAAGAGTATGTGATACGTGAAAATAGAGGGTCGCTATTTTTAACAACAGTGCGTAGAGACGGCGAAATCATCGCCTATTACATCACACAAGTAGCTCCTGGATTTCATTATAGCGAAACACTTGTTGGTACAATGGATATAGCCTACGTTGTGCCTGCTCATCGTAATCGGGGCGTCGCTTTTCCTTTATTTCGGTGCGTAGAAAAAGAATTGTTGCGGCGCGGAGTACAGGTGTGGTATAGTGGCTATAAGATGCACAACCCTCTCGGGATGGATCAGCTGCTCAAGTTGTTTAAGTTCGAACCAGCTGACGTTTATTGCGCTAAATGGCTAAGTCATGAAACTAATTAGTCGAGACAGAGCTAAAAACAAAAAACTCAGTAGATTTTTTACTGGGATTCGGTGTTTGCACGGCCATTTGTGCGAGAGGTTTGTTTGCAACGGGGACTGTGTGGATTGTCACAAAATTAGACGACGTAATTGGGTAATTAATAATTACACAAAAGTAAAAAAGTATAACAGGCGTCGTTATAAATTAAACCCAAAATACTTTAAAGAAATCTGTAAGATGTGGCGCCAAAAAAACAGAGCATATGATCGAACAAGAATAAACAAATGGCGCAAAGAAAATAAAGAAGCAATTCGCGCGTTTTCAGCTAACAGACGCAGCAGAGAGCGAAACGCAAAGGGTAATTTTAATAAAGACAATATTTTACATTTGTTTGGTAAGCAAAAAGGAAAATGTGCTGCTTCTAATTGCCGCACTAATCTAATAACCTATCACGTCGACCATGTTAAACCTTTAGTGCGCGGCGGGTCAAATTGGCCCCGTAACCTTCAATTGTTGTGTCCTTCTTGTAACGCAAGTAAAGGAATAAAAACAATGCAAGAATGGGTGCAATAATGGTAGCAACAGCAATCATAGGGTCGGGTATCATCGGGGCGGGCGCTTCCATTTTTGGATCCACCCAAGCAGCCAATGCGCAAACCCACGCGTCGGAACGGGCCATCAATGCTCAACAAGGCATGTTTGG
>VFSW01000667.1_pt1 | contig 51068 bp, 46 predicted proteins | sample 5358111 | NCBI WGS metagenome assembly VFSW01 (sample SAMN11554181, study PRJNA540505) | mine drainage metagenome | isolation source: sediment from site ElyBrook_90M | place: USA: Ely Copper Mine, Vershire, VT | collected 2017 | reverse complement strand
GCCGTGTGTATCCAAATGCGTCAAATCAACGTCTTAGATGACCAGACTAGATGTGCTTCCGTGCGGGCTTTGTCTTAAGGTAAGTTCTTGATCCTGTTTTGAATGCCCCCAGCGTCGCGAGCTCCGATATGCTGATCCGGCATCAGCCGTCTCGAGCGATGTCCCCGCCGTCTTCGGGGGCTCAAGATGGGCAGGTGTGCCAAAAGTGCGCCGAGCAAGTTGAGAGCGCATCTGGCGCGAGTGCAAGTAGCGACCATAAGTTCGGGTACTGTAGTCGCCCACCGCTTAACTCATCGCGATCAGAAACGTGATTGCTTCAATCGCTTTCTTTTTCTGGACCCGGGAGAGGTTGTTCGGCACATCGACCAATAGCTCTCTCAATCGGTCGGCCGCTTCAAGGAGTGAAGGCGCGTCTGCAATCGGGACATGCCGACCGGCAAGTGTATCGATCGCAATCCTCCAAATGGCTTGAGTGGCGATGATTGTCGTACTGTCGCCTGAAAACGGACTTTCATCCACGTCCGTGCGCGCGTAAATGTTAAATGTTCGTTCCAGGCGACCAAGAGCGATACGTCGAACCTTCGCTGCCATTCTTGTCGGCATTTTCATTTTTCGTACTCTCTAATTTCGGGTCGTGATATGCTCTCGACCCGAGGTCGCTGCTATCGCTCGCACCCAAGCTTAAGGGAAAGCCTGTGGGGAGACGCTCAGGCGGATGAGCGCGGCATGCGACACTCCACCTAATACTCGGAGTTTCTTCAATTCACCCAGGTGCGATTTGCGCAGACGCGCCATTCGGCCCCAAGGTGACCCTTTCGATTGATTTCAAGGATCGTGTCTTCTGTCGCATCTCGCAGCGCATGGAAAAGTCCGTGAAAATTCTCGATCGACTCAGCGATTTGTGGTCGCAGCAGGTATCCTTCGTCCAATCGCTCCACGGCCTCACCACTGTCCCGTTCGGTCGCACTCGCGACATTCGATTCAACACTTGCCGGGAGAACCGAATTTGGCGTAATCAATGCAAACGGAGTTCTCGAGCGTAGCCTCGGGTCTTTGTCCGTGCGAATGCGTTCTGCTTTAACGCGCCCGTTCCTTAGCTTTGTCAGAAGGAAGAATCTGAGTTCAGCTCCATCATGGTGCTTCGGCGATTTTGCCATCGCGTGTGTCGGTCCTTTCCGGTTATTGCACAATTGGTCGAGAACATGAATTTGCGGCTCTCTTCAACCGACCAGATTTATCCGAATTTGATCCATTTCTTCGGGTCGAACCGCGGCTTGAAAGCCAGATCATACTTAGGAGCGTCCCAGACAAGATTTTCAGGCCAGTCCCGTTTCCTGAGATCCACCGGGATCTGTTCCAGATTTCCGCCCTTGGCGCGATGGTCACCAATTGCGTAGACCCCGAGGTTCATGGCCAATTTTGTGCCAAGCTGCTTGAAGTGCAGACTGCACCCAGCATCTTTACTCGATGAGAACAAATACCGCGCATCCTCGAGCGTCATGAGTCGGGACTTTTTCTTCGATCCTGATTCTCCGCCGATCACACTCCACGCGATCCCGCTTTCGCTAAGTAGGCCGACGAGATTCGGACATGCTTCCTCGAGTGCCATCTCCGGATCGGAGACCCAGGGTTCGAAGGACACCCATTTGATCCGTGCCTGCGTCTTCCCGAGAGCCGCAATCTTGTTCAATTCCACCTTGGCTCTCGTGCAGACCGATACACCCATCCACACGTTTTGAGGCCACTCGCCGAACTCCTTGATCACCGCAGCGTTCAGCTCGGCGAGCCGATGGGCGCGCTTCGTTAGCATTTGAAACTGTTTCCAGGGCACTTCGCGAAAAACACGAAAATGCTCGAGGATGACATCCATGGGGACTGCCTCATGCAGAAGGTCCGAGAATTCATCCACGAAAACGAGGTTGCCGGGTGCATTGTTCCTGAGGAACGCGTACAGCTTGGCAGGATTGAAAAGGATTTGGCCAGTGAAGCGCAGGTGTTCCTTTTCATCCTCGTCGTCGCTCTGCACAGAAAGCTTTGGAACCATTTTGACCAGGTCGCTATAGCGGTTATCGCTGTTCGTGACGCTGCACTTCGAGAAGCGATATATCCGCATTCGCGCATAGCATTTGACGCAACCCAGAGAACACTCCTTGCAGCCCACGAGACTGTTCATCGCCTCGTCGGTCCATGAAATACCGATATTGCCTTCTGTCACGCAGTCCTCCTGCTCCGTTGCACAAATGTTTAATGTTTAGGTATGGGATCCATCAGTGGTTGGCCAGTACCTGGCAATGGTTAGTAGCGGAACTGCATAGCTTCCGCCCGCGTAGTGGAAGCGTTGCCATTCTGCCTCATCGGTGCCTCCTATCGGGACAAGCGCAGTCCAGACAACGAAGGCCTCACTCTTGTATCGGCAGAACAAGCGCAATTCCTTAGAGGGCTTCAAAGAATAGCCACGCTAATGATGCTTATCGTTGCCTTATCCCGACGCTTTGGCTGCTGGCGGCGCAACCATATATATAGATACAGATCCGGCAAGTTCCGCCGTGATCTTCAACCACGGCTCCGGCACTCACATTCCAGGCGTGCCCTAGCATCGCCTGCCAATCGGGTCCCGTGCGGCATGAGGCATCAAAACTCACCCTGTGAACGGCGAGTCCGGCACCGCGCCAGGGCCGCCGATTGAAGAGCAGATTCGGCAAAGGCACAGGAAAGGCCGCGAAGTCCAGAGCCAGACAAGCACGATCAACCCTCAATCTGGAACTGTCGCAAATCGGTGCAAGCCTCGGGCTTCGCTTCGTTACGGTCGCTCTGGGGCCGCGTTCGGAGTGAGCTGAACTGCCGAATCCTGGTCATCAAGATGCCCAAAGACCTCAAACTCCCACACCTCGACAGTACGTTGCCCGTCAAAGGCGTTTTCTGCCAGTTCGTCTGAAACTCGAAATGCAGCAGAGATTCGCCTGGCGGAGAGAACTTCAAACCGGTTGACGTCCGCGAAGGTAAGCGCGTTTGGTATGTCGAGAAACAACGGAGTTCGACAGCATCTTGCGCAGTTCGGCCATTGAATCAGGATTCGTAAGAGACGTTTTGTACAAACATAAAGACACGAAGGCTCCTTTCGTCCGGGTGAAGGGACTTGGCCTGCGGTGGAGTTATGAATGGGAATGATTCTCTGGAGGCGCGCACGGCGCGGTGTTTCGGGCCGTGCCTCTCGCGCGCCTGGCAGGGGAGGATGTGAGGGAGAATCGATTTGCAGAGGAGTTTGGCGACAGAGCGAGCCTGTGAGAGGCCCGCTTATTTCAGCCTTTTGTACTCGACATTGCCGAGCAAGCCCTGCCTCAGGAGGGTGTCGGTTTGCTTGTCGTAGGTGAGATTCACAGACAGGAGCACTCCCTTGACCTCGAGAGCTCCATTCTCATAGGTGGCTCCGATTTTTCCGCCTTGACCGACAATAAGGAATTCGTCGCCGTTGCGGACAACCTGAAAGGTGTCGTTTGGATTTGCCTTGTTGACCCACTTGCCAATGAACTCGGACCCGGTGGAACTACAGCCGCTAAAGCCGATAGGGAGCAGTGCGCAAAGCAGACAGAGCGATATGAAGCGAAGAATTGCTGATTTCATATATTTTCTCCAGTGGTTGTACTCGCACATAAGTACGGGTGTGAGAATCGAAATCACGATTCATCTCTGCGACTGACATCGGCGCAGGTGCGGATTGGTGTTGGACCGGAACATTGGACACGCGTGCGTGAACTCGACCTTCTCTACTCGGTCACCGGCGTGGCCGATGGAACTCGAAAGACACCGCAGTCGATCGTTAGACTTATTAGGTTGTGCAGACGATGGGTTGGGGAAGAGACGTGCAGAAGGCACCAATGGAAATGCGATGAGGAGAAACTGTCGCAGAAACGAAGACGGCGGCCTGAAGATCAAGACCGCCGCGCACAATAATTTTGAGCGTGAACTATTTGTCGAGCCCCTGTTTGCGAAGCCATTCGGCCGTGCCATGCGGGTCTAGCCGAATAGTGCCGCCAAAGCGGAGCACAACTCCCTTTCCCATGCGGCCCGTGCGGGCGCGTGAATACAGGTTTGATGGCGAACACTCCAGTATGTCGGCCAGATCCTTGATTTTAATGGCAGTAGTGGCGGCCTCGATGCGGTCTGCCAGAGAGCGGCCGGGCAAATCAGGGATAGATGACATGAGGGCCTCATTACTCCACGTGCAAGTTCTGAAGCACGATCAGCAAAGCCGTTGTGGCCTGGAATCCTGCTCCAAAAGCAGACTCTAAAACATGGGTTAATGAGGACCTAGAACAGGGATCTCAAAAATTAACCAGGGCTTGTTCAAGCCAGCGGTCTCATCCCCAGCACGGCCGCGGGAGCCGTACTCCAAGTCGAGCACTGTCTCGGCTGCATCCTGCAAAAGAAACTATTGTGTGAGCAAGCTCACATCACTGCTGACTTCGATGCATCGATACTGTAAGTAACGAATTCCGTCATGACCCTGCTATGCCCGACCAAAGCTCAATAAAGCGGCTTTCAAGAACCGAACTGGAAGCGATAAAGAGCATCTTCAGTGACCCGCGACGCCATTGCCCATACTTCGCTGAATGTAGTGAATGCCTTTCGCTGCGGAAGATCGACACCCCGCCAGTTTGCCTCCATCAGTCCCAATCCGGCTTGGACTATGAAAGGGTATTTTCCACGCTTCTTGAGATTGCTTACAGACCCGAATCAGCTGACGCAGATAGCGCGATTCAGAGCTTTCTCTCGAATGCGATCCCAATCACGTGCTATTTCCATTCCATATTCGAATACGCTTCTTTCGAAATGCAATTCAAGGCGCTTTGCGGAGAGCTTTCGAGACACGAATTCGTTTTGCAATCGAGCGATTACAAAAAGGCAAGGGCCAAATTGAAAGAGTCCGTTGGCACGATTGAGGAGACAATCGCTGGCGAATTCCGCTCGGTAAAGCTGCTAGGAGATTTGAAGAATTTGATTACAGATAGGCTTGCATTGGTCGAATTGATCGATGCAGCTTGTTCAGCCCTAGATGAAGTCGAAGCTTTCGAACGAAAAATAGATCATGCTGCCAACTCAAGAGAGTTATGGCGAAATGTCCAGACGGTCCGTCTGATGATCTTGAACCCGCCTCCTTCGCAGATTGGAAAGGGTGAATGGTGGGTTTCCTGCTCAGTCCTGATCGCAGCGGCTATGGAAGCCATTGCAGGGAGGTCCCTCAGCGAAGATGAACTGAAATCCATCAGTAGCGATGCGCTGCGACAAAGGACGGTCCGTTACGGGAAGCAGGCCCCCGCTGGATTCAAACAGACACGTGCGACCATGCCGAATATTCTTCTGCGAATCGGACAGCCCCAAGCCCATGAGATGTTGTACATGCCTCCGCAGAAGCCACTTCTGTTATCGGAAAGATCGGAGACGATCTTAAAGGTCTGCCGCGCTGTTCGTGACGGCAAGATAGAGTTTAAGCCCCATTCAGGCCCTCCTGACCGCGCAGTTCAACAGGATGAGATGGAGAGAGGCTGAATATTAGTCCGGCTTCTTAATCTGTTTCGACCCCGATGCTGAGGCCAGACAAGCGAGCCGGGACCCGGTCACCAACTACAATATCGAGGCATCCTCGATTAGATCTCCTGTTTTGTTGTGAGAACCGACTCGCAATTTGCCAACGTGTGCCCCAATTTCAGCCATATCGGCGTCGCTCTTCTCTCTGCGAATGTGCGGATCATCGATCGTAAGGATGTTGTCACCGATTGGCGCTTCGTGAGCAGGGACTGAGCTGATAACGTATGGCCGGTTTTAAGGTGATAACCGAGGGAGCTGAAACTTGGTTTTGGGTCGGTGATTGTCGATGAACAAGGGTCCCCCATTTTTTGAGGTTCCTGTTCTATGTCCGAAGTATGCGTTTCAAGTAGGTTACGAATTGCGACGCGTGATCGATATACCCGGATGGTCGAGTCTTGGCCGCCGGCGTGGAGCGCTGTCGCTGAGCCTCCATGATCGACCTAGACCAACTCGAAGAACAGGCTGTAGTTGCTGGCGGTTTGCCGGTGGTTGGTCTTTCTTCCGAGATTACTGCGAGTCCGGTCGAAACGACGCCGCCCACATCGCAACCGGAAGGGCGGCCTACGTCGCCAAGATTAACCGAAAACAATCAGACGGTTGCTTTCGGCCAGCTTTCCTTCTCCTGGGAGCAGGAGAGTGCAGAATCCCAAGCTGAACCGGCAAACTCTACGCCAAAGGTGTGCGTGACCTCGGATCCGTGCCCGAGCGAGAGCACAGACAAACTGCCGACGATCTGGTGCAACCCCTTAGCCCTTAGAGAGATCGCGAATTCCGATTTCAAAAGAGAGAGCGCACAGCTAGCTGAGGCACATGAGGTGGCGCCCCAAATCCGAACCGGTTATCTCGTCCCAAGTTTGGGTGACGCCGGCGACGCGCAGGTTCATTGTGGTCCTTCGAACACTGCGACCACGCCATCGAAGAATCCCCACGATTGCGCTGGAGACGCACCTGCGGTTTCAGAAGAATCGGACAGAACTACATGCACTGATACAGGCTTCGCCCCCGAGTTCCATGGTGGGCTCGAAGAGTCCGTTGATGGCGATACGGTGTCCGCCGGAGTACAACTCGGGGACTGCACCACGGTCGGTGTTTCCAGCGATGACTCTCATGACATGAGTTCAATTGCTGCCTCTGCAGAAGAAGATGAAAAAGGTGCGCCGTCAGACCCAGACGCCTCATCACCTGAATCCGGAAATGACGCAGCTGTCCTTGAAGACGGCGCTGAGGCAGGGCGTGAGCAAGTATGTGGTGATATATCGGATGACCGGCCGCAGACTGCCGAGGCTATTTCAAAGGTTGGAGGCTTAGAGCAGGGTGGTGAGTCGCAGCAAACCGGACAATGGGCCTCGGTCTCAGGGCAATACGCTGACGCTCCAACCTCGGCGACAAACAAATCGAAAGCGAAAAAGGTCAAACAGTCGCACCCGAAGGTGATAGTCAAAGAGCGAGACTACCTGAGTAAATCCGAAGAAGAGATTTTGGATCGGCTGATAGCACTAAACGCCAAGCAGCATGGAGTACCCCAGACTTATGCCAGTGACGAAGTTGAGGCAAGCTACAAAGATTTGAAGACGTCGAATGTGACCTGCACAAAGACTGTGCAAAGAAATGTTCCCAAGCTCATCGATAAGGGCTTCATAGTTCGGACAAAAGAAGGAAACGAACTAAAGCCGGGATCTCGCGCGAGATACCAAATCGTACCCGAGCAGAAAGTTGAGGATCAGCGCCTGGAGAGGGGGCTTACCCACTTTGTGGAGATTGGGCTCGGACGCAAGGCAGTACCAGATCCCGAACAGCGTACCGAGAGCGGCGCCTGATGAAGCCGCATCGCTGGCCTCGTCCTCTAGCGCCAGCGCAGATAGGCCATCCGCATCAAGAATCGAAAACCGAATGCGCCGGGGTTATTGGATCTTTTTACTCCGGCCCATTCATCCAGCCGAGGCATGATGCCGAACCACTCTTCGTGGCCGTGGTGAAGTATATTCTCGATCTTGTTGTCATTCGGGTTGTACTTCACATACCTCTTCCACGTTGCCCGGTAGGTCGACCGGCTTCGCGTCTTCAAGAAAGTGAACCAGCTGATCTTCTTTCGATTGATTTCTAGAGATTTCAAGAACTGGACGAAAGCGTATGCCCGCTTCCCCTCACTCTCTGTCGGCTCGCGGAAGACCACCATCGGCTTTCGGTCCCAAATTAAATCCTGATAGCAGCGTAGCGCCGCAGCGGTGGCATCGGCCTCGGCAACTTCGGCAAGCTTGACTTCGAAGTGTCTGATCACGGCCAGATCGCATGGATCAGTTGGCCATTTCAGGAGCTCTGTCTTTCCATCGCCCTTCTTTCGAACCCATCGCCCCTCTTTCGATAGCACGTAGCCCAAATCAGCCATGCCTCGATAGATCTTGTCGGCACTCGCACTATCCAGATGGTGTTGTTCCGCCGATTTCTCAATTGATCCGCCGAGTTCGATGTCACGCAGAAATTCGTACACGCACCTGGTCCAGCTAGTGTTGGCCTCAGGGCCGTCGTCCGCAGTCTGCTGATCATGGTCATTCTTGGGGCATCGATCGTTCCATAGCGCAACCGCCAATGCCAACGGGTTTGCTTCATCAAAGCCATTTCGCTCCGCAGTCTGGCGCGACTTTGCACGGACCTCACGGATTCGATCATTTGACGGGCACATGCGGCTCGACCGGCTTAGAGAAAGTGCAAGGGCGTATTCAGCAAAATGAATGTACGTTTGCATGCTCGTCGAAGGGCTCAAGTGCCCCAACTGCTGCGCAGCGAAATATGCGTGCTTGCGTGTTAGTCCAGCATGTCCATAAAGTTGTTTCCGGAACTCGGGTCCCTCTCTCAGCCACTCGGAAGTCTGCTCGAGATGTGGAAACAGATCAGAGCGAGGCTGGTCGGCAATCGTCAATCGAAGCCAGTTCCATCCCGCCTGACTATGACGAAGATGGTGGTAATGGATCCCGTCGTCGCCGGTGACTCTGCGAAGAATCTTATTCAAATCCTCGATGATTGTCTCCGGGACGACCTGAGGACCGTCCTTCATCCCCAGCAAGAGCGGAGACGCGTCCGGATCGCTTCTTCGCTGTTTCTGCCAATCGAGCACCAGACCAAGCTCATTTCGTTCTTCTTCACTCGGCAGAATGTGGCGCAGCGGGATACGCCTCCTGGCGCTTCGGCTCTTCAGCCCGCGATACTCCGACGGCCGCACAATGAACTCGTAATCCGGCGCCGGGCCGATATCGGACGTCAGGCAAAATAATGCTTCACGGCGGCGCAGACCGGCGCGGAAGCCCAAACAAAGCAGGATCTTAGCAATTCGATTACGTTCGGGATGCTCGTGGGGCGGCCAAACTGTATCCACCTCTTTCAATGCCGCGTCGTATTCTTCGAACGTCACGATATTTGCATCGACCGCCGAAAGTCCAAAGCGCCCGCAGAAGACGCTTTCATCTTCTACCCGCTCTTTCCCTTTGGAGTTCAAATATCGCTCGAATTCATAAAGCGCGCTGCTCAGATTGCGTCTCCGTTTCGAAACCACCGGCATCTTGTGGATTCTGCTGTTATCGGCCTCAGAGGGGAGCGATCCCGTACTCTCAATCATCTGGGAGTAAAGTTCTTCACGTAAGTCTGAATCTAGGTCCAGAGGATCAGGCACCTCCAACAGAGGTCCCATCGATCGCGCCAATTCCATGACAGTCCTCTTGACTGAACTCAGTGTTCGAGTTTTTCCGGAGCTCGCTCGGACATCTAAGAGCCAGTTCAGAAAATCGGCGAGCCTGCTCACGAAGGACGAATCTGCCGTCGACGCGGCCAGCCGATTCATCGCGTCTTTCACTTCAGGACCTGTTGCTGCAGATAGGGCGGAACGGATTGCTTGTAGCCATTGGGGTTCGAGATCCCGTGGCGTCTCAAGAATTCTGGGGTCGGCTAAGTTGAGCTCGTTGACCGCTCGGATCGTTGCGGCCGCCTCCTTGAATAGTTTCTGCCCACCGGATGAAAGACGCTCAAACGCGCGTCGCTTCAGCGAGTGCGAGATGATCTTGCGCCGAGCGTAGGCCGCGAGGATCGCAGGAATCTCGGTATATGCCGCGAGGCTGGCTGCCTGCAGGAGGCGATCGAGCCCTCCGCGAGGCAACTCGTTCAGTCGGGTCGTCTGCTTCAGCCGTGCGTCGATTCTCTCTTTGACCTTTTTGCCAAGCTCGACGTCGGTTAGTAAGCTCAATTGCACTTGCTCGATCCCCGGATCAAGGAGAACTCGAATCGCTCCTTCCGGCATGGTGGACCAAAGTGTCGCTGTCAGGGCATCCGGCTGCCACCTCCGGAATTCGGCGTCCTGCATTCCGTGCCAGGAGAGCGATAACTCGATATGCATGCGCCCGTCGACACACAGAGTTCGACTTTGTGCGTCTGCGAGGGCTCGTAGCATCGCTGCAACTGATGTCCTCGAGTGCAGACCGCCATAGAGGATAGACGACAGCAGCAGAACGTCGACCGCCAAACCCACTGCGGCCTCGTTGGTTTCTGAGCCGCCTTTATCCATGGCGTCGATCCAGTCATCAAGCACCTGTTTCCACGAGTCATAAGTGCGGAGCAGTTTCGCGAAGTTTCCGCGGAAAGGGTTGGGGGGATGAGCTAGAAGCGTCGGAATACGGGGATATCCAACGTTTTGCTGCTCTCTTGCGGCCCAAAACGCGCACGCTTTTCTTAACACGCGAAGGTAGTCGGCAGCTCGCGCGCTGCTCGTTGCGTCCTGCAGGACAACACGCTCCAGTTCGCGCAGATCTTTGGCGGACCACTTTTCGCCCCCCCCGTTGAGAATCTCTCCGATCTTCGTCGGATGTTTCTTGAGGAAGGTTAAGAGAGACGGAAGGACCACGGTCGCCTGGCGGTGAGTGAGATTCAACACCGACGGATCGCTTAAAACTCCATGGCTGGGAATATCTGTGGAGTTCATCGTTCGCCACCTCGCCTTCCACTGACTTGCAGCGGGCGGAACTTCAGATCCGTGTATATCTGTGAGATCGGATCCGCAATTTCCTTGCGGAATGCGGCGTAGGAGAATGACGAGAACGGCCCCCACGGTTCCTCGCCTCGCCACCAGTGCCCCATAAGGGCATCGATCGTTTCCCTTGAGAGCCCGCCGCCTCTCTCCCTGAGATGGGTACAGGTCCAATGGCGCGCCGCGTTCGCCGGGAGGTCAAGGTATTGCTTGAGGTGGGGAGCAAGACTTTTCGGACGAACTTCCTTAATAGCACCGGATTTGTCAAGAAAGTAGCAGCACGGCATCTTTTTCTTAGTAGTTTTGAGGTTCAGATATTTTGAGGTCGCAGAGAGGTAATTCTCGTAGTACCTCATCTGTTTCTGCACGACCTCCGGCAACCATACGAGTCTGGACTTGTAGCCTGAGCCCGAGTCTTTGTCGGTGACGACTGCAAAGCCTGTCTTGTCGTCCACATCAGAAAGATGCAAATACGGCGTGCTGACCCCTCTCATCGCTGCCGCAACGCCGAAAGCGAGCACTGAGTAAAGGGTGTAGAGATTGTGGCGACGCTGGAATTGACTTTTCCTTCGGTCAAGTGGCGCGTTCTTTAGACGACGAATGTCCTCTCTGATGTCCTTGAAGGCTTTGGCCAAAGACTTGTCGGTCGGACAAATCGGACTGCCGATGGAAGCCTCGTCAGAGGTCACAATCGGAATGCCCGTCGCGCCTTGGGAAGAAGTATGAGCGGATAGCTCCCTTGCGACCGATGTGATCGCACGGCCGTAAATTCCCTGCAGATCGCCAACTCTCGGTGTGCAGTAGTGTCGCCGAACCGAAGCCAGGTAATGATCCGTTCCTGTGAGGAGACTTGCTGCGACGACATCGCCGCCAGTCTGCTGGTAAATCTGGCGGAAAAGGATCTTGCTGATTCGCCCGAAGCTCACGTTCAGAGTGGGATCAGCAAAACACCGAGCAAGAATGGCTTCGTAGGTTTTGGATGCTCGCTCGAACGGTTGAACTACGTTACCTGGCGTTTTAGATTGCACAATGGTACCGCCATTGAGCTCGAGACGAAGATGCAGGAATCGCTCGAGCGAGTCCGCAACGCTCTGCGGAACAGGAAGCGTAATCAAGTTCGGATCTGCCAGCCGACGAACCCTTCTGCAATCGAAGTCATTCCTTTTGAGTTCGAGTTCCAGCGGACGTATCTTCCACTCAGCGCTGGCCAGACTGGGCAGGGCGGTTGCCGGGTTGGTTTGAAGGAAGATCGCGGCGCTGCCTGCCAACGAAATGCTGTCACCAATCGCGAGCGACAAGGCGCGTTTGAGCGATGACCCGGTCCACAGCACCGTCTCCACGAGAGCGAGGACCTCAACAAATTCAGGATCTCCCGACTTGGCTAGACGATGTAACTCAACAAGGACTTCGCCCATCTCGGCGGCTGACATCTCTGAGAACGCCCAGGGAAGGAGCTGGTTCGATATCTCGATTCCGCCGCCTCTGGCGAATGCAGCCCCCGCCGCATCGTCCGACAATGCCTGGGGCTGAGACGCGAAGGCCTCTGCAGGATGATCTCCGGCCTTGATTGTCGCGCGATACCGTTCCGAGCGATTACGCCAACGGTTGGGGAGATGCACCCCCGATCGGCGAATTGGATGCCCTTCGTGAACGTGGGGTGTCTCGATGACGGGGTCTGTATCGCCGTCTTCATCGTCATCACCGGCGCCTCCCTCCACAACATGTGGCGCCGATGTGCCAGAGTGCTGGCCTCCTCCTCCGCCGCCTCCAGCCCGCTTCTTACGTGCCTCGGGATGGACTGACCAATCGAGGAAGCTTGCGATGGAGCGCAACGCAGACTCGCAGGCTTCTTCCTCATGCTCCAGGTGCTCAAATTGTTGGCGTCGCCATTTGTTGATTTCCAAGGCATCGGGCAGCTTTGGATAGATAGACGAATCAGCCATCGCGGCAAGTGTCTCGATCAGATCCGACTGCGCGCATTCGAACTTGATCTCGGCGAGACGGTGGTGCCACATTTGCTCATCGGTCGCGAAACGCCGAACTGCCCATGTCGCGTCGTACTGCCCAGCCCTAAAGCTTTCGTTCGGTTTGAGACCCGCTTGCCAGTCGCTAAAGGTGAATTCGCGCTGAGCGATAGTTATGTGCGCATTCAGGATTTGGCCTTGGAGCAAGCGGTATTGTTTCTGTAGGTGCGGCCTGGGGTGAGAGGCCCAGAGAGCGCCAGGAAGCCCGAAATCAAGGAAGCCGTGCCTGAACAATGGATTAGGTTTCGTGGATCGAATAAACCTGTTCCTGTCCAGTTCCCAACCGGCCTCTGTTTCGGGGAATAGCCGAGTCGCCAGTTTCTTTAGTTCCTCCTTGTCCATGGCAAGCCATTCGAGGAGCGGTGCCCAAGTCGAAATCTCTGCACGCAGTGACGCCGTTTCTGCACTTTCGTGAAGGACCTTGCCGATCTCTGAGACGTGACGGAATATCTGTACGAGCCCGGGCAGTGTGGGATAGACATTCAGCAGCCACAGCATCTGTTCGAGAATTGCGGGGTCCTTTTTGTCCCCTTCCGCTGCTGCAAGCAAACGAAGAATCCATTTGCGATCGTAGTTGAGTACCTGCGCTGTTGCGGTTGGACTTCCCGATCCCGACTGATCCATTTATCTCTTATCGGCAGGAATTCCTTCAGCTTCCAGAATTCTTCGGACTCGATCGCGTCGCGCAGGCCGAGTCGCCGGCGTTGTCACCTCGAGACGTGAGGTAGATCACGTAAGGACTGCCGAAGTCCGCAAGCTGCGAGGTAGGCAGCTGACCCGACCCGGCAGGATGATTGCAAAGGTGATGAGTCAAAGTACAGTGCAACCTGCGCGACCGCGGCCGATGTCTTCATCGCCATGCGTCCGATGCCGAATGCCGGGCGGTCGGACAGTCGACTCACCGAACGCCGACCGCGTCGACGCCTGTTTGCATCGGTGGGTTTTCAGAGCCTGCCTCGAGGCCTAGAATCCGCGGCGGGAGGAATCCAAATGCTCCGTGGTCGACACAGTCGGTTGCAAGCTTACGGAGAAACGACGCCAGCACTTTTGCTTCAGGTCGTTGCTGGGCGGCGTCAAATGCGGCTTCCGAAAGCCAGAACTCAAGCAGCAGAAACCTGCTGGAAGAGGTATTGCTCGACAGGAGATCGCATCCGATGAATCCGGAATGAAGCTGCTGAGCGAGCTCCCGGTACAGACCGCCCCGGCGAAGGGAAGCAACGAAGGGTCCAACATGGACCGAATCGACTTCGTAAATGCGTATGGAATAGATCATTGGAACGTTCCTCTTTGGCAGGTGACTGAACGGCAGAAGGCGAAATGCGGCGTCTTCGTTACGCATCTGACCGGGTTATTTCCTGTCGCGCGTGAGCGAAAGCGCGAGGCATGTGGGATTAGGTAATGGCTGCGGCGCCAGCATTGGTTCGAAGTTTTGAAGTGGGCTTGACGCACGAGGGAGTGCGGACGGGACCGATTGACTCGATCCGGTTCGCGGAAGATATCACGGAGCGACCCTGGGTTGCGAGAACAGGTGCGCGGCTTAGAGTGCAATCAAAGCGGGAAGAGGAGTGGGAGTTGGGTTGCCATCCGAGATCTCCGTGATGCCAATCAGCGGAAACGTCACTGCCCGATAAATGAATTTTCCCGGGCAGTGAGGCGCAATTTTCGAAATTACTCTGCCCTAAAGCCCGAGACCGGCGGCCGCATTGTCGCGGAAGATCTCGCCAGAGCGGATGTACTTGCGGAGTGTCGCGACGGTCTTATGGCCGGTCTGCTTCATGATGATGTACTCGGGAACGCCGTTCATTGCTGCCTGGGTAACGCACCCAGCGCGAGCGGAATGCCCGCTGATTGGCGCAACATCCATGCCGCTTCGCGCCGAGGCTCGCTTCAAAAGCTTCCCGATCGAGTCGCTGTGTAGACCCCGGCGGGAGACATAACCGTACCGGTCAACGCGGCGAAACACGAAACCTTCGGTGATCTTTGCCATTGAAAGCCAGGCCAGGAGTGCACGAACTGCGCACGTTTCCGGATGCGGGGAAAACGGAATGCCGACCTTCCGGCCTGCACCTTCCTGGTCAGTTTTCGAACGATGGAGATGAACAACCACTCCAAATCCATCTTCGAAAGACAGGTCAGAGACGCGCAATTGTGCGACCTCCGAGCGGCGGAACGCGCCGGCGAAAGCTGTGAGCACCAGCGCGATGTCACGGCATCCGAGGACGGAATTCGGACTTGAAGCGACGATTCTGCGGATGTCCGCGGTCAGAAGTGGAGCCTTACCGTGCTGCTCTGTTCCTATAACGCGGCGAATTCCCTTCATGGTTTCGCCGACAACGAGGTGACGGGACGACGCAGGTGACTCCTTGAAGCCGGCGGTCTGGTGAGCCTTGGTGATCGAAGTCAGGCGCCGAGTGATCGTCCCGACCGCGCGTGATGACGCGAGATCCGATGCGTAGAGACAGACAATTTCCGGCGTTGAAGGAAGCGACGGAAGGTTGTGGGATCGGCACCACGATTCAAAATCGCGCCAGTCATTTCGGTACGCTTTGACAGTCGCGGGTGCTTTGGCGCGAGAGATCATGCTCTTTGCCTTCTGAATTAGTGCGTCTAAATCAGAGACCTGAAGGGGCGCGGGACATATATAAGGATGCAATGAGAGCTCCTTTCAACGGGAAACGGGTGGGCGCGAGGGGGGAGAAGAGGCAGAATCCCGCTGCGGAGTGCTGTGCCACAGGCACTGACCTGTCCATATGGACAGGTAAGGGGAGGAATGCAAACCTGGCTCACCTGTCCATAGGGACAGGTCATCAAGGGTGTCCATACCTGCTGAGGGCGCTGATCACCGAGATGAACGAAGTGCTTAGGTATGGACAGGCTGAGGACATTTCAAGAGAATTTTGTCCATTTTTCGAGAACTGTCCACTATGGACAAGTAATGCTGTTGGCGGCGACTCGCCGCTCCAAAATCGCTGCATCACCTTGGGAAAACAGCAGGTTACGCAGAACCGGTAGTCATCCGAAACGATACGGGAGCTCATATCGGGGTCAGTAACAGGGGAATTTCGCCGAAATTGGAGCTTTGCGCATGGAGCGAGGGAGGCGTGACGCACTCGTGATCCAGGCCAACAACGACCAATTTCGGCGGCCATTGGTCCTCGCAGTTAGCAGTCGCAGGCCGTGGCGGTCGTTGCATTCCACCGGCGAGAACGGGGCGAAGTCTCAATCGTCAAAGTCCAGGTCGTCCGGCCCGATGCCGCGACTTCTCAGGAACAGGGCGTAGAGCACAACAGGCCAAATGATGAGCAGCGTTGGCGAGATCAGCAACATGAACAGTCTCTTTTCTGGACGCCAACGCAGGAAGAAGCAATCCCGTCGCGGCGCGAGAAGAAGCAACGCCGGGAGGCAAGTTGCGCATGCGGCGAAGCAGACGACAGCGACCTGAGCTTCTATTGGTAGCTCGAGAAATGTGGCGGTATCATTCATCGGTGTCCTTCCTTGCATTGAACTCGGCGGAATTCTGATCGCGCCGGAGCTTGTGAAACGCGCTCGGACTGCGCCGGTCTTGAAGGATTGAACCGGGTCGGGCATTACCCGGCCCGGTCATTTCAGTCTCTTAAATTCCACCTGCCCGAAGAACCCCGGTGTCAAGATGGTGTCAGTCTGCCTGACATAGGTGAGGTTGGTGGACAGAATCCCTCCCTGAACCTCAAGAGTTCCAGCCCTGTAAATGGCACCCACTCCGGGCTTTTGGTCCGAGCCGACAATCAGGAATTCGTCGCCGTTGCGTACGATCCGGAAACTTTCGCTCGGGTTCTTTGTGTTTACCCACCTGCCCAGAAACTCCGATCCACTGGATCGGCACCCGGTGAGTGCGGCCGCAGCGAGCAGGCAGATAGTTGTGAAACGGAGGATTAGAGCTTTCATTGAGTGTCTCTCCGACGGTTGTGTTTCGACATCGTCGTGCATCGCGGGTGCAGGATCACCTGCTGCCGATGCGCATTGAGGCAGCATGCCACGCCGCGACTTTGTGCCAGGTCCGGCTCAGAATTGCGGCATTGCGCTACATGATGAAGCAGTTTTCGAAGATCATCTCCATCTCGCCAGGAGGCAAAGTCTCTTCGTCTGGATCGACCAGTTCGGGGTCCCGGTATTCGGATGGCTGGTTATCAGGTGGGTCTTCGAAGTCGTAAGAAGAAAGGACATCTGCCGAAATGTAGTCTCGTTCCTCGTCCGCCATGTCGCTCAAGACCTGCGCTTCCCCGTCAGCCCAAGGGCCAAACGTCGTGTCTCCTTCCTCCTCTCGCTCGTCTTCCTCCGACATTTCGTTGCTTTTCGTCTCCACTTGATGGCTCCTTCGGGACCGTGACCTTCATCGATCCGGACCGCACCTTTGATTGTCGGAGAGGAAGGACGCCCGGAAACACACTTGAGTACTTTGGGTTGTTCCTGCTTGGCACATCTTCGGATTGACACTTGCCGGCCCTAACGTCGGTGTCCTTCCTTCAAAACTGCGCGCAGTTTGGTTCCCTCAAATCGAAGGATCACCTCGGTCAAACCCATAGCCCGTGCAAGTTGAAGGAGCTTAGTTAAGGGGAGCAACGCGAGACCGTTCTCCGCTTTCGACAGGTAACTGCGGTCGATCCCGCTGGCGAGCTTTGCCATCCGTTCCTGACAAATGCCGCGGCGGTTACGCAGGTTTCGGAGTACATGGCCGATGCAGCGAGCCAATTGGCCGGCGTGAATTTCGGTACACGCATCGGACAGAGCGACGATTGGGATCGTCAGGTAGTCAACCCCGAGCCTGAACTTGCAACGAACGCAGCTGCCGTTCTTCGGGTACTGAGGTGTATTGCAGCGCGGACAGATCACAGTTTCGGTATCGCGGATCGAAGGAAGAAATTGTGGAATAGGCATGATTCTCCTTTGGCCTGTTGGGTTGAGAAATCGTTTGAGTGAGGCAAGACGCTAATCGGCGGGTGTTGGAATGGAGGTGATGGTGGTACTTTTCCGGCGAAGTTGGGCCGGCAAGAAGCGCAGAAATTTGCGGACTGGCGTGCAGCTCCCTGGCTGGTAGGAGGAGCAGGATCTATGATGCGTTCAATTCGAGGGGATCTCGCCACGCTCCTCAAGGATGGCCTCGATGTCGAGATCGCCGGCGTCGGGAATGTGCGCAAATCCAGACGAAGCACGCGTGAAGATTGACGGGGGCACGTGGAGTCTATAGTTTCCCGCGCGAACAGACTCTGGACTGTGGAGACGGTATCCCCCAACCCAGAGCCGATCACTTAAAGCGACGGCATATCCCCATAGGGCGAGCTCGCTTTCGATCTCGTAGGTAATTGAGCCGGGCGGAAGATCAACGTACCCACGGGCCCTGTAGTCGCAGTTCCGTTCTGCCACAGCGATCAGGTTTCTCACTGCGCGATTCATTTTGTTCCTTTCTGCTGACAGCCAGCTTGTCATTGATGACAGCAATGCGGACTACTCCCGAGACATAGCAACCCCCAAGGAGCTGAGGCTTGAAGTTGGTTTTATGGATGATCGAACTGGGACGGGCCGGGCCCAAGACGGCGAGGATTAAGTTGAGAATCGTTGGAGGGCAGGAGAATCTGAGCCTGAGAAGCCAAACCTCCCGAAAGCCGAACAGCAGCGGTCCGACCGAGATTTGAGCGGCTGAACCCCAGTCAGTCTCCCTCCGCTAACCCCCTAATAAAGCCAATCCTCAATCGCGGGCGCGTGTGCCACGGTTATGCCGTCTGAAGCTATTCCCACTGTGCCGACGCCTGAGAAGGTGTTTTTTCAGAAGTAGCGTGCCGGCGATCACACCCTCCTACATTCCGAGGGCCGTCGCCGAGGTGTGCGCGAACAGTTTGCCGCGGCGCACATACTTACGAAAAACGGCCACATTCTTGTGCCGCGACTGCAACATCACGATCGCCTCCGGAACTCCGGAACGGATCGCCTGCGTGATGTGGCCAGAGCGGCAACTGTGAGCTCCGAGAGGGGCAGGGTCAAGGCCAGCCTTCCTCGCCAGACGCTTGATGAGCCACCCCACGGAGTCCTTGTTGAGTCCGCGCCGGGAAACCCTTCCCCACGCCGAAACGGCGCGGAACAGGGGCCCGGAGACCTGCGGCCCGAACTGGCCGCGGAGGATGTCGAGCCAGCGGCGAAGTGCCGCGACCACGCAGGTCCCTTCGTTCGCTCCCCAGGGCAGCGGAATCTGATAACCGTTTCCAGGTTCCTGGGCCTTCGATTGCCGGATCTCGAGGATTGCTCCCTCCGGCACAAACGTCAGGTCCCTGATTTCGAGGGCGGCGGCCTCTGAACGGCGCAATGCTCCTCCAAACAGAGTCAGCAGCAGACACCGATTGCGTAAACCAGCTACGTCGTCCGGACAGGTCGCGAGTATCTGCCTGACGTCTTCGCTCAGGAGCGGGTCTTTGTCGTGTTGTCGCCGCGTTGCGCCAATGGCGCGGAGAACGCCTCTGAGCGTCTCCCGCACCACAACGTGCCGCCGCGATGCCGGCGACTCGGGATAGCCATGCATCCTGTGCATGTAGTTGATGGCGGAAAGACGCCCGGCCAGAGTTGATGCAGCCAGAGTCGACCTGTCCGCAATGAAGAGCGCGACCGTGGCAGGCTCAGCCGGCAAAGCGGCCAGGGCGTGAGCTCTATTCCAAAGCTCGAAGTCGTTCCACGAAGCGGCGTACTGACGTCTGGTGGCTTCGGACCGGGCATTGGAGATGTAGTTCTGGGCATTTTCGATGAGCGGCCCTAGGTCTGAGGACCGTGAAGGAAATGGAAGAAGTACTTGATTCATAGGAAATCCTCGGTGGAGTGCGAACAGGCGCAGGCGGATCGCTCGGTGCGGCAAAGTGTCGCACGCAGCGTTTGGGTTAGTTTGTCAGAGGATAAGCGGAGGGTTGTGCCGGGACGGGAGAATCTGCGAGGAATTGGAAGGAGCGCACCCTCGGGAATCGATCTGGACGGGTGTCTTTGCCGGGAACGGGCGCTGTCAGGAGAGCGACAGCTGCTACAACCGAGGCCTAAACCAGGCCGGCCAAGACTTTTATCGGTTTTCTCAATTTCGTGAAACTGTGAGGCGTTGAGGTTGCCCGCTGCGGGTGCCGCGAATGCTCGCAAGCTGCTTGTTATCAGGCGAATGCAAGAGACGTGAGCGTTCGCTCGATGTAGCTCAACTTGAGGGCGAGATTGAGGTGGCCGTGCGCACAGTAATCGGGTGCGCGCGGACCCTGGTCGACAGCCGCGATCAGAGCCGTCCCCTCCGTTGTTGTCGCCCTTTCTCCGAACCTCACCTTTCTGCTCGACTCCTCAGCGACGGGTGCACTCACATTCATGGGCAGGTCAGGATTTCGACAACGATCCTTTTCCCGGATGGTTCCGGGGCCGCGCAAGCAGATCGACGCAGAAACGAACGATTCTCAAAGTTGGGGAGAAATGTAGGCATAACGAATTCTTGATTTCGCCGCGGCATACCGAAATCGGGTCGAATAAGCGATTCAAATGCAAGCACTTATGTGCGAAGCCGCGCCCGGCATTCTCATGGAGTCGTGTAGCTCGGAATAGAAGCAAGATTGCATGGGCAGCGAGGTCTCGGGTGTGAAGTGCGAATGTTCCGATGAACAGCCACTCGACACCACACGCCAGTTGCGCACGATCAGTTCTTAACGACGATCTTCTGGCTTTCGAACTTCTTCGCTTCGGACAGCGCTTTATCGAAGGCCGCTTTGTTCTCAATGACGACTGGTGTCTCCGCGGGCTCATCAAGAGCCTGCGCGACATCAAGCCTTAACCTCTTCTGAAAGTAGTAAAGGAATGACTTTCTTACCGGAATGGAGATCCTTCCATCTTCCATGCAGTAGTCGTGGGCCACGACCGCTTGTTGGCTTTCACTGAGCTTGGGGTTCGGCACGAGGTCGACATCGAAGTGTTCTTGCCAGGTCTTGTCGAGCGCACTTGTAGCTTCCTGAGGTCCGTCATTGTCTGCACCCAGACAGCGAGGAAGCAAGAAGTCCTTGAATCTGCGGTCGAGGTGGCAGAAAGCCCGTACATGCCAACGCAGGCCATCGTTCGCGAAGGCGTGAGGACTGATCCATCTCCAAATGGGCTCGGTGCGATCAGGATTCAGAGAATGATAATGAATTCGAAGCGCGCGCTGGTGCCGAATTGCATTCAGCGTCTTCCGCAAAACCTCGACATCAACCCTGCGATGTGGCAGGGGCATTGACTCTGCGGTCGGCATCTCAGAGAGCCAAGTCTCAGCTTGCCCGACTGTGTGATCTGCAATTCCCCGGAGGCGATTTAGATATTGGTCGGCATCCGGCTTCAAAAATTGTGGCGTGAAGGTCGCCGAGGGCGAGTATCGTTTGAGACTTTTGTCATACACAATATTCCCGGACGCCAACTCCTCATACCGCCGAATATCGTTGGATGCTTGTTGAATTGACACTCCGAATTGCCGAGTGAGCGCGGATCGATTTATTCCACCTTCCCAAAACACTTTAAATTCAATGAATTCCAGCCGTTGCTCAATTCCCCAGCGGATCTCCGGTCCTATCTCCATATATATAGTTTCTACGCCACCACGGTAACGTTAGTCAAGTTTATTGATGAATACAGAAACTTGACTCGTCAAGATACTGGATGTATATTCGAAGAAAATCAGAAGAGAAAGGAGGTTCCGAGATGAGCAAGGGCAACATTTTTGTGGAACGGCGCGGCGTCGGGCAATATGCAGTCGTCAAGCCGGAGGCAGATCGTGCCAGCGCAATCTTGCCAACTCAGGCGGAAGCGATTGAACGGGCAAAGCAGATCAGCCCGAACACGCGACCGGACGTGGAGCGGGTACGCCACACGTCAGTTGGCAAGCCTGATCAATGGCGTAAGGGGTAGAGCGAGGGCGGGGGCTCATCGGCGGTGTGCCCCCAATCGCTTTTGCGAAGTGAACTCACACGAGGTAACGATGACGACGGCAAAACACTATTTCGTGCAACGTCGACACGATGGCAGATGGGAAGTAATTGCCGAAGGAGCGGAGCGCGCTAGCTTCATATTCGACACCCAGGCCGAAGCAGAAGCGAAAGCGCGTGAACTAAACCCGGAGGGGCGTCCTAATGTGCGCCGGGTTCGATACACGGACCGGGGGCGGCCGGGAGAGTTCCGAAAGGAAGACGCTTGAGGAAAGGAGCATTACGATGGCGGTAAGAATCTTTACGTCATTCGACTATGAGCACGACGAATCACTTCGCAACCTGCTAGTCGGCCAATCCAGGCACGGCGAGAGCCTCTTTGAGATCTGCGATTGGTCTGTGAAGGAGCCGCTCACTGGCGACTGGAAAAAGAAAGTTCTCGATTGGATACGCAAGTGCGAACCGCTGAAGGTAACCATGAAGGCGCTTATGGCACAGTGTCGCGAAGCAGTTGCAGTCGTCAAGGGGGTGAACCCTTGAGCCAGTTGTCGAACACGCTCTACGGACTTATGCCAACACCCCCAGCGCCTGTCAAGCGACACGTCTTCATCTCGTCGTTTCATGCCGACCGTCGGGAGGTCAATGAATTCATCTATCGCTGGGCAACACTGGAAAACGTGTTCACGCCGAAGGCGCTGGGTACGTTTGACAACGACGACTTCATTGATAGTGACGATACCGAATACGTCATGGGGAAGATTCGCAGCAAATACCTGCTGGACTCTTCGGTCACCATTCTGCTGGTGGGCAGGTGCACCCATAGCAGGCGTTACGTGGATTGGGAGCTCAAGGCATCGTTACGGCGGGGCGCAAACGTGCCGAATGGACTCATCGCTTTCGTGCTGCCCTCTGCCATGCCTCTAGACTACGGACTCAATGGGCCGATTCCATGGGACCAGCGCGCCTGGCCAGCTATCCCGGACCGGCTCGCGGCAAACTGGAACTACTATCAATCCGACAATTGCTATGCCCGCTATTACGTGATGCCTACTTCTGCCGCGGAGCTGAGGCAACATATTGAAGCCGCGGTACTGAATCGAACCCAGCGTGCCCACTTGATTCAGAATGACGCGACGATGATGAAGAACAACGCCAAATGCCGTATCTGTGGGATCACCCACCCGGCAAACTGATCCAGATCTCTCTGCAGTGAAACTCGATCGGAGGAGTAAGCGCGATGGCCGAGGAAATCAAGAACGTGTTCATCAGTCACATTCATGAGGACGATGGAGGTCTGGGCAAATTGAAGGAGCTGGTTGCGAAGGGCGGTCTGACGGTCCGCGATGCCTCCATTAATTCCAGCAACCCCAACAACGCCAAGGATCCCGACTACATCAAGACACAGGTTTTGGCTCCGCAGATCCAGTGGGCCAGCACGCTCGTCGTCTACATCACCCCAGAGACTAAGAACAGCGAGTGGGTCAACTGGGAGATTGAGTACGCAGAAAGGCTCGGCAAACGGATCGTGGGGGTTTACGCGCACGGTGCGAACGAATGTGACGTGCCGGAAGCGCTGGAAAAGTATGCCGATGACGTCCGCGGGTGGAACAGCGAGGGCGTGGTGGAGGCGATTCTTGGCGAGACGAACGAGTGGCATGCGCCTTCAGGCGAGCTGCGCGACCCCCGCCCGATCAAGCGGTACGGCTGCGCTTCATGAGGCTCTATTCGTATGTCGTTGCCAGGGACTTCGGATTTGCCCCGAATCCGTTTTTCGGCCTGTGCACGCTCGCGACGTGCAAGCCCAAGATCCGGGGCTCCGCTGCGGTCGGCGACTGGATCATGGGGACCGGGTCGAGAACGAATAACCGGCAGAATCGGGTTGTCTACGCAATGAGGATCAAAGAGGCCATGACATTCGAAGAATACTGGGCCGATTCGCGGTTTCAGCAAAAGAAGCCTAACCTCCGAGGCAGCAAGAAACAGGCCTTCGGTGACAATATCTACTTTCGAGATCGGACCGGTCGCCGCTGGTGCCAACTCGACTCCCACCATAGCCTCGCGGACGGAAGCCCAAACCTGGAGAACGTCCGCGTGGACACGGGAACGAACCGCGTCCTGGTGAGCGACCAATTTGTCTATTGGGGAGGGACCGGGCCGGTCCTTCCAAGACAATTCCTGAGTTATGGCCCGCATCACGAAAGTATTCTGGCAGGCAGAGGGCATCGTAACCACTTTCCGGCCCAGCTTGTTGCCGACGTGGTGGTCTGGATCAAAACACTGAATCAGAGCGGCTATTGCGGGGAGCCGCTTAATTGGATCAGGACTGAGTGAGGACGGCGCGAATGAGGGAGACGCACCATCAATCAACGCTTCTGGCCGAGTACATGGGCCAGGTCGAGCCCACGGACCGCTTCGCGGCTGCGGACGTGGGGCCAATTCTGCTCGGGCTGTTCGGCGAGGTAGGAAGCATCATGGCGACGGCGAAGAAGCTTCACCGTGAGAAAGAGGTCTATGCGGACTACCGGCACGCAGTCGTGGAGGAGTTTGGAGACGCACTGTGGTACTTCGCCGCGCTCTGCCGCCGCCTGAACGTGCGTATGGAAGACCTCTTCACGGAAACCACTAGCGGCGAAGACTACTTCACGCAGGTCGCGGCCAGCGACTTGGCGAACGGCCCCATCTCGCGGATTGCGGGGCCGGCCGCGACGTCCAATCTGGATGATGCTCTGCTGCTGCTTGGCGAGAGCACCTCCGCGCTCTTCCGTCTTCGCGACTCAGCCGCCGAGCGGGCGCGCCTGCTCCTCTGCTTCGCGCAGGCGTACTCGAAGGCTCTTGAAGCCGCACGCGTCACCTTCGCCGAGGTTGTCCACAAGAACATCGCTAAGACGCGAGGTCGGTTTGTCGCCCCGGATTTCGCGAGTCTGCCCACCTTCGATGCCAGATTCTCAGAGGAACAACAGCTGCCCCAGCACTTCGAGATCACAATCGACCAGCGCGGCAAGAGCCCGCGCAGCTACTTGCGCATGAACGGTGTCTTCATCGGCGATCCTCTCACTGACAATATTCTTGATCCTGACGGCTATCGCTTCCACGACGTCTTTCATTTCGCGCATGCGGCAATCCTGCATTGGTCTCCTACGTTCCGCGCCCTTATCAAGCACAAGCGGAAGGATGACCCGGTTGTGGATGAGGCACAGGACAGCGGACGTGCCATTGTAGTCGAGGAAGGACTGACCGCTTGGATCTTTTCGCGCGCCAAGAAGCTGAATTTCTTTGTAGGCCAAGGCGGCGTTTCCTTCGACCTTCTGAAGACGGTTCAGCAGTTCATCTCGGGGTATGAAGTCGAGGCCTGCCCGCTCAGTCTATGGGAGATTGCGATCCTCCGGGGTTACGATGTATTTCGGCAGGTAAAGGAGCATAACGGCGGCGTGATCGTCGGCGATCGCTCCAGCCGCACCATCGAATACACGCCACTCCCGGGGAAGAGTGCATGACACCATCGCAGTTCGTCAACTCGCTCAAGGCGGTAAAGTTCGACGACGTCTTCAATCCTTACAGCGATAAGTGCGAGGTGTGTGACATCGAGAACGCCCCAAAACTCAGAACCGCAGCCTTGATGAAAGTGCTGCAGGCTGCGGCTCGGACGGGAGTAGATGCGTTTTGGATTGGGCGGGATCTTGGCTACCGCGGTGGCCGGCGTACCGGCCTGGCATTGACCGACGACGTTCACCTCTCGACCCACGCGACTAGATGGAATCTCCGCGTCACGCGAGCAACGATAGGCTCTCTTGTTGCAGAGAGAACTGCCGCCGTCGTTTGGAACATGCTGTCACAGGTGCCCGCGCCCATTTTTCTCTGGAATGTGTTTCCGTTTCATCCCCATATGCCCGGCGATCCCTTTTCGAATCGGGCGCATACCCGAAACGAGCGAGATGCGGGCGAGGAGATCCTTGCCGAATTGATTGGGATGCTGCGGCCGCGGCGCCTCGTGGCTATCGGCAACGATGCAGCGCGAACGGCCGAGCGTTTCGCACAGCGGGCCGAAGTGATTCACGTCCGGCACCCTAGCTATGGCGGGCAGCGTGAATTCGAGCAACAGATTCAAAGCTTGTATGATTTGAAGGCAAAGACGGACCAGCTGACGCTGTCGTAGACGGAGCTCGCAACGGCATGCGTTCCTAGCATCCAGATTGAAGTGCGGGCGATGTGTGGTTCTCTGCGTTCGTTGCGGGATGCGCCGAGCGGCTGAGAAGAAACGAGAGAGCGAAGAGTTCTAGGATAGGCCATGCCGACACCCGCGCCATTGCAGCTGTTGCTGTTCCGCCACGTCGACGATCTCGACGTGAATTCGTACCAGGAGGCAGTTCTTCGCGCCTTTCAGGGCGGCAAAGAAGCCCGGAATTACTTGGCCACGGGAGAGGACCTTGGGATTCAAATCGAGGTTTTCGGCGGAGCACCGGCGCTGGGTGCAGCGTCGGTGCTGGACAGCTTCTGTCACACGGTGACGGTGGTTCTAGCGGATAGCACCTTGCTGGATAAGGGCAACGACGCCCTTTGGGACTGGCTCGCGGACTGCTGGAGCCAGACCTGCGGATCGGACGGGCGTCACAGCATGCTGGTGGTGGCTCTGGACGAACGGGTCGGCAAGCGATTTCTCGCGAAGAGGCCTGACTTCGCCTCCTTACAACTGCTCCAGGTTCACAGTCTAGGCGAGTCGGCTATCCGTCCAGCCATGTTCGCGCTGTTCCTGCTGCACGAGTGCCGGGTCCGGCTGGCCGAAGCCCTCGTCCCGTCGCTTGGCTTCAACGCGGGGCATCTTAAGCTGTTTATTAGCCATGCCAAGATGGACGGCCTTCCTCTCGCGCAGGCTTTGAAACATCAGATTGGGTCGCTGGGCTGGCTGCCCAAGTTCTATGACGCCGATGACCTGCCACCTGGATGCGACTGGCAGAAAGAGCTCCAAAGGAACGTCGGAGCATCGCTCATTGTGATGCTGCGGACCGAGGAGTACGACAACCGTTACTGGTGCCAAAGCGAAGTGCTTTGGGCGGACGAATATGCCACGCCGGCGGTCTTAGTCGATGCGCGCACGAATCTCAGCCATCCTGCCGGCGTCCTGCCGCTAGACCGCGTGCCCAGCGTAAGAATCCCCGACGGCAATCTTGTGCGCATTCTCTTTCTGGCCTTGCGCGAGGGTCTGCGTTTCCTCCACTTCATGCGGCGCGTGGAAGAGATGAAGAGGAGCGGAGCTCTTCCAGATCCGGTTGAATTGCGGGTGTTCACCTACCAGCCCAGCATGGCTGCGTTACTGCGAGCCTGCCGCCTTCTGGCAGATGCGAAGGCACCGACTGCCGTACCACGCATGATCCTGTATCCAGATCCGCCATTCCGCGCTGGGACGTACGAGGCTTCAGAGGCGCTTGTGGCGTCGAACGGACCGGCTGCCACTCGACTCGTCACCCCGAATACGCTCGCAGCGACGAAGGGAGCTACGACATGACGACCGTTCAGCGCCCCCTGACAGGGTTTGCGGTAAATCTCTCCGTTTCCGAGAGCGACGAAAGTGAGGGCCGCGGATATCCAGCTTGGCAGGTCAACCGCGTCACTTTGCAGCTCGTGGCAGCCCTCTTCGGTCAGGGCGCAAGCCTCGTCTTCGGCCACGACTGGCGTGAAGACGGGGTCATGGAAGCCGTCTACGGCTTCGCTCGGCAGGTGCAGCCTCCCATTCCCCTCGTGCCTGAGCAGGCCAAAAATGAGGAGCAGCCTTTGCTGCGCAACCTGCTTCCGTGGCCGGATAAGCCATTTCTGGACGAACGAGATCTTGAGCGACTCGCTTCGACTTTGCGCGTTGAGCTTGTTGGGCTTCCTCCGGAACTTGCTGATCTCATGCGAAACAGACCCTTGGACGAAGGTAGAGACGGAGCTTATCCATACGTTCGGGCCCGTGCCCTCACATCCCTCCGCCATAGGCTTAACGAGGTCAGCGACGTCCGTCTTTGTCTTGGAGGCCGTCGCACTGGGGCGCAAGGTCGTTACCCCGGTGTCGTTGAGGAAGCGCTGCTGGCCATCCGCGAGAACAAGCCGCTCTACCTTGCGGGCTTCTTGGGTGGCGCGACGGAACAGGTAATCGATGCGATCGAAGGTAAACCGATGCCCGCGTCGTTTTGCGCGGATTCGCCTGTGGCAGGACTGTACAACAACCCGCCAGTGAAGGAGAGCGCAGCCGGAACCCAGGCCGACCGTGCGTGCGATAGAGAAGGGATATGGAAAGAATTCTCCGATGCCGGCAATGATTGGCTTATTCAACACAATGGACTAACCGCAGAGGAGAATCGTGTGCTGCTCCACACATCGGTTGTGGATGAGGTCATCGAGCTTGTCCTCATCGGCTTGTCCCGTCTGCACCGGGATAAGAATCAAGACCGACGGGTTGAGTAACTGAAATCGGATTCTGAGGAGCTACGGGTGCCAGGGATCAATCGAGCGCTATACGAAAATCGTGTCCTAGCGAAGAGCGCGGCTGCACTCAACCGCCCCTGCATTTTCCTGTCGCACATCTCCGTCGACAAGTCCGCAGTTCGGGTGATCGGAGATTACATCACCCAGCGCGGCGATATTGACGTATACCTCGATATCGAAGACCGTGATCTGCAGGAAGCCGTGAGGACTGGAGATCCGCATGGAATTACCGCCTTCGTCGAACGTGGGCTCTCCTCTTCGACCCACATCATGTGCATCATTTCGGACAACACTGCAAACTCCTGGTGGGTACCTTACGAGCTTGGCTTCGGTAAGCATATGGGAAGGCCCCTCTGCAGTCTCAGGCTCAAGGACGTGAGCTTGCCAGCGTACCTCGCGATCAGTGAGATTATTCGTGGCACGGACAGTCTGAATCGATACCTCACTCGCGTTCGGCGAGGACTATCGAAGAGTGCTTCCGTAACGAACCTGACGGAATCTCTTCTCCGCGCAAGTATGCAAGGTCACCCTTTGGATGGATTCCTGAACTGGCAAGATTGATAACGCCATCCTGCAGATTGAGCCTGCGACGAGTATAAGATCCGCGCTTCTGAGTCGAGGCATTGCGCTCGGTCCCAGCCGGGGCGCTGGTTCAAATCAGCTCAGACTCGGAATTACTAATCCAAGGAATGCGCGCTCACCTTACTCGCTGGCAAAAGCAAGGATGGCGCAACAACCGCGGCATCCCCCTAAACCACCAGGAACTGTGGAAAGAATTACTTGAGATGAATGAGCGAATGAACATTCAGTGGCGATGGGTCCGAGGCCACAGCGGACATCCCGTCCAGACCCGCGCCGATACGCTTGCCTACCGGGCGACGCGAATCGAATGGCGCAACCTGCGTATGGTCGCATGACGCTCCCGTCTCTGAGGTCGATCACGAACTGCGTTTTCAATTTGATGCAATCGAAACGCCGGCAGCGGAGAATGGCACCGCATCGCCCAAATAGAAGAAGTGGCTCGAAGTATTCTGAGTGGTTTCGTCAACTTGACTTGGCCCCTTTTGATGGTCTGATCTGGCCCCACCCTGAAGGCATGTGATTTGTCATTCCGTGTTGGCCTTGGCGGAAGGAGCCCGAAGGGCGACTGGAGCCAAGGCCAACACGGGGCGGCGCCGCACCCGTGGTCAAGCGGCGTTAAAAGGGCGATTCGGGCCTATGCTCCTCGGGATGGAAGACATGCTCGAACGGCAGGCACTCCCGGGCCTTACTGGAGCCGAGCCGGACTTCGAACTGGGTCAAGTCGCTGCCCAGGTAATCGAGTCTCAGGATCTCTGCCAGTCAGGTTTCGACCTCGCGCCGGCCTTCGGTATGATGCTCCTCGCCGAGGCGTCCGATCTCCAGTGCTCGCTGGAAGGCGGCCTGATCACCTTCGCAGGGGAAGATGTGCACTGCCTCTTTCCACTCCCGCAGCCCCTCCTTGCCTTCGACCATCACCGCCCAGCGCAGTTGCGCGTAGTACCACTGCTTGCTCGTCATCATGCCTTGCCACCTTTCCTGGCCATGGTTCTGCGGAACCTGTAACTCTCCGTGCCGGTCTCGATGATGTGGGCCCGATCTGTCAGCCGGTCGAGCATCGCCTTGCACAGCCGCGCGTTGGGGATCTTGGTGGGCCATTCGGAAAATGGCAAGTTGGTCGTGCAGATAATCGCCGCCTGTTCGGCGCGGCCGGCGATTACCTGGAAGAGCAGCTCCGCCGCGGCATCCGGCATGACCACATACCCGATCTCATCAACCACAACCAACTCGTAGCGCATCCAGCGATTGCGCACCCGCGTCAGTTGCAGCTGGCTCTGCGCTTCGATCATCTCCGTGACCAGCTCCGCCGCCGTGGTGAAGCGCACGCGTTTGCGCTGCCGGCAGGCGGCGACGGCCAGTGCGACCGCCAAGTGGCTTTTGCCCGTCCCTGTTTCACCTAACAAAATCACGGGTTCCTTGCGCTCCAGATACTCACCCTCGCTGAGCTTTTTGATCAGGGCGACGGGGATGTGCGGCACCGCTGGAAAATCGAACTCTTCGAGCGTCTTCACGGCCGGGAAGTGGGCCTCTTTAATGCGCCGCGTCACGGCCCGGCGATCGCGTTCCTCGATCTCAGCTTCGAGCAGCGCCTCCAGATAACTCAGGTGGGACTGCTTCTTGCGCACGGCTTCCTCGGCCACGTTGGCGAACTGGTCGGCCACGGTGGTCAGATAGAGTTGCCGCGCGTACTGCTGAATGGTGGCCTGTTGGATCGGTTGCGATGTGCTCACTGGACCACCTCCGTCGCCACCGGCAAGTTGGCCATCCGTGCCGCTGAATCCGCCGGTGGTGTCGCCGTCCAACTCGGCCGCAGTTGCTCGTAGCCCTCCATGCTGGGTTGCGGCCGATCGTAGCGGCGCAAATCGCCAACTTCCACGGGGGAGGCTTCCGGAGAAGCCGGCCAGCCGTCCGCGCTAAGCAGATAGCGGATCGTGCTCAGACTGGAACTGCCCATCGCCAGCGTCTCTTCCACTGCGTGGCGCACGCGCCCCGCGCCATAAGTGCGGCTCAGCAGCAGAATCTCGATCATCGTCCGCGTTCCGGCCTGGCGGCCTTCCCGTTCGCTGGCCTGGGACCAGAAGCGGTCGTAGCTGGCCGGCCAGCGGCCTTGTGCCCGGCACTGTTGCAGGGCCGTCGAGCCGGCCATGGCGCCGGGCTTTTTCATCAGCACGTCCAGGTAGTGATCCAGTTCCAGAACCTGCTGATGGCGCTCGTAGCTGCGCTCATGCCGCGCTACGCAACGTCCCCCGTGCCAGACCTCCACATAATCCGAGTAGACCTTGGCCTCGACCGATGTGCCCACCGGCAGCGGCGTCGAGTAGAAGTTGGTTAACACCTTTACGCAGCCGCTCTGGTTGACTGCGGGAAAATGCAATGCGGCCAGATCGAAGCCTTCGGCGGCCAGCGGCAGCAGATGCTCGCGCTCGGCCAACATCCCTGCGCCGATCGTCTGGCTACGGCCACTGATCAAACGGTTCTGCTCTTCAACCGAGCAGGACTCCAGATGCCCGTTCAGCTCCTCCAGGTTGCACACCTTCGGAACGGGAACAAGATGGTTGCGCCGAAACTGGCCGCCCTCGCCTTCCACGCCACCCTTCTCGTGGCCTTCGCCCGGCGTGCAGAACTCGGCGCGAAAGCCCCAGTGCGAGCGGAAGGCGATGAACCGCGTGGTCTCCTCCCGCTGCCGTCCGCGCAGAATCTTCTTCACTGCCGAGGTGAGGTTGTCGAACCGCAGGAGGCGGAAAACGCCGCCGAACCACGCGAACGCCAACTCGTGGGCTTCAAGAAACGCCTGCTGCGTGGCGTGCGGATAGGCCCGGTGAAAGGCTGCGCCCGAAGGCATCGAACGCATGCAGAAGATGTACGCCTTGCGCGGCTGGCCGTCGAACTCCGCCCAGATCTCGTACCAGTCCACCTGCGCCTCGCCGCCAAACTGGTACGACTGCGGCACGAAAACTTCCTGTCCCAGCAGGCCCATCGCGGCCTTGCGCTGCCGCACGTACTCCCGCACCGTAGACTCGCCGACCACGATCCCTGGCATCTCCTGCCGCAGCCGCTTCCAGATGCGATGCGCCGTGTGCCGCTGCTTGCGCGGCGCCTTGCGGTCAGCTTCCAAAATGGCGTCGATGAACGGCAGCGCCGGCGCCAGCTTCGGCCGCTCTCGTTCCGGCTTCTTCCGCTCCGGAGGCCCGGCGCTGGCCAAGGCCCGGCGCACCTCCCGCCGATGTACTCCCAGTTTCCGCGCCACCGCGCGGATCGCCCCGGCGCCATGCTCGTACTCCCGCCGGATCTCTTCGTATAGCTCCACCTTGCTCCTCCTTGTGGCCAAGCCGTCCTCGCTTCCGGGGAAAACCCCAGAACAAGTTAACGGGCTCCGGCTTCAGGTGGGGCCAGATCAGACCATCGAAAGGGGCCAACTCAGAATAGCGAAATCACTGAGACGCTGAGAGCATGAACGTCGACGGAACTGGCCGCTCCTAAACTAATTGAACAACCGTTTTGAAGCACCGCCGCTGCATGCTGACCGCTGACGGGATGCGATACTGATGCGTGGTCCGTGCAGGGTGTCAAGAGGAGACACTGGCCTAAACATGCCAATTAAGAATAGCGATCACGGCATTTATAATCTAAGCTTTACGGCCGCCTCCCTGCGCCCGGAGTTGGCCCGTCTTGTTGCCGAATGTTACCTGGAATTGGGCAATTGGGATAGGGTCAAAGAGCAGATCCTTCGATCCAACATGCTCCAATCCAGGAGCTCGAGCAGCGCCATACGCATGGAGCGAGAGCTTCGCCAGCGGCTCCAGAAGCTCACCCAGGATGAGATAGCGCTCCTTGCCGGAGTCAATGGAGAGGATCGTGCCGCGATGGCATGGCTTGCCACCCTAAAGCACAGCCAGTTTGTATTTGAGTTTGCAACCGAAGTCCTCCGAGAAAAGCTTGCCATCCGCGACCGAGTACTGCGCCGGTCTGACTACGAAGCCTTTGTCGAAGGCAAATCGTTGATCTACGGCAGCTTAAATCAACTGAAAGCTTCCTCCAAGAGTAAAATAAGGCAAGTTTTAATGCTTATGCTTTCAGAGGCTGGCTTGCTCGGCAATGGAGCTTCCTTGGGAACAATTCAGCGTCCAGTTTTGTCATCGGAAGCCTTACGCGCAATCAACGCCGATAGCCGCCACTGGCTAGCAGGTTTCCTCTTCTCTGACTCTGAGATCGGAGGGCAATAATTTGCTGCAAACGCACGGTCTTTCTGAGCGATTATTCCAACTCTTCCGAGACCCGAGTTTTCTCTCAATGAGAGGACAGGCTAATGAAGTCCCGCTCTTCATCCAAACCTACGACCAGGCGCAGGAAGATTCTATTAGACGCATGGTTGAGAGTCTTGCGGGGCGATTGCAGGCTTCAGGGGTAACTCTACAGAAAATCGATCTCTTCGACCTGGTGCTCCAGGAGTTGGAAGAGTGCGATGTCCTGTCCGATTTCCTGAGGGATGAAGCGACCTTCGAAAAGATTGACGTGCTGGAGACGCTTCGGAATTACTCGGACCCTAAGGCTCACCTGGTTCCACGTTTGGCGCGGGCAATCGGAAGTGACGGTGTTCAATTGACTCTCATTACCGGCTCAGGACGCATCTTTCCGTTCTTGCGAACTCACACCATCCTGGAATCCCTCCAACCGGTTATGGTCCGGCACCCAGTGGTGATTTTCTTTCCTGGGCAGTATGAGCAAGACACTCATGGCGGCTCTCTTTTGAAGTTGTTCGGGTCGATTCCAAGCCCGACCATTGTCAACCCGTACTATCGAGCAACAAACCTCGACCACTACAGGACTTAGACCAGCATGTTGATCCGTGACCTTTTTCTGAAACCAGTGGATCGTCCGATTGACGGTGTCATCAAAGCGGACGACGTGCGTCATCTCCAGACTGAGCTTGAGGAGTATGTGGTCACTCGGGATGTGGCTAGGGGACTTAGTGCATTCACGGACCGCTACCTGACCGAGCCAGCGACCAACGGCGTCTGGATCTCTGGTTTCTTTGGATCCGGCAAATCACATTTGCTAAAGATGCTATCGTACGTTCTCGATGGACATCCCCTTCCGAACGGAACAACTCCCGCAGAGATTCTTCTTCCCAAGATTGAAGATGAGATCGTTCAAGCCAATCTGCGGAAGGCTGTCGCGATCTCGTCCCGAAGCATTCTGTTCAACATCGATCAGAAGTTTGATGGCATAGGCGGAGACCATTCTGCCCCTATTCTCGAGGTCTTCGTCAAAGTCTTGAACGAACTGCAGGGCTATTTTGGCAAACAAGGCTACATCGCTCAGTTTGAACATGACCTAGACTTACGCGGCGATTTCTCTCCGTTCAAGGAAACATACCAGCGTGTAAACGGTACAAAATGGGAACTTGATCGTGAAGCACTCGCGACCGCACGGAAGTCAGCCTTTGCCAATGCTTTTGCGGTACATTTTGGTGTCAGTGAATCGGAAGCTCTAAACGTAATGCGGCAGGTCCGAGAAGACTACCGCGTTTCAATCGAGAGCTTTGCGCAGACGGTCAAGGACTACATCAGCAAGCAGCCGGCAGGCTTTAGGCTCAACTTCTTCGTCGATGAAGTTGGCCAGTTCATCGGGCAGGATTCCAAGCGGATGCTCAACCTGCAAACCGTGACAGAAACCTTGGCGACAATGTGCGATGGGAGAGCGTGGGTTTTCGTAACGTCGCAAGCCAATCTTGAGGGTGTACTCGGGGCATTCAGAGGAATGGTGGCTCAGGATATCAGTAAGATCATGGGGCGTTTCAAGACCCAGCTCACACTGGCTAGCGCTGATGTAAAGGAAGTCATTCAAAAGCGACTCCTTGCCAAGAAAGAAGAGGAGCCGGAAGTTCTGACGTCGATCTATGATCGAGAAAAAGACAACCTTCAAACCCTCTTTCGCTTCGGCGACCAGTCGATCAGTTTCAAGGGATGGCGCGGCAGCGATGAGTTCTGTGGACTCTATCCTTTTCATCCATATCAGTTTGATCTTTTCCAGCGCGCCATCCAACAGCTATCGACGCATGGGGCTTTTACCGGGACATACCTGTCAGTGGGCGAGCGCTCTATGTTGGCTGTCTTTCAGGAGGTAGCAAAGGATCTCCGCAATGAGGACGTGGGTTGCATTGCGACCTTCGATCTCATGTACGACGGCATTGCGCCCTCAATCCGCGGCGACATGCAAACCACCATCAAGATGGCAGAGCGGCAATTGGGCGAGGGCGTTGAAATACGAATTCTGAAGGCCCTGTTCCTTTTGAAGTGGGTTCGTGAATTCAAGGCAACTCCGCGCAATGTCGCGATTCTGCTGATTGACCGAGCCGATGTTGATATTCGCGCCCATGAAAAGACCGTGGCTGAAGCGCTGGAGCGGCTTCACGGTCAGTCTTACTTGCAGCGCAATGGCGACCTCTATGAGTTCCTAACGGATAAAGAGAAAGACATTGAGACAGAAATCAAGAACACCGAGATGGATGAGTCTCAGGTAGCTGACTTGCTCTCTCAAGTCTTATTTACAGATGTTTTGCGAGATCCGAGAATTCGCTATGTAGAGAATGGTCAGGATTACCCCTACGCCCGCAAGCTAGACGACCAGCTAATTGGTAAAGACGCCGAAGTTGCCATTAACTTGATCACGACCGATCACTATTACCATTCTGACCCAAATACCCTCGCCACCCAGAATGTTGGCAAGACTGAATTGCTGGCAATCCTTCCTGCCGAGGCTCGCCTAATGGATGAAGCGAGACTCTACCTCAAGACGAAGAAGTATGTCCAGCAGAACGGTGGTGGCACGGACGAGACCCGCAAAGCCATCCTCGATCAGCGCGCTCAGCAAAACAGTGAGCGGCGCACAAAGATGCAAGAACTTGCGAGCGGCCTGCTCGCAAGCGCTCCGCTTTACCTAAACGGTGCACGGCTCGACAGCGTGGGCGTTGGTGATGCGCGTAATCGATTTGGGAAGGCCTGCCAGGAACTGATCTCGTTCTCGTTCCCCAATCTAAAGATGTTGAAGGGGACCTACGACGATAGCAGCCTGTCAAAGGCCTTGCTCGATCAAGATGATCTCCTCACGGGCGGAGTTCTCACCCTCTCTGAACCAGAGCGGGAGATCCTAACCTATGTAACGCGAAATCAAAACAACGGAGAGCGTACATCGGTTGAGGAGATCAGCCGTTCTTTCGAACGCCGTCCATACGGCTGGCCGCCGATTGCTGTACTCACGCTGATCGGCCGATTGTTTCGCATGGGCAAGGTTGAGTTGCGGACCAACGAACTTCTTGATGCTCCAAGCGCCTTGACGCTTTTCAAAAACAGCCGCCAGCACGGCAACGTCCGCGTTCGTCTGCAAGAGCAATTCGACGCCAGCAAGGTCAATGCTCTGAAGTCCTTCCACGACAAGTTCTTTGATCGCCTGAATGGTGGGCAGGATGCGCGTTCAGTGGGCCAGGCGACTGCCGATGCTTTTGCTGCAGAGGCCCGCGAACTCAAGCCGCTGATCGACCAAGTAAATAGGTACCCTTTCTTGGAATCGCTCAGACCAGCTGTCGTCCAAATTAATGGACTGGTGAACAAGGACTACAGCTATTTACTGAGCCATCTTTCTGATTTCCAAGACGGTCTTCTTGCCGCAAAGGAGAGTCTGATTTCCCCAATCAAGGCTTTCATGAATGGGCCACAGCGAGGTATCTACGATGACGCAATTTCGTTCCTGAAAGAGGAGGAAGCCAATTTCGCAGAGCTGCCTGCCGACCAGGTAGAACCCTTGCGCGTCCTTGCTAACTCGGTCGATCCATATCGCGGGAGCACGTTGCCTGCAGCCAAGGCTGCGGTCACCAAGCTGCGTGCTCTCCTTGCCAGCCTCGTTCAAACGGAGCGTGCTCAGGCCAATGCAGTTCTTAATGCATACCAGGACCGGGTCAAGACAGTTGATGGATTCGCATCCCTGAGCAGTCAGGAGCAACAACAGGTTCTGGCGCCCACTGCCACCGCTCGGGATGCAATCGCGCTCGCTCGATTTGTTACTGGAATCCGAGATCGGCTCCAGCGGTATGTCAATCAGGATTATCCCGGGCAGCTCGCACTCGCAGCACGATTATTAGCCCCAAAGGCGCAACCGCCCGCTCCGGGGAAAAGTCAGCCCGCACAGCCAGAACCAAAAGTGGAGTACACACCGGCTGCCAACCTGCATCCTGACTGCAGTCTCCTCTACATTACGAACCGGACAGAGCTTGATCAATGGCTCAGTGCTTTACGCAAGGCCGCTGAAGCCGAACTCGATAAGGGCAACCGCATTACCCTCTAGGGGGAGATTGATGCCACGGCTTTTTACAGTCGCTACAGACGATACCCTCCTGTCAATGATCTCCTCGGCAAGGGAGAGGCTTGTTATTGTTGCACCGGGACTATCGAAGACTGTTGCCTCGGCATTCGCCGATCACATTACGGGCGACCGTTGTCCAACTGAACTTTCGGTGACGTTGGATGTCGATCCTGAGGTTTGCCGACTGGGGTACGGAGACATTGAAGCCCTGGAGATTCTGGCTCCCGCACTGGAATCGCGGGGCCGTTCCCTTCAAACACAAAAGGGTGTTAGGGTTGGACTCGTAGTCGCCGATTCCGAAGTCCTGGTCTATTCACCGACTCCTGAACTTATTGAGGCCGGGTCGAATTCTGATGAAAAGCCGAATGCCATCCGCATCTCAAGCGTCAGCCCTGAAGGTCTTGCCTTTGCCTGCGGAGCCACGGACACATCGATGTTGGGGCTTGTCCAGGAAGTCGGGCTCAACTCTGCCAGCGATGAGGCAATCGAGGAGACAAAGGCCAACCTCAAAGCAAATCCGCCCAGGAAGTTCGATCTCGCCCGTTTGGAAAGGGTTTTCAACTACAAGCTGGAGTTTGTTGAGTTTTCCCTGGAGGGATTTCAACTTGGTCGGCGAACGGTTCCCCTGCCCGCGGACCTGCTTGGTTTGGTAGAGGAGGATTTGCAGGAGCGCCTTCGGAATACCTTCCGTCTATTCGAGGCTGCTGAACCCTTCGAGTTTGAATTACCTGATCCTGCCAATCCTGAAAAGAAGCTCAAGGTCACTGAGAAGTGGCTTGGCGCCGAAGCAACCAGGATCCGAAGCGTCTACTTCATTCCCTTGGGATCAAGCTCATACGGAAATCTGATCCTGAAGCGCCGAAAAGCCGAGTTCGAGGGGAAGGTCGATCGGCTCAGATCTCTCGTTGACTCCTATGCCGCGATGGTGAAGAAGTCGATTGCAGCCAAGATCAAAACCACGCGCGACAACTTGATTCAGATACTGCTCCCAAGAGTGGCTGCTGCGCCGCCACCTAGTTGGCTGGCACAGTCGGTAGGCGGAGTTCTTCCACCGGACGACATTCTTGATCGGCTAACCGCCGAAGTGGATAAAGCCTTCAAGAACGCCACAGAGACCTTTTCTCCGGTTGTGACCTGCATCTTCAAAGGCGTTCGGTACGAAACCATCACCGAAGACGCCCATTTCCGCGAACGGATTGAAAAGCACTTCAAGAGGGATGCGGCGCAGCTTCTCTCGGAATACGATGCATCCCGCGCTGAGGAACCCTCGGAACAATGAACATTCCAGCACTCAAGGCCTTTGCACCTACAGTTCGTCGCCAGCTTATTGAGGCGGTTACGCTGAAGCTCAACTTCGTCCTCACGGCCAGGACTCCGGACTATCTGGATACTTATGCCCGTCAGGTCGCCGCGCTGAGGACGCTGGAACAGGAAGACCGTGCCGGCCTGATCGAGCGGGTTGCCTATACATGGTTCAACCGGTTTACGGCACTGCGGTTCTTGGATGCAAGAGGCTGGCATCCCTTCGGCATTCGCGTACTCACCCCCGCAACACCCGATGAGACCCAGCCTGAGGTGCTCAAGCTCATGCGCACGGGACACTGTCCCGAAGAACTGCAGCGCCACACTTCCCTCGAGAGACTGAATGGTCTGCTCGATGGTCGCATTCCGTCGAGCGATCCGCAGGGCGAGGTCTATCGTCAACTGGTCCTGGCAGCTTGCCGGTTCTACCATGCTCTCCTCCCTGACTTGTTTGAGCGGCTTGACGACGAGATCGAGCTTCTACTTCCTGAGGACCTGCTTACTAAGCAGTCCGTTGTGCAAGGATTCCGGACCGGGATAACTGATGAAGACTGTACAGAGGTCGAGATTCTCGGCTGGCTCTATCAGTTCTACATCTCGGAGAAGAAAGACCAGGTAATGGCTCGGAAGGCTGCGGTTCCAACCGAAGATATTCCGGCAGTCACCCAACTCTTTACGCCTCATTGGATTGTCCGATACCTCGTCGAGAACTCCCTTGGCCGGCTGTGGATACTGAATCACCCTCGCTCCAAACTGCGCGAGCAAATGCCCTACTACATTGAAGGGGAGACAGAAACGGTTTCCCTGCACCTCACCAGACCGGAGGAAATCAAGATCTGCGATCCAGCAGTCGGCAGCGGGCACATGCTCACCTACGCCTTTGACCTTCTGTTCGCCATCTATGAGGAAGAGGGCTACGCGCCCAACGAGATCCCCGCTTTGATCCTCCGGCACAACCTGCACGGACTGGATATTTGTCCCCGAGCAGCGCAACTCGCCGAGATGGCCCTCGTTTTCAAAGCACGAGAGAAGTCGAACCAGTTCTTCCAGCCGGTGCACCTGGTCAGGCCGTATGTCATGGAGCTGCGCGAGGTACGCTTTTCACAGAACGAGCTCCACGAATACATCGATGCACTCGGTCTGGGCGAGCTCTTCAATGAGGGCGTGGTGCGGCTGATGCACCAGTTCGAGGAGGCCAAGAGCTTTGGCTCGCTTATCCAGCCGTGTCTCGACGGGCAGACAATTGCTTTTGTCCGGGGCAACGTAGAGGCAAGAGACCTTGGCGGCCAGCTTTTCCTGCACGAAACGCACCTGAAAGTGCTGCGCGTGCTCGAACAAGCCGAGGCTCTGACCCAGAGATACAACGTTGTTGTTGCAAACCCTCCTTATATGGGGACGAAGTTTTATAACGCAAGCCTCAAGAAATTCGTAGCGGGCCTCTATAACGCAGGGCAGCCGGATACTTATGGATGCTTTATCGAGCGGAATATTCTCCTCGCTGGCCAAGGAGGTTTCGTGGCAATGATAACCATCCCAAACTGGATGTTCATAAGTTCCTTCGAGGACCTGCGGGAATTTGTTCTTGGAAGGGCTCCCATTTCATCTTTGATCTACAATGGCCGAGGTGTTTGGGGGCCTGACTTTGGAAGCTGTGCTTTCACCCTGTCTTGCGGGGCCGGTCCTGAGAAGATTGGGATCTTTCGGAGGCTTCTCAAGAAGCTCGGTGAGGTAAATTCCAACGAAGAGCTCGTTCGTCGATTTAACGACCAGGCCGGTTTCCCGGAGTTCCAATGCTCAAGTTCCGATTTTCAGCGCATTCCGGGGAAGCCATTAGCTTTTTGGATCACGGCAAGTGAGCGGGAGAAATACTCGCGTGGGGATACGCTGGAAAACCACGCCGATACGAGAAAGGGCTTGGATACCGGAGAGAATGATCGATTTCTGCGATTCTGGCACGAAGTTGATTCGCGCAAGTGCAGTTTTGCCATAGGAACCGCGAGCCCTAAATGGTTCCCCTATAACAAGGGGGGGGAATTCCGAAAATGGTATGGGAACCGCGAGATTGTCATCAACTGGGAGAACAGCGGAAGAGAAATCAAAGCCGGTCTGAGCAACCTTAGAAAGAAGCCAACACTCAGAAATCAAGACTACTACCTCCGTGAGTCAGCCACGTGGAGCACGGTTACTATCTCTCGCTTTTCGGCTCGCTATTCTCCAGAGGGTTCATTGTTTGATAACGGAGGTTGCTCGGCGTTTGCAAAAGAGAGCAGATTTCCGATCGCTCTGATCAGTGGGCTTCTGAATTCAAGTGTCGCCTATCGATATCTGGAGTTTCTTGCGCCAACCGTGAACTACCAGCCCGGAGACGTCGGACGGATTCTACTACCTGAATCTCTCCTTCCGCAGCGGGAGGGAATCTGTGCCACCGCTATGGAATGTGTTGCCGTAGCACGGCAAGATTGGGACAACTCGGAGATTTCTTGGGAGTTTCGCGATTTCCCCTTTCTGAGACCCACACTGAGGGAGGCAACCGTGGAGGCGAGCTGGCGGAATTGGGATGCACAATGCAACGCCGCAATTCGCAGGATGCGGGAGTTGGAAACTAGGAACAACCGTCTTTTCATTGACGCCTACGGTTTGCAAGAAGAGCTCTCGCCGGACGTGCCCGAGGAAGAGATCACCTTGGCTCGCGCCCATACCCGCCGTGACATGGCTGCTTTCCTCTCCTACGCCGTCGGCTGCATGATGGGCCGCTATTCGTTGGATCGTCCGGGGCTCATTCTCGCTGACGCCGGTGAATCTGTTTCTCAATACGTGACAAAGGTGGGCCGGACACAAGACCAACTTACCTTCTCTCCTGATGAGGATGGCATCATCCCGGTACTCGATGGCGAGTGGTTCGAGGACGACATCGTGGCCCGCACCCGTGAGTTCCTTCGCGCCACTTTTGGCGAGGCCACGCTGCGCGAGAACATCCGATTCATCGAGTATTCGCTCGGTCGGGAACTTCGGAACTACTTTCTGACCGACTTTTACAAGGATCATCTCCAGACCTACAAGAAGCGCCCCATCTACTGGATGATCCAAAGCCCTAAAAAAGGCTTCAGCGTATTGATTTACCTGCACCGCTACACACGCGACACGATGAATCTGGTATTGAATCGCTATCTACGTGAATACCAGGTCAAACTTCGCAGCCGCATCGCCCACCTTGCGGATGCGCAAGTCAGTAGCATCGCCAGTGCTCGCGACAAGGCTGCAGCTCGAAAGGAATTCGACAAGCTCACCAAGACGCTGCACGAATGCGAGGAGTGGGAGCGCCAGGTTGTTCTGCCCCTGGCGCAGGCCCGCATCGAACTCGACTTGGACGATGGCGTAAAGGTCAACTACCTTAAACTTGGAGAAGCGTTGGCTCCTATCCCAGGGCTCGCGGCGGCAGAGGATTGATGAGATGAACCGAATCCACGAAAGTCTGCAGCGGGTATTTGAGCGGAATCGACTTGTCTTCTGGTACGATGCCGAGGGCGAGTGGGCACAGACCGTGGAGGACTTCGACGATCCGTCCGTGACCAAGCTCCGGGTCGATCGAAATGAGTTCGGCACGAAGGTCAGGATCGTCCGTGACTCTAATCCAGAAGCCAAATTCCTGCTCTATATTCCCTCTTCGCGCCCTGCCGACATCGACAACTGGCTCCTCGATCTGCTCTTGCAGGGATACGAGTACAAAGCTGACAAGGCCTCGCTGGCCCTGCAGGCTGTCGGTCTTCCGCATGAGTTCATTCATCTGGCGATGGAACATGCCGGCTTCTTCGCCAGCGAGAAGCGTACCGAGCAGCTTAAAGAACGAATTGACAAGAACGACCAAGAGCGGGACGTACGCCTGAAGATGATGGTCGTGCTTGCGGGGAATGACGTTGCCGTCGATATCGATTCGCTGGTCTTGTATTTTCTCTCCACCAGTGATCCAGCCGATCTTTTCGATACAGTGGAGAATTGCCTTGGCGCCTCGAATTTGGTGCAGCCATTCTGGCGCGAAGTAGCAAAGACATTTGACTATCACGCGGTCGCGCCCTCTCTTCGCGATTTCGCCGCATCTCTGTTTAGAGGCGCCAACCCTTTAGATCAGAAAGTGGCCCTCTATCCTCATTCAAAGGTGTTCCTTCAGCGCTGGAAGGACAGCCAAGCATGCTGTGAGTCGTTCCGTGCATGGTCTGGCCAAATGGAGCGGGAGCTTCAGGTTGAAACGGCGCTCAATGGAGTCAATGATCCGGCCGTACTCGGTGATTGGGACACCTTCGAGATCTTTGAGAAGTTCACGCTGCACTGGATCTGCCAGTGCTTTGAAAAGGGCGTTTCAAGTGCAGACCTTCTGGAACGAATTCAAAGGCGCCGCCACTCTTTTTGGCAACCGGAGCATAAAGAGGGGTACGCTGCGCTGGAGCATGCAGTTGAACTGCGGGATCTGCTCGCGTCTGCCGAACTAACAGTCGAGTCGGTTGACGCGGGTTTGACTCGTTACGTGGGTAGTTGGTGGCGCATTGATCTGGCCTATCGCCATTGTGTCCGTAGCCTTCGCGCTTACGGACAGGTGCAGGTGATGGCTCAAATCGGCCAATCGGTTGAAAAGGCTTACTTGAACAACTTCTTGTTGCCGCTTGCTGACCGCTGGAGCGATCAGGTCTGGCGGTTAGCTCAATGGCAGTGTGAATGCTTGAAGGCACAGAACCAATTCTTCGACACGCATGTGAAGCCGTTCCTGAACAAGGACCAGAAGGTTTTCGTCATTGTGTCTGATGCGCTCCGGTTTGAGGCAGCCGCCGACTTTGCCAACAGGCTGCAGTCGGCGAATCGCTGGACTGCCGAGGTGGTTGCCCTGTTCGGCTCACTTCCCTCGTATACGCAGCTCGGAATGGCAGCCCTGCTACCAGGCAAGCAACTGGCAGTAAATGCCGACAATGGAACTGTCACAGTCGACGGGCAGAGCGCCTCCGGAACTGAGAATCGGAGACAGATTCTGAGTGCGGCCTGTAATGCGCGAGCAATCGCCATCCAGGCAGAAGAGTTCCTGGAACTGAATACCAAGACTGATGGCCGCGCCCTGATGCGCGACCATGACGCTATCTACATCTTTCACAACATCATCGACGCGACTGGAGACAAGCCGGGTACAGAGGCAAAAACCTTCGATGCGGTAGAGCATGCTTTCAACGAGTTGGACTTGATTATCAAGAAGGTCGCGAACATCAACGGAACAAACATGCTGCTGACGGCCGACCATGGCTTTCTCTTTCAGCAGGATGAAGTTTATGAAGATGATATGGCCGCCCTTCCAACTGCGGATGCATGGAGCTATCGAGATAGGCGCTTCGCAATTGGAAAGGGAATCGTGCCTACACCAACGGTCAAGGTATTCAACTCCGGAGACCTTGGCTTAGGGGGTGACTTCTCAGTCGCTTTCCCCCGTTCCTTGGGTCGATTCCCGCTCCAGGGATCTGGTAAGCGCTACGTTCACGGTGGTATCAGCCTCCAAGAGATCGTGGTTCCCGTGGTCAAGATTCATAAGGCCAGGACGGACGATACCGGATCGGTCGACGTTGAGATTCTTCACGTCCCGGCCAAGGTCACAACAGGCCAGGTGGCACTTTCGTTGTTTCAGAGTAAGCCCGCAATTGACAAAATCTTGCCGCGAACACTCCGAGTCGGTCTCTTTTCCAAAGATGGCAAGGAGCTGTCTGAGATCAAGACTTACACCTTTGACTCAAAACAAACCGAAGCACGTCAGCGCGAGGTCGCTATGCTGATTGTCCTCTCCCGCGCCGCGGATGCCTTCAACAATCAGGACGTAGATCTCAGGCTTGAAGAAACCGTACCAGGCACCAACCAAACCGTCATCTACAAAACGCACACTCTAAGGCTCCAGAAACCATTTGCGAGTGACTTCGATGAACTCTAAGCCTACGCCGGTTGAACCAGTCCAGGCTGAAACTCCAGCCCCGATGGAGTTGAGTCCACTGGATCAAAAGATCCTCCAGCATTTCCCTGGGCTTGTGGTTCGAAAGGACCTGACTCAGGGTCTCAAGCAAAACGCTGTCGTCCCGACGTACGTTCTTGAATATCTGCTGGGGCAACATTGCGCCTCGGATGACATTGAGGTGATCAAGTCCGGTCTCGAATCTGTCCATCGCATTCTCGCTAAGCATTATGTCCACCGCAATCAAGCGGAGCTCGTGAAATCGGCGATCAAGGAAAAGGGCAGCCACAAAGTCATAGACAAGGTCACAGTTGAACTGAACGAAAAGGGCGGATTCTACGAAGCTGAGTTCACTAACCTTGGCATCAAGAAGGTTCCCATTTCCGACGATTTTGTTCGGCGCTATCCCAAGCTGCTGGTTGGCGGGATCTGGTGCATCACAGACGTAACCTACGAAGTTTCAGAGGACACCAAGGCGAGCCCGTGGCAGATCGACACGCTCAAGCCGATCCAGGTTGCGAGCATTGAATTCGAAGACTATTTGAAAGCACGTGGGCATTTCACCACAGACGAGTGGATGGATGTCCTGATGCAAACGATTGGGTTCAATCCGGAGATGTTCAGTCGCCGGGCTAAGCTTCTGACATTAATTCGGCTTGTTCCATATTGCGAGCGCAACTACAACCTTCTGGAGTTGGGACCGAAGGGCACCGGTAAGTCCCACATCTATGCGGAATTCTCACCGCATGGGATGCTGATTTCTGGTTCTGAGGTCACGACGCCAAAGCTTTTCGTCAACAATGCCACTGGGAAGATTGGCCTCGTTGGATACTGGGACTGCGTTTGCTTCGACGAATTTGCCGGCAAGGACAAGAGGATTGATAAGGCTTTGGTTGACATCATGAAGAACTTCATGGCCAACCGAACCTTCTCACGTGGGATCGAACAGCTCACGGCTGAGGCTTCGATGGTGTTTATGGGGAACACCCAAAAGTCGGTTGCCTACATGCTCAAGCACTCGCATTTCTTTGAACCGCTACCGGACAAATACATTGATTCGGCTTTTCTTGATCGCATACACGCCTACAACCCAGGGTGGGAGGTTGCCCCGATACGGCATGAGCTATTCACCAACGGCTATGGATTTGTCGTCGATTACCTCGCTGAGGTGCTGAAACACCTTCGCACCGAGGACTTTACCGGTGCATATAAGTCCCATTTTGAAGTCACGTCAGAAGTTTCAACCCGGGACCAGATGGGTTTTGAAAAGACGTTTTCAGGTTTGATGAAGATCCTCTACCCGGATGGAAAAGCGACCGCACAAGAGATAAATGAACTGCTCTCTTTCTCAATGGAAGCTCGCCGTCGCGTGCGTGAGCATATCCTACGCATCGACGACACGTTCGCACGCCATGATTTTGCCTATCGGTCGATTACAGACGGCTCAAGTTTCACTGTCCTCACACCAGAGGAGATTCAGTACCCTACATTTGCAACGCCTAAAGGGAAGGTTGGCAAAACTGACGACGGCGATCCGGTGCAGGCAACTGAAGCACACTCTCAGATGAACCTGCAGGAAACTGAGCCAGAGGTGACCGCAGATCCTAGACTGCCCGATACCGCACAGCCACGCCACGTGATCGTTCCTGAGAATACAAAGGGCTGGAGCTATCGCCGCCTGTTTGCCAATCATCTTAAAGGCGCTCGTCAGATCACCGTGAGCGACCCTTATGTCCGTCTCTTCTTCCAAGCGCGGAACGTCATGGAGTTTCTCCAGATGGTCCATGAGATCGTGCCCGAGGGTGACGAGGTCTCGGTGGAGCTTGTTACCCAGCCAGATCGGGACACCCCTTCTAGGCAGGAGGAGAACCTCAACCAAATGGTCAGTGCCTTCACCGGCTCCCGGGTTGCTTTTTCATGGAGGTTCGACCCTAGTCCAAATTTCCACGCGCGCAGCATTGCAACAGACACGGGCTGGAAGATCACAATTGACCGCGGACTGGACATCTTTCAGAGGTTTGAGACTGGCCCATTTTCCCTAGAGCAAGCCGTCCAAGAAGCCCGGTTAACCAGAGGCGCCGAGGTTACGTACTTGCGAGTGTAGATCGAGCGTTTCAGATTATGTCTTCCAAGCGGAATAGGAGAACTCTATGCGTCATACCCCCCACTAGCAACAAAGATGAAGGACTGCACATCCACGAAATCCATTGCGGCCCTGTTCTTCAGCAACTCGAGATACACATCTCCCATTCGCGACAGGGCGGCATAAGTTTCCCAATTCAGAGTTGCGTCGTACCGCAGATCAAACCCTAAGGTCTCGGCAGCGATCTTGGTTCTCTCAGGCTTAAGGAACATGTGACGATCCGGCTGTGCGATGTGGGGAAAGAGTGTGGCCACAGGCCAGCTTGCGACCTTTGATCTCTTGGCCGGCAGTGACAAGACGGCATCAAGATAGGGCTCAAAGACCTCCGCATTGATCACAGGGGATTCAAGCAGGCAGAGCAGCGCAGTAAAGAATGTGCGCGCAGCATTGAGGTCCTGCATGGCATCGTGAAATGCTGCATTCTCAAAGGGCGCCAGCAGTTCATTGACAGGAGTCTTAATTGACAACGCCCTCTTCGCTAGTGAGGAGATATCGTCGTTATCCAATCGATCCCGAAACTCCTTCAGCCCTAAATGCTCGTGAAACATCTGGTGTGCCTGGTCCTTGCCTGCTCGTTCTCCCTCCGTGTACTTCGGATCCGAAAACCCCGCTGGAAAATGGCGCAGGAACGTCCGTTCGGCTGCAGCAAACGAGATCCGAGAGACCGGAAGAAACCAGTGCCCATCCTTCTCCAACAAAGGTGGCAGATTGTCCAGTATCGGATCGCTTTGGATGGCCGCGACGCTCAATGCCGGAGCGTCGCGGGTGTACATCTTCGCCTCCTTCCCATCCAGGTCCCGGAATATGATGTGGAGGTGCTGGTTGCTGATATGAACGATCTTGCCGGGCCCCCAACTAGGGTTCTTGACCACCTCAACGATCATGCCTTCTCGAAACTCACGAGTCATCTTATCCTCTCCAATTTGCCCTCGGCTTCAGGGATCCAATCCAATGCGGATCTCCCGCGGATATCTCCCTGAGTTCGTTGATCACACGCTCCAGTTCGTCCTCGACCTCGCGGGGCAACACGCCCGTCTCCTTAACTGCAGCAAGGAACACTCTCGCCAAGGCGACCTCCGGCGCTACAGTCGAATCAGTTGCCTCGGGCGCATATACGATCCCTGAATCCGCATCGACGGCCAGCGCGAAGGCGGCGCAACTGGGGCGCTCGTTGCGCTTGCCCACGGCAGCGCCGCTGAAGATGTACTCCAGTTCCATGGCGCCGCGCAGGGCACAATCGCGGCCACGCAGCCGGCCGAGCAACTCTTCCGGGATTTTCACGGGCTCCGCTGGACGCTCGAGCGGCAGAACGGGCTTGACCAGATCTACATTGTAGAGTGGTTCGGCACCGTCCGCACGCGTAACCAGCGGATAAACACCTTCACTGTCCCAGTAGTTCTCCTCTGCCTTACTGGCTATGGCGGTGCAGATCACGACGACAGCGCGGATGCACTCGGCCAGTGTGCGCGCCTCCTCGGCGTTCACAAACCAGGGATGGAACCCAGGACGAATGGCGCGAAAGACCGGCGAGACCAAGTTTCGACCACGCGGATGGCCAAGCGCAGCAAGCAACTCGCGATCCTGCCGCTTCAGCTCCTGCCGTGGGACAAGCTCGACATAGAGACAGTCCGTGGAGGTGAGGGCCTTGCCGGAATCGGCGATCTCCTCGGCTGCCATCTTGCGAAACAGGCGCAGCCCTTCCTCGCCACGACAGGCGTGCATGGAGCGGACCTCGCCGAGAGAACCCATCACCGAGCAGCACCACAGCTCGCCGCTCACGCTGTCGCGCGTGAGTGCCAACTCGCTCTCGTCGAGCAACTGCCAGGGGACGAGGCCGAAAAGATCGGTCGCCAGACCGTATGACCTTTGCATGGCGGCAAACACCGGCAGAGCTTCGCCGGCCAGTTCTTTCACGAAGAAGAATTCGGGGGGAGCAGTCGCAGCGTTGGCGGGTTTCTTCGGCATGATCGATCCGAACTTCAAGTCTATAAGAGTTCAAATAGCCATTAGGCCGCCGCGAACGTCAGCCGATAGGATGACCTGAGATACGCATTCACCGGTCTGCGGAGGCGGAAATGAGCGGCAGCGAACTGGATCGGCAACAGATCCGGCGTGCAATTCGTCAAATGGGCAACGAGTACGTCTTTTATCTTCTGGACGACGCGATATCGCTTCTCTCCCAGGCTCAGCTCCGGCAGTTGATTGCACCCTACGCGAACCCAGATCAATTCATTGAGCACGAAGCGCCGCAGAAGGATTTGCTTGCCGAGGTTTTGGCCTTTCAGAAGACCAGCCTGGCTGGCGAGTACTACGAGGAAACTCCGATCGCTGCGAGGAATTGCGAGGAGAACTCCAAGGGGACGCTCTGCTGGATCGCCGATTTTCGTCGGCTGCTCGGTCGCTGCGCGGCGGAGTCTAGTTCTGCGAGCACCGCCGATGTATGTCGGACATTCGAGATTCTGTTCGGATTGCTCGATAGCCTCGACGACGGAACCGGCGAGGGGATCTTCTTTGCCGAAGAACGCGGATCGTGGATGGTGGGCGTCGATTGGAAAAGAGTGCTACCGGCGTGGTTCCGGGTTCTGGCGGCCACAGTGGCACCGGCTGAATATTCCCGGCGCGTCGAAGCGATAATCCGCCGCCATTGCTCCAGCGAGCAAGCGGAGATGCTGGTGCTGGCCCGCAGCGTTGAAATGTCCGTGCAGCAGCGTCCGGCGCGCGAGGGCTGATCGCTGGAGTGGATGGAACAATAGATCCTTTTGAGGGAGTTGCAATACCTGCAAGGCCGTCAGTATCGGACTCGCCACGATCCGGCATACTGATTCGGCATCAGGCAGCTTAGGCCACTGTTGCACAGATCACCGTGCAAGTGTGCCGAGCTATCTTCATTTCGGCTGCCTATTCATCTCGCACGGATTTGTTACTGTTTGTTACTATTCTTGTATTGCCAACGACTGGAAGCCGCTGGCAACGCTTGGAATGAGAATGAGTCGTAACTTGCGCCCACAAAAGGGCTTATGCTGTCTAAGTGCTTTGGATTGAAGAGGCTGGAAAGCGCCGGGGTTCGAGTCCCTTCTTCGGTACCAGTTGTCGCCTCGTGTCGTCTCCTGTTGGCACGTGCTGGCATCCGCGAAGGTGGAGTCGTATTGAGCGAGCCTTAGTTGTTTTACCTATCAGTAAACTTCGCACAAACAAGATCAACAGATCATCCCGGATTTGTTGGCGATGCTTCTTATACAACACCAGGCCGACCACGATCCTCTCCGGTCGGTCGTGGCAGCTCCATCGAACGAGAACCACAGACATTCTTTAGAACAGACACCTTCTCAATGTTCGCGGTCTGCAACCGCAGTGAACCCTGGAAGGCTGGATGACAACTCAGGATCGCCGGTTCCGATTTTCCCTACCTCCGAATCGGAGATTGGATGGCTCCTTGCGGCCAATAAATCTGAGTAGTACCCCAAATTTGCTTTTCTCGAGTCAAGCACGGACCGAAGTTCGCCGGCTTCGTGGCTCTGCTGGTGCGCCTCCATCGTTGTCGGATTGTCGGGTTTTTGGGGTTCAGAGGCTGGAAGCAGTTCAAAATATGCACTATTTGCACAGATTTGTCGGGAGTGCCGACAATAGCAACTCATTGAATCTTATATATCTTGATGATTTTGAATGATTTGCTGTAGATTCTGGCGGAGAGAGGGGGATTCGAACCCCCGATAGAGGTTTAGGCCCCTATAACGGTTTAGCAAACCGCCGCCTTCAGCCACTCGGCCATCTCTCCACGTCTATGCGGATTCTACCAGAAAGCATGCGGGCCGGTATTTGCCTTCTGACTTCCGGCAGGGAATTCGCTGCGAAAGGATGACCTCCCAGCGAGGGCCGCGTGCGGGAGGCAGTGCTTCGGGGCGCGCTTGGATGTAGCGTGCCGGAGTTGGTAGATTCACTCACATGCCTCGCTTCAGAGCCGGTTCTGCCGCTACGCGCAAACTTCGCCTGCTGCCGCTGATTGCGGCGACGTATTTCATGGTGTCGGGCGGGCCGTACGGGATTGAAGACATCCTCGGCGGCGCAGGCTACCAACGGGCCATCGTGATTCTTGCGGTGCTGCCGCTGATCTGGAGTCTGCCGACTGCGTTGATGATTGGCGAGTTGGCGAGCGCCTTGCCGGCCGAGGGTGGCTACTACGTGTGGGTACGGCGCGCGCTGGGCCCGTTCTGGGGATTTCAAGAGGCGTGGCTGTCGCTGACGGCGAGCGTTTTTGACATGGCCATCTACCCGGCGATCTTCGTGCTGTATCTGAGCCAACTGCACGGCTCGCTCACAGTTGGCTGGCGCGGTTATGCGTGGTCGCTGGCGGTGGTGGCAGTCTCGTGCCTGTGGAACCTGCGCGGCGCACCGGCCGTCGGTGAAGGCTCGGAGGGATTGTTTGTCGTGCTGCTGGCTCCGTTTGTCGTGTTTGTGGCGCTGGGGTTCTGGCACGGCCTGAATGCGCATCCTGTGGTTCAGTGGGGGAACAGCGGAGCGGCGAGTGGTTTATCGACGGCTGTACTTGTGGCGATGTGGAACTTCATGGGGTGGGACAACGCATCGACAGTGGCAGCCGAGGTAGAGAATCCGCAGCGGAACTATCCGCGAGCCATGGTGATGGCCGCAGGCCTGACGGCGGTGACGTATATCCTTCCGTTGCTGGCGCTGGCGCTGGGCGGGCTCTCGG
>VFSW01000666.1_pt1 | contig 51087 bp, 43 predicted proteins | sample 5358111 | NCBI WGS metagenome assembly VFSW01 (sample SAMN11554181, study PRJNA540505) | mine drainage metagenome | isolation source: sediment from site ElyBrook_90M | place: USA: Ely Copper Mine, Vershire, VT | collected 2017 | reverse complement strand
GCGTCCTCGACCGCGGCAGCCAGAGCCGAGATAGCCGAAAGCCTATGCTGCGAGGGCTAAAGGCTATGCCCAGAGCCTCGCGGGTGGGGGGGCGGCGTTTCCTTGCGCTTAACTCCTATCCCATTATGCGGCGGCGCGGGATAGGAGTTAAGCGAACCCAAACGCCGCCCCCCCACCCGCGAGGCTCTGGGCATAGGCTTTAGCCTATCCTGGCTCTAAGCCGCAGCGATCCACGCCGCTAAGCGTTCTTGGCTGCTGGTCTCTGCGCGCAAAGCTGCAAAGCCGCATCATGCTTCGCAGCGCCGTGCGGCGTGGCGCGAGGAGGGCGAGGGGCATCACGTTCGCCGCGGAAGATTAGAGTCAACATCATTAACGAAGATGGCGAGGATATCACCCGTTGCCAACCCCTTGTTCCTGTGACCCAGGTCGCGACGGATTGCTAGAATCAGGTCCTCGTACAAGAAGATTCCTTCGTGCGGCCTGGCTTTGACTGCATCCGCATTCGTGATGTAGCGACGCCACTTCACAAATGCCGCTACAACAATATCGCCTCCCCAGACCATGAGCCGTTGGTTAAACGCTAGCACGAACTCGGCAACTTCATTCTCGACGATAGTCTTTCCAGTTCGTGGCGCGTCAAACAGTTTGAACATAAAGTTCAGGAGGTCTTCGTAAACGGGAATCTTCTTACTGCGATTCGCTTCATCAATCTTGAGACGAGATGCGAAATAGTTGCCGAGGGTTATGGCAATAACAGAGGCTACGATCGTTCCCGCGGCTGCAATAAGAGGCGCCGACGCTCTGTGAATAAGAACGTACACGCCGTAGGCCAGCGCTCCAGCGATGACAATGGCAGGTAGAACGATAATGACACCCAGAAGGATCGCTACAATCTGTTGAAGGCGGGAGCGCATTTCTAAGACTCCTTGTTCTATCTACGCAGCGCTACGCGATCGGCGCGCGGCGCGGAGCGGACCTACCTCTTGAAATAATCTAGAATCTTTGGGTCGCCGCTGTGGCCGTGATCTAGGGGCGAGACATTCCACCTACCGGTGTCTACAATTTCACGAAAGTAGGGCTCGGACCTAGTGCATGCAGTCGCCATCTCTCTTGCGTGTTCCTCGCTGTTCGCCTTAACTATCACGAAGTACGCTACTCCGGAACGCAATGTGTGGCTGCACTCGTACTTAGTCACGCCTTACCTCCAATGGATTCTGCCGCCACGCGATAGAGACCCGCCCTTTGCAGCCTTTCGCGCAGTGCACGATGTCATCACTTAAAGCCACGCTCCACCTATGGGGCATGTCTGCCTTGGACTCCAGCCCTTGTAAACGCAGCTCCTGCACGGGAAGTGGCGCGGTCGCAAGTCCTCCCGCCTTTAAGCGACTTCTTCTCACCGCACGAGTCGCATGTACGCATTTTGCAATTCCCCGAGGGTCGGTCCATGGCTCATGTATTTCCTGGATCAGTCCGTTACCTGCCGTGATAATTGCTCTGATTCGTTGGGAATGTACTCTCGCTGTCTTCGAACGACGTAATTCCCGGGAGGAAGCTTGATGGGAGCATGTTCCTCGTGACGAAGTTCGACGCCACTCGCGGCCATGATGCTCAGAAAGCGATCTTCCATAGACTCAACCTTCAACAGTTCGGCACCACGATCGGCGATTACATGCGCATGGCCAGTCACCTCCCCGTACGCAAGCACGATTTTTCCGTCCTCGCGCGGCACGACCTCAGCTTCAGTCGGAATAGTGGGGATGCTCTCGATGAATATGTCTCCTTGTCGGTATTGCATCAGCCTAACCTCCTTCTATGTCTGGCTGTTCGGATGATATGATTCGGGCGCCATGTTAAAGGTCCATGCAACGGCGGCGTGGGCAGTTTTTGAATCCGGAGGGACATTAAGAATGTACGTCTTGAATGTACCGTCTCTTTCGGGTGTTGCGTTTTGCACCTCCACCACCATTCGTTGCATGCCGTCGACGACGGTGGACCAGAGCTTGCCGAACTCGTCTTCATGAACAGGCCGTGAATTAGAATCCTTGATGTACTCCCTTTCACCATAGAGAGTAATCATCGCGCGGCGCACCTCAAGGTTTTCCTCCTGGCTAATCGCAGCCATTAGGATCATCCGGTCCCGGTTCGGATCAAAGTAGGGTAAGGACAGAATCTGGCGAGCCATCGCGGCTTTGAACCACCTGGTGTTGGGAATCCAAAGCGGAGCGACCGGCACGGCGGCGATTGTGGCAAGACCCGCGGCGGCATTCCAGTAAGCAGGATTACTTACAACCCCGCCTAGGTCAACAATGAGAACCTCGACCGCGAGTCCGGCGAGCGTAATAAGGCAGGCAACCCACAGCGGCGCCGTCGGCCAGAACGGTTCCACATTGGCGGAATCGAAAGACGTAACCCTGATAGCACGACGGAGGCTCCCCGCGTGCTTCGCTTCGTGCGCATACCAAGGTTCGAGCAATCGGACAAAGACGATAGCAGAAACAATGCCAGGCACTAACAGCAGTAATAGAGCAAGCACCGACAGCATGACGAGTTGAATTACGAAGACGATCAGCAGGATTAGCCCGATCGTCACTAAGCAACCAACACCCCCCGCGGATGTCTTTTCCATCAGGCGGCTCCTGACGGCCTGCGCCGTCCAACATCCACGACACTAACCCGTACTTGTACCGTGGCGCGGACATAAGTAGCCAATGCCGTTGCAGTGCCGGCAGCTTTCCCCACCCCAACCACCAAGCAAACTAAAAACCGGCACTGTTCCTGATCCGTCGCACTTCGGGCAAGGCTGCATTTTGCTATTGCACTTGCTGCAGTAACGGTCTGGCATCTTGGATTTCCTTAACCTTTGTCCAACAACGGCATCGTCTTAGATAGCATTTCGCAATCGCGCAGCCAATCGTTGGATGTCGCTCTTGTGCGTCATGTTTGAGCGTAAATCCAGGACTGCCTGGCGATCGATAGGATCGGTGAGCCCCGGCACGATCTCGTGTACAATGATTGGATCATACTTCTGAAAATAGGTTGCCATCGCCCTCGCATCGTTGCGCCGGTTTCCAAGACGATCGAGCATCCGCGATGTTTCGAATGTCATTTTCTCAAAGCCGCGACGATGAAGAATAAACCCTACCATGATGGTCACCGCGAACACAATCAAAATCACCGGCAACGACAGCGGAGGCACCCTGGATACAATGAAAGACAGAGCCCCTGCCGCATGCCGCAGGAGGGGCAGGGATGAGCTTTCCAGTCGGTTTATGATTGTCGGCCACCCTATGGTATTCTTGACCCCGGCGTACACTCCAAAGAGCCCTGTGGTAATCCCGACAACCGTGTCTAAAGAGCGTAGAAGCTCTTTCGCGCGACCCCAGGCCTTGCGCATTAGGATGATCCTCGCGCTTGGGGGGGAGCCGCCGCGCATGGTACAAGGGGCACCATGTCGGGGGAGAGGGTCACGGCGACGTGCTTGAGGCTAAGCATGCGCACCTCCGGGCGGCTTGGATTCTGCGGCCAGGCGCCAGGCCCTAGCTCGGCTTAGCTGGTCGGGCTTCGCCTAACGCGGCCCAGAGCTTCACGCGATTCCTCCCATGCGCCCGGCGCGCACTGCCTTGGGTGCCGCCGGCGAGAAGTCCGGTGCGGCTTCGCAGTTCCTTGAGCGGGAGGGCCTTGACGCGTGTCACTATGTTCCCGGACCACGGTTTTTTTTTTCACAAATGGGTTCCCGTATTTCGCGCGTAGAGCCGCAGATAAACGCCCCCAAAGTCTCGGATGAACTCTTCGAACGCCGCTATGCCATGAAGACCGCGACCTTGATAAGCGAGCAGCGGCGGTTTTTGTTTCTTTGGCCTCTTGTTTCGCCTGATGCGCACGTTAAGCAGCCAGTTATGACTGCATGCGTTTCGGAGCTTATTGAGTTCGTTAAGCTTCTCGCTTAGATGAGTCGTGATGAGGCCGAGTGCAACCGCTAGCTTTACCTTCTGGGCGAATCCCAGGCTCCGCGGGCCGTCGAGTAAGTCTTGCGCTGCCACCCCACGTATCGTGCGCATGACGCGAGTTCGACGTTTCCGCTGTCGCGGCCGTACGCCGAGAAGTTTGTCGCAAATCGTCTCCGTCAGTATATTCTCAATAGCAGTATGCATTTGCAAGACGGCACCGCGCACGAAGTCATCCCGCTTATGCTCTAGCATCCCCGCATAGAGAAAATGGTCGCTCTTTTCATAGGCCCCGTAGAAAAGCCGGTCAAGTTCCGAAACTTCTCTCGTCAGTCTGCGGATTGCCCGATCGACGGCGCGCGGGTTAGAACTAATCAAGGCACGTATCTCCCATCGAATTGGCGGCCACTCTTCGGTCTCGCACAAAGGCAATGAGCAGCGCAAGATGTTTGAAACGAGGGATGACGCCTCGATTCCGGTAGCGCTGAATCGTCCGGCGATCGAGGCCCGTGGCTTCCACAATGTCTCTTACAGCAGCTCGCTTCAGGGCCGGCAAAATCTTTGCCTCCCACGTGTCGCGTTCGCGTCGCGCGTCTGGATATTCGGTGTAGACTTCCTGGAGGTCGTGCACCTGAGCGGCCTCGACTTCTTCGAGCAGATTCGACTCTTTGCCGATGAAATGCAGGGCGCCGATCCGAACGTGCCTGCGCCCGAGGAGCCCGATGGTTTGTTTCCCACACGGCTTCCCATCAGGTCCCGCACACTTGAACTCTTCGTGGTACTCGTACGCGCGCAGCACGGCGTCGTAGGTCATGAGCCCGGCAACCTTCGGCCCTCGCATCTGCGACGTGGTGACGCGATAGCGCGTTCCTTCCTTTGAGTACACGTCGATTGAGTACACGTCGATCCACGGTTGCCGCAGCCATTTGTTTGGATTCGATTCGAAGGGCGCGATAAGCTGGAAGCGCTCCGGATCGACGCCGATCGGATGCCCGAAGGGCGCGATATGCGCGCTGAGCAGAAAGTTGAACGGCTTGATCTGGTCGCGATACTCCCTGCCCGCGTTGAGTGTCTTGAAGGATTTCATGACCCATGGGCTGCTGACGCTCGTGCGCCCAACCGCTGGGAGATTTCCGAACGCAGGCATCTTCGTTCGGAAGCCGAGTGCCTTGCGAATGATGCGTAGCCAGGCTTGGGCGATCCACTCGCGATCCTCGCTGTCCGGATCGCTAGGATTGAGCAGATGCCCCAGGCCATGCTCTGACCAGCGATCTTCATTATTGTTCGCGCCTTTACTAAGCAGGTCGGGCTCGCCGTTCTTGCCGCGAAGGAAGAGTACGTAGCGCTTCGCCGAGATCGCGTAGCACCAAAGCTGCCGCTGCCTGCCGGTCTTCGGATCGAAGTTATCGTCCTCGATCTTGAGGATCGAGCCGGGAACGGCGTCGCGATCGTAGGGATTCAACCTCGCGAACAGATCGACGATCTCGCGCACTTGATCCCAAGATAGTGCACGAATGGTCTCGCGCCCATCTTTCGTGCGGTACGGGCCGCCGGGGCATGGAACGAGCCCACCGCGCTGTGTGGCCACAATGGCCATCGAATCGGTGTCTTCCATCGCGTACGTGCCGCCACGATCGGTCACGAGCCGTTCCAAGAGCGCAAGCAAGAGGTGCCCGCCGCTCGTAACCAGCGCGGCTAACGGCGGGAAACAATACTCGCCCGGCGCTTCAGGATGCAAAACACTGCACGTATACGGCGTTTCATCGATGCCGTAGCAGGTGAGGCGCTCTTTCTTATCCGACTCCTGGCGATCCATCTGCGCGAAGATTCCGTAGCTCGTCGCGCTTCCAAACGTCTTGAGCGCTTTATCCAAACGCTCGCGCTCCGTTTGATCGAGGTTTTTCCGTTTCGAGAGCCGCTTGCGCTCCTCGATGACTGCGCGGAAGAAATCTTGCGTTCTCGGATCGATCGGCACTTGGCCGCGGAACATGACGGGCTTCAGGCCGTCGAGCTTGCCAACCGGCCTGATCTTGAACGCCTCCACCATCCGCGGCTGCTTTCCGATCAGCAGCACCGAGGCGACGAGATCGGGCCACGCATACCACAGGCCGTCCTTCGGATCGTCCGAGGCCGCGTAGACTTGATTCACGCCGATCTGCCAGTCGTTGCTCCCGTACTTGGCACGTAGCGGAAGCGCGTCGCCATCCGGGATCACGCGTGCAAAACCCATGAGGCGTGGCCAGTTCTTTGGATCGAGAACCCATTCCGGAGTAACCTCGCGCAAGAGCCGCTCGAACTCAGCCTTGCAGTTCCCGACGACGCGAATCTCTTGTGCGGTGACGAAGCGCCAAAGCCCCATGAGCACGTTCACACTGGAGTATTCACTTAGGAAATCCACCGCGACAATCGGACTTGCAACCTTGCGGATGTGCGCACTCGCGCGCCCACCGTAGAACGCGGATTGCGCATGGCCGAGGAAGCGTTTCTCAAATTCTGGCTGACGTTGCATGACGGGTGCAATGCCCATTGCGCGCAGGTACGCCTTGCCGATCGATGCGGCCGAGTAGGCCTTCGTCGCCTGCAATGGGATCGGGTGGCGCTCGTACTCGGCCAAGAGCTTTTCCGCGAGCTCGGCCGTTGCGAGCACGTCGCGGCGGTTATAATCGACGTAATCCTCGGTCACGACTCCGTGCCGCTTTGCCTTAGTCTTCCCGTGCTCGACGCCGAACGCCTCGCAGGCCGATTCGAGCGAGTGGCTGCGATCCGTGAGCGCATAGGCGAGCGTGCGCGGATCGAGGATGTGCCCGCGAAACGTGTAGCGTTCATCAGGCTTGCCGGTTGTCGAGCCCTCGGGAATCTGATCGATCTCATCGGGGTCTTTGGCCCCGGTAAATGCTTTGAAGGCGCGTTTACTGTCGATGTGCTTGATCGCGACGCGGATGCGATACGGGTGTGCGGTCTGGCCTTTGCGCTTGTCGCGATATTGCCAAAGCACGAGCGAAAAGCCGCCTAAGAATCGCCTCTGCGCGTTGCCGTAATCGCACGCGACGCGTGAAATGTCGAATGGAAAGTTGAACGCGACGAGCAGGCAGCGGCCCTTATACGCTGCGCGGTACAGCTTTTCGAGGAACGCTGCGAGCGTCAGGAGCTTGAGATCGGCGACACCCTCGCGCACGGTACCGGCGCGATGCGTCCGCACGTAGCGCTCCAGGATGGCCTTCTCCGAGCGCGACAGGTCGTCAGCATGGAACAACCCTTCTTCGAGGCAGCGGCCTTTAACGATAAAGCGGTAACTGCCGAACGTGAGCGCTTGCGTTTCATCGATGCGCGTCTCGCAGTCAAAGACCAGCATAGCGTCGGGCCGCACGTTTCGTCCGCCCGAGCGATCAATCGGACCCGTGCTAAGATCGGGGTATACGCGAACTGCTATCGGGAGACTATCGGTCACCCTTTCTACTTCGGTCGGAAGCGCTGCACGTTTCACTCGCGGGATTCTGTCGGAGAGGAGGCGCGGGCTCATCTCCGGCACTATGCCGGCACTCGGTGGCACACCGCCGCTCCAAGCGCTCTGCACACGCTCGCGAGTCGTCTAGCATATATTGCAGCAGGTCAGCCCGGCCTCGCAGACGCGCTGCAGCTTCAAGAAGGTCGCATTTGTGCGGATTTGAAAGGGTCTCGGGCGTCCAGTCGTATTGCGCCACGCTAAGCACCGCCCGGTGATCGTTGATCGGTACGCGGACCTGCGCAGCGCTGTTCTGTCTGCCGAAGATGTGATTCCACTCGTAGGGTCCGCGCCCATGCGCGATCCGATCGCAGGCAAAGCAGATTGGCGGTGTGTGCCCGGCGATCAAGGCGAAGGGACGTTGCTCTCCGCAGGTGCAGGCCGCGTCCTTTCCGGCGCGCCGCTGCGCCCGCGTTTTTCGAGCCCATGCCTTGATCGGATCGCGCTCTGCCATCAGGCCCGGCGCGCATAGATGCTCTCGAACGAGAGAACCCCGGCGTCGCCGAGCCGTTCGAGTTCGTCCAGATCGGTGAGGAAGGGAATCTCGCGCCCGGAGGCATCGTAGATTTTCCGGTCCTTGAGCTTGCGCAGTTTGGAATCGTCGCCGGTAGCGACGAAGTAGCCCTGCGCCGCGGATCGCTCGGCGAGATCGTGCGCCGCACGCGAACCTCGCACGATGAACTCCGGTTGTCCGCCGCCATGCACGTTCACCACGAGCTTCCGCAGCAGATTATCACTGCGCCTGGCAATGTAGCGCCCGCTCTCGGTTTGGCGCAGCGCCGATCCGGCGAAGCGTACGACGGTGCGAGGATCGATGCCGAACTCGGCGGAGGCACGTTTCAAAGAGACGCCCTCACGCATGCGCGTAACGACCTGCGCGGCATTCTGAGCTGCATCTTGCGACCGCCCAGGTAGCCGCTTATACCACTCCAGCGTGCGAGGCGCTCGCGCGCGTTGACGACCGCGCCTGTGTTTTGGTATCCTACGCATGACGAATCGCAAATCCAAGGGGCCGACGCTGCAAACGTCGGCCCTTAGTCGTTGCTAGGCATCCACGTCCTCGAGATAGTACGCGTTGCGCGAACGGCGCAGGCGTTTGTTCTTGAGACAGCCACCGCGCTTCAAGTGCGCCTGGGCATTACGCAACTGCTCGTCGCGTTTCTCATTTGAGCCGAGCGATAGGACTTCGGCACTGCGATCCTTGGCCTTGACGGTTAACGCCCAGCGATCGCGGCCTTCGTATCCACGGCCGGGCTCGAACTCGATCGCTAGAATGTCGAAGAGTAGCGCCTTTTCGGCGTACTCGGCATTATCGGCGTACGGGTTACCCGAACCGAAGGAGAAGGCATCGCTGGCAGGGGCTTTGCTAGTGCTGCTGGCCTTGGGGGCTGTGCGTTTCATGAAGTTAACCTTTCTGCAAGAAAGAGAATGTGTGAAACTATGAGGCCCGGGGGTTGCGGGCCGCACGAGCGATCGAAACGATGAATGCGGCCTCGCTCTCCAGCGCTTCGAGGAGCGCCGCCGCCTTGTCGGGAGGCATGGCCGCGAAGCACGCCTGCGCGATCTCGGCAGGGTCATCCGACCATCCCTGAAGCGGATTGTCCTCGTCGTACGGGTCCGCCAATGCAATGGACAGCCGTTTAAGATAGCCGACCGCGGCCTTCTGCTCTCGCGTCGCCTTCGAACGACGGATTGGATCGAGCAGGCCAATGTCGGCGGGTGCGCTGCCCGGCTTACGCTGCGGGAAGGGCTGGAAAGATTTACCACAGCGGATCGTCGCTACGGTTGGATGGCTCACGCCTGCTCGGGCGGCGATCTGGCGGTCGGAGAGTTCTGGGTAGCGTTGGATCAGGTGCCACGCGTCGGATTTCCGATCGTGCAGCGTCAGCGCTCTGCCGTGCGCCGCGTTCAAGTCGAAGGCCAGTTGATACGGGTCGCCGTCCGCTGGTGGCGGCAGAATGCGCGCCATGAGGGACTCAAGACTCAAGTTTTGGGCGGCTTCGTACCGATGGAAGCCGTCGATCAGCATGAAGGCATCAGGCGTTTGGATGACCGTGACTGGCGGCCACGCCTCGGGCGTCTGCATCAGAGTCTCGACGTGCTCCTCGCTGATCCCATCGCGTCGCGGCTGAAATGACACATCAACGGTGATCGAGTCGAGTGGAAGCTGTCGAACGTCGTTCACGGCGCCACCTCGATGCGCTCACTAACGGAGTCGAATAGCGAGTCCGTCAGGTCGCCGAAATGAGTCCGTAAGCGTTCCTGCTGTGCGCTTGTCGGCCTCAGGCGCCCGCTTTCGAGCATTGCGAGCGTGGACTCACCGATCCGCAGTCGCTGGGCCGCCTGGGCCTGGGTGAGACCCTCTTGGAGCCGCCAGAGCTTGAATCGCGTCATTTGTAATCCTCACGAGTAGTTGTAAGCAGGACTATTTCTATCCGTAGCGATATGATAAGGGCTATGGTCGGAAATGTAAGGCCACGATCACGGTCAGTTGTAAGGCCTAGCCGTGAAATGACGGCTCTCCTTCAAGCAGCTGCCGAAATGGGTGCCAAAGCGACCCCCAAGCAAGTCTCCCGGTGGCGCTCTGATGAAGTCTTGCCATCGCCGATAGCGCGCGGCCGTGGGCGCGGCCGCGGCGTCGCCCGATCTCACGACGACGCAACGCTGCAACAACTCGTGGCGCTTACGTCGATCTTAAAGCGGAATCGCTCTCTTGATTACGCGGCATTTCGCTTGTGGGTGCGCGGTTACAGCATTCCTTTAGAACGCGTGCGGCGAGCGTTGAAAAAACTTTCAATTGAGCCAGCTGAGAAAGCGCGCGAGAAATCGGCTGGTGATCTTGCCGGCGTTGCATTCACGGCGGAAGAGAAGCTGGCAGACCTTAGAGCCGCTCCAAAGCAGACGCGAAGAATGGCGCGCGCAGGCCGATTGGCGCCGATGCTATCCACGATGTTTCAGCTGCTCGGCGGATCATCCGAGCTCACGCAGGAACAGCGCGTGGCGTTCGCGCGTGATTTCGCCGACTACGCGTCAGTCGAAAAGGCAAAGACCGGCGTGCCAGAGTTGGGAATCCCCGGTTGGCTCAGCGGTGACGCCTCGGGCGACCTCCAAGATGGCTCGCGGATCATCCCATCCTTCTTCACCACAATGGAAACACTTACAGATGAAGAGCTCGTAACGACGCGCGACCTCTTTAGAAAATACGAGCGAATGGCAATCCTCGTTGAGTTCATTCAGAAGGCCGCCAAAGACGAGGCGGCGCTCGGAATGGGCCTGTTAACACGTGGGCCGTTCGGGTCGGACATCGAGGAGATGGGCCCGCTAATGTTTACTGCGATCGCTGTGCTCAGACGCGCCAAGCCTGATCTGGCAGAAAAGATCAACGAGATCGCAGCACCAGTCGAGGCTACACTTGAAAAATTCCGCGAGGCCGGAATTAAAGTCCCAGAATACTAAGGCGCCCCCGATCCGCGGTAACGGATCGAGGGCGTCGCACCCGGAGGAGTTAGCTCCAGATGCTAAAGCAAGAGTTTACGCCCCTCTATCCCCCGCTGCAAGTCCGGGCTGGCGTCCTGACCGTGGACGGCTTCGGCGTGAGGCTCCGCGTGCTGCACGGGAAGCTTCGCGTCGAGGACGGCCTGGGCAGGCAGCGCCGCTCGATCGTGCTCGATCGCGCGGGTTCCGCCCTCGAACGCCTTGTGCTGATTGGCAAGACGGGCTTCGTTACCTTCGAAGCCCTGGCGTGGCTCCGTGCGATCGGCGCCGCGTTCGTGCAGATTGGAAAGGATGGCGAGCTCCTCACGCACTCCGTCCCGTACGGCTATGGGGGAATGCCGATCCGGCGCGCCCAGGCCCTCGCGCCAACGACCGGCCTTGACGTTGCGCTCGCGCGCGATCTGATCGCTCGCAAGCTGGGGGGCCAACGTCGGAACCTCGCACGTTTGAGCCCCTCGAACCTGAGTGCGTTCGATGCCCTGCGAGGTAAACTCGATAAGGCTAAGACAATCGAGCAGGTGCGAAGCATTGAAGGTGAGGCCGCCGTGTTCTATTGGAGCTCGTGGCGCAGCATTTCAATACGTTGGCGCGATCGTGACCTCGCACGCGTTCCCGCACGTTGGGCCCGCTATGACTCGCGCGCATCTGTGCTCAGCGGAACTCCTCGCAGCGCAAATTCGCCCGTGAATAGCTGCATAAACTATCTTCACGCCTGCCTGGAGGCCGAAGCGCGCCTCGCGCTCCTCGCACAAGGCCTCGATCCGACGCTCGGCGTCCTGCACGCGGATCAGCGCAACCGAGACAGCCTCGCGCTCGATGCATGCGAGCCCGTTTACCCGGCAGCCGAAGCTTTTATCCTCGATCTCTTGGAGGATCGCGTTTTCACCTCGCGGGATTTTGTCGAGCTTCCGAACGGCGTTTGCCGTTTATGCGCACCGCTTACGCATGAACTCGCGCTCACGCTTCCGCATTGGAGAATGCAAGTGCAGCCGGTCGTTGCGCACCTCGCGCAAACGTTCCGCCAAGCGCTCATGCATCAAGGCGCTGCGCCTCGCACCCAAGCTGCACATACGCAAAACGCCAAGCTCATCATCCCGGCATCGAAGCGTTCGTCGCTAGTGGCAACGCCCCGCAAGGTCTCGCAGCCGCGGCCCTACGCGAGCAAAGCATGGGGTGCCCCGCGGCCTGAAAGCCTCGCAGCCAACCTCATAGCGTGCGCCGCATGCGGCGCGCCAGTCTTAAAGCGCAGGCGCCGCTACTGCGAGGCGTGTTTGCCGCAAGCGCGCAAAGAGCGTGGCCTCCGTGCGATCCAGGCTGCTCGCAAGGTCCTCGCAGTGCAAGCCGCAGCGGGCGAAGACCCTCGCGCGACCTCGCACGCGGGGCGCAAGCGCGGCGAGGCCAACGCCGAGCAGCATCGGCGCAACCGCGAGTGGCGCCGCGCGCATGGCCAAGACGCCAAGCGCGATCGTGCATGGTTCCTGCGCGAGATCGCGCCGAAGCTCGATGCCTTCTCGCTCTCGGAAATCGCGGAGGCTACGGGGCTAAGCCTCGCGGCATGCTCGCGCTTTCGCGCGGGAACACGCGTCCCGCATGCGAGGCATTGGGAAGCGCTCATCGCGCTTATCAAAGAGTCATAGCCCGGGCGGGATTAACCTCCTTCTCCAGAGCTTACATTACCTTGCATGCGCATCCGCCGTCGCTAGGAACTGTGCTGCAATGCGCAAATGAATTCGCAGTCTTTCCAAGCCCGTGAAACCGCAATTCGAGGTAGGTATGCAAGAAGACGGTAACGCAGCCTCAGGCCCTAGTTCAGCACCGCTGCGCTGGGTGCGGGCTCATCCGGGAATCCCGACCTGGCTTGGGCTGACGTTATTAGTTTCGATACTTTCAGCGCTCAGCGTCGGTCCTAACCAGCGGCTTCGCATCTTTCTCGACGCGCTTGTGAATTGCGGATTGTTTTTTGGGGTTATCGGGGGTCTGATCTTTCTCATAAGTGAGGGCGCCAAGGCCTCTCGCAAACAGAAAGCCGAGCGCGCCGTGGCTGCCCAGGCCGCCGAGTTGGCAGCTGCCCAAGCCGCCGAGTCGGCTGAAAAGCTGCGACGCGAGCAGCTGCGTGGGTTCTTGCTGCAGCCATTGCGCCCGGTTAACACGCCGGCTCTTGTGCTTAAGAAAGACGAACTCTGTTACGGGCAGTGGCCGGCCGAAGCTTATGCGATGCACAAAATGACGCGCTATGCGGGAGGTTCGTCCGGGGTTTCTGTTCGCGTTGCACGAGGGGTATACTTACGCAATAGTGGGTTTCGCGGCGCGCCGATATCGACGCAGGCGATGGCTTCGATAGGGCGCGGCACAGTTTATCTTACGAATACGCGGGTGCTGTTCGTGGGCGACTCGACAACGATAGAGATGCCGTTCACAAAGATCGCCTCGACGGAACCATACAGCGATGGGATGCGATTCAACATCGCCAATAAGTCGCCGATCGTTCTTGCCACCGGAAACAATTGGTTACCTCTATATTTTCACCGCGTTCAAGAGGGCGCCTTCGAGGGCCTATCAGAGGATGCTCTGCCTGACGAATTGCGCGGGGACTCGTCGGCGCGGGGCGCGGAAGGCAAAGGGCCAAGTGACTTACAGCAGCCCGATATTTCGGCGCCGCCGCATACGAGAATTGAGGTTACAATGCAGGGTACGCCAGAAAAGATCGGAGCCGCACTCATACAACTGCGAGACGGCTGTCAGCACGAGTTGGATATCCGTGCTGAAGATTTCCAAACGATCGCTGAACTTTCGGCCAAAGCAGACCCCTCCGTCACGCCAGCCGCTGCCCTTGCGGCGGTACGGAATATGATGCAAATTCTCTCGGAAGCGCTTACAAGATTCCAGTCTGCCGCTGTAAGCAATCCGTCAATGGACGGAAAGATACGCGCTCTGATAACCGCGTTTGCGAGCTTCCTGGAATCGTTGCTTACTCTAGAAAGACAAAGTCGGGAAGTGCCTTTGCCCGAAGCCTTTACTCACACTCGTAGTTCTATCCTTAGCCTTTGCCAGCGCATCCTGGATCAGTGCGAGGGGTGGCCAGCGCTCTTGAGTGCAGAACGCGAGCATCTCGGCACTCGCAATGAGTGCGCGATTAGTCTTGAATTCGACATCGACATTCCGTCGGTTGCTCGCGCCGTAGAAGGGGACGCTCAAAGCGTGCTTCGACCAGCCTAGCATTAGCGACAAGACCCCGCGGCCTCAAGGAACTGCAAAGCCGCACCGGACTCTCGCTGGCGGCGCTCAAGGCCGCGCGCGCCGGGCGCATGCCGCATCGGAGGAATCGGGCTAGGGTCATCGAGACATTGGGCGATGCGGGTGGCAGCTAAGTCAGGGGCCCGGTGGGAATCGCTGTAGAACTCATGCTCAAGGCTCGCATGCCTTGCACTTACAGCCTTTTCTCTGAGAGGGAAACAGTACCTTGGCTAAACACAGGATTACCTTTGACATTCCAGCCCAGATCATGGGTAACGTGGACATCACGTGCCATCCTAGCTCCGATGTTGGCGGCAAGATCGGGACTTTGAAGCTCAGCAAGGGCACTGTGGACTGGACACCGGCGCACAAGTCGGTAAATTTCAGGCGCTTTAGCTGGGAGAAATTCGCTGAACTGCTTGAGCACGGAGTTGTCCGCCGAAGGCCCGTTGCGAAAAGACGGCGGCGCAGGGCCTCATAGGACGACTAAGATGAAGGGCGTGCTGAAGGAGAGTACTCTTTACCCGATCGTCGCAGCATGGATGCGAAGGCATTTCAAGTGCTTCAAGACCGAGAGCAACGTGGGGCTAAAGTACAGCAGGGTTGATGTGCTTGGTGTTAGGGACGTGGGCGGTGATCTTTCCGGCGAAGTCGAAACGATTGCGGTCGAGGTAAAAAGGGGGTTGCAGCCGTTTGCCACCGCAAGCGGTCAAGCACTCGGATACGAGGTGTATGTCAATCGAGTTTACCTTGCTGACGCTAGCGGAAAACCTTTTGGTCAGAATGAGCTCGAGATCGCGAACCATCTTGGCATAGGGCTCATCCAAATCCGAGGACGGCGCTGCCTTGAGGTGCTCTCCGCCCCGTACCACAAACCGATTACGCGGCTCTCGCTAGCGCTCATCGAGTGCCTCGCACTCGGGCAGTGCAGACTTTGCGGAACGTTTTTCGATATAGGTACTGCGAGGAATAAGCGCTGGTCGCGGCTCGCGAGGGAGAACTATCGCAAGGCTCTCGCGAACGACAAAGGATTAGTATTTTGGAACCGAGAGCTGGCTGAGCGCAAAGCGAAGCTCGGCATACGCGTCACGAGCGATGATTCAACAATGGAGCGACGGTTCATTTGCCCCGATTGCATCTACTTTGTGCTTCAGCAATTATCCGGCGAGACTGCGTGACGCACTTTCTCGCGTCCGAGAGGAAATAAATGAGTCGTGTGGGTAAGCGCTCGACAACTACAGTGCAGGAGCGACAGACTCCGAAAGCTGCTAGCGACGCTCAACGGTTTACGAGTTGGCTTGTGCGCCGTCTGGAGGAGGCTGGCGCCGGGAATGTTGGCGTGGACTACGTGCTCGATGATCGGGGTGCCCCAATCCTTGAATATGGGTCGACCGTAACAGTAGATAAAGGAGCTTGGCACTTCTCGATCTTTTTTATGCTCTTTACTGATGGAGGAGCCTCATTTACTGTGTGGGTAGACTACCGACGACCTCGGGGGTTCAAGGATGGGCGCTCTTGGCTGAATGCACTTGAACTATCCAATGATATGAATATTGCGCGTTTCGCTGAAGACGCGGGCGCTATAACCATTAACAAGGAAGGCCTCATCGGCACAGCAATAGTGTGTGATTGTGGTGAGCGAAAGCAGGCGCCAGCGGTCATTATCTCCTCGATGCAACAGCTAAGGGACACCCTACGAAGATTTAATCGCTCATGTGCTCTCTTGGAGAGGAGAAGAAAGCGCACGCGATAGGGATTCTGTGATACACACAGAGGTCGCGCCCCCTCGCCCTCCTCGCGCCACGCCGCACGGCGCTGCGAAGCATGATGCGGCTTTGCAGCTTTGCGCGCAGAGACCAGCAGCCAAGAACGCTTAGCGGCGTGGATCGCTGCGGCTTAGAGCCAGGATAGGCTAAAGCCTATGCCCAGAGCCTCGCGGGTGGGGGGGGCGGCGTTTGGGTTCGCTTAACTCCTATCCCATTATGCGGCGGCGCCGTGGCATTTCTTGTATTTCTTGCCACTGCCGCACGGGCATAAATCGTTTCGCCCGACTTTCGGTTGATCGCGATGCATCGGCTTTGTCGGCTCGTCGTCGCCGCGATTTGTACGCATGCGCTGCGGGCGCGGACCGGGAGGCGGCGGGAGCTGTGCTGGCGATGCACCGACCGGCACCAGCTCGGGGGACGTGCTTTGCGTCGGCGGCAAGGTAAACGGCGGAAGAGGCGGTGCTTGCCCCGCAGCCGGGCCCTGCTCAACGACCACGCGGAAGACGCCCTTGATCGCTTCGTCGGCGATGTTGTTCTTGAGCGACTCGAATATCTCGAAGGCTTCTTTCTCGTACTCGACGCGCGGATCGCGCTGGCCGTAGCCTCGCAGGCCGATGCCGGTCTTAAGATGATCCATCACGTAGAGATGATCCACCCACTGACGATCGATGATCGGCAAAAGCAGATAGCGCGCTTCGATAACGCGCATCAGCTCCGGCGTGATCTCGCGCTCCTTCTCTTCGTAAGCCTCGACCGCGGCAGCGCGCACCATGCCGCGAATCTCTTCGCGGTCTCTTTTTTCGAAGCTCGCTTCCGATAGGCGTTTGCGTATGGGGAAGACGACCTCGAGTTCGTTGAGTAGCTCGGTGAGATCCCATTCGCTCGGGCTCGCGTTCTCGGGCGCGTTGTGTTCCAGCGCTTCGTTGACCTTCGCCTCGAGCGACTGCAGCATAAAAGCGCGCGTGTCGAATGTGCCTTGCAAGATCGCGCGGCGATCGCCGTAGATCACCTCGCGTTGCTTGTTCATCACGTCGTCGTACTCGAGGACGTGCTTGCGAATCTCGTAGTTGTGGTTCTCGACCTTGCTCTGCGCGCGCTCGATGGACTTCGTCACGAGCCCCGACTCGATCGGCGCCTCGTCGGTGAAGCCGACGCGCTCCATGATCGAGTTCATCCGCTCGCCGCCGAAGAGGCGCATGACCTCGTCTTCCAACGAAACGTAGAACCGGGAGGATCCCGGGTCGCCTTGGCGTCCCGAGCGCCCGCGCAGCTGGTTGTCGATGCGCCGCGACTCGTGGCGTTCGGTGCCGATGATATGCAGCCCGCCTGACTGCGGGACGCCGTCGCCGAGCTTGATGTCCGTGCCGCGTCCGGCCATGTTGGTAGCGATCGTTACCTGCCCCGGTTGGCCGGCATCTTTGATGATCTCAGCTTCTTGCTCGTGGTACTTCGCGTTGAGCACGTTGCACGCTACGCCCTTGCGGCGCAGCATCGCCGCGAGCAGCTCGCTCTTCTCGATCGAACGCGTGCCGACGAGAACGGGCCGGCCTTTCTGATGCTCGTTCACGATCTCGTCGACGACGGTTTGAAACTTCGCTTTCTCCGACTTGAAGACGATATCGGAGTTATCCTTACGAACCATCGGCATGTTCGTCGGTATGACGACCACGTCGAGACCATAAATGTCGCGGAACTCGCGCTCTTCCGTCTTCGCCGTGCCGGTCATACCAGCGAGGTGATCGTAGAGCCGGAACAGATTCTGAAACGTGATCGTAGCGAGCGTCTGGTCCTCACCGCGAACCTTGATGCCTTCTTTGGCCTCAATCGCCTGATGAATGCCGTCGGAGTACCGCCGGCCGTACATCAACCGGCCGGTGAACTCGTCGACGATGATGATTTCGCCCTCCTTGACGATATACTGTTGGTCGCGATGGAAGAGATGCCAGGCTTTCAGCGCGGCGTTGAGCTGATGCGTGAGCTCGATGTTACGCTGGTCGTAGAGATTCTGGATGCCGAGCATCTTCTCGACTTTGGCGACGCCGGCTTCCGTGATCGGCACGGCGTGGGCCTTTTCGTCGACCGTGAAGTCTTCTTCTTTGCGGAGGCGTGGGATGATCTGCGCGAACTTCTCGTACAGCTCCGTCGCCTCGGTGCTCGGGCCGCTGATGATGAGAGGCGTACGCGCTTCGTCGATGAGGATCGAGTCGACTTCGTCGACGAGCGCGAAGTACAGTTCTCGCTGCACGAGGTCTTCGACTTGCCACGCCATGTTGTCGCGCAGATAGTCGAAGCCGACCTCGTTGTTCGTCACGTACGTGACGTCGCACTGGTAGGCCGCGCGCCGCTGGGTGGGGTCGAGGTCGTGCTGAACGATGCCGACGGTCAGGCCGAGAAACTCGTAGACGGGGCTCATCCACTCGGCATCGCGTCGCGCCAGATAATCGTTGACCGTCACGACGTGGACGCCACGCCCCTCGAGCGCTCGCGCGTAGACGGGAAGCGTCGCAACGAGCGTCTTTCCTTCGCCCGTCTTCATCTCGGCGATGCGTCCTTCGTAGAGCACCTGACCGCCCATAATTTGGACGTCGAACGGGCGCATGCCCAACGTTCTGCGGCTCGCCTCGCGAGCGACGGCAAAAACTTCGGGCAGCAGCGCATCGAGCGTCTCGCCGGCTTCGAGCCGGCTGCGAAACTCGAGCGTCTTTGCCCGGAGCTGGTCGTCGGAGAGCGCCTGCGTGGGCTCTTCGAACGCGTTGACGCGCTCCGCCGTGCGCCGCAGGCGTGCGACCTCTCGCTCGTTACCGTCGATGAGGGCTCTGAGAAATGCCATTATCTGCTACTTTAGCTCTTTTCTACTTCTGCTTGTGCCAGGGGCAATGCCACCGTAAAGGTCGTCCCCTCGTGTTCTATAGACCGCACGCTCACCGTTCCCCGATGCGCGTCGACGATCTTTTTCGAGATGTAGAGGCCCACCCCCGAGCCGGCGATCCCCCGGCGACGGGCGTTGCTCGCCCGGCCGAAGCGCGTGAAGAGCGCCGTCAACTCGTCGTTAGGAATGCCAATCCCGCGATCCGTGACGTCGATGCGCGCCTCGTCGCCCTCGGCGTATACCGCAACCCGTACCGCGCCTTCGGAGTACTTCAGCGCGTTTTGCACGATGTTGTCGATAACGTGGCGGAAGCGGTTCCCATCGCAGCTCACCGTCAGCGGCTGCGCCGGCAGCTCGAGCGTGATGCGCGCGCTCTCGCGCGCGATGGTGCGCACGCAGCGCTCGACGAACGCGCCCAGATCGACGATGCTGCGCGCCAGCGAGAACCCTTCCGACTGCGTCTGCGCGAGAATGAGGGCGTCTTCCGAAAGCCGCACGAGACGGTTCGTCTGCTCGAAGATGCGCTTCACTTCGTCGCCCTCATGCTCGGCTTCGAGCAACAGCTCGCAGTAGCCGAGGATAACCGTGAGCGGGCCCTTGAAATCGTGCGCGAGCATCGCGAGCAGGTCATCCTTGAACTCGTTCGATTCGTGCAACGCACGGTTGGCGCGCTCCATGGCTTCGTACAGGTCGAGATTGCGTAGTGCGAGCGCGAGCAGCGCGCCGAGCTCCTGTAGCAGGCGAAGGTCGTCGCGCGCGAACCGCGTCGGCCGGTTGCTTCCCACGATGAGAAACGCGTCGATCGTATCGCCGGAAAGATCCGATGCCGTACGCGAGAGCGGAATAACGACGTAGCCTGGCCCGTCCGTCAAACGCTGCACGCGGCGCTCCTCGGCCGATGCCGTGGCGGCGGGGCGCTGCGCGCGGCGCTTGAGATCGAAGCCGCTCGCCGCAAGCGTCCGTTCGATGTCCTGACCGTACGCTCCGACGCGCTCGTACGACGTACCGTCCCAGCGCAGCACGCAGGTACGGTCGGCGTGCACGAGCGCGGCCGCGAAGCGGCACATCACGTCGGCGAGCGGTTGAAGCGCCGTATGGCTGAGAATCGTACGCGCGGCTTCCGCCAGCGTCTCGCGTTCCTGCGCGCGGCGAAGTTCGCGCTCGTACGCGTGCGCGTTCGTCAACGCGATTTCGAGGTGCGAGCCGAGGGTGCGAAAGAACGTCGCTCGATCTTCGAGCGCCCACTCGGCGAGTCCGGAGTCCGACCGTACGACGAAAGCACCCCACAGCCGCGCCTCGGTTCGCAGCGGAACGAGCACGCCGCCGGCGTCGCCGAAGAGCGCGCGTCGCGCGTCGGCGGGCAGCAGCCCGGCGTCGGACGGATCTTCTAGCGAGAGCAAGGATTCGAGGCCCGCACGCAACACCGAAGCTTCGGGCGTGAAGCCGCTCGTCTCGCGCAAGCGAACCGCGCGGCGCTCCAGCCGCTCCTCTTCCGCGCCGTACGCCGCACAGTCCACCGCGAGCTCGTGCGACACCGTAACGACGAAGACGAGTAAGACTTCGTCCACGTACTGCGTGTCGCGCAGGATTCGCACGACGCGCTCGAGCGTCTCCGCCTGGCGGCGTCGCGCGCGCTCGCGTTCGTAGAGCCTCGTATTCGAGAGCGCGAGGCCCACGTGAAATGCCAGCAGGCGGAGCGCTCCGACATCGGAATCGTCCAGCGTGCGCGGTTCGTTGAAGACGAGCAGCATCGCGTCCTCGACGCGCCCGTCGACGATGAACGGCATCGCGATGGCGCTGCGCGCGCCTTCACCGTACGCCGCCGCGCGCTCCGGCAAGCGCTCGCGGCGAAGCGTCAAGCCGCTGAAGACTTTGCGGAGATCGCCGTCGATTGCAATCGAGGTCGGAAGCGGCGCGCGCGACGTCGCTTCAGCGGCGAGCACCGCTCGCGCGTCGGATGCGCCGCGTTCGTAGACAACGCAACGATCCGCGCTGAAGGCCGTACGCACGCCTTCCACGATTCCCGCCAGCAGCTCGCGCCGGTCGAGCGACTTGTGCAGCCGCTCGTTGACCATCGCGAGCAGCCGACTCTCTCGCGACTGCCGCTCCGCCAGCTCCAGCGCTTCCGCGGCTTCGAGCATGCACGAGCAAACCTCGGCGATTGCCGCCGCCCGTTCTTCGGCGGTACTCGCAACCGCGAGGCGCGTGAGCGCTGACAATGAATCGATTGGTGCGGGTGCTCCTTACGGAACGAGGCCCAAACCGATCGGTACGCCCGGAGAAGTATAGGTCCGCGACGGCGCCACGTTGGCGGTTCCGCACGTCGGCGAGACGCCGCTGAAGACATACATCACGCCTGCGCCGCTCGCTGTCGTATCCGCGACGTAGACGTTTGCGCTCGCGTCTACCGTGACGTCCGTGGGCGCAAAGAGGTTCGTGTTCGCCCCGCTGATCTTACAGGTCGGCGCCACGTTCTGCGCGCCGGTCAGCCCTGCGGGGAAGACGAGGATGCTGGGCGGCACCGAAACGCTGCCCTCGTCGGATACGTAGAGATTTCCGCTCGCGTCGAGCGCGATGCCGCTCGGCTCCGTGAGGCCGGTGAGCCCGCCCGCGAGCACGAGCGCAGGCGCGAGATTCTCCGGCGTCGGTGTCGGGCTGGGCGTCGGCGATGGCGATGGCGTCTGTCCCGATGGCGTCGGCGCGGGCGTCGGCGTGGGAGCGGGCGTCGCGGTTGGAACCGGCGTCGGCGTCGGGCTCGGAACGACGAATGCTTCGACCGACGCGCCTTGGAGATTCGTCACGTACGCGGTGTAACCGTTCACGGCAACGCCGCTCGGCACGTTCATCCCGGTGTTCGGACCGGCGATGATTTGGCCGGGAACGAGAATGCCTTGACTGGCGTCGCCCGTCCCAAAGACGAGCAACTGGCTCTCGAACGGAGATCCTGCCGTTGGATTGACGTTCGCAATCACGACTTGTTTGTTCGTCGCATCGATGGCGATGCCGCGCGGTCGCACGACGCCGTCGCTAGCTCCGCGAATAACGCCGATGGGAAGCACGTTTCCGGTCGCCAGCGCTTGGAGTTCGACGACATTTCCACTCTGCGTGCTCGCGTTGTAGTTCGTGATCCAGAGATTGTTGCTTCCGTCGAACGCCAAGTATTGCGGACCGTTGAGCTGGGTATTGCTGCCGCCGATCTGATTGACGGGCCCTTTCCCAGTTGCCTCGTTTGCCGAGTACATCGAAATGCCGTTCTGCGTGCTGTTCGTCACGTACAGCGTGCCCTTGGGAAAGTTCGGGCCGATGTTCAGGTTGGCGGTGTACCCGGTGTTGCCGGCGCAGGCGGCAACGAGCGCTACGAGACACAGGGCAACCAGCCCATAGGTAAGCTTACGTGGCGTGTTCACGAGGCCTCACGTTCAAGCGAGGGGCCGACTTTCCTTGAAAAACGGCCGACCCCGCGCGGTGCAGCCCCCTCCACGCGCCGAAAGCGACGCCCGCCAATACGAGGCTCAGCGCGAGCGCAACGACGACGCGCCTTCGTACGAGGCGCCCGCGGCTCGATTCCGTGTCAATGATGCTTCGGGGCATATGCGGCCGCCTTAGAGAGAACGGTGCACGGGATGATTCACGGCCCCGGCCCCCACCTCGCGCAGCAGTTGCTGCACGGTCACGAACCGGTAGCCCGCCGCTCGAAACGCCTCTACGATCGCGGGTAGGGCTTCGATCGTTGCGAGTTTGCCGCTGTGCAAGAGCACGATATCCGGTCGCGTCGCAAAATGCTCGACGTGCGCGACGATGCGCGCTGGGGGCACCGTACGCCAATCGCCGCTATCGTCCGTCCACAGGATCACGTGGTAGCCCAGACTCTGGGCAACGCGGAGCGTTTCCTCGTTGTACCGACCGTGCGGCGGACGCATCATCCAGTCCACGGAGGGGTCGTGCGTGAGCGCCCACAGCACGTCTCGGCCGCGCAGAATCTCGTTACGCACGAGCGCCGGCGCTTCGCGATCGAGATCGGGATGCGAGTACGTGTGGTCGCCGATCTCGTTGCCGGCGGCCTCGATGCGGCGTGCGAGATCTGGCCATTGCTCCGCGTCTCGACCGATGAGAAAGAACGTCGCGGGCACGTGGAGGTCCGCGAGCCGATCCAGAAGCAGCGGCGTGAAGACGGGATACGGGCCATCGTCGAACGTGAGCGCCACGAGCCGGCTACGATCGCCGGGGGCGACCACCGGCTGCGAATGCAACGCGCGATACAGGCGCGGCCCGAGCGCGCCCGAGAACTCTTTGTGCACGTTCATCGTCGGGGTCAGAACGGCCGCCGTACGGCTGCTCACGTGGAGGAACTCGCGCACGCCGAACGCCAGCGCCGCAAACGCGACGGCCGCGACAAGCGCGAGCGCCGCTCTCTTCACTCGGGGCGCGCCAAATCGCGCCCGACGATGATCGTCACGTCGCTCGCCTGCGGCGCGGGAGATGCGCCGGCGGAGACGATGCTCACGTTTTGCCACGGTACCGCCATGGCTTGACGTACGCGAGCGCCGGCGAAGAGCACCGTTGAATGTTCCTGAATCTCCGACGTCGAGACGTCGGCGCTCGCCGCATCGCCGATGTTTCCGATCTGAAACCCAGCCTTACGCAGATGCTCGGCGATACGGTGCGCCGCGCCTTGCACGCCGCTCCCGTTCTCGACGTCGACGCGCAAGGTCGATGGGGGAATGGCGGCGAGCGCCATCGCGCTCGGCGGTGCGGGCGTTGGCGTGGGCGGCGCGACGAGCATCGTTTGCACGAGCCTCGCTTTTGCGGCGTCGTCGGGAATGAGATCGTCGCCATCTGCGAGCTCGACGTCGCCGGTGTACGGCACTTGCCCCGAATGGAAATCTTTGGGCGTGATGTCGGCATAGTAGTCGGCGATGGAGAGCATCTCGCTCTGCGTCAGGTTCGTGATGAGGTTGTCGCGAACGATGCCGATGAGTTGCCCCAAATGCAAGATCGTCGAAATCTTGTTCCCTTTGATCTTCTCGAGAACGGCGCGCGCAACTTGCTGCTGGCGCATGATGCGACAGGGATCGCTGCACCAATCGTGGCGGAAACGGGCGTAGCCTACCGCCTGCGCGCCGTTGAGATGCTGCATCCCTGGCTTGAGATGGATATGGAGGTGCCCCCACGTATCGTCGTAGTTGATCGGTCCGTTGACGCAGTGGTGCGGCGTCGTGAGACAGTCGGAGTTCCTCACGTCCACGTCGACGCCGCCGATTGCATCGATGATCTCACGCGCCCCGTTGATGCGAAGAACCGCGTAGCGGTCGAAGGCGGGAATGCCCAAGAAGCTCGCGATGACGTGCTCGGCTTCCTGTGGGCCGCCGTCGGCTTGCGCCTCGTTGATCTTGCGACGGCTCCCATCGGGAAACGTCGCGAGCATGTCGCGTGGCACCGAGAGCTCGTAGACCCGATGGTTTGAAAAATCGAAGTTGACCGCCCAGATGACGTCGCTTCGCGATTGCGACGAGAACGGCTGGTCGGCGGCCGTGTAGTCGTAGTCGAGACCCTCGACGAGCACGAGCAGATTCTGCTTTCCGAAGACCTGTTGCGGGGTTGGAATGAAGACGCGCGACAACGCGATGAGCGGATTGTGCTTGCCGATGACGACGTAGCCCGCAAGAATCGATGCCAACCCGATGCAGACCAGCGCAGCAACGATCAGCGCCCGCCGCACGTTGCGCGGCGGTTGCCGAAAGAAGCTGGTGCGTATGGCGAGATGCTTACTCACTAGCGATTCCCTCTCTCGAACGAACGCGGCCGAGCGAATCGAACGTTGCGTGTCCCTCGATGACGACGTCGACGAACGTTCCCGCGCGCGCCTCCCCCGTGAAGTAGATGCCACCGTCGACGCCCGGCGCTTCGCCTTCCGAGCGCCCGTACCAGGCCGACGCGCAACCCAAGCGCGCGCGAAGCGGGTTCCCCGCGCGGAGTGGGCGCCGTTCCTCTGCGAGCACGCGAACGACGCTCCCGACGCGCCGAAAGCGAGCGCGCTCGGACGCTTTACGCTGCGCTTCGCGTAACCGAACGAGGCGGCGCCTACGCTCGAGCGACGAGACGCTCTGTGCGAGCGCCGCCGCCGGCGTTCCTTCTTCTGCGCTATACGCGAAGAAGCCGACGCGGTCGAGCTGCGCGCGCGCGAGCCACTCCTCCAAGTAGGCAACGTGCTCCTCGCGTTCGCCGGGAAAACCGACGATGAACGTCGACCGCATCGTCACGCCGGGAATCTTTCGGCGAAACTCTTCTAGGATTTCGAGGTATCGCTCGCCGCTCGACGGGCGCCGCATCGCGCGCAACACGTCCGGGTGCGCGTGCTGCAGCGGCATGTCCATGTAGTTGCAGACTTTCGGCAGCGATGCAATCGCGTCGACGAGCTCGCTGTCGACGGTCGCCGGATAGAGATAGAGCAAGCGAATCCACTCCAAGCCGCCGATCTCGTGCAAGCGCTCCAACAACCGCGCCAGGCCGCCGCGCCGGATGCCGCGGTCGCGCCCCCACATCGACGTGTCTTGCGCGATCAGCACGAGCTCCCGTACGCCGCCGGCGGCCAGCGCCCGCGCTTCGGCGAGAACCGACTCTTCACTGCGGCTCCGAAATGCGCCCCGCAGCGTTGGAATGATGCAGAACGTGCACGGGTGGTCGCATCCTTCAGCGATCTTGAGGTACGCCGTGGCGGGAGGTGTCGTCACGAGCCGAGGAAGGAACGCGTGCTCGGGCTCCTCGACGCAATCCGTGCGCACCGGCCGGCCGCCGCTCCGCGCCTCCTCGAGGATCTCCGCGATCGACGCGTAGGCTCCGGTGCCAACGATGCCGTCGATCTCCGGGACGAGCTGCTGGAGTTGCTCGCCGTAGCGCTGCGCGAGACATCCGGCGACGATCAAATGTTGACCGGGCCGCTTGCGCTGCGCTTGCTCGAGAATGCGCTCGGTGGATTCAGCCTTCGCCGGATCGATGAACGCGCACGTGTTCACGATGACGGCGTCGGCGCGCTCGGCGTCGGGCTCGATTGCCCAGTCGGCCGCTCCGAGCTTCGCGAGCATCACTTCGCTGTCGACCAAGTTCTTTGCGCAGCCGAGGCTGATGACGGAAACGCTGGGCATGGGTTAGCGATAGTTGACGAACTGCAACGGCAGATCGAAATCCATCGTCGTTAGCGTGGCAATGACGCGCTGGAGGTCGTCCTTGCTCTTGCTCGAGACGCGGATTTGCTCGTCTTGATACTGTACGGTGACCTTCACCTTGAGCCCCTTGATCTTCTCGACGAGCTCTCTTCCCTTGTCTTTCGGGATGCCCGAGCGCAGGGTGATGACGCGACGCACGGTACCATTCGCGGCCGGCTCGAGCGGTCCGATTTCAAACGCTTTGATGTCGACGCCGCGTTTGATCGCCTTCGACTGAATGATGTCGACGACGTTTCGCATCTTCATTTCGTCGTCCGAGACGACGGTGATCGACTTCTCGTCGTTCTCAATAGACGTCTTCGAGTTCTTGAAATCGAAGCGATTCGCGATCTCGCGGCGCGCTTGATTGAGGGCATTGTCTAGCTCTTGCCCGTCGACTCGTGAAACCACGTCAAATGACGATTCGCTCGGCATCTATGAGGCAAAACTCCGCTCGACGACTTGTCCCGCCACACCCATCTTCCCGAGGTCTTGCCCGTCGAGCACCAGGTCGGCAACCCCTGCGTTCCCGACCCGAACGTCGATGTTCCTTCCCGCGAACGTCTTGGACGTACCGGCCGCAAAGGTTCCTTCGCTTGCGACGGCACCGTCGACGCTGACCTCTATCCAGCAGATCCCCGTCAATCGCAGCGTGACGGTGTGGGAGCCGTCGGGAAGTGGGCTTCCGCTCGGCAGCGCTGCCGGTGCGAGCCCGACCGAGCCACTCGGCAGCGCACGTGGAGCGGCACTCGGCAGCGCACGTGGAGCGGCACTCGGCAGGGCCGTTGGAGAAGCGCTCGGTCCGGTTGAGGCAATCGGCGTCGGCGCCGCCGTCGCAAAGAGAGCGATCGGTGAAGGCTTCGGAAGCGTCAGCTCGTTGTACACGACGAACGCGATGAGGATGACGGCGACGAGCGACGCGATCCAGATGAGCGGCGAGAGCTGCAGCCCACGGCGACCGCCGGCTCGCTCGATATCCGCGATGTTGCCCCGCGCAGGCACGATGGCCCCCCGCTCCCCTTCGCCGAGGTTGAACGCTGCGACGACCTCCTCGGCATCGAGTCCGAGGAAGCGAGCGTACGTGCGCAAGAAGCCGCGAACGTATACCGCCGCGCCGATCTCGCTCCAGGCTTCGCTTTCGATCGCCGTAAGATAGACGACGCGAATCCGGATCTGCTCGGCAACTTCAGAAATAGAGAGGCCGCGAGCTTCCCTCGCGGCACGAAATCGCTGACCGAGCGCCGGCATCGCTTCTTCTGTTATACTCGGTGCAATGTTATCCTGGTGCAGCGCATGAGCAAGCAGCGCGTTGTTGCGGCGATGAGCGGCGGCGTCGACTCCGCCGTCGCAGCCGGTCTCTTGGTCGAATCGGGCTACGACGTCGTGGGCGTAACGATGAAGATGTACGAGCCGACGCGACCCGCGCATGCGAAGAGCTGTTGCGGCGTCGACGACTTCGACGACGCGCGCGCGAGCGCCGTCACGCTCGGAATTCCGCATTATATCCTCGATTTCGAAGAGGCGTTCCGTCGCGGCGTCGTCGCGCGTTTCGTCGACGATTACGCGCGGGGGCGCACGCCCAATCCGTGCGTCTCGTGCAATAACGTCGTGAAACTTGGAGCGCTCGCGCGCTACGCGCGGCGGCTCGGCGCATCGTACGTTGCAACCGGCCACTATGCGCGCGTCGAGCATCGCTCCGACGGCCCGCATCTCTTTCGCAACGCGCACGAAAAGGATCAAGCGTATGCGCTCGCACAGTTGTCCCCCGAGCAGCTTTCGATGCTGCTTCTGCCGCTCGGGGATCTCGACAAGCCGGCAGCGCGCGCGCACGCGCGTAGACTGGGCTTACCCGTGCACGACAAGGCGGACTCGCAAGACATCTGCTTCGTCGAAGGCGGCGACTATCGGAATCTGCTCGAGCGCTTGCGCCCCGATATCGATCGCTCGGGCGACTTCGTGAACGCAAGCGGCGAGCGCCTGGGAACGCACGCCGGCATCGCGCGCTATACGGTCGGGCAGCGCGCCGGAATCGCCGGCGCCGACGGCGCTCGCTACGTCACGTGCATCGACGCGGTAACGGGCACGATTACCGTTGGGCGCGAGGAGGAACTGAGCGCCGGCGCGCTCGTTGCCGACGAGCTCAATCTCATCCGCCCGGAACGCGTTACCTCGGCGCAGACGCCCGTACGAGCGATGATTCGCTATCGCGCCGCCCCCGTTGCGGCTCGGGCTACCGTAGAAGGAAACCGTCTCGAGCTCGTTTTCGAACAACCACAGCGCGCCGTCGCGCCCGGTCAGCTCGTCGCGCTCCTCGCCCCAGAGGACGACGAGGTACTGGGAGGCGCAACGATCGCCGCGAAGTAGGCGGCATGAAACGCTTCCTCGCCCTCGCGGCCGCCGCGTGCTGCCTCGGCGCCGCCGCCCCCGCAAACTACAATGCTTTTGGCATCGCCGTGCTCCAGCGGCTCGCCGCGCAGTCGCGCAACGAGAACGTTTTCATATCGCCGGTCAGTCTCGGCGTTGCCTTGGCGATGGCCGCCGACGGCGCTGCAGGGTCGACGCGAGCACACATGCTGCACGCGTTGGGCGTCAACGCAAACGTGGCGCAGGCGAACGCCGCGCTCATTGCGTCCCTGGAAACGAATACCGACGCACAGGTCGGAATCGCCGATGCAATCTGGTTACGCAGCGACGTCCCGCCGCAGCCGGCATACGTCGCACTGCTGCAACGCGACTATCACGCGGAGGCTCGAGCCGTGCACTTCGGCAACCCGTCGGCAGCGCAGGCCATCAATGCGTGGACGCGCGAGCACACCCTCGGATTGATCGGCCACATCGTCGATGCCACGAATCCGCAGGATTTTGCCTACCTGACGAACGCGCTCGCGTTCAAAGCGGATTGGACCGACCCGTTCGACCGCACCGAGACGCGCCAGCAGTCCTTTACCGATGCGGACGGCGCGAAGCACGACGTGCAGATGATGCTGCAGCGGGGGACGTTCCAAGCCGCCGATCTCGCATCGTTTCGCGTTCTGCGCCTTCCCTACGGCAAGAACGGCGGCTACGCCGCCTACATTCTTCTCCCGAAAGCCAACGACGCCGCCGCGCTCGTGCGCGGCCTCAGCGCCTCGGCCTTCGACCGCGCGATCCACGAGCTGCACGCCGAAGATATCCGCGTTGGCATACCGCGTTTCACCGCCGAATATCAGGCGCAGATAACGCCACTCCTCCAGGCGATGGGCATGGGTGCGGCCTTCGGCCGCAGCGCAGATTTCTCGCCGATGCATCCGCCGGCCGGCACGATCCGCATCGGAAGCGTCATTCACAAGACCTACGTGCGCGTGGACGAACAAGGAACGACGGCGGCGGCGGCAACGTCCGTCCAGATGCGCATGACCGCCATCGAAATGGCGCCCGCGCACACGTTCATCGTCGATCGCCCGTTCGTGCTGGCGCTACGCGCCGAACGGACGGGCGCGCTGCTCTTCATCGGCGTCATCAACGCCGTGTCACCCTGAAACGAAGCTAGGCCGTGGCGAGCGCGTAGTCGGAGCGGATGTTCCAGTACGTGTCGCGGATGGCGGGGACGAAGCCGGCTTCGCGAATCGCATCTTCCAAATCGCGACGCGATGCTTCGTTGGTGTTTCCGGCGTCGTGCACTACCCGCTCTTCGATAATCGTGCCGCCCATGTCGTCGCACCCGTAGAAGAGTGCGAGTTGCCCCATCTTCAAGCCGGGCGTTAGCCACGACGCCTGCAAGTGCGGCACGTTGTCGAGGTAAAGACGCGAGATCGCAAGCACGCGCAGGTACTCGAGACCGGTCGCTTCCTTGCCCCGTAGCGGCGTCTTGAACGGAATGTAATACCACGGAATGAAGGCGGTAAAGCCCTCCATTTCGTCTTGGAGCTCGCGAACCACGTGCAGGTGCTCGATGCGCTCTTCCGCCGTTTCGATCGAGCCGAACATCATCGTTGCGGTCGTCGGCATTCCCAGACGCTGCGCCTCGCGCATCACGCCGAGCCACTCCTCCGGTTTCACCTTTCGCGCCGAGATGCGCTTACGAACGCGTTCGACGAGAATCTCCGCTCCCGCGCCGGGCAGCGACTTCATGCCGGCAGCTTTCAGACGACGCAAGATCTCTGGAATGGGCAGCGCTTCGACGGTCGCGAGGCCGACGATCTCCGAGACCGAGAGCGAGTGCAGATCCACGTGCGGAAACTCCGCTCTCACGCGCCCGAAGAGCTGCTCGAACCATTCGATACGCAGCTCGGGGTTGACGCCGCCTTGAATCATGATCTGCGTTGCGCCCTGGTCCGCGGCGCGACGGACGCGCGCGATCACCTCATCGTGCGACATCGTGTAGCCTTCTTGATGATGCTCGGGCCGGAAGAACGCACAGAAGGTGCAATGCACGTTGCAGACGTTCGTGTAGTTCACGGTCGTGTCGATGACGTACGTCACGACGTTCGACGGATGAAGCTGCATGCGCCGCGCGTGCGCCGCGGCGCCGAGATCGTGAAGGTCGGCTTCGTGGTAGAGCCTGACGCCTTCGTCGAAACTGAGACGCCCGCCGGCCGCGGCGCGATCGAGGAGTTCAGGCAGGGACACCGATCGCCTCCGGAAAGACGGGCGGCATGCGCTCGATGGCGCCGATCGCAACGAGCTCGCGGCAGAACGCCTCCAAGCCTCGCTGCGCCGCGAAATGGAACGTGAAGTTCAACTTGCCGTAATACGCTTCGTAGAAACCCGGCGGGCGCGGGTACGCGCGCTGCGCCTGCGCGAGCACGAACTCCATGTGCGAGCGCGACCACGTGTACGCGTCGGTCAACGCATGCATGCAGTCCCGTACGGCTTGCGGGTTGCGGTCGTAGACGTCGCGCCGCGCCGCCCAAACGGCAAAGACCGTCTGCTGCTGCGTCCACTCGTGCCACAGCGTACCGAGATCGTATACGTTCTCGGGGGGCAGCGAGAGCAACGCGTCGATCGCGCGATCGCCGATGAGCAGCGCGGCGCGCCCGTTCGCGGCATCCGCCAACGGATCGGCGCTCTCTTCGTACGTCGCATGCGCGCCGTAACGCCGTTCGAGCAGAACGCGCAGAAGGTTTGCGCCGCTAGCCGACTCGGACGTCACGGCGATGCGCTCGCCGTCCAGCTGATCGGGGGGCCGCTGCGAGACGAGAACCACCGAGACGACGTCGTCGCGCGCGCCGATGCAGAGATCGGGCAACAGCGCAAGTTCGCCGGCGTGCTGGGCCCATGCGAAGGCCGAAACCGGGCTCACGTCGAGCTCGCCCGCGAGCAGCATGGCGTTCAAGCGCGCCGGAACGTCCGCATGCAGCGTGCCAGGATACGGAATTGCACCCGCGTCGAAGGCGGCGTAGATCGGAAGATCGTTCGTGTAGCGAATCCGTCCGCAGCGCAGCGTCACGTCTCGTCAGCCCGAGCCGGCGCGAAGTGCCGCGTCGAAGGACGGGGGCGTCCAGTCCCATGCAAACTCTTCGTACGTCGTGTTGCGGCGAGCCGGCACGTAGCCGGCGTCTTCGATGAGGCGGCGGAATTCGCGGTCGTCGACGTGTTGTCCTGACTGCGTTCCCGCAGAATGATAGATCATCTCCTCGTCGGTCGACCCGTGCGTGCCGTCCATGTCGTCGGCGCCGTACTGCAGCGCGACTTGGCACACCTTCAGCCCTTGGATCATCCAGTAGGCTTTGATATGGTCGAAGTTGTCGAGCATCAGGCGCGCGACCGCAAAGGTGCGGACGTCGTCGAGGCCGCTCGTCCAGCCGCAATCGCTCAGCGCGTTGCCATCGGGATGGAACGCAAGCGGAATGAAGGCGTTGTATCCCGGCGAGCGTTCCTGCGACGCGCGTAGGCGCATCATGTGGTCGATGCGGTCCTCGAGCGATTCGATGTGGCCGTAGAGCATCGTCGCGTTGCTCGCGACGCCTTGGCGGTGCAGCTCCTCGTGAATCGCGAGCCAGTTGTCACTCGAAACTTTGTTCGGGCAGATCTTCGCGCGCGTCGCTTCCGCGAAGATCTCCGCGCCGCCGCCATTGACGTTGTCGAGGCCGGCCTCTTTGAGTTTCGCGACGACCTCAGGGTACGAGAGGCGATGGCGCTTGGCCATGTAGTCGATCTCCGCCGCCGTGAAGAGCGAGAGCTGCACGTGCGGCGCGGCGTCTTTGAAGCGCCGCATGAGCGGCAGCCAGTAGTCGAGCGAGAGCTGACGTGGATCGTGGCCGCCGACGATGTGCACTTGGTTGAAGTTCGTCCCCGTCTCAAACGTCCGTGCGAAGACTTCTTCTGCCGGCATGCGCACGACGCGCTCGCGTTCCTTGAACTCGTCGACGGCGAACGAACAGAACGTGCATCCGGCATAGCAGACGTTCGTCGAGTTGATGTAGCGGTTGAGAACGTAGAAGACTTTCTTGCCGCTCTTGCGTTCCTTCTGCTCGCGCGCTAGGCGCCCGAGCGCGTGGAGGTCGGGCGTGCGATAGAGCGCGAGGCCGTCGGCGAGAGAAAGCGGCGCACCGGCATCGAGCTTTGCTTCGATTTCGAGGAGCGCCGAATCGATCGAGCGGGTCATGCACGCCCCTTTCTCGTTCTTGCGAGGATTTCCGGCCACACGGCTGCTCCGGCGGCGAGCAACGCCACCCCGAGGAGGATGCCGCCGATGATGTCGGTCACGTAGTGCGCGCCGAGCGCCAGCCGCGACCAGAGGATCGCCACGGCGGCGGCGGCCACGACGAACGCGGCCGCGATCCCCGCTCGTGCCGCGACGCCCCGAGCGATGATCCACGCCCAGAGCGCGTAGAAGGCCGTCGCGATCGTCGCATGGGAGCTCGGATACGAGAACGAGGTTTCACGGAAGATCACCCAATCGAGACGCCGCGGCCGCGCGAAGACGTGCTGGAAGAAGTCGGCCGCGCGCCACGCGAGCACGAGCATGACGAGGCTGAAGATAATGCGGCCGCGCCACGATGGCAAAAGCCACGCCGCGATCAGCAGCGCGACCGCAAGCGGCGCGAGAACGTAGAAGCGCCCGAGCTGCGTGATCCACCACGCGACGATCGCACCGTGTTGTACGAGCGCGCGATCGAACGCCCACAGCACTGTCGGCTCCCCAAAGCGATCGACGACAACTCCTAGTGCGAGAACTGCGACAAGCAACGTCGCCGCACCGGCGGCGTACGCGCTACGATTCGACCGCGAAGAGGTCTTGCTGTCCACCCTCACCTTTTCCGATGCGAACCGCGAGCTGCTCGATCTCGGCGTAGCCCATCACGATCTTGCGCGGCTTGGTCCCTTCGTGCGGCCCAACGACGCCGAGCTCTTCGAGCTGCTTCATGATGCGAACGGCGCGCGGATGGCCGATCGAGAGGCGCGACTGCAGCTGCGCGGTCGATGCATACTGCGTTTCCACGATGAATCGCGCCGCGTCGTACCACAGCGGATCGAGATCTTTGCGCGCGCGTTCCTCGTCGTCGGTGAGCGGCACGACCTCGACGTCGACGAGGTTCTCCGGTTGCGCTTGGCGGGCCCAGAAGTCGACCAGGCGGTGAATCTCGGCGCCGGTGACGAGCGCGCCCTGCGCGCGCACGGGCTTGGGCGCGTCGATCGGAAGATAGAGCATGTCGCCGCGACCCAGGAGCCGCTCCGCACCGTTCATGTCGAGGATAACGCGCGAGTCGACCTGCGAGCTGACCGCGAAGGCGATGCGCGACGGAATATTTGCCTTGATCAAACCCGTGATCACGTCAGCCGACGGGCGCTGCGTTGCCACGATGAGGTGAATGCCCGTCGCCCGCGCGAGTTGCGCGAGGCGCATGATCGTCGTTTCCACTTTTGCCGGCGCGATGAGCATGAGATCTGCGAGCTCGTCGATGACGATAACGACATACGGAAGCTTCTCGTCGGGAAACTTCGCGTTGTACTCTTCGATCTTGCGCACGCTGGCCTTGGCAAAACGCTCGTAGCGCGCCTCCATCTCCTTGATCATCTCGAGCAAGGCGCCCGCGGCCAGGCGCGGATCCGTGATGACGTCTTTAATGAGGTGCGGAATGCCGTTGTACACGGGCAGTTCGACCCGCTTCGGGTCGATCATCAGCATCTGCACTTGGTCCGGCGTCGCGCTGACGAGCAGCGACGCGATGATCGTGTTGAGACAAACGGACTTGCCGGCGCCGGTGGCGCCAGCGACGAGAAGGTGCGGCATCTTCGCGAGGTCGCCGAAGACGGGCCGTCCCGTGATGTCTTTGCCCAGCGCCATCCAGAGCGGCGGAACTTGGCCACGATTCGGCAGCGCGTCGAGGATTTCGCGGACCGTCACGACGGAGACGGTTTGATTCGGCACCTCAATGCCGACGGCCGATTTGCCCGGAATCGGCGCTTCGATCCGTACGGAGGTTGCGGCGAGTGCCAGAGCGAGATCGTCGGCGAGCGCCGCGATGCGCGAGATCTTCACGCCGCGCTCGGGGCGTAGCTCGTAGCGCGTCACGGAAGGACCGCGCTGCGAATGCACGACCTTCGCGCCGACGCCGAACGACGCCAGCGTGTCCTCTAAGAGATGCGCGCGATCCGCGTCGTCGTTCGACTGTACCGTGGGAGCATCGAATATCGCCAAGTCCGGAAGACGGTAGGCGCGTTGCCCACCCGAGGATTCGTACTCCCCGACAACGACCTCGGCAGGCTGCGCGGGATGCGCGAGCGGCGGCCTTGGCGCGACGAGCCGTTGCAGCGGTGCCGGAACGGCGATGCGCCCCCCCGGAACGCCCTCCTCGACAGCATCGCACTCGTCGAAGACCTCCGTCTTTCCCGTCGTCACGCGGGCGCTCGTACGCTCGGGAAGCGAGAAGGCCTCGCGCACGTTCGCATGGCCGGGCGGAAGCCGCAGCTCGAGCTTGGGAAGTTTCGGAAGCCGCGCGAGCTTGATTTTGCCGCCGAGTATGACGATCCAGCCGATGATCTTCTTCAGCGACGTGTTCGTCACGTAGAGCGTCAGCGCGATCGCGATGACGCCGAGAACGACCCACGCGCCGACCGGCCCGACGAGTGCGCGCAGCGCGCTCCAGATCGTCGCTCCGATCTCGCCGCCGACGCGCGCACCGCGCGATCCAAGGATCGCGTCGAGCATGAGGAAGTAGGCGAAAGCGGCGCTTCCGAATCCCGCGATGAGGCGCGGCACGTTGATTTCCAGGAAGACGATCCCGCCGAGCGCGGCGATCAGCACGGGGAAGAACGGCGAAGCGTCGCCGAGCAGCCGTCGCAGCATTAGCTCCGTGGCGCGGCCAACGTGTCCTGAGTACTGCGGGAGTGCGAGCGCGACCGCAAAGAGGACGGCGAGGCCGATCGCGACAATCCCGACGATCTCGAGGTTGAGGCCCTTCCTCGCACCGCTCTTCCGGCGTACGCGTGCCATCGATGGTAGCTTTTCGTCGCAGCGACAGGAGTTCATTTGACCGCGCCGACTATCGTCGTCCTCGAAGGCGACCAAACCGGACAGGAGTTGTTGACCGAAGCGCTGCGCGTCCTCGACGCGCCGGTTATCGATCTTCCGCTGACGTTCGAACGTTACGACCTCTCGCTGGAGCGTCGGCGCGAGACCGAAAACGGCGTCGTGCTCGATGCGGCCAACGCGATGGTGCGTCATCGTTTCGGCCTCAAGGCCGCTACCGTCACCCCCGAGCGGCCGGGCGACGTGGGCTCTCCCAACGCGCTGCTACGCAAGGCCGTCGGCGGTAAGGTTATCGTTCGCACGGGGCGCAAGCTCCCGCGCGTGCGCCCCGTCGCGGGAATTCACGCACCGATCACCGTCGTACGCATGGCGGTCGGAGACGCGTACGGCGCACGGGAGTGGCGCGAGGGTGAAGGCGACGCCGAGACCGCGAGCCGCACGGAGACGATCTCGCGCGGCGTCTGCCGCTGCGTCGCCGAGTACTCCTTCGCCCACGCGAAACGCATCGGTGGCCGAGTCTTTGGGGGCCCGAAGTACACGGTCAGCCCCGTGTACGAAGGGATGCTCAAGGAAGAGATGGATGCCGCCGCCGCGCGCCATCCCGACGTCCCGTACGAGCCGCAGCTCATCGACGCAACGTATGCCCTTCTCCTTTCGAATGCCGGCGACGATCCGCTCGTCATCCCGTCGCTCAATCGCGACGGCGACTGTCTCTCCGATTTGGTCATGCAGCTCTTCGGCTCGATCGCGGGCGCGGAATCGCTGCTATTATCGTTCCCGGACCACGAACAGAGTTTCACGCCCAGCGTCGTGATGGCCGAGGCGCCGCACGGCACGGCGCCGCGGCTCTTCGGAAAGAACATCGCCAATCCGCTTGCCATGATTCTCGCCACCGCAGCGGTACTCTCGTACGTCGACGACAAGCGCGCTGCAAACGCGTCACGCGCGATCTACGAGGCAGCGCTCGAAACCGTGCACGGCGGCATCGCGACGCCGGATCTCGGCGGTAATGCGACGACGACCGAGTTCACCGACGCGACGATCGAGGGCGTGAAGCGCAAGCTCGACGTCTGGTCGACGATCTAGTACTCGCTAGGGGATGACGCTGGGAGCGTTCGGCGAGGTCGTCGCCGAGAGCCGGTAGCAGTAGCGCCCGGCCGGATGTCCCCACGTGTCGTTGCCGTTTGCCTGACCGACGTTCGACGTGTCGAACGTCGCGCACACGTCGTACCACTGCGCGCTCTTACGCGCGTATGCGAATGCCGCGCCGGTCGCCGGGTCGCGTAAGCGGCTCGCGGGAGGCGCCAGCGCCGCAAGCGACGCCGGTGCATTTCCACGCGCGTTGATCGCCGTCGCGATGGTATAGATGTCGCTCACCCTCTGCTCGTCCATCCGCAACTGACGCTCGAACCCGGGCGGCCCGACGCCTCCGAAGCCGACGGCGAGCGCGGCGATCACCGCCGTCAACGCGAGCGCGCCGAAGAAGGTGTTGTCGCTCCCCCGCCGTTCCCGAGCGCGCATGCTACCCAGGTAGTACCAGAAGATGCCGCCGGCGACGACGATCAGCACCGTGTATTGCAAGGCGAACCGCACCGTCAGATCTCCGGTGAGAAAGCTTTGCAGAAACAGTACTGCGTCGGAGAGGAGCGCGATAGCGGCGATCACGAGCGCGATGTACGTCAGCCATTTTCGCACGCCCGAGTCGAGTTCTTCCGGGCGCCGTGCCGTTTGGCGCGCTAAGATCCAGCTCACGATCGCGAAGATCGGGAAGCCGATGAGGATGCTCGCCAGTTGGCCGGCGAGATCGTAGCGCAGCGAGGTGGTGCTCTCGACGTCCGTCGGGCTCGGGAACGCCCGGGTTATGGCAATGTTGCCTAGCCAGATCAGCGCGACGCTCCAAAAGCCGAGCGACACGAAGGAGACGAGGTAGAGGAACGCATCTCGCGCGTTCTCCATACCCTGCCCTCGCGAGGGGACCGGGGCCCCGATCTCCTGCGCGTAGTAGTCCGAGAACGCGCCGTAGATGCGACGCTCCGACCAGCCGTTCTGCTTGAGGAGATCTACCAGAAACGCATCGCCGGCGCCCTTGTTCTTCGCGTCGCGAATGAAGGCTGAGAGTTTTTCGCGATCCCCGGCGTGCACTGCCGTAGCGCGTTGCGCGAGCGAAGCACCGGCCCCTGCCTACGCCGCGATAAGCGCGACGCCGGCGAGTGCGAGCACGACGCCCCACCGCTGCACGCGTTGCAGACGTTCGCGCAAGACGAGCCATGCGAGCACGACCGTGGAGGCAGGGTAGAGACCCGTCAAAACGGACGCGATGGAAACGTAGCCGGCGCGCGCCGAAAGCACGAAGAACGCGTTCGCCGTCATGTCGAGCACGCCGCAGAGGACGATGAGCGGAAGCACACTCCTGCTCGCGCGCACGCTGCCGCGCAAGCCCGCAGCGATTGCCAACAGGACGAGCACGGAAGCCGCACGAGCCGGGAGCAGAATTGCGACGCCGGACGCGGGGCTCGCGCGGCTCAAGAAGAGGATGAAGCCCCCGATGATCAGGCCCGCCAGGAGCGCCTCCCGTACGCCCTCCGTCGCGATCTCGCGCGTTCCGCCTTCCCCCTCTTCAAAGGAAGCCGAGATGAGCACGACGGCGACGAGTGCCAGAAGCATGCCCGCAGCTTGCGTTGCGCGCAGGTGCTCCCCGTGCACGAGGCTCGCGATCACCGGCACCGCCGCGGCGAGCACCGCCGTGATCGGAGAGACGACGCCCATGCGCCCGATAGCGAGAGCGTGATAGAAGAGCGCGAGACCGCCGCCAGCGCAAATTCCCGCGAGCGCGCCGAAGATAAGGTCGTGCGGCGTCAGCCGCCAATGCGTGAACGCGAGAACTGCCAAGAGCGCGACCAAACCCGCGAGCTGGGAGATGACGGTGACGGCGAAGACCGCGCTGCGCCGCGCCGCCACGCCGCCGCAGAAGTCGGCTGCGCCGTAAAAGACCGCCGCAAGCAGCCCGTAAACGACCGCAGCCACGGCGCTCCGGTGTCTAGCAGGCTGCGGGAAAACCCCCGGCGCCGTCTCGAACCCGCCTGTTCCGCCGAAAACTTCGTCGCTCTTCGGTCACAACGCTACGGCGTTGCTCCCTCATCGCTCCTCGTTTCGACGAAACATTCGGGCCCGATCCGGACACCGCGAGTTTTTCCGCAACCTGCTAGACTTCCATCACGAGCGGAATGACCACGGGCCGGCGCTTCGTCCGCGAGTAGATCGCTTTCGCGAGCGTATCGCGCAGGTGCTCTTTCACCGTACCGACGTCGCGCATGCCCTCGACCGAGATTGCGTCGAGCGATGCGCGTAGCTCGGCGCGCAGTTCCTCGAGGACGCCGTCGGACTCGGGCAAGTAAAAGACGCCCCTCGCCACGACGTCCGGCCCGGCGGTGACGCGCGCTTCCTCGGCATCGATGGCGACGACGACGAGCACGATGCCGTCGCCGGCGAGAGCGCGACGATCGCGCAGCACCGCTTCTCCGACGTCGCCGATGCCCGAGCCGTCGACGAGAACGTTTCCGCCATACGCCTTCCCGACTTTGTCGCCGTACTCGTGCGTGAACTCGAGCACGTCGCCGTCCTCCGCCACGAAGACGTTCTCCGCCTCGACCCCCGTTCGCACCGCGAGTTTCCCATGCTGCACGAGCATGCGATATTCGCCGTGAATCGGAACGAAGAACTCGGGACGCACGAGATTGAGCATGAGCAGCAGCTCTTCTTGCGAGGCATGCCCCGAGACGTGCGAGCGTCCGTCGGTGCCGTGAACGACGGTCGCGCCGAGCTTGTAGAGATTGTTGATCGTTCGGTACACGGACTTCTCGTTGCCGGGAATCGGCGTTGCGCTCACGACGACCGTGTCGCCCGAGACGATGCGCAATCGGTTGTGGTCGCGAACGGACATACGCGTGAGGCCGCTCATCGGCTCGCCTTGCGAGCCGGTCGTCATCACGACGATCTGCTCGGGCGGCAGCTCCTCGAGCTGTTCTGCCTTCATTGCCGCACCGGGCGGAATGCGCAGATGACCGAGCTCGGTGGCGAAGTGCACGACGTTCTGGAGCGAACGGCCCAAGAACGCGATCTTTCGACCGAAACGCTCCGCTTGATCGATGACCTGCTGGATGCGCGGAACGTTCGAAGCAAATGATGCGACGATGATGCGGCCTTTCGCACGCGCGAAGATCGCCGCGAACGCTTCGCCGACCATGCGCTCGGAGAGCGTGTGGCCCGGCCGCTCCGCATTCGTCGAATCCGAGAGCATGCAGAGCACGCCCTCTTCGCCAACCCGCGCGATGCGCGCGAAATCTGCCGGGCGTCCATCGATGGGCGTTTGATCGAACTTGAAGTCGCCGGTGTGAAAGACGATGCCGACCGGCGTGCGTAGCGCGAGCGCGCAAGCTCCGGCGACGGAGTGGTTGACGTGGATGAACTCCGCCTCGACGCTGCCGAAGCGCACGCGCTCGCCCGGAACGACCGTGCGAAAGTCGACGTCACCGAGCTTGTGCTCGCGCGACTTCGCCTTGATGAGCGCGATCGAGAGCGCCGTGCCGACGATCGGAGTCCGTGCGAACTCTTTGACGAAGTACGGAATGCCGCCGATATGATCTTCGTGCCCGTGCGTCACGAGAAGCGCGCGAAGCTTGTCTGCTCGCTCGCGAACGTAGCTGAAGTCGTTGATGACGATGTCGACGCCGTACATCTCCTCGTCGGGAAACATGAGGCCGCAATCGACGACTACCACGTCGTCGTTCGTCTCGATAACGGTCATGTTGCGGCCGATCTCGCCGCATCCGCCCAGGGGCACGACGCGAACGTACGGCTCGCCCGGCGGCGCCGCGATGACCAGCTCCCTTGCCGCGGCGACGGAAGCGCGTGAGGAATCGGAGGAGGTAGTGCTCATGCTCGTTCTACGTCGCGTCCTTGCTGCGATCTCCGTCGTCCTCCTCTTCAGCGGTGCTACCCCACGGCCGCGGACGCCGGAGGAACTCTACGCGACGCGCGCGTTGCGTCGGGCTCGCCTCATCATCGAGCTGCGGCTGCTCGAGTTTCGCCGGGAGCGCCTGGAGTGCGTCCGCCTCGCGATTCTGCGCAATTTGCCGCCCGATCTTCGGCCCTCCCGCCGTGCCGCCAAAGGCACCCGCACGCCCAACCCTGAAACTTGCGCCGAACTTTTTCGGTAAAGGAGTAAGGATGGACTCTGCCAAGAGCGCGTCGGCAAGCGGCTTACAGACCGTGGTCGATGTCATTCTCGCACCCTCTACGGCGTTGGAGCGCCTGCGCACGGCGCCGACGTGGGGTTGGGCGTTTCTCATTACCCTGGTACTCTATACCCTCGCATCGTATCTCATTACTCCCGCAATCGTCCACGGATTTCAGGCGGGTTGGCCCGCAATGGTGGCCGGCGATCCGCGTATGGCGCAGATCCCGCCCGACAAACAGCAGCAAGCGCTTACGTTCACGCTCTCGATCTTGCGCTTCTCGTGGCTCGTGTCGATCATCGGAACGCCCGTAGCGATTCTCTTTACGACGATCCTCATGCTCGTCTTCAACGCCGTTGGGCGCGGGTCGGCCTCCTTCTTAGCGCTCTGGTCGGCAGCCGCGAACGTCGCCGTACCGACGCTCGGCTTGGCCGGCGTGGTCCTGGCCATCATCGTGCTTCTTCGCGGCCGCGATAGCTTCGGGTCGACGATGGCGGTGACTGCAGCGCTCCCATCGCTCGCGTGGATCGTGCCGTCCGCCGGCACGAAGCTCGCGGCGTTTCTTTCGGCCTTCAGCGTCTTTCAGATCTGGGGATCGGTGCTGCTCTACCTCGCGATGCGCGTAACCGCGCGCGTCGGCGCGGTGCCGGCAGTATTGACGGCGCTTCTGCTGCCGGTCTGCGCGGGAATTTTTGCATCCTTCGGCGCGCACTAGACGAATGCGCGGGATCCTTCTCGCGCTCGCGTGCGCCACGGCGGCCGTCCCCGCAGTCGCCGACGCGCGCGCTCCCATAACGCTGCAGGAAGCCGTGTCGTACGCCCTCACGCACGACGCCACCGTGGCCGCAAAGTACGCTGCGGTTACGGCGCAAGCGCACGCCGTCGCCGTGCAAGAGGGGCAGACGTTTCCCACCGTCAACGGCACCCTACAAAGCATCCTGCAGAAGCAATCGAACTACGGCGGCGTCTATCAGCTTATCGGCGCCACGCCGCAGTCGAACTTCAGTCAGAACACCGCCTCCGTCGGAACGAGTTACATGCTCAACGCCGCCGGCTTGGGGCTGATCCAGCTCGCCGCCGCGAACGCGACGCTGGCATCGACGCGCGAGGATTTGGCGCGGAGCGAGGATCTCGTCGCAAGCAACGTCACCGATGCGTTCTTCAACGTCGCGCAAAAAGACGCGCTCGTGGCGCTCGATCGTTCCGATCTCTCGTATCAAAACGCACTCGTCTCCGCCGCGCGACTCAAGGAGCAAGCCGGAGCCGTTGCCGGCGTTGACGTGCTTCGCGCGCGCGTCGCGCAGGCGAAGAGCGCCTCGACGCTCGTCGGCGCGCGCGCGGATGCCGACAACGCGCGGGAAGCTCTCGCCCACAGCGTCGGCGTCCCGCTCAGTACGCGCTTTGCGACTCCTTCGATCATTCCGGAACCGGCATTGCCCAACGGCACGATCGACACCCTCGCGAGCATCGCGATGGCGCAGCGCCCCGACGTCGTGTCGGCTCGCAAAGCGCTCTTGAGTGCGCGCGAAACGCGCCGCGGATGGCTGCGCGAGTTCTTTCCGTCACTGCAGATCTCGGCAAGCTTCGGAAATCAGTATTCTCCCACCGAAACCGTCGCACTACAGCAACAGCTCGACGCGCAAATCGCGCAACAGAATCAACTACGGTCGGTGCTCCACTTGCCGCCGCTGCCGTTTCCCGTCGTGTCGCACGGTAGCCCGGGGTTCTGGCAGATTGGGTTAACGAGCACGTTCACGCTGCCGATCGTCGATTACGGCCAGCGCCGCACCGAGCGCGTGAACGACGAGGCGCAAGTCGCTTCCGCAGAAGCGGCGCTCGCCGCGACCATTTCCCAAGCCGAAGTCGACGTGCGCGAGCAGTACCGCGCCGCGCAGACCGCGCAGGCGCAGCTCGCGTACGCCAAACAAGAGGCCGAGCTCGGGGCGGAGTCGGCACGCATCGCACAGCTCCAGTATCGCAGCGGCGTCATCGCGCTCGCCGACGTGTTTCAAGCCCAGCAGACGTCGGTACAGGCGCAAACGGATCTCATCGATGCACGCGTCTCGTACGTGGACGCGCTCGTCGCGCTGCGCGTAGCCATTGGCACGTACGGTCCGCGCTCGGCGGTCGCCGATCTCTAGCGAAGCGAAAGGAAGCGGATGCGCCAACGTAACCTCCTGATCGTACTCGCCGCACTCGCCGCGTTGATCGCGATTGCGGTCTTCGCTCGCGGCGCCCGCCAGCCGGGACTGGTCGTCACGACCGCGACCGTAGCGTACGGACCCTTCGTCGTGAAGCTCGCCGAAAACGGCGTCGTGATGAGCCCGCGTTCGGAGACGATTCCGTCGCTCGTCGCGGGCAACTTGGAGAGTCTGAACGTTCACGAGGGCGCCCGGGTCTATGCTGGGGAGTTGCTCGCAACCGTGTACAACCCGGCGCTTGCGTACGCGGCGGCGGGATCTCAGGCGGACTATAGCTCTTCCGTCGCCGACGTCGGGACGGCGCAGGTCAACGAACAGAACGCTCGCGTCCAATACCAAGCGCAAGTCGATACGGCGAAATCGAGTCTCGACTTGGCGCAACGCATCTACGACGAAGACGTCACGCTCTTCAACAACCAAGCCATCTCCCGAAACCAGCTCGACACGGACCGCGCGAAGCTCGATCAAGCGCGCGTCGCCTACCAGCAGGCCGTCGAGCAGCTCCGCCTCGGCGCGGTCAGCGGGTACGGCGTGGCCAGCGTCCGTAGCGCGCAAGCAAACGCGCGCAAAGCAGCGATCCTCAACGCACAGGACCAGCAACAGCTCGGCTTCACGCGCATCACGGCGCCATTCGACGGGATCATCCAAAGCGTCGCAGCCGACGCAGCCGACCCGCTTCGCCCGATCCGCGTAGGGGCGCCGGTCATCGCCGGTCAATCGCTCTTTACGATTGCGGCAAACGAGCGCTACATCGTGCGCGCGGAGGTCGACGAGCAGGACATCATCAACGTTCGCGTCGGGCAACGCGCGCTCATCACCGGAGAAGATTTTCCGGGGCACACGATTCAGGGACACGTCGCGCAAATCGCACCGATCGCGACGAAGTCGACCGACACGACGAGCACGGCAAAGCAGGTCCTCACGACGATTCAGCTCGACACGTCGCCCGGGTTCCTGAAAGACGGGATGAACGCCGACGTCGATATCCTCACGACCGACCTTCGCCGCGCGCTCAGCGTCCCGAACGCGGCCATCTCGACGCAGAACGGTGCGAGCTACGTGTTCGTGGTCGACCGCGGCGTCGCGCATAAGCGGCGCGTCACGCTGGGCGCCGCCGGTGACACCCGCACCGTCGTGCTCTCCGGACTTTCGCCCGGTGACACCATCGTGACGCAGACGTATCCGACGCTCTCCGACGGCGCGCACGTCGCGCCGACGACGAGCCCGTCACCGCTCCCGCTGTCGACCTGAGCGTGCATCGCATCCTCGCGTATCTCGACGAAGCCGTGACGTCCCTATGGCGCAATCGCGTGCGCTCCCTGCTGACGATGCTCGGGATGATCATCGGGAGCGCGTCGATCATCACCGTCTTCGGAATCAGCCGCGCCACGACCAGCGGCATCGCGAGCACGTTCGGTTCCTTCGGAACCTTTCCCGTCGTCGTGCAGGCCGATCCCGCGCAAGACTATCCTTCGATTGCACAGATACACTACGACGACGTGCGCACGGTCGCGCGGGCCTTGCAAGGCATCACGCCGTGGGTGATTCCGGAATGGAACCGTACGTATCTCACGACGTTCGGCAACAAACACGACTATCCATCGGTGATCGCGTCGAGCGGCTTTCACGACGACGGAATCGCGATGCAGCAAGGTCGTAAGCTAACGCAAGAAGACGTCAACTCCGCCGCGCACGTCTGCGTGATCACCGCGGATTTGGGAGCCGAGTACTTCGGAACGGGGAACGCCCTCGGAAACTACTTGCGCATCAACGGCGGCCGCTACCGCGTCGTCGGCGTGTACTCGAACATTCGCGGATCTTTCCTCAACTCGCTGGTCGGCAGCAGTACGGTTGCGATTCCGTACACGACGTTTCACCGCGACGTCGATCCCTCGCCGCCGGATTACATCTTGATCTACGCGCCGAGCGGAACGGAGGAAACGGCCGGAAAGCTCGCGATCGCGGCGCTGCAACGCATTCACGGCCCCGGCGCCAAATACGTGACGCAAAATACTGCCGACCTCCTCAAATCCTTCGAGAACGTTTTGAACATCGTGGGGGTGGGCCTGGCGGCGATCGGAGGCGTCGCTCTGGTTGTCGCCGGTATCGGCATCATGAACATCATGCTGGTCTCGGTCACCGAGCGCACGCGCGAGATCGGCATTCGCAAGGCGGTCGGCGCCAGCCGTAACGACATCGCCCTCCAATTCCTCATGGAGTCCGTCGTGCTCGCGCTCGTCGGCGGCGGCATCGGCATGGCGATCGGCGTTCTCGTCACCGTCGGGGGCGCGTCGCTGCTGTCCCAACAGCTCGGCGAGATGATCATCCCGTACGCGTTCATCGTGAGCCTCGCCGTCGGCTTTTCGATCGTCGTCGGCGTGCTCTTCGGAACCTATCCGGCATTACGCGCCGCACGACTCGACCCGATCGAGGCGCTTCGCGCATGATGTACGCGTCCGAAGCCTTACGCGTTCTCCTGGCGAACAAGGTGCGCTCGCTCCTGACGGTCACCGGTTTGATCATCGGCGTCGGCGCGGTCGTCGCGATACTCGTTCTCGGCAAGAGCATGGGCGGCGCGGTGAATGCGGCCCTGGGCGGCGTCGCCGACAACTCGTTCGTCATTTTCCCCAACACGACGCAACGCAACACGACGATGGCGAGCATTCGATTGAGCGATCTCGCCGCAATCAAGGCCTCCGTTCCGGGCATCGTCGACGCGCAGCCTCTGGGATTCCATAGCGATCTCGTACGGTCGGGCCACCAGCAAGCACGATACGGCATTTCTCCCGACGGACCGATTCCGTTCAACACGACGCCGATCGAGTACGGTCGCCGCTTCACCGCCGCCGACGTCGCGACGGCGGCGCGCGTGTGCGTCATCTCGAATGCGGTCTATCTCCGTCTCTTTCCAAACGGCGGAGACCCGACCGGAGAGAACCTCTACGCCGGATCGCGACGCTACGTCATCGTCGGCGTGCTGCAGCCGCCGCATCACGGGTTCATCAATGCGTCCTTCGGCTCGGACATTTCGATCCCGTGGACGACGTACGTGCAGACGTACGTGCGCGGATCGACGGTCTTCGCCGGCCGCTTCATCGCCGCCAACCCCGCTGAGATTCCATCGCTGGAGCTCGCGGTGATGAACGCGCTGCGGGCGCGCCACGGGCAAGCCCGCGGCCAACAGTATCAAACTTTCGACAAGGCGCAAATCACCCAAGGCATCAACGGGATCTTCAACGCGATGACGATGGTCGTCGCCTTGATCGGCGCGGTCTCTCTCGTCGTCGCCGGCATCGGCGTCATGAACATCATGCTCGTTTCGGTGGCCGAGCGCACGCGCGAGATCGGGGTACGAAAGGCGATCGGAGCGCGGGCATCGCAGATCCTCGCGCAGTTCTTCGTCGAGTCGCTCTTGCTCTGCGGCAGCGGATGCGCCATCGGGCTGGCGGTCGGCCTCGCGATCGGCCAGGCGGTGAACCAGTTCGCGATCGTTCGCCTCACCGGCTCGATCACGCCGATCCCGTGGCTCTCCGCCGTGGTGGTAGCCACGGGCTTTGCGATCGTCGCGGCGCTGGCGTTCGGCACGTATCCAGCGTATCGCGCTTCGCGGCTCGATCCGATCGAGGCGCTACGTTATGAGTGATGCGCCGGTCGTCGCGCTGCGGGGGATCGTCAAAGTGTACTCGACGGGCCCGCTCGAGCTGGAGGTGCTGCACGGCATAGATCTCACCATCGAGCGCGGCGAGTACGTCGCAATCATGGGACCGTCGGGCTCCGGGAAGTCCACATTGATGAATCTCATCGGCTGCCTCGATCGGCCGACGCGTGGGGAGTATCTCCTGGACGGTATCGACGTCTCCGGCCTCGACGACAACGCGCTGGCCGAGATCCGCCTGCACAAGCTCGGCTTCGTCTTTCAAGGCTTCAATCTGCTCGGGCGCGCCGACGCGCTGAGCAACGTCGCGCTTCCTCTCTTCTACGCGGGGATGGCACCGGGCCAGCGCAAAGCGCGCGCGACGGCGGTCCTGGCCGAACTCGGGCTGGCCGACCGGGCCGGCCACAAGCCGAGTCAGCTCTCCGGGGGGCAGCAGCAGCGCGTGGCGATCGCGCGGGCCCTCGTGAACGACCCCGCGCTTCTCTTGGCCGACGAACCGACCGGAAACCTCGACTCCGCAACCAGCGAAGAGCTTCTGCAGGTTTTCAGGAATCTCAATGCTGTAGGGCGGACAGTTGTCATGGTGACCCATGACGAGAGCGTAGCGAGCCATGCCCGACGAATCGTCAGGCTTCGGGATGGGTACATTGTAGCGGACGCTCCACGCTAACTTGAGAGAGAGAGTATGTCAAAGAATCGCATCTTCCCCGCGTTGATCATCGGGCTTGTCGGTGCCGTCATCGGCAGCTTCGTCATGATGCTCTACGCGAGTACGCATTTTTCCGGCGTCGCCGGGCCGAACAACGCTCCGCCGCCGGTATCGGCGGCGCCGCTCACCGGCGTAAGCGACCAAGATCGCATCGTCAGCGCGGTGAAGCGAACGAAGGCCTCGGTCGTCGCCATCCAAGTGGAGATCAACGGGCAGCAGTACGTCCCGATGGATCCGCTCATGCAGCAGTTCTACGGAAACCAGGGCCCCGGCATCGTTCAACCGTATCGAGGCCGCGCGTCGGGCTCGGGCTTCGTCTACGACGCGCAAGGCGACATCGTCACGAACGCGCACGTCGTCACGCCACCGCAAGGCGGCCACATCACGCGGCTGACCGTGGTCTTTGCCAATGGCGACAAAGTGCCGGCGCAGGTCGTTGCCACGAACATCGATGCGGACATCGCGATCTTGCGCGTCGACCATTACGCGAAGCTGCCGCCGCCGCTCGAGCTTGGAAACTCGGACCGGCTCGAGCAGGGGCAGTGGGCGATCGCCATCGGCGAGCCGCTCGAGCTGCAACAGACGGTGACGGTCGGCGTCGTCTCGGCCTTCAACCGTGACGAGCAGATTCCGACGGAGAGCGGCAACACGGCGATCAGCTTCAAAGGCTTGCTCCAAACCTCGGCTCAGATCAATCCGGGTAACTCTGGCGGCCCGCTCATCGACATCAACGGACGGGTGATCGGCATCAACCAGTCCACGGTCCGCTCGGCGTATGCGCAAGGCATCGGCTTCGCAATCCCTTCGAACACCGTGCGTCGCGTCGTCGCGCAGCTCGAGGTGCACCCGGGCGTCCATCAGGGTACGGGCCAGGGCTTTGTCGGCGTCGTGCTGGAGAATCTCAACGCCGGTCTTCGCAACCAGATCGGCTACAACGGCTCGAGCGGCGTCGCAATCGTGCAGGTCGTCGGCGGATCGCCGGCAGACCAAGCGGGCTTGCAGCCCGGCGACGTCGTCATTTCCGCCGACGGGAGAGACTTCACCTCGAACAGCGCGCTCAGCCAGTACATTGCCTCGAAGAGACCGGGGCAGGACCTGCGGCTCGATCTCTGGTCGCAGGGCGACCGCAAACTCGTCGTCGTAAAGTTGGGCGAACGCCCAGCGGCTCAGCCTATCCAGCAGCCCTAGAAAGAGGGTTCGAAAAGGCAACTCCTGCAACCCGCGCCGTAGCGCGCGGGTTGTTTGATGTACGCGGTCATCCTGGTATGATGACCGAGCATCGCAGTCGTCCGTAAGCGGCAAGGCGTATCCCATAGCGCGCGCGTAACCTCCGCGCAAGCGCGTCGGGAGTAGCTGGTCCAGGGCGAGTGCACACAAAATTTCTCACGAAAGAGGCACCGAAACTACATGGCTAAAGTGGTCGGCATCGACCTCGGCACGACGAACTCCGTCGTTGCCGTAATGGAGAGCACGCAGCCCGTCGTCATCCCGAACTCCGAGGGATCGCGCACCACGCCGTCCGTCGTCGCCTTCACCAAGACCGGTGAACGGCTCGTCGGGCAGCTCGCGAAGCGCCAAGGAATCACGAATCCAGATCGCACGATCTCTTCGATCAAGCGGCATATGGGCGACGGCAGTTATCACGTCAAGATCGACGGCAAGGATTACACGCCGCAAGAGATCTCCGCGATGATCCTCCAAAAGCTCGTCAACGATGCGAGCAACTATCTCGGCGAACGCGTAACAAAGGCCGTTATCACCGTTCCCGCATATTTCAACGACGCGCAACGCCAAGCGACCAAGGATGCCGGCAAGATCGCCGGTCTCGACGTGCTGCGCATTATCAACGAGCCGACGGCGGCGGCGCTTGCGTACGGCCTCGACAAGAAGGCCAACGAGACGATCCTCGTCTGGGATCTCGGCGGAGGAACGTTCGACGTTTCGATCCTCGAAGTCGGGGACGGCGTTTTCGAAGTCAAGGCGACGAACGGCGACACGCACCTGGGTGGTGACGACTACGATCAGCGCGTCGTCGACTGGCTCGCGACGAGCTTCCGCAAAGATCAAGGCATCGACCTCGCCAAGGACCGGCAAGCGATGCAGCGGCTGACAGAGGCAGCCGAAAAGGCGAAGATCGAGCTCTCCTCGGTCGTGCAGACGTCGATCAACTTGCCGTTCATCACGGCGGATCAAGAAGGGCCGAAGCATCTCGACTACGTCCTCACGCGGGCGAAGTTCGAAGAGCTGACGAGCGATCTCACCGACCGCTGCATCGCGCCTTTCAAGAACGCGATCGCCGATGCGAAGCTCGACGTGTCCAAACTCGACGAGATCATCATGGTCGGCGGCGCGACGCGCATGCCGGTAATTCAGCAGCTCGTGCGCAAGCTGACCGGCAAAGAGCCGAACCTAACCGTCAACCCGGACGAAGTCGTCGCGGTCGGCGCGGCGATCCAAGCCGGCGTACTCTCGGGTGAAGTGCGCGACATCGTGCTGCTCGACGTCACGCCGCTGTCGCTCGGCCTCGAGACGATGGGCGGAGTGATGACGAAGCTCATCGACCGTAACACGACGATCCCGACGAAGAAGTCGCAGACCTTCACGACGGCCGAAGACGGGCAAACGTCGGTCGATATTCACGTTCTGCAAGGCGAGCGTCCGATGGCGGGCGACAACAAGACCCTCGGGCGCTTCCGCCTCGAAGGGATGCCCGCGGCTCCCCGCGGTGTTCCGCAAATCGAGGTCACCTTCGACATCGACGCCAACGGCATCGTACACGTGAACGCCAAAGATCTCGGCACCGGCAAGGAGCAGCAGATCACGATCACCGCGTCGACAAATCTCACGAAAGATGAAGTCGATCGCATGGTCAAGGACGCCGAGGTACAGGCCTCGACCGATCAGCGCAAGCGCGAAGAGGCCGAGACGCGCAACCAAGCCTCGAGCCTCGTCTACTCGACCGAGAAGTCGTTGAAGGACGTCGGCGACCGACTCGACGCGTCGACCCGCGGCGACGTGGAGACGGCACTCGCGGAGCTCAAGCGGGTGACCGACAACGGCACCGTCGACGAGATCAAACCCGCTATCGAACGGCTGCAGCAGGCGAGTTACAAGATGGCGGAGTTGCTCTACAAAGCGTCGCCGAGCGGCGACGGCGCTGCCCCGACCGGTGAGGGTGCGCCGACGAACGGCGCGTCGTCGGGCGCGGGAGAGCAAGAAGACGTCATCGACGCCGAGTTCAAAGAGTCGAAGTAAACTCGCTCGCACGCACGATGCTCGAGGAACAACGGCTCGACCCGGCAGGCGTCGAGGAGGAGGCAGTGACGGGAGCCCAGCCCAGGCCGCAGGCTCCCAGCGAGCCCGACGCGCTCGCGCAGCTACGGGAGCAGCTTGCCGCTGCAACGGCTCGCGCCGACGAGAACTACAACCGCTTCCTTCTCGCCGCTGCGGACTTCGATAACTTCAAGAAACGCACCGAGCGCGATCTGCGCAAGATGCTCACCGACGGGCGCCGTACGCTCTTGGAGCGTTTTCTCCCCGTGCTCGACAATCTCGAGCGAGCGCTCGAGTCGGAATCGCAAGGCGACGCACTGCGCGACGGCATCGAGCAGACCGTTCGCGGATTTCGCTCCGTGCTGGGAGCCGAAGGCGTTCGGCCGATCGAGGTGCAGGGCAAGGCGTTCGATCCGCACGTCGCAGAGGCGATCGGCACGGCGGCTGCGACCGACGGCGTTGCCGACGATACGGTCGTCGCCGTATCGGAAAAAGGATACACGATCGACGACGAGCTCCTTCGCCCCGCAAAGGTCATCGTCGCGAAGC
>VFSW01000665.1_pt1 | contig 51095 bp, 37 predicted proteins | sample 5358111 | NCBI WGS metagenome assembly VFSW01 (sample SAMN11554181, study PRJNA540505) | mine drainage metagenome | isolation source: sediment from site ElyBrook_90M | place: USA: Ely Copper Mine, Vershire, VT | collected 2017 | reverse complement strand
ACTACAGTCTACTGCCCAGAGGAGTTGATACACTTATTTCCTGACACTTCCTAAGGACCGGGGTCCACGACGGACGGGCTGGTTACGGGCTTGCGGATGCCTTCTCTATCTCGACGGCGAAGACGTAAGTGGGGCCGAACATATTCGAACGGAAGATGACCCACTTACCGTCGGGGGTGAAACTTACGTTCGGCTCGAGGCGGTATTGGTGCCTGGACATGTTCACGAGTTTTTCGGCGCGCAGGACTCCGGGCTGGACGAAACCTTCGTTGTCGAGACCGCGGTTGGGGATCGGCTCGGGCCGGAAGAGATAGATCCATTCTCCGTCGGGGGCGTGGGCGACCTGGCCGGGATCGCCGCCATCGCCCGCGAAGAGGCGGCCGTCGCGGCTTACATTGAAATGGATCGACCACTCATTGCGTTGTAAGTGATACCAGGTGCGCTCGCCGGTCGCGACGCGATAGCCGGCGAGCCAGAAGTCCTCGCCGCGCGGGGTTTGTAAGTCGTACCAGACGGTCTTGCCGTCCGCGCTCCAGAACTCGTGGCCGAAGATTTCCATGGCCATAGCGCGCGTATGGACCTTGGTGAGCTGGGAGCCGTCGGTGCGGATGGTCCAGATGCGGTCGACCTTGTGCCAGGGGCCTTCGTGGCAGAACAGGAGGAGGCCGGGATCGGTGGGCGAAAACAGCAGGTGATTCAGCCAGTCGGTGGCGCGATGGATCACTTTCACTTCGCCCGTCGTGACGTCGAGGGTGAACATGGCCATGGGGAGACGGGCGGCCCAGCGCTCCTCCATCATCTGGCCCTTGTTGCGAGGCTGATCGAGCGGATGGACCTGGGCGCTGTCCGGGGATGCCGTGCGTGGGGCGCCGTAATCTCGGCCCGCGGAACCTTCAATGTAAGTTCCGGCGAGCAAAGTTTCGCTGGCGTTGACTGTCGAAACCGATCCGCGCGGCGGCAGGGCGGCGATGCGGTGCGATTCGCCCGACGCAATGTCCGTCCACCAGGCCGCGCCGTCGCGGACATAGTAGACGCGGTCATTTTTCCGGCCGGCCTCGATGAGGCGGACGCGGCCATGCACGACTTGCTTCGATTCGCGCGTCTTCAAGTCGAGGACAGAGACGCCATCGGGCGTCGTGTATACGAGGTGCTGGCCGTCGGGCGTGTAGCCGTTCTGGTTGAAGTACAGGCTGGCGCTGTCCGGCTCCGATGTGAGGCGGATGACGCGGTGGCCGGTGTCCGGATCGATCCAGGAGGCGGGCGGGCCGGCGGCGAGAGCCGTGGGCGCCAGCGCCGTGCAACATGCGATTGTGACCAGTGGACGAAACATGAGATTCGCTCAAACTCGGTATTACAACAAGATCCCTTCGGGCCGCGCGGCGCGCTAAAACTGGGTGACGCTCAACGTATTGCCGTCCGGGTCTTTGAACCACGCCACACGGGCGCCCGAGGGCGACGTCCAGATGCCATGCTCATCTTGATTCGCGAGGCCCGCGTAGATTTCCATTTTGACTCCCGCCTCGTGCAACTGGCTGACGGCCGCGACGGCATCGGGCACATGCCAGCCTAACACTGTGTGACTTGCGGGCGCGAACTTCTCCACGACAGTTACGCGCAGCATCGTGCCGTGGGCGTCGAAGACCAAGGCGAAGGGGAGTTCTTCGGCGACAAGCTTGAGGCCGAGGCTATCGGCATAGAATCGCCGTGCCTGGACGGGATTCGTCGTGGCCACGAACGCGATCACCGGGTGGGATCCGAGAAGAGACTTGGGCGGCATGGGGTTAGGGTAGCGAGGAAGCGTGTGTTGCGCAAGGTCAGTCCCGCGACGTCTTTAATTCAGCCGTTGTGGAGTCCTGTGGCGCGAAGGGCGCGGAGGGTCCGGTGCGGGAGGCGAGCGCCACATCTTCCGGCGCGGCGGCAATCAGCGAGGGCAGCCGCTCCTGGAGCAGGAGCGCGGCGGCGCGGACGCTGGGTTCCGAATGGAAGCGGGCGCGCATCGGATAGTCGAGCAGGACGTTCGCCAGCGCGAGCAGCGACATGGCCTGATGGTGAGCCATGAAGGAGCGGACCACGACGGGGCGCGAGCGGGGCTCGAAGGCGATAGATTCGTAAAAACCGCAGGCGCCGAGCCAGCCTCGGCCGGCCATCGAGCGGAGATTGGCGGCGGCGGCGGCGGGTTCGATCATGAGAGCGAGCATCGACGCGTAGGGCGCGACGACGATGCCGCTCGCCGGTTGCGCCTGCATCGCGATGCCGGGCACGCCGAAGGCCTTGTATTGATAGTTGAGCTGGCTGTCGCGGCCGGGGTGGGCGGATTCGGAGATGCCCCAGGGCGTGCCGCGGCGGCGGGCGTATCGGCGCTGCACGCGAATCATCGCCGCGCAGCTTTCGCCGAGCAACGTCCCGGGATAATTGCCGGTGAACAGCAGCGGCATGAGGTACTCGAACATGGTGCCGCTCCAGGACTGGAGCGTGCGGGCGCCCTCGGCGGGGACCAGCTTGCGGCCGAGTTTGAACCAGGCTTCGATGGGGATGTCGCCCTTGGCGATGGCGAAGAAGACTGCGGTGCGGGCTTCGGAGGCGAGCAGGTCGTAGCAGGAGGGGCTGAGGCGCGCGCCGGCCGAATCGTATCCGACCCGCAGCAGTTGGCGGGCGTCGTCGAGGAGAAACGCAAACTCCATTCCGAAGGCGAGCGAGTGGCAGAGCTCGGCCTGATGCGACGCGGTGCGCAAAAGCGCGTGGAGGCGGGAGCGGGCAAGGGCCAGCTCGACGCGAAGGCGGGAGAGAACGGCGCCGAAGCGCATGGGCAGCGGCGCGGGCGCCTGGAGCAGTGCTTCGATCTCGGCGTCGATGCTCGCGTAGCGGTCCGGGAGCTGGGCTAGCGCGGGGATGCTCTCGATCAGGGACGAGAGGCGGGCAAAGGCGGGCGAGTAGGAGCAGGCGCGCAGCTCGTCCTCGAAGGGCTCGTCGAGCCAGGGCGCGAGCGAGCGGAGCTGGGCGAGCGCGGTCTCGGCGCGGCGGACAAGCGCGGCGCGCCAGTAGCGGAGCGCGGCGGCGGTGTCCGGATTGGCGCGCGGTTCGTACCAGCCGATGTGTTGCGAGACTTGCCCGGCGAGCGATACGGCGTCGGTCAGGAGGCCTTCCCAGGAGAACAGTCCAGCGGGGCGGTAGTCGAGCTGGCGGAGGAACGCATCAATCAGGCGCATCAACGTCGCGCTGCGGGCCGGGGCGGGCAGCGCGTTGCGCAGGTGAAGCAGGTGATCGCGCAGGCCGTCGAGGATGTTCGCCCGGATCAGCGGCTGCGCGTCGAGCGACAGGAAGGCTTGCTTCGCCGTGAGCAGCGCGGCGGCCAGATTGCCGCTATCGACGGTCGAGACGAAGCGGGGCTCGAGCGGCGCGAGGGCGCCGGTGTCGTACCAGTTGTAGAAGTGGCCGTGGTCGCGCGGGAGCGACTCGAGGGTGCGCAGGAGCAGGTTCGAGCGCTCGACGAATTCGCCGGCGGTCAGATAACCGAAGTCGAAGGCGGCGAGCTGGGCGGTGAGTTGCAGGCCGAAGTTGGTGGGCGAGGTGCGGCGGGCGACGGCCGGCGGATCCTCCTGGATGTTGTCGGGGACCAGCCAGTGGTTCTGTGGAGTCGAATGCTCGTCGAAGAAGCGCCAGGTGAGGAGCGCGGCTTCTCGAAGAAAGCGGGTGTGGTCGCGCGTGGGGTGGAACAGGTGGGGCGGGCGCTCGTCGAGAAGGGTGGCCACGAGCGGGGCGAGAACCCACAGCGCGGCGACCGAGGCCGCGGCGGTGCCTCCCCGCCAGGCCACGCCGGCCAACATGCCCAATAAGGCGAGCGCGGCGGAGCCGAACAGATAACCCGCGGTGACGCTCCAACGGAATCCGCCGGCGGATTCGACCTGCGCCATGCTCTGCCATTCGAGCAGCAGCCGGCCCGTGAAGAAGCGGCGGACCACCGCGCGGACGATCGCGTCGGCAAGGAGGAAGCCCTGGTCAAGGGCGAGGGCGAGCTCGAGCAGGGCGACGGCCTGGCCGCGGGCGAGCTGGGTGAGACGGGAGCGGAAGTAGGAGCGCCAGAAGCGGGCCGGCGGAAGGCGCAGCAGGCCGGCGGCGAAATCGGCCCAGGCGGGAGCGAGCAGGAGGCAGACGGCGGAGGCGACCGCTTGCGCGGCGGCGTGGCGGGCGAAAAACCAGGCACAGGCGAGGGCGAGCGCAAGCGCGGGCTCGACGAGGCTGCGCCGCAGGTTGTCGAGGATTTTCCAGCGCGAGGCGGCGGGCAGCGGGTTGCGCGTCCAGCGCCAGCCAGCGAGTGGGACGCGGGGCAGGAGCCAGTAGAGGATCTGCCAGTCGCCACGGGTCCAGCGGTGCTTGCGCCTCGACCAGGCGTCGTAGGTCGCCGGGTAGTCGTCGATCAGCTCGACGTCGCCGGCCAGGCCGGTGCGGAGGTGCTCGCCTTCAATGAGGTCGTGGCTGAGGAGCGAGTTGGCTGGGAACCGCGCGTCGAGGACCTCGACGAAGGCGCGTACGTCGTAGAGGCCCTTGCCGGTATAGGTGGCGCGGCCGAACAGATCCTGGTAGGTGTCGGAGACGGCCTTCGTGTAAGGATCGAGGCCGGTTTCGCCGCTGTACAGGAGGGCGAGCAGCGAGCGGTTGGCGGACTCCATGCTGATGCCGACCCGGGGCTGAAGCAGCGCGTAGCCGTCGCGGACGATTCCGGTTGCCGGATCGAGGACGGGGCGGTGCAGGGGATGAGCGAGCGTGGCGACGAGCTTGCGCGCGCTGGCGAGCGGCAACTGTGTATCGCCGTCGAGCGTGATGACGTAGCGGATCGGCGGGAGGGCGCGAAGGTCGCCCGATTTGAACTCGAACGGGTCCGAGCGGCCGAGGAGGAAGGCATTGAAGTCTTCGAGCTTGCCGCGCTTGCGCTCGCGGCCCATCCATACGCCCTCGGCGGCGTTGAACTCCTGGGCGCGGTGGAAGAGATAGAACGGCTCGCGTCCGCCTTCGGCATAGCGCGCATTGAGCCGGCGGATGCCTTCGGCGCAGGCAACGAGCAGGTGAGAGGGGACTTCGGTCGGGGAGCTCGAATCGGCGTAATCGGTGAGCAGGGCGAAGTATAGATGACGGTCGCGATTGGCGAGGTAGTGAATTTCGAGGCGCTCGAGGAGGTGCTCGACGCCGGAGCGGGAGAGCAGCAAGGTGGGAACGACGACGAATGTGGCGCACTCCTCCGGGATGCCGTCGGAGAAATCGAGCCGCGGCAGACGGCGCGGAGCGATGGCGAGGGCGGAAAGAAGATTTGCGAGCGAGACAGCGACCTGGCTGGCCGGAAGAGCGATGAGCGCAAGCCACCACCGGGGCAGGGCAGGCCAGAGCGCGTGTACGGCGGCGAGGGATGCGGCGGTCAGGAACGCGACGCAGGAGACGAAAAAAAATGCCGCGAAGCGCGCGATGATGCGGCGCGCGGTGGCGGCGGGTGAGATGCGGCAGCCGGCGCGCTTGCGCAGGCGCGAGACGCCGCGATCGACGAGGTAGTATCCGACGTGCGACTCGCGCGAGCCGAAGGGTTGTTCTCCGGCGAGCCGGACGGCGGTTCGGGCGACGTGCTCTTCGCCATGCGGGCAGGAGGCGGCGATGGCCTCGACGGCTTTGCGATAGAGGTCGCGGCTGTCGAACTCCATGCGCGGGTAGATGCCGGCCGGATCGCGGCGCAGCATGCGGTCGGTCGAGGAGATGGCCTCGACGAGGTTCGGCCAAGGGAGCCTTTCGGCGGCGTGCAGATCGCGGACGGTGGACTGCACAACGCCGGCCGCTTCCGGGTCGTCGAGCGAGCCCGAAGCCAGCACATCGAACACGCGCTCGAGTAGAACGAGTTTGAGGAGTGGCTCTACGGCCCAGACCTCGGCGAGCGTAAGCGCATCGGCGCCGGGTTCGAGGCAGGCGAGGAGCGAAGCGGCGTCGAGCGTCGCGCCGGGGCCGCGGAATCCGGTCTCGAGGAGCGCGTAGGGCCCGGGCGTGGGTGCGGGGCGGGCCGCGCGCGCCAGCTTGCGGCAATACCCGGGCGAAAGGGCCTCGTGGGCCTCGTGCAAATGGCCTTGAAGGAGCGAAAGGTTGTCGAGCAGCGCGGCGGCCGCGGGCGGGACGGGGCCGGAAGATGCGCGGGCGATCCATTCGGCGGCGGCGCGGCGCAGCAGGGCCTCGTACTGCGCGAGCCGGCGGGGGAACGAATGCGGGCGCGGGTTCGCCATGGCGGTCAGCGGTAGCTCGAGGCCTGGAGGGTGAACATGTTGGCGTACCGCCCGCCGCCGGCCATGAGCTGCGCGTGGCTGCCTTGTTCGGTGATGCGTCCGCTGTCGAGCACCAGGATGCGATCGGCCACGCGCACCGTCGAGAAGCGGTGCGAGATGAGCAGCGAGATCTTGCCTTCGGTGAGATGCGTGAAGCGCTCGAAGACTTCGTATTCGGCGAGCGCGTCGAGGGCGGCCGTCGGTTCGTCGAGGATGAGGATCTGGGCGTCGCGGAGATACGCGCGGGCGAGCGCGATCTTCTGCCATTCGCCGCCCGAGAGATCGACGCCGCCCTCGAAGCGGCGGCCGAGCAACTGGTCGAGGCCGCCGGGGAGGCGCTCGATGAGCGAGATGGCGTGGCTGCGCGCTGCGGCTTCGAGCAGAGCCGCGTCGTTCGCGAGATCCGCAACGCGCCCCACGGCGATGTTTTCGCGGACGCTCAGGTCGTAGCGGACGAAATCCTGGAAGATGACGCCGGTGACCTGGTGCAGGCTCGCCGGGTCATAGTCGCGGAGGTCGGCGCCGTCGAGCAGGATCTGGCCTTCGGTTGGGTCGTAGAGCCGGGTGATGAGCTTGACCAGCGTCGTCTTGCCTTGGCCGTTTTCGCCGACAAGAGCGATGCGCTCGGCGGGCTCGATGCGGAGATCGAGGCGGTCAATGACGCGGCGCGGCGAGCCGGGGTAGGAGAACGAGACGCCGCGGAACTCGAAGCCGGAGCGGATCGAGCGCGGAGCGGGGATGGCGCCTTCGCGCACGGCGAGCCTGGGCCGCATGGCGAAGAATTCGAGCAGATCGCCCAGGAAGAGGCTCTGATCGGCGATGCCGGAGAAGGTCGAGAAGACCTGCTGGATCTGCGTGCTCGAACCGGCGAGCGCGCCGGCGAGGAAGGTGAGCGTGCCGATCGTGATGGCGCCTTCGACGGTGCGCAGAACCAGGTACGCGTAACCGGCGTAATAGCCGGCCGAGCTGACGAGGGCGAGCGCGGCGCCGGCGCGCAGGCGGCGCGTGGCGAGGCGGCGGTTGCGCGCGATCACTTCGTCGTTGATCGCGCGGAAGCGATCCAGGAAGTACTCGCCCAAGCCGAAGATCTTCAGCTCCTTCGCGCTTTCCTTGCGCGTGCCGAGGTCGCGAAGATAGTCGAGCTCGCGGCGCAGCGGAGTGAGGCTGTAAGCGAGCGAATAGCCAAGAAAGGCGAAGTGGCTTTCGCCGAAGAAGGCGGGCACCACGGTCGCGACGAGCAGAACGAACAGCAGCGGCGAGAAGACGATGACGCCCAAGGCCAGCGAGACGAGCGTGATGGACTGCTGAACGAGCTGGCCGAGAGCGCTGAGCATGCTGAGCCGGTCGTTGGCCTGGAGGCGCGCGCGGTCGAGCCGGTCGTAGAAGACCGGATCTTCGAAGGAGGCGAGATCGAGCGTCGAGGCGTGGCGCATGACGCGGAGGCTGACTGTGCGGGAGAAGCGGTCCGCGATGCGGCCGTCGCAGTAGTCGATCGCGCGGCCGAGGACGCTGCCGAGCGCGGCGATCAGGAACTCGGCGCCGACGAAGAGCCAGATGCGCGCCGGCGCGGGGCCGTGGCGGCGCGTCGCTTCGACCAGAAGGTCGATGATGCTCTTGCCGACCCAGAGCGCGGCGAGCGGAAGTACGGCCACCGTGCCGCGGAGCGAAAGCGCGGAGGCGATGAGCGCCCGGCCGGACTGCCAGAGCAATCCTAGCACCGGAGGAACATTTTTCAGCGCGGCGAGGCGATCTTTCCAGGCCTTGGTCTCGGCGTTGACCGGATTTCGCATCGTAAGTCGATGAAACGAAGCAGGCCGGGGACTTGCCAGCCCTTCCGTGACCGAATTAGGGCAATCCGGATGCCACGCTCCGGATAAAACCGGCTAACCGCCGATCTGGACGAACTTCGCGGCTTCGGCGCGCAGAAGCGTTCGGGCGGAATCCGCCGACAGTACGCGGGGTTCTCATCCCAGCGTATGCAGCTTAGCACGGACCGCCATTAAGGCGGTGGACCCGTCCGACGGGGCGCGACCCGTCAGTGTCTAAGTTGTATTTAGTCGGGCCGTGGCTTAGCAAAAGCAATTTGTTGCGCATCGCCCGTATCGGTGGGTCGTGCCGCCGGGCAGGTTCAGAGCGCCGCTCGAAGCCACGGCTTGAACGGGGACCTCACGCGATATCGAGCGTCAAAATGATCCGGCCGGCTTCGTCGACCCGGACCGGATAGGTTTCGATGCCGCAATCTCCGAACAAGGCTTCACCGGTAGTCAGATCGAATTTCCAGGAATGCAACGGACAGATCAACGTCGTTCCGCCGACCAAGCCGTCCGCCAACGGCCCCCCTCGATGCGGACACTCCGCCTGCACCGCGAAGACAGCGCCGGCGCGCGTGTGAAAGATGGCAATGTTCCGGCCCAGCGCCTGAATGTTGCGTCCTTCACCGGGCGGAATCGCGCTAAGTGGGCCAAGATCAAGTTCGGTCATGGTTGGCGTCATGACAATATGGGCAGCAGCGGCGCGAACTCTTTCGCGGCAGCGGTTAAATACACTTCTCTCCACGGATCCTTGTAAGCCGCTTTCGACTCGGTGATTTCCCGTTCCAGGCGTTCGCCGATTCCTTCGCTGTCCTCCACGACCACGGCGCGAATCATGTCAATCCCCAGCCGCTGGACGAATGCGTACGTTCGCTCAAGGTATTTGGCATTTTCCCGGTAATACTGAATGAAGCGGCCCATGTATTTCAAGACCTCCTCGTGGCTATCGACGACGCACAAGATGTCGCCCTTGCGGATCGACGATCCAGCGGCGCCGCCGATATAGATCTCCCACTTGCCGCCTTCCACCGCCACGGCCCCCAGGTCCTTCACCATCGCCTCGGAACAGTTGCGCGGGCACCCGGCGGTGGCCATTTTCATCTTGTGAGGACTGTCGAACCCTTGAAACTCCTGTTCGATTTTGAGGGCCAGCGAGATGCTGTCTCCCAGTCCGAACCGGCAGAAGTCCGAACCCACACAGCTTTTACATGTACGATAGCTCTTTCCGTAGGCATAACCTGACGGCATGCCGAGGTCTTCCCAGACCTTGGGAAGGTCCTGTTTTCTCACGCCCAGTAAATCGATTCTTTGCCCGCCGGTCAGCTTCATCAGCGGTACCCGATACCTTTCGGCGACGTCGGCGATCCGGCGCAACTGCGCCGGGCTGGTGATTCCGCCCGGGATCTGAGGCACCACGGAGAACGTTCCATCCTTCTGAATGTTGGCGTGGATGCGCTCGTTGATGAAGCGCGCGTCCTTCTCGTCCTCATACTCACCCTTCCACAACGTCTTCAGCAGAGAGGCGAGACCCGGTTTGCTCGCCGCATCCTCTTTTCCACCCGCCAGATAGTCGAAAACAGCGGAAACCGATTTCAGCTTGCGTTCCAGAATCGCTCGAATCAATTCCGGCTTAGTGAGAGGAACACCCGGGACGTAGTAATGCACTGAAGGATCTTCCTCGGTTATTCCTCCGCACGCCCACTCGACGATCTCACTTACCATCGCCTTGCAGGAGCCGCAGCCCATGCCCGCCCGGGTAGCATCCATCACCGCCTTCGCGCTGCGCTTCCCGGCATTCACGCAGGCTATCAGAGCTCCTTTGCTCACGCCGTTGCAGTTACAAATCTGGGTGCTGGCGCTCATCTCCTCGAAAGTCACTTGCTTGGGGGGATCTCCCAGGTCGAACAACAGTCCGAGCCGCTCCTCCGGCAAGGGCGTATTGCGATCGAAGGACTGCATGAGATACGCGGCCTTGCTAATGTCGCCGAGCAGGATGCCGCCCACCAGCCGGCCCTCCCGGATGATCAGCTTTTTGTAGGCTCCGCGCTTGGGATCGGAGAATTGAATTACCTCATCCTCGGGATATTGAGGCTCCGAGATTCCCATGGCGGCCATCTCCACACCCATGACCTTGAGTTTCGTGGCGACTTTCGAGCCATGATAGGCCGCGTGGGTGTTCCGCCCGGTGATATGGTCGGCCAGTACTTTGGCCTGTTCCCACAACGGCGCTACCAGGCCGTACATCTTACCCCGATGCTGCGCGCATTCGCCGACGGCGTAGATGTCCCGATCGTCCACGCAACGCATCTGATCGTCAACCACGATTCCGCGTTCGACGGTGAGCCCGCTCCCAGCGGCAATTTCCCAGTTGGCCTTAATCCCGGCGGAGATTACAACCATGTCGCACTCGATCGTTGAGTCATCGGCGAACCGCAGGCCGAGCACACGCTCCGGACCCAGGATCGCCGTAGTGTTCCTCTTGAGAAGCACCTTGACTCCTAACTTCTCCATGCTTCCGTTGAGAATGGCGCCCGCGGACGGATCGAGCTGCGCCTCCATCAGGTGGCCGCCCAGGTGGACTACGGTCACCTCGAGGCCAAAGTTTTGCAGTCCCCGCGCAGCCTCGAGCCCGAGCAGCCCGCCTCCAATAACCGCCGCTTTCTTCTTCCCCTTGGCGTAAGCGGCGATCTCGCGGCAGTCGTCCAAAGTTCGGAAGACGAAGACACCCGATTTGAAGCTGCCGTCCGGTATGGTGGTCCCTTCCATGGGGGGAATGAAGGGCCGGCTGCCGGTGGCGATAATCAACTTGTCGTACGGCTCCGCGTGACCATCCTCTCCGTAGACCAATTTGGCTCGCCGCAACAAGCCCGAGGCTCGCAAACCCGCCAGCAGGGTGATGTTGTTTTCCTCATACCAGCCAAGCGGGTTGAGAAAAATCTCTTCCTCCGCGTAGGATCCGTTCAGCACGTTCGAAAGTAGAATGCGGTTGTAGTTTCCCGTGGGTTCGTCGCCGAACATGGCGATGTCGAACATGTCCGCGCCGCCGCGCGCCAGGATCTCCTCCACCGTTCGCGCTCCCGCCATCCCGTTTCCAATCACCACCAGCCTTTGTTTTTCCGGCATTATGCAATCTCCACGAATCCTACGTCCAATACCATTGCGGACTTCGTTCCCTCCGGCGCGGCAACCAGAACTTCGATGGCGCTGCCAGGCGAAAGGTCTTCGAGCACCGCAAGCGCTACGTGGATGGCGCCCCGGGCGCCCACTGGGAAATAGCGCATCGCCTGTCCGCCTCGCGTCAGTAACAGATAGATCATCTCCGGGGCGGCATTGCCCGCCCGGAAATAAATCGTCTGGGCCCTCTTATCCACCGGCACGCTGTAAGTGGCGGGAGATGAAAACGGCACCGGCTTATCGAGACCGCGGCCCTCGAATTCAAACACACCCTGAATGAATGCTGGTTTCTCTAGCACATGGCTCCTTTTTCAATGCGGACCGCGCAAACTTTGAATTCGGGCATCCGCGAAACCGGATCCAGCGCGGGATTGGTGAGCAGGTTCGCGCGTCCCGCTCCGTTGAAGTGGAAGGGGACGAAGAGCGTGTCCATGCGAATCGAGGGAGTAAGCTGGGCAACCAGCAATGCCGTGCCGCGACGCGTCGTCAAGCGCACCGGCTCGCCTTCCCGGATTCCGTAGGTTTGCGCCATCGAAGGATGAATCTGCACAAACGCCTCCGGCGAGCCCTTCATCAGAGCGGCGATTCGCCGGGTTTGAGTGCCCGACTGATATTGGGCCATGATTCGTCCTGTCGTCAGATACAGCGGATATTCGTGGTCCGGCTCCTCGGCGGGCGCCTGAAATTCCACGGGGTGAAAACGCGCCCGCCCGTCGCCAGTCGCGAAACGTTCCAGAAACACGCGCGGCGTGCCGGGATGGTCCTCGCTGGGGCACGGCCAAAAAATCCCGTCTTCCTTGCGGATGCGCTCGTAAGTAATGCCCGAGTAGTCGGCCGCGCCGCCGGCGGATGCCGCGCGCAGCTCCTCGAAAACTTCAGCGGGGCTGGACGGGAAGAATCGCCCATATCCCAGGCGTTCGGCGAGAGCCGCTAGAACTTGCAGATCCGTGCGCACTCCACTCGGTGGGAGCATGACCCGCTGACGGAGGATCACACGGCCTTCGAGGTTGGTCATCGTGCCTTCCTCCTCGGCCCACTGCGCCGAGGGAAGCACGACGTCGGCGCGCTCGGCGGTGTCCGATAGAAAAAAGTCCGACACGACCAGAAAGTCCAGCTCGTCGAGCCGCTTCTCAACATGACCGGCGCGAGGCGCCGACACCGCCAGATTCGACCCAAACACCAGCAGAGCGCGTACGCCGCCTTCCGCGCCCATCGCATCCAGCATTTCGTATGCGGATCGGCCGGGGGCGGGCAGGTCCTGCTCGGCGATTCCCCACACACCCGCAATGAACGCGCGATGCGCGGGGTTGTCCAGGCGCCGGTACCCGGGCAACTGATCCGCTTTTTGACCATGTTCGCGTCCGCCCTGACCATTGCCCTGGCCCGTCAGGCAACCATACCCGCAGTACGGTTTCCCGGCCTTCCCCAAGGCGAGCGCCAGATTGATAAACGCCAGAACGTTATTCACTCCATGACTCTGCTGCTCGGGCCCGCGGGCAGTCAGGATCATCGCGGTTTCGGCGCGCCCCAGTAAGCGCGCGGCGAGTTGAAGCTGCCGCTCGGAAATGCCGGTGACCCGCTCCACGCGAGCTGGCCAATACGAGGATGTTACGCGGCGGACCAGCTCAAAGTCCCTGGTGCGTGCGCCGATGAAGGCCTCGTCCACATAGCCTTCCCGCATCGCAATGTGCAGCAGGCCGTTCGCGAGGGCCGCGTCCGTGCCAGGCGTTATCTGAAGATGGAGAGTGGCGGCCGCGGCCGTCGCGGTAGCGCGTGGGTCCACGACAATCAGCGCGCCCCCACGCCCCTTCTGCTCTTGAAAATATTGCATGACGGGCGGCATGGTCTCCGCGAGATTGCTGCCGATCAAAAGAATCGCGCCGGTCTTCGCGATGTCCGCGAGGGGGAACGGGAGACCCCGGTCAAGGCCGAACGCTTGGATGGATGCCGCCGCCGCCGACGACATGCAAAAGCGGCCGTTGTAGTCGATCTGCGAAGTCCTGAGCGCAACTCGCGCGAACTTCCCCAGCAGATACGCTTTTTCGTTGGTGAGGCTTCCTCCTCCGAAGACTCCCACGCCATCCTTGCCGTAGCGTTGTTGAGTGCGCTCGATGGCGGCGGCGATCCGCTCCAGCGCTTCCTCCCACGTTGCGCCGCGAAACGGCGCCGAACGACTGTCGCGGACCAGGGGCGTACGCAGCCGGTCAGGACTGTCGAGCAACTCAGCCGCGGTCCATCCTTTTTGACAGAGGCCGCCGCGATTGGTGGGGAAATCGCGCTCCGTCACGGTCCAGCCGTCGTGAGTGGTGGGCCGCACATGCATGCCGCACTGCAGCGAGCAGTACGGGCAATGCGTCGCGCAAGCTCGATCGGCAGCTCGACTCTCGATCTTAGACACGGGTAGCATTTAGCGTCCGGCGGCTCCTGGAGATGACCGGGCTTCCGGCGCTTCGTTGGAAGCGTCGTCATAACGGCCATCAATTGACGAACTGCTTTAGGCGGACGGGGCGGCCAGCCGGCGTGGGCGGGAAGGAACCGCTACAGCTTGGTGCGGTAAATTCTATGGTACACCTTCGCTTCAGGCGCGTGGGGGGGGTTGATAGCGAGGAGCCGATCTAAGTCCAACGCAAAGAAGCAGGACTCCGCCAAACGCAACGAGATCGGGCTTCCCGGCATCGAGGCCCTCGCCCGCTCTCGTCCGGCAGCCGGAGGGACGGCCCGGTCTCGCTACCGGCCGATCTGGACGAACTTTGCGGCTTCGGCCCGCTCGACGGCGGGGATGGTCTGCGCGTCGCGCCAGAAGTCCACGTACGCGACCTGATGAACGCAGGAGATGGTGCACAGCGGCGCGCAGGATTTCTGGGTCAGGTACTCGCGGCGGATGTCGGCGACCGTGTATTCGGCGAGCGGCTTGGCCGGAAAGCCGCGCTGCTGCGAGCAGTAATGCACAAGGCCGTCCTCGCAGATATAGAGGTAACGCGCGCCGGCGCGGCAGCGCCATTCGGCGGGGCGGCCGTGGGCGATCGCGTCCTGGAACTGGTTGAACTGCGAAAAATTGGCCTTCTCGAACCCCTTCATCTCGAGGAACACGGCGCGCTCGCGCTCGCCTAACGGGCGGAGCTGGCCGTCGTGGTCGTGGATGATGCCTACCGTGGAAGTGAAGCCAAGCTCGATGGCGCGGCGGCCCACCACGAGCGCGTCCTCTGGGCTGCGTATGCCGCCGCCGAGCACGGAGTTGATATTGACATGGAAGCCGGCGTGTTCGGCGAGCACTTGCAGTTTCTTGTCGAGAACCTTCAGGCTCTTCTTCGAGACCTCGTCGGGGCGGGCGTTGTCGATGCTGATCTGAAGATGATCGAGGCCGGCCGAGTTGAGGCGGCGGACGCGATCGGGCGTGAGCAGGTAGCCGTTGGTGATGAGGCCGGCGATGACGCCATGGCTGCGGACATGAGCGATCAGTTCGTCCAGCTCGGGATGAAGCAGCGGCTCGCCGCCGCTGAAGGTGATGATGGTGGTGCCGAGCGCGGCCAGGTGGTCCAGGCGCTCCTTCATGACTTCGAGCGCGACGGGTTTCGAGTAGTCGTCGTACTCGTTGCAGTAGGTGCAGGACAGGTTGCAGCGCCGGATGGGGATGATATGGGCCATCACCGGGTGGTCCCGGGAGAGCAGGCCCTTTGCGATCATACGAAGTTCGCGGAGACGTCGTGTGGCGGCGCGCCACTTCCGCCGCGGGTGGAAGCCGTTGGACATGAGCAGAGAGTCTTCTATTGCAACACATTATTAAACCACACGGTTAGGGCGGTGGCGACGATTTCCCGTCGTGTGGCGGCAGGCGGGGATTGAGCGGGCGCTACGGACGGTTGGCCGGGCGTGCCCGCCGCCGTGACAGTGGGCTGGCGTACGGCGGCGGGCGGGACGGAAGGGGCGCGATTATTTCGGGTTGGGCGGCGCCGGAGGAGGCGCGGGCGGCGTCTGCGGCTGGGCCTCGGGCGCGGCGTCGCCGTACTTGATCTGGACGTCGCTCTTGAACTGTTTATAGTCCTGATACTTGACGATCATCTTGATGCGCTGCGGGCCGGCCTGGAACTGCAGCGTGTCGTTCGCGTACGTGTAAGTCGGGAACCAGTACTTGCCGTCGATCTGCTCGCGGTAGGTTTCGAACTTCGGGAACTGGTTGTCGGAGTTTTTGCCCTGGCGGCCGACGCCCTTGCCGTAGGTTTTGACGATCTGCAGGTCGCGGTCGTCCACCCAGATTTCCCCTTCGAAGTAGCGCTTGCCGCGGTCGAGGCGCTTCGGGCGCACGGTGAACTCGTAGCAGGAGATCTCGTCGAGCTGCTGGCGGCCGAGGTAGCGGATGTCGTAATCGGCAATCGTGTCCGTGGTCAGGACGAAGGGCTGCACGTCCTTGAGGTCCTGCATATCTTCGGGCGTGAGCACGATGTTCTGCAGCGTGTTGACCGGGGCGTACACGACGTGTTCGGAGCGTTTGCCGTCGGGGCCGAAGATGATGTCGGAGACCATCTCCCATTTGCCGCCTGGATTGCCGGTCGGGTCGAGTTCCTGGACCCTTACGGTCTGCCGGTAGGTATAGTTTTCGCGGGCCTTGGCGAATTCGGCTTCCTTGGCGGCGAACTTCTGGATGATGCCGTCGATCTGGGTTTGGCTGGGGTCGGCCGTGGCGGCGAGAACGGGAGCGGCGGCGAGGAGCGCGATGGCGAGCGGACGCATTTTGAATTCCCTCCTTGTGGGATGGATGCCGTACCGTTATGGTTTCGCGAGGATGTGCTTCGCGATGGTGAGCATCTGCATGTTCGACGTGCCTTCGTAGATCCGGCCGATTTTGGCGTCCCGGTAGAGCTTTTCGACCGGATAATCCTTGGTGAAGCCAACGCCGCCAAAAATCTCGACGGCGCGGGAGGCGGTTTCCTCGGCGATTTGCGACGAAAAATACTTTGCCATGGCGGCTTCGGCGACGAACGGCAGCCCTGCGTCGCGCAGGCGGGCGCCGTTGTAAACGAGCAGGCGGGAGGCCTCGACATTCGCGGCCATGCGGGCGAGTTCGAACTGCACGCCCTGGAACTCGGCGATCGGGCGGCCGAACTGCTTGCGGTCTCGCGCGTAACGGAGCGCGTGGTCTAGCGCGCCCTGGGCCAGCCCGGTCATCTGCGCGCCGATGGCGATGCGCCCTTCGTTGAGCGTTTCGATGGCGATCTTGTAGCCCTGGCCGATTTCGCCGAGCACATTGGCGGCGCTCACCGGGCAGTCGTCGAGAATCAGCTCGCAGGTCGAGGACGCGCGAATGCCGAGCTTGTCTTCCTTCTTGCCGACGGCGAAGCCGGGCGTGGCGCGCTCGACGAGGAAGCAGGTGATGCCCCGGTGGCCGAGCTCGGGCTTCGCGTTGGCGAAGAGCAGGAACAGTCCGGCCTCGGCGGCGTTGGTGATCCACATCTTGCGGCCAGTGAGGCGGTAGCCGTCGCCGTCCGGCGTGGCGCGGGTTGCCAGCGCGAAGGCGTCCGAGCCGGCGCCGGCCTCCGAGAGCGCGAACGAGGCGGCGGTGTCGCGGGCCAGCCGCGGCAGGTAGCGGGCCTTCTGCTCGTGGTTGGCCCAACGCAGCAGCACGTTGTTGGCGATCGTGTTCTGAACGTCGGCGATGACGGCCGCGGCGGGGTCCACTTGCGCGAGGGCCTCGACGGCGAGCACGGCCTGGAAAAAGCTTCCGCCCTGGCCGCCGTACTCCTCGGGGATCTCGACGCCCATGAGCCCGAGCTCGAACATCTCGGCGAGCAGGTCCTTGCGGAAGACGCCGGCCTCGTCCATGGCGCGGACGTGCGGGCCGATGCGCTCGCGGGCGAAGCGCAGCACGGTGCTCCGGAACAGCGCTTCCTCTTCGCTGAGCAAGGTGAGCGGCCGCGCGGGCGACGCGGCGACGGGGAGCGACACGCCTTGGGCCATAAGAACCTATGTCGATTGTAGGACGATTGCAGCCGCGCGGGGAGAGGGGTAACGAACCCAGAGAACTCTGGAAACTCGCGCGAACCCATCTTCCACCCGCGTCTCGCCAAGTCATCCACGAACGCGCGGATTTCATCTACCGAAAAATTGTTCATGCCCCTCCTCTCCTGCCAGGACCGAACAATAGCACCCGAGTGCTGCCGTCGCCTCCCGCTGAGCGTCCTCGAAATGGCTCACAGCATAGGTCCGATCGACGAACCTACTCGACCGTCTATCAGGAAGCGAACGCGCCGCTAGCTCGAGTTACTTCCTTTTGCCGCCGAAGAGATCCTTGAGTAAGCCGGTAGCCGCGCTCGCCGGCGACTGACCGCCAGTGAGGCCCTTGAGCTGGTCGCTCACCATGCCCGTCACGTCCGGCCGGATCAACGGATTCTCGGCGGTGCCCCGAATCGTGAAAGGGATGCCGCCCTGGCCGCCCAGGGACGCAAGGGCAGTGCCCCCCACGGCCGCACGCATCTTAAAGTCGAGGGCGTGCGAGGGGCTGACGGTTCCGGCGCCCGCAATGGCGCCGATGCCGGCGATCGCGAACTGCACGTTGTCGAGCGCCGTTCCCTCCGCCGTGTTCCTCACATTCGCGCCGAGGGTCTGAATCAGAGTGTGCGGCTGCGCTTTGATCCCGGTGAATTCGTGGAGCACCTGGAGCTTGGAAGCGAAGTCGTAATTGGCAAGCCGGGCGTTCTGCGCGCCCACGGTTCCCTGCGTGACCATTCTGTCCAGCGGACCTTGCGCGGACAGATCCACATCGGCGGTTCCTTGCGTGATGGACGCTCCGGTAGGAAGCGCGATGTTGAGCGGCGGAAGAAACGTGGCCAGCTCGGTGAGCGGCATCTGCGAGCCGGTAAGTTTTAGACTTACAGACGCGGGCTCCGTATCCAGCCGGTAACTCCCGCTGAGATTCGCGTCAGCCGAGCCCAGATGAATCGCCATCCGCCGAACTTCACCGGATTGGTTCGCAAGGTTGTGCGAGAGGACCAGATCGACCGTCGCCGGGCGCTTGGCGGGCGAGCCGCCCTTAGCCAAAATGAGCTGCTCGGCCGTGAGCTTCGCCGTGACGTTGATCGCGCCATGCGCGGATTCCGCGGAGCCGTCGAGAGCAGCGATGCCCGACAGTCCGTCCGCCGGATTCACCAGGCCCGATCCCGTTAGGTCGAGGTGATCCACGCGGAGCTTGGTGTTGAACGGCGTATCGGTCGCGTTTCCCGTATCGAGCGGGCCCGCTGTGCCTTCGAGTTTAATCGTCCCCCCGCCGGACACGCCGGCGCTGAGCGAAAACGGAAACGCTGCGTCCGCCGAGAAGTTCTTCACCTCGATGTTCAGCTTGTCGAGAACCAGCGGTTTGGTCTTCGATCCGATCTTGTCGAGAGTGATGCGGCCGTCGGAAATTTTGATCAGCGCGATTGAGAGCTCCGGCGCCTGGGCCGCGGGTGCGGTTGCTTCCGGCGCCTGGGCCGGCGGTGCGGTTGCCTCCGGCGCCGGAGCGGGCGCCGCGCCGGATTTCGCGCCGATGCTCGAGAAGTTAAACACACCCGCGGCCGTTTCGACGAAATTGATCTGTGGCTGCTCGATCGTGATCCCGGTCACGTTGAGCTTGCGGTGCAGGATGAGCGGCAGCAACTCGACGCCGACTTTCAGAGACTCGGCCTGGAGGAAGGGCGTCTTGCTGAAGGCCGGATCGTCCGCGATGGACAGTTCGCTGGCGGCAACGCCTCCGGAGAACACGGAAACTTTCAGATCGCCGAGCTTCACATCGCGCCCGAGGGCCGTGGTGAGCCGGCTTTCGAGAGCCGGGCGGAACTGGTTCGCGTCGATGAAGAACGGAAGCGCGATCGCAACCGCCATAAGCAGCACGACGACGATTCCAACAATGACCGCGACTCGTTTCATGGGAGTCTCCTTCCGTCCTCAAAGTGTACCGAAAGGCGGCGGCAAGGGGAGTTCCGAACTGAGTCCGCACGCGACCCATCGCGGAGGGAAACCACCGCGGCAGTGCCGGGACGGTTTAGAATCAAAGAGACGGCATGTCGGGGCGTAGCGCAGCCTGGTAGCGCACCTGCCTTGGGCGCAGGGGGTCGGGCGTTCAAATCGCCCCGCCCCGACCATCAGAATAAATCCGTTGCGAGCATTTCAAGACATCGCCGGAACCCGGCTGTGGATCATTTGTAGCCGATGCTTTGTGCCACCAGCGACGCTGGGCAGATGGCGCTGAGGTCCAAGCGAATGTTTTCAGTGAATCACTGACAGGCCGCCTGCCCAAAAAACAGGTGCGTGGCCTTGACTGAAAGCAATCCGGCCAACCACCCAACCCGCCTGTCGACTCATCGAGCCCTGCGCGGCCCCGTCGACGCCGCCGCACCACCGCTACCGCCCCCTGTCCTCGCCCACATCCTGACTCAACCACAATCACCGCAATGAGAATGCGGATGAGGTTGGCTTGACGGATATGGTGTTCCGGTCGCAAGAAGGGGCTTGTGCGTGGCGCGCTGAAGCATCGCTTTGATCTATTGCGCCGCATAGGTGCTGGTCCCGGCAACGCCTCGGAAGTGAGGCTGGGACGGTCGATCGCGGAGGCGCGGCGCCCCATTCCGGGCGAGAGAACCTCCGGCGCCGATTCACGCCGCCAGATCGAAGTGTCAATGGAAGGTGGTCGTGATCGTTCCGCTCTTCGCATTGAAGTCGCGGGCGGGTTTCAGGGAATTTTAAGATTCATGGACCATCCTTGGACGGGAGACAGCCGGGAGCGGCTGGGGCGAACGCACACCACCGCGGCCCGGAACGGGCTCTCGTCCCGCGGCAAACCCTGCGAGATACGACCGCATCGGAATCGGACGTCATCCGCGCGGAATCGAAAGCGAAATTCAAGCGGGCAGGAGGCCCCTTATGAGAACACGCGAACTTATCCTGACGGTCACTGCGGTGACATCCCTGCTGGCGGGGTCGTCCTCGCCGTACCGCATCACCCACTCTTACACTTTGGGCGGTGAGGGCGGGTGGGACTACATCGTGCCCGATCCGGCGAATCATCGGCTGTTCATTGCCCGGCAAAATCGGGTGATGGTCGTTGACGAAGATAACGGAACATTGCTCGGCGAAGTGACCGGGATTCAGGGCGCGCACGGGACCGCGATCGCCGAAGGTTCCGGTCACGGGTTCGCCACCTCGGGCCAGGACCAGTCCGTGGTGATGTTCGATCTGAAGACCTTCAAGACGCTGGGCCGCATCCCGGCGGCCGAGGATGCCGACGCGATCCTCTATGACAGCGCTTCGAATCGTGTCTTTAGCCTGAATGGGGATGCGCATTCCTCGACCGTGATCGATCCGCGCGCCGGGACGCTCATCACCAGCATCCCGCTCGGCGGCAAACCGGAATACGGCGCGTCCGCCGGCGACGGAAAAGTCTACGCGAATCTCACCGATGTCAGTGAGGTGGTCGAGATCGACGCGAAAGCTGCCTCCGTTGGACGCCGATGGTCAACCGCGCCCTGCCGGCAGCCGGTTTCCATGGCCATCGACACGGTCCATCACCGGCTCTTCAGCGGTTGCCGCAGCGGCGTCTTGGCGGTCTCCGATTACGAGTCAGGCAAGGTCGTCGCAACGGTCCCGATTGGCGAGGGCGTTGATGGAGCGGGTTTCGATGCCGTTATGGGCAACGTGTTCGCCTCCAATGCCAACGGTACGCTCACAGTGATCCACCAGGACACTCCCGATTCCTATCAAGTTGTCGAGAACATCCCAACCCCAATGAGAGCGCGTAACATGGGGCTCGACCCTGCGAATCACCGCATCTTCATCGTATCCGCCAAGTTCGGGGCACAGCCCTCGGGCGGCCGGGGCAGGCCCCCGATGCTGCCGGGTACGTTCACGTTAATGGTGATCGAGCCTGTGCCGGCAACGCACTGACGAGGCGAAGAGGTGTCGTGCATGCACGCGGCGAGAATCCGGGCGCGGCAGGTCCAGAAGCGCTCGGAACAGCGCGAAGCGAACCTCACCCGCCGAATCAACTAGGAGCGCGAGCGGCGTCTGAATTTTCCTGGCACTCCGCTGGTTGAAATTTCCAGAGCGTACCGAGGGGCGGCGTATCCTCGTCGCAAGGAGTGAGTCATGGGAATCCTTGTGACAGGACGTACGACTCGCACTGCGGGTACTTCGAAAGAGCCCGGGGTTCAGGCTGGCGGCGGGGGCGCTGGCGCTGGGGATCGGGGCCAACGCGACGGTGCTCACGATCGCGAACGGGTTCCTGCTGCGGAACCTGCCGTTCACCGGGAGCCGGGGCGTGTCGTATCCCGACTACTGCGACTACCAGCGCGAGGCAAAATCGTTCGAGGTTTTGGGGGCGTTCTCGCGCTTCGACGTCGATGTCAGCGACAAGGTGAGTCAGCCGGGCGAGTATAAGGGCGCGCGGTTGCCGGTGAATGTATTTTCCCTCATCGGCCAGCGTCCGATTCTGGGGCGGGATTTCGTGCTCGAGGATGCGCTGCCGACAGGGCCGCCGGTGGCGATTCTCGCGTTCGAGCTGTGGAAGAGCCGGTACAACAAGGAACGGACGGTATCCCCGCTTCCGACGCCGGCGTCGAGCGCCTTCCCATCTCGACGCCCAACGGAGCCACGCAAAAAAACGCCGCGCCCCGTCCGCCAAGCGCTAGAATACAGATCTGGCCCAGGGACGGCACTCCACGGAACATAACGAGACCGGAGTGTTTTTTTCAGCGCGCGCGAACAGAGGACGCGCCCGAGGCCAGGCGAGCACAGCCTGACCACGGAGAGCCGGACCGCCTCAATGCCCACCGCGATGCCGAGACACTTCGCCCACAGCCTTGCAGGCCGCCCATTGGAAGAGTGGCAAACACTCGAGGCGCACTTGACCCAGGCCGCGAACCTGGCCGAAGCCTTCGCAAGCCCATTCGCCCCTGGATGGGGCCGGCCCGCCGGACTCTGGCACGATGCCGGCAAGTACAGCCGCGCATTCCAACTCCACATCGACGTCGACCCCGACGCCCACGTGAACGGAACAGTCGATCACTCCTCAGCCGGCGCCCTGATCGCGCGAGAACGGCAAGCGCCGCTGCTCGCATTTGTCATCGCCGGCCACCACGGCGGAATGCCGAACTCCGAGGATCTGGCGAGCCGTCTGGCGGCGAAGGATGAGCTGCTGCCAGAGGCGCGCCGCGGCGGGCTCCCGCCGTGGATCGAGCGCGAGCCCGTGCCGCCGCCACCGGATTGGCTTTCCGACCGAAATCAATTCTCTCTCTGGATCCGCTTCCTCTTTTCCGCGCTCGTCGACGCGGACTTCCTCGACACGGAAAAGTTCTATGCGCACGGCGTCGAGCGTGACCTGGGCGCGCGCCCTGGCCTGCCCGAACTCAAACTCCGCCTCGACGAATACATGGCGCGCAAGACCGCCGCGTCCGAAAGAACGCCTATGAACGACTTGCGTTCGCGCGTGCTCGAAGCGTGCAGGCACAAAGCGGAGATGCCGCCCGGAGCCTTCACGCTCACGGTTCCCACGGGCGGCGGAAAGACGCTCGCGTCGCTGGCCTTCGCGATCGACCACGCCTCGAAGCACGGACTGCGCCGCGTGATCGTCGTGATCCCCTACACGAGCATCATCGAGCAAACGGCGGACGACTACCGCGATGCGCTCGGAAAGGAGGCCGTCCTCGAGCACCACACGAACGTCGATCCAGACAAGGAAACCCCATCCAGCCGCCTGGCATCCGAGAACTGGGACGCGCCGGTCGTCGTCACCACCAGCGTGCAATTCTTCGAGAGTCTCTACGCGAACCGGCCCTCCCGTTGCCGTAAGCTGCACCGGATCGCACAAAGCGTCGTTGTACTCGACGAAGCGCAGACGGTGCCTACGAACCTCCTCGCGCCGATTAAGCACACGCTGACCGAACTCACCACTCACTACGGCGCGACCGTCGTCCTCTGTACGGCCACGCAGCCCATTTTGCTCGATGCGGCAACGGAGATCCTGCCGGACCCGAAGAGAGAGTTCGCTGTCGTCGCCGATCGATGCGAGGTGCTCATGCCTCAGGGCGACGAGCCGGTTCGCTGGGAGGCCCTCGCCGCGGAACTGAGCGCCCACAAGCAGGTGCTTGTGATCGTCCATCGCCGCGACGACGCGCAGATTCTCGCGCAACTGGCGGGGGACGATTGCCTCCACCTATCCGCGCGCATGTGCGCGATGCACCGGTCCAAGATTCTGAGTGAGGTCAAGCGGCGCCTTAAGGAAGGCGCTCCCTGCCGGCTGGTGGCAACGCAGCTCGTCGAGGCGGGCGTCGACCTGGATTTCCCGGAAGTATACCGGGCGTTCGCTGGAGCGGACTCGCTCGCACAGGCAGCCGGCCGGTGCAACCGCGAAGGCATGGGCGCGGGACGCTTGCACGTCTTCGTCGCTCCGACGAAACCTCCACGGGGAATTTTGAGAACGGCGGAAGCCCAGGCCAGAACCATGTGGACCATGGGCAAGCTGGACCTGAAGTCCCCGGCGACGTTTTCCGAATACTTTACCAGGCTTTACAGCGTGGCGGAGCAGGACGCCCGCGGCGTGATGGCGGCTGAGCGCGAGCAGCGCTTCGAGGACGTATCGGCCCAGTTCCGCATGATCGAGGACTCCGGACAGCCCATCGTCGCTCCTTACGGCGAATGGCAAGAGAGAGTCGAGGACGTTCGGTTGCGTGGAGTCTCGCGCGATCGCATGCGGCGTCTCCAGCCGTATCTGGTGAGTCTCTACCGGAAGGAAATCGAGGCGCTGGCCAGCGCCGGCGCGCTCGAAAGAATCGCGGATGCCTTCTGGGCCGTCGTGCCGGGCTTCCGTGTCTACAGCCCGCGCTGGGGCTTCGCATGGCAAGGCCCCGTAGCTGCGGAAGCCGAGGACCTGATCGCGTGACGCACGTTCGGTAGTCCAACTCCCGCGTGCGGACGGGCGAAAAGCGCTGTCGAGGGCGCCATCAACGGCCGGACTATACTCGGCTGTTGGAGGCTCCATGTATTCCTATCAAGTCCGCATTCGCGGCGACCTTGCCTGCTTCACTCGGCCTGAGTTCAAGACCGAGCGGTTGTCTTACGACGTCCTAACCCCCTCGGCGGCCCGAGGCATCCTCGAGGCCATCCTCTGGAAGCCCGCCATCCGCTGGGAGATCCGCAAAATCCTTTTGCTGGCGCCGGTTCGCTACGCCCAGTTCAAACGAAATGAGGTGACGAAGCGGCTCTCTGTCGACAATGCCCTGCAGGCCAGGCGCGGCGGCGCGCCCCTCGACTACTTCGCCGACGACGACCGCGCGCAACGAAACACGATCGCCCTCCGCGACGTTGACTACGCCGTCGAAGCGGAGTTCCACATGACGGCGAAGCAAGGGCCGGAGGACAACCCGAAGAAGTTTGACGAAATGTTCAGCCGCAGAATCGAAAAGGGCCAGTACTTCATGCAGCCGTACCTCGGTTGCCGCGAGTTTCCAGCGATCGTCGAGCCCTACACCGGCGTTCCGGCGCCCATCGAATCCGAGACTCGCGACCTCGGCTACATGCTCCACGACCTCCGCTTCGGTCCCAAGGGCAACGAACCGGTGTTCTTCAGCGCGCGCGCCGAGCGCGGCGTGATTGAGATTCCCCGTTGGGAGGTCGCGGCATGATCCTTGCCAGCCTGCGCGAACTCGCATTGCGGGAGCGTTTGCTCCAAAACCCCGACTACGAGCCGAAGCCCGTGGCCTGGATCATCGTGCTCGGCGACGCTGGAAGCTTTCTGAGCCTCGTCCCCACCGCCGGAGGCGAAGACGGCAAGAAGCCGAGGCCCAAAACCCTCCAAATCCCGCGAAGGCTCGGCCGCACGTCGGCTGCCGCCGCCGATTTTCTCGTCGACAAATCCGAGTATGTGCTCGGTATCGAGCCGGACGGGAAACGCTCCGCGGAGGACTTGGCGCTGAGGCTCGACCTGTTCCGTCAACGCGTTCAGGACGCCAGCCAAGCAACCCGCCATCCAGTGCTCGCCGCCATCGAGGCATTTCTCTCAGGCGGCGAGCAACGCGCCCTCGCTACCGCGCGCCTTTCCTCCGAGGGCTACAAGTCGAACGACCTCTTCGCCTTCGAGTACAACGGGCAGCTCGTCCACGACCTGCCCGAGGTGCAAGAATATTTCTCGAAGACCCGCCGGGCCGCATCGAAGGAGGGCGCCCAATGCCTGATCTGCGGCGCGACCGCCGCGCCCGTCGACAAGCACCCCGGCGTGAAAATCCCCGGCGGCACCTCGAGCGGCATCGCGCTGGTCAGCTTCAACTCCGACGCCTACGAATCCTACGGCCTGTCGCGGAACGCCAACGCCCCGGTCTGTAGAGACTGCGCCGACGCCTACACTACGGCCCTCAACCGCCTCCTCAGCGACCGCTACCCGGACCCGCGCCGCCCGGGCCAAACCCTGCCCCGCAGGTTCGTGAAGCTTTCCCCGGACACCACCGCCGTGTATTGGGCCGACCACGAAGCCACACTCCTCGACCTGTTCAGCAACTACTTCGACGCGCCCCGGGTCGAGAACGTGGCCGCGCTCGTCGAATCCCCTTACAAGGGACGTGCCGCCGGTGCCGCAGGCAACCGATTTCACTGCCTCGTCCTGTCGGGCGCTCAGGGCCGAGCCATCGTAAGAAGCTCGCACGACGGAACGGTCGAGCAAGTCGAACGCAACGTCGGCGACTATTTCCAGTCGATCGACGTGGGGACCGAGGACCCTCTGCCATTGTGGGTCATTATGCGAGGACTGGTGCTCCAGGGCAAACTGGAGAACCTGGCCCCAGGCCTCGTGACGGACGTTTTCCTCGCAATTGTATTTGGCGGCGCCTTCCCGCGAACGCTGCTGTCGAGCGCGGTCGGGCGGTGCCGCGCCGAACGGCGCGTGACGCGCGAACGAGTCGCGATTCTTAAGGCCTATTTGAGACGAAATCAAAGAATGGAGGTTACTGTGGCACTTGACAAAGACAATCCGAGCGCGGGCTACCGCCTCGGACGACTAATGGCGATTCTTGAGCGCGCGCAGGCAGCGGCCCAGAACAACCCGAACAAGACCATCGTGGATCGCTACTACGGCGCCGCCAGCACGCGTCCCGCAACGGTCTTCCCGCGGCTCGTCGGCATGGCGCAACACCACATTGCGAAACTAACTGGGGGGCTCCAGTTCTACTACCAGGCTCAGCTCGGCGAAGTGATCGCCGGAATCGCCTCGTTTCCGCCAGTGTTGACCATGGAGGAGCAAGGCCTCTTCGCGCTGGGTTACTATCATCAGCGCTTTTACAAGAAGCCGGACAGCGAATCTGAGACTGGTGAGAGTAACACCGAAAAAGGAGAAGCGGCATGAATTTCGAGAAACGAGTGGACTTCGTACTTTTGTTCGACGTCATCCAAGGCAACCCGAACGGCGATCCCGACGCGGGCAACGCCCCGCGCGTCGACCCGGAAACCGGATACGGAATGGTTACCGATGTTTGCCTGAAGCGCAAGGTTCGGAACTTCGTGGCGCTCACCAAACAGTGTCAACCGCCGTATGACATCTACGTCAAGGAGCGCGGCATTCTCGCCCGCGAGCAGAAGAAAGCCTACGAAGCCGTAAAGGCCGAGCCACTGAACCGCCCTAACGAGGATGCCAGGCGCTGGATGTGCGACAACTACTTCGACGTCCGCACCTTCGGCGCCGTCATGACTACGGGAAAGACGGGAGCCGAAGATGACGGCGACGCCAAAGGTAAGGGCGCGAAGAAGAACACAAAGCTCTGGAACTGCGGCCAGGTCCGCGGACCGGCGCAGTTAAGCTTCGCCCGCTCGCAATCCCGCATCCTGTCGCTCGAACATGCGATCACCCGCGTGGCGCTCACGAACCCCGGCGATACCGACCGAGCCGCCGAAACCGATTCCGGCGACGAGAAAGCCGGCAGCGGACAAATGGGCCGCAAACACACGATTCCGTATGCCCTCTACCGAACCCACGGCTTCGTGTCGCCCTTCCTCGCCAAGGATACCGGATTCAGCATGGAAGACTACAACGTGCTGCTCGAGGCCCTGACTTACATGTTCGAGCACGACCGCTCTGCCGCCCGCGGCGAGATGTCCGTGCGCGGGCTGGGAGTTTTCGAGCACGACTCGGCGCTCGGCAACGCGCCGGCGCACAAGCTGTTCGATTCACTCCGCGTGGAAGGCCCGGACATCCCGCGAGCCTTCGTCGAGTACCGCGTCACCGCGCCCGAATCCCTGCCGTCCGGCGTTAGCTTCCGTTGGGTCGTCGCCCCCTGAGCGAAACATGTACCCGGAAGACGAACTCCTCCCCCTTTCCGGTTTGCAGCATCTCATGTTCTGCGAGCGGCAATGGGGGCTGATCCACATCGAGCAGATCTGGGACGAGAACCGTCTCACGGCCGAGGGGCGCGTTCTTCATGAGCGCGCCCACGAGGCCGCCTCGGAAAGCCGGCCCGGCCTGCGCACGGCCAGGGGCCTGCGTCTGCGGTCACTCCGCCATGGACTGGTGGGCCAGGCGGACGTCGTCGAGTTCCATCGGGCCACGGAGGGCGTCCCTCTTCCGGGCCTCGACGGGCTCTGGCGTCCGCTCCCGGTCGAATACAAGCGCGGTCGGCCGAAGCCGGATGCCTGCGACGAAGTCCAGTTGTGCGGCCAGGCGCTCTGCCTCGAGGAGATGTTCGGCGCGGAGATCGAGGCGGGCGCGATCTACTACGGCGCGCCGCGGCGAAGGACGTCCGTCCTCTTCAGCGCCGCTCTCCGCGCCCGAACCAAGGCCCTGGCGCAACGCATGCACGAACTCTGCGGCGCCGGCGCCACGCCGCCCGCCGTCTACGAGCCAAAGTGCCGGAACTGCTCGCTGCTGGCGCAATGCCTCCCCAGGGCGTTGGCCAAGCCCGCCGGGGTCGAGCGATACCTGGCGCGTGCGCTGGCGCCCGGAGACGACTAAGTTGAAACAACTTCTCAATACTCTCTACGTCACGACCCAAGGCGCCTACCTCGCGCGCGAGGGCGAAACCGTCCTCGTGCGCGTTGAACAGGAAACCGTGCTTCGCGTGCCGATTCACACGCTGTCGAGCGTCGTCTGCTTCGGCCGCGTCTCGACGAGCCCGCCACTGATGGGGCTCTGCGCCGAGCGGGGCGTCGCTCTCGCATTCTTCACCGAACACGGCCGCTTCCTCGCCCGCGTGCAGGGGCCCGTCTCGGGTAACGTCCTGCTCCGGCGCGAACAGTACCGGCGGTCGGAGGACGAAACCTCCTCCGCCGCCATCGCTCGCGCAATCGTGATCGCCAAGATCGCCAACTCCCGCACCGTCCTGCTCCGCGCCGCGCGCGAGCGAACCGAAGGACCCCAAACCGCGGAACTCGCCGCCGCCGCGCAGCGCCTCGCTCGCCTCATCGAAGAGCTACAGCAGCCGAAGCCGCTCGACACCGTGCGAGGACACGAGGGCGATGCCGCGCGCGTCTACTTCGACGTTTTCGACCACCTCATCACCGAATCGAAGGACGACTTCTTCTTCCGGACGCGCAACCGGCGGCCGCCTCTCGATAACACGAACTCCCTTCTCTCGTTCCTCTACACGCTCCTGACGCACGACGTGGCTGCGGCGCTCGAGGGCGTCGGCCTCGACCCGGCCGCCGGATTCCTGCATCGCGACCGCCCCGGCCGGCCCAGCCTCGCCTTGGATCTCGTCGAGGATCTGCGGCCCGTCATCGCGGACCGCCTCGCCCTGTCCCTGATCAACCGCCGCCAGATTAAGGGTGACGGCTTTCGCACCACCGAAAGCGGGGCCGTGGAAATGGACGACGCAACGCGCAAGGAGGTCCTGGTCGCCTATCAGAAAAGGAAACAGGAGGAGATCCTTCATCCTTTCCTGAACGAAAAGGTGGCCTTCGGGATCGTGCCCCACACGCAGGCCCTACTGCTGGCGCGGCATCTGCGCGGCGACCTCGACGGCTACCCGAGCTTCCTGTGGAGATGAGTCTATGATGCTCGTAGTGGTTGCCTATGACGTGAGTACGGAAACGGACGCCGGGCGGAAGCGGCTCCGGCGCGTGGCCAAAGCCTGCGAAAATGTCGGCCAGCGCGTGCAGAACTCGGTCTTCGAGTGCCTCCTCGACGCCGCCCAGTGGACCAAACTGCGGGCGCGCTTGCTCGACGAGGCCAAGCTGGCCGAGGATAGTTTGCGCTTCTACTTCCTCGGAGACAACTGGCATCACAAGATCGAACATGTCGGAGCGAAAAACACCTATGATCCCCAAGGCCCGCTGGTTGTCTGACGCGCGCACCTCAAGCGATCACAAATCCCCCGGCAGGTCCGCGCTGGCCCTTAAGTGCCGTCTATTCTTCCAGATTCCAGCGCCCGCCCGAGCCATCTCCCGGGCCTATCGCACAGGTTGGAGCCCGGTACGCGGAAAGGAGCCAAAAGGCGCTCTATTTTCAGCACTTTAGCGGTTGTTTGTCGCTGCCCGCGCGGGCAGCGTGGATTGAAACACGCCGGGCCAGACGATTGAGTACCGCATTCCGTGTCGCTGCCCGCGCGGGCAGCGTGGATTGAAACGATGCGCCGAGGGGCGCTTATACTGCTGGCTCGGGTCGCTGCCCGCGCGGGCAGCGTGGATTGAAACGCTTCCCTCTGTAGCCTCATCGTAAAGCTTGGAGTCGCTGCCCGCGCGGGCAGCGTGGATTGAAACACGTTACACACTTATACGAGTTCACCGTCTAATACCGTCGCTGCCCGCGCGGGCAGCGTGGATTGAAACCTGGAGTACAAGGCGAAGCGGGCGGGTGTCCGCGTCGCTGCCCGCGCGGGCAGCGTGGATTGAAACGCGGACGGACAGATCGAACGCTGGCGCGTCCCGGGTCGCTGCCCGCGCGGGCAGCGTGGATTGAAACGCGCGAATGATCGCCGACTGGAAGTTATGCACACGTCGCTGCCCGCGCGGGCAGCGTGGATTGAAACGCACAGCGACGCGGAACTCGTGCCGTCCTCGTGCGTCGCTGCCCGCGCGGGCAGCGTGGATTGAAACGTCTCAAGAGCGCGGTCCACGACGCGGCTCACGTGTCGCTGCCCGCGCGGGCAGCGTGGATTGAAACCTCGTGCGGTACTACGTGGGCAACAAGATGACTAGTCGCTGCCCGCGCGGGCAGCGTGGATTGAAACCATCCGGTCCCGGCATTGATCCCGGCACTCGCGCGTCGCTGCCCGCGCGGGCAGCGTGGATTGAAACGCGTTCGTTGTGCCTCAGGATGGCGCGGATGAGGCGTCGCTGCCCGCGCGGGCAGCGTGGATTGAAACGCCGGCACAGCCTCAGCCGCCGCCGCAACAACCGGTCGCTGCCCGCGCGGGCAGCGTGGATTGAAACCAGAGCCATTGGATCTCCTTACGTGCTCGGGACGTCGCTGCCCGCGCGGGCAGCGTGGATTGAAACAGGCGAGGATAGCCGACGCGATGCTGACGGCCGTGTCGCTGCCCGCGCGGGCAGCGTGGATTGAAACAAGGGCGTGCTCGTGCCACTCGACGCACTGGTTGTCGCTGCCCGCGCGGCCAGCGTGGATTGAAACTCGTGGGTCCGTCATCTCACCCTCAATCCATAGGTCGCTGCCCGCGCGGGCAGCGTGGATTGAAACGATCGGAGCAGTTCGCGTGCCGTGATTTGCGCCTGTCGCTGCCCGCGCGGGCAGCGTGGATTGAAACGCCGATTGAGCATAGCAGCGTGCGGCATGGCTCGTCGCTGCCCGCGCGGGCAGCGTGGATTGAAACAAACGGAACCTGCTCGAATGTCATCTGGGACGGCGTCGTTGCCCGCGCGGGCGGCGTGGATTGAATCGCCGTGGCATCACTTTGGACGCGGCGGGCGAGGCGGCCGCGCCCTGCGCGAGGCGCGGGGATTGAAACATCGCGACCTTGCCGCTTCGGACTGGGCGTCCCGGACCACCCTTGACGCACCGGCCAACCCCACGATTCGGGCTAAGCTGAATCTCGTGACCCGCGAACTGCACCGGGCGCTCGAGGCCGGCGCCACGGTCCTCACCCCGTCGGCGCGCCTCGCGGCCCGCATCCGCGAAGAATACGGCGAAGCGCAGGCCGCGGCCGGCCGCACTGTCTGGAACAGCCCCGACGTCCGGCCCTGGCCGGCGTTCCTCGACGACTGCTGGCGCGGATGGCTGTACGGCGCGAGCGCCCATGTCGCGCCGCTGCGGCTCAACTCCGATCAGGCCGCGCCGGTCTGGGAGCGGGCGATCCCGAACTCCGGCGACTGGCCGCTGCTCGACGTCCCCGGCACGGCCGCCCGCGCCGCCCGCGCCTGGGCGCTCGCCCATCAATACAGCCTGCCGCTGCGGGGCGGCGTCTTCGCGGCGCATGACGACTCGCGGGCGTTCCTCGGCTGGGCCCGCGAGTACGACCAGCGCTCGCGCGACGAAGGCTGGCTCGACGACGCGACCCTTCCGGATTACCTGCTCGGACGCTTCGCCGCGGGCGAGATCGCGCGGCCGCGGTCTGCGTTCTACACGGGCTTCGACACGCTCACGCCGCTCGAAAAAGATTGGTTTCATGACGCGCTCGACGCCCGGCCGATCGAGTCTCCTACGCACGGCGCCGCGCCGCGCCTGCTCTCGTTCGCGAACGCCGGCGAGGAGGCGCACGGCATGGCCGTGTGGGCTCGCGCGGCGCTGTCTCGCAATCCCCGCGCGCGAATCGGCGTCGTGGTTCCCGATCTCGACGCGCGGCGCCTCGAAATCGAGCACGCCCTGCGCGGCGCCCTGCACCCACGGCCGTTCGATGGCGCGGACGCGGCGTTTCACGTCTCGCTCGGCCCTCCGCTCGCGGACGCCCCGCCGGTGCGCGCCGCGCTGCCGCTACTTTCGCTCGCCTTCTCCCCCGTCGCGGCGGAGGAGGCCGGCGCGCTTCTCCGCTCGCCGTTTCTCTCGGGCGCCAGCGGCGAACGCACGGCGCGGGCCGCGCTGGACATCAAGCTGCGCGCGGCCGGCCGCCTGAATGTATCGCTCTCCGATATAATTCGGCGCGCCGGCAATTGTCCCGCCCTGCGCGATGCCTTCTCCGCCTTCGATCGGGCCCGCGCCGCGCTGCCCGCCGAAGCGCGCCCCAGCGAATGGGCCGCGACGTTCGCGCGGCTTCTCGCCGAAGGCGGCTGGCCCGGCGCGGGACTCACGAGCGGCGAATTTCAGGCCATCGACGCGTGGCGGCGCCTGTTCACGCGCTTCGCTTCGCTCGATGCGACGCTCGGCCGGATCGGCGGGCCGCCCGCGCTCGATCGCCTCCGCCGCATGGCTCGCCAGCAGCCGTTCCAGGTCGAGAACGTGGGCGCGCCGGTCCAGGTCATGGGCGCGCTCGAATCCGCCGGGCTCGATTTCGACGCGCTCTGGGTGATGGGCGTCGACGGCCGCGCGTTCCCGGCCCCGTTGAGCCCGGACCCGTTCCTGCCGCTGGATCTGCAGCGCGCGCACGGCCTGCCGCGTGCCTCCGAAACCCGCGAGATCGCCTTCGCGACCCTCCTGCTGCGCCGACTCGAGGGCAGCGCGCCGGAGGTCGTCTTCAGCTACGCGCTCCAGGAGGACGACCGCGCCATCCGGCCCTCGGCGCTCGTCCCCGGCGTTTGGGCCGAAGGCGGGATCGCGCGCCGGGCGTTCGCCGCCGCGCCGCTCGAACCGGCCGCCGCGGATCGCGGGCCCGCCGTGGGCGAGGGCCCGCGGAAGGGAGGTTCGGCCGTGCTGCGCGACATGGCCCTCTGCCCGTTCCGCGCCTTCGCCGCGCACCGCCTCGCATGCGAGCCGCTCGAAGAAGCCGGCGCCGCCATCGCTCCCAGGGACCACGGCATCGCCATACATAAAGCACTTGAAATGTTTTGGGCCGAAACCGGCTCGTTCGTCTCGCTCCACGCGCTCGGCGTCGAAGCGCGCGAGGAGCGCATCGAGCGCTCGGTCAACGCCGCGCTCGCGCATTTGACCGGACACCTGCTCGCCGAAGTCGAGCGCGAGCGCCTGCGGGCGCTGCTTCGCGCCTGGCTCGACCTCGAAATGCGCCGCGCGCCGTTCACCGTCGTCGAGCGCGAACGGCGCGGCGAGATCGAGATCGGCGGCCTGCGGCTCGACGTGCGCGCCGACCGCGTCGACCAGCTCGCCGACGGCCGCCGCCTGCTGATCGATTACAAAACCGGCCGCATCGAAAGCGGCGTCTGGCTCGGTGCCCGCCCCAGCGAGCCCCAGCTCCCCTTGTATGCCGTCACCGCCGGCGTGCCGCCCGACGGTGTGGCCTTCGCCCAGGTGCGCGCCGGCGAGATGAAATTTCTCGGCGCGATCGAGCGGGGGGCTCTGCCCGAAATCGATCCACAGAGGATCGACGCCGCCTCGCTCGCCTTGCAACTCCCCCTTTGGAGGACGGTGCTCGAAGACCTCGCCCAACGCTTCGCCTCGGGCGATGCCGCGGTCGACCCGGCGCCGAAGGCCTGCGAGCATTGCCCCTATCCATCGCTGTGCCGCGTACACGAGACCGGCGCCATGCCGAACGAAGAGGATGCCGACGATGCCGGCTGACGTAGCGGCCCGCGAGCGGATGCTCGATCCCACTCGATCGTTCGCGGTGCGCGCTCCGGCGGGGTCCGGCAAAACGGACCGGCTCACGGCCCGCTATCTCACCCTGCTGGCGCGCGTGAGCGCTCCCGAAGCCGTGCTCGCCATCACCTTCACGCGCAAGGCCGCGGCCGAGATGCGCGACCGCGTGCTCAACCAGCTTGCCGCGCCCGAGTCCGGCACGCCCGCCGAACGCGCCCGCGCGCGCGACCGCGAGCTAGGCTGGCGTCTGCTCGACAACCCCTCGCGCCTGGCCATCGACACCTTCGACGCGCTCGCGCGACGCATCGTGAGCCAGATGCCCTGGATCGCGCGCTTCGGCGCCGTGCCGGACGTCGCCGAGGACGCCGGCGCGCTATACATGGAAGCCGCGCGCCGCACCATGGAACTGGCCGCCGAAGCGAGCCCGGCCGGCGACGCGGTCGCGCGCCTGCTACTTCACGACGACAACCGGGGCGACCGGTGGATGGAGCTGGTCACCGGCATGCTCGCGCGCCGCGACCAGTGGCTGCACTGGCTGGTCGCCGCCGAGCTCGACCTCGGCGCGGCGCGCCGCGAATTCGAAGCCGCGCTCGCGGCCATCCGCGAGCCCGTGCTGCGCCGCGCGCGCGAAACATTTGGGGCGGAATTGTTTGATGAGGCTCTCGCGCTCTCCCGCGTCGCCGCGCAATCGCTTGGCGCCGCGCCCGCGGAAGATGCATGGCAAGCCATCGCTGCCACGCTGCTCACCAAGGACGGCGCTCTGCGCAAGACAGTGACCAAAAGAGACGGCCTTGCCGCCGGGACCCCGGGGAACCGGCGCGCCCGCGCGCTGCTCGACCGGCTCGCCGCCTCGCCCGCCGGCCTCGCGCTCGTCGAGGTCGCGAAACTCCCGCCCGGCGCTTACCCGGATGCGCAATGGAGCGTGCTTGCCGCCGCCTTGTCCACGCTCAAGCGCGCCGCCGCCGAACTCTACATCGTCTTTCGCGAGCGCGGCGAAGTCGACTTCACCGAGATCGGCCTCGCCGCCTCCCATGCGCTCGGCGACGCGGACCATCCCACCGATCTCGCGCTCGCGCTCGGCTGCCGCTTCGAGCACATCCTCGTCGACGAGTTCCAGGACACCTCGCGCCTGCAATTCCGGCTTCTCGAGAAGCTCACCGCGGGCTGGAGCCAAGGCGATGGCCGCACGCTGTTCCTCGTCGGCGACCCGATGCAGTCCATCTATCGCTTCCGCCACGCCGAGGTCGGCCTGTTCCAGCACGCGGAGGCTGAAGGCCTCGGCGAGGTGAAGCTCGATCCGGTACCGCTCAGCGTGAACTTCCGCTCCGCGCACGAGCTCGTCGCTTGGGTCAATGAGAACTTTCAAACCATCCTGCCCGCGCAAGACGACGCGGCCACCGGCGCGGTGAGCTTTCACCAGGCCCATGCCGAGTCGGAAGAGACGAACGGGGCCGTTCGGTTCCACGCCATCCTCGATGACGCCGGCGCCGCGCGGCAAACGGCGCGCGTGATGGAGATCCTCCGCGCCGCGCCGCCCGATGCGTGCATCGGCGTGCTCGCGCGAAAGAAGAGCGGGCTCGATCCGGTCGCGCGCGCGCTGCGCCGCGCCGGCATCGCGTTTCAGGCCGTGGATCTCGATCCGCTCGGCGAGCGTCCCGTAGTCGAGGATCTCATGGCGCTGACCTTCGCGCTGCTTCATCCGATGGACCGCATCTCGTGGCTCGCCGTGCTGCGCGCGCCGTACTGCGGCGTGGCGCTCGGCGATCTCCATGCGATCGCGACAGCGAACGAATGCGTGTGGGACGCGCTCGACGGCGCGATGTTGACTTTGTCGACGGACGGCCGCGCGCGCCTCGATCGCATCCGGCCCGTGCTCGAGCGCGCCCTCGCGCGCGTGGGACACACGCCGCTGCGCGCGCTTGTCGAAGATGCGTGGCGCGCCCTCGGCGGCCCGCACTGCCTCGCGCGCGAAACCGATCTCCAAGACGCGGACGCGTTCCTCGCGCTGCTCGACGAAACGGGCGAGGGCGGCGCCGCGTGGGACTTCCGCGCGCTGCGCGAGCGCGTCGCGCGCCTCAACGCCGCGCCCGGCCCGGCCTCCGGCGATCGCCTGCGGCTGATGACCATCCACAAGGCCAAGGGCCTCGAGTTCGACATCGTGATCGTCGCCGGCCTCGAAGCGGTCGCAAGGCGCGCGAGCGGCGATCTCGTGCAGTGGCTTGAAACGGAGTATGGCCTCGTCGCCGCGCCGGTGAAGCCCGCCGGCGCGGACCCGGACCCGCTTTACAAGTGGATTGCGCAGCGGCGGAAGGAACAGGACGACAACGAGACGAAACGGCTGCTCTACGTCGCTGTGACGCGCGCAAAACGCGAATTACACCTGCTTGGGAGCGTCAAAACAGGCGCCAATGGCGTCATAAAGCCGCCTAAAGATACGCTTTTGGGCACGTTTTGGCACGTTGTGGCACGCGAATTCGAGCATCTCGAAGCGCCGGCGGCGCCCGCGGAGGTCTTCGCGCAGGCGCCGGCCGGGCTGGTTCGCGTGAGCGCGGCATGGACGCCGCCGCCGGCCGAGGAAGCGCCGCGCTGGGAACGGCGCGGGGCCGCGGCGGCGGAGGACGACGAGGCGCGCGAGCCAACCTTCGAGTGGGTCAGCGAGACGGCGCGCCACTGCGGCGAAGTAGTACACGCGTTTCTCGAACGAATCGCGCGCGAGGGGCTCGAGCGCTGGGACGGCGCGGCGGTGCGGCGCTCGCGGCGGGCGTTCGCGAACGCGCTCGCGAATCTCGGCGTCGCGGCCGGGGAACTCGACGGCGCTGCGGCGCGCGTCGAGCGAGCGCTGGCCGCGACGCTCGCCGACGAGCGCGGCCGCTGGATTCTTTCGCCGCATCGCGAGGCGCGAGGCGAGCTCGCCCTCGCCAGCGCGGCGGGCGCCGTGCGCATCGACCGCACGTTTATCGACGAGCGCGGCACGCGCTGGATCGTGGACTTCAAGGTCAGCGACCACGCGGGCGGCGCGCTCGACGAGTTTCTCGACAACGAGCGCGAGCGGCACCGGCCGCAGCTCGAGCGCTACGCGAGGCTGCTGGCCTCGGGCGACGCGCGGCCGATTAAGCTGGGCTTGTATTTCCCGCTGCCCGGCGGATGGCGCGAATGGGACGCGCCGCGAACGCTCGGCGCGCCCGGCGCGGGTTGACCGGGGCGGGGCGTCGCGCATACGATGAAGGCGTCGCGTATACGCGACGAATGCTTATGAGCGCGAATCGGGTGGCGGAGATGCGGCGGAAGCGCGGCCTGGCGGTGAGCCGCCTGGCCGAGGCGGCGGAGGTGAGCCGGCAGACGATCTATTCGATCGAAGCCGGACTGTACGCGCCGAACACGACGGTGGCGATCAAGCTGGCGCGCCTGCTCGAGGCGAGCGTCGAGGAGCTGTTCGACGCGGAGGCAAGCGAGCGAAGGCCGCGAGCGGCCGAGCGCGCGCAACTGATCGCGGCCGCCCGCGCGGTGCGCGCTGGCGAGCCGGTGCGGCTGTGCCAGGTGGGCGATCGCCTGATTGCCGTGCCGCCGCCGGCCGGCGCGTCCGCGTATCCGGACGCCGACGGCATCGTCGTCGAGGGGAACCGCGCGGGGCGCGCGAACGTTCGCGTGGCGGAGATCCGGCGGAGGGAGGAAGCGGATCTGGTGATGGCCGGCTGCGATCCGGCGATGCCGCTGCTCGCGGACCCGCTGCGCCGGGCGGGCATCCGGCTGACCGGATGGACGGCGAACAGCTCGGAAGCGCTGCGGCTGATTCGCGATGGGCGGGCGCACGTGGCGGGCTGCCATGTGAAGGACCCGCGCACGGGCGAGGCGGACGCGGCGTTCTTGCGGCGGTTCTTCGCGGACAAGGACGCGGCGCGGATCGGGTTCGTGACCTGGGAGGAGGGCCTGGTCGTGGCGCGCGGCAATCCGAAGGGGATACGCGCCGTGGAGGATCTGGGGCGCGCGGATGTGCGGATGGCGAACCGCGAGCCGGGGTCGGGGACGCGGCGGCTGATCGAGGCGCTGGTGAAGAAAGCTGGGCTCGCGGGCGCGCCGATTCGGGGCTTCGCCTCGATATTTCCGGACCATGTGGCGGCGGCGCGCGAAGTGCAGGAGGGCCGAGCGGACTGCTGCGTATCGGTGAGCTCGGCGGCGCGGCTGCTGGGGCTCGACTTCGTGCCGCTGGAGACGGAACGCTATGACTTCGTGATCCCGAAGGCGCTCATGAAGACCCGCGCGATCGAAACGTTCGTGGAAGAGATCGCGCGAGCGAGCCTGCGGCGGGCGTTCGAGGAAGCTTGCGGCTACGAGGCGGCGTCGAGCGGGGCGAGGCTCGACGGGTAGCCGGTCAGGCGGGCCGGCGCTGGCTATCGAGGATGGCGATGCCGTGGACGATCTCGTCGATGACGGCGTCGTCGCCGACGATGGAGTTGAGCATCATGTGATAGAGATGGCGGTTCGGCCACTCCTTGCCGAAGTAAGTTTTGATGAAGTGGGCGCGATCGCGGTCGATGCTGTCGATGAGATCGTTGGCTTCGTCGAGCGAGTGGCCGGCGGCGTGAAGGCGGCGGAGTTTTTCCTCGCGCGGAGCGTAGATGAAGACGTGGAAGGCGTCGGGGCGGTCGCGGAGGAAGTACGACGCGCCGCGGCCGACGATGATGCAGTTCCCTCCGGCCGCGGCTTCGGTCACGATGCTTTCCATCATGCGGGCCATGCCGTCGGCGTCGAGCGCGTCGAGGCCGTTGACGGGGAGGCTGCGCTCGAAGCTGCCGCGGAGGAAGACCTTGAGCAGGCGGTAGTAGAGCGGATCGACGCGTTCCTCGCGTTGCTCGACGCTCGAGACATCGGCCTTGGCGAGACGGGCGATTTCGCAAGTGAGGGCCTGGTCCCAGAGCTTCCAGCCGAGGCGCGCGGCGAGCTTCTCGCTAATGGCGGCGCTGCCGCTGCCGTACTCGCGCTCCATGGTGACGATGCGAATCATCGCGTCTCCTTCGGCCCTTCGCAATGCTTAGAATAATCCATGCGCAACCGCCGGACAAGGCCCGCGGAGCCGCGGAATCGAGGCACGGTGCGCGCGGCCGGTTACGGCAGCGTCGTTTTAACGTCGCTGAAATCGAGCCGCGTCGAGGCGCGTATGGGGAGCGGCGCCAACGGCTTCTGGCGGAAGTTGAAGGTGTCCAGCATGTCTTCGGAGGCGCGGTCGCGGGCGGTGAGCGAAGCCAGGCCGAATCGCCGCTCGATCAGCTTTAGCGGCGAAGTGAAATCGAAATGCGTGTGGGAGATAAATCCCGGCCGGGCGTAGGGCGAGATCACGAGCGTCGGCACGCGAGGTCCAAAGCCGTACTTATCCACTTCGGGCGGAGGAACGTGGTCGTAGAATCCGCCGTAATCGTCCCAGGTCACGATGATCACGGTGTCCTTCCAGTATGGGCTTTCCATGATGGCATTGATCAGGTGCGTGACGTGCCACATGCCCTGGTAGGTGTCCGCCGGCGGATGCTCGCTGTCCTCCGGCGTAGGGACGATCCAGGCCACCTCCGGCAGCGTGTGGTCGTGAATGTCGCGATAAAACTGCCCCAGCGGAACCAGGCGCTCCATCAGGCTCGGGTCGTTCTGGAACGCGACAAATCCCGGCAGAGGGTTCCACAGGCTGTGTTGGTGCGGGTTCGTTTTCTGGTCGTAATACTTCCAGGAGACGCCGGAATTCTGAAGCAACTGGGCCATGGTGGGGAACGTATACACGCCCGGAAGACCGGCGAGTCCCGGCGGCGGGTTGTTCACCATTCCGCCCGACTGGGCGGCGACGGTATACAGGTGGTTCGGCTCGCTCGGCCCCATGAGCGACGAGAAAAAGTTATCGCACAGCGTAAAATGGCGGGCGTACGCCCAGTAATTCGGGATCTCGTGCCAGTCGTAATAGGAGACGGTGTTGAGCACCCAGTCCGGCGGCGGGCCGGGTGGGGCCTCGGCCGGAGCTTTCCCGCCCTGAAATTGGCCGGCGCGGGTGGCCTCGAGTTCCGCAAGCGTCCTCCTCTGGTTGGGGGTCAACTGAGATTCGTCGACCGGCTTACGATGCACGAGCTCGGGGTCCGGCTCCGGAATCGGCGACTGCCAGTAATACCGCAGGGCCTCCGGCCATTCCCCCCAGAGGAACCCGTCCATCTTGCCGTCGTGCCAGGCGGTGCGCGCCGCTTGCCAGCTATGGGAAAGATCGTGCGGGACCACGGTGCTATGCATGTGGAAGGGCGCCACTTCCGGCGGGCCGCCGGGCTTGTAGGGCAGCTTCAGGTCCTTAGGGATGCCGTTCGCTCCGGGATACGTGCCAAAATACCGGTCGAAGGACTGGTTCTCCTGGACGATGTAGATGAAGTGCTGCAGCGGAATTTTCCGCGGTTGCTGAGCCAGAGCCGCGGCCGCGCAGAAGCAGAGCAGGAAAGGCACGGACTTTCCAGGCATTGGATACTACCTCCAAGTTGTTAGCGTGCTAGCGGGTCCATCGGGATACTCACCCGCGAAATCCGGGACCGGTTGGAGTATATCGCTCCTCGACTGCCCCTGGGGTTCACTGCCCCTGACGCGACCTTACCGCGCGTCCGCCGGGCCACGGCGGCCTCACGCCGGCGCCGAACCCGTCGAGCGAGTCCAGCTTCCGAAGAAACACCCGGATCTGTTCGTCCCAAAAGTTCCACGCATGCACGCGCGGGGAAACTTCGCGATATTCGTACGGGATTTTGAGGCCGGCGAGGAGAGCCACGAACTCGTGGTTCTGTTTGATCAGGAAGTCCTGGCCGCCCTCGGCGATATATAGCATCGGCATCATGGCGGCGGGAACCTTGGCGGCGAATTCGAACGGGTCTCGCGCCTTGCGGTCCTCCGAGCCGGGCGCGCCGAAGTGGGCCATCATCTCGTCGTTGCGCCGCCGCGCGTCGGGCGTGGCGTTCGGCGGAAGTTCGATGCCGGAGTGGGCAATCCCTACGGCGCCACTGAAGATCCCCACGGCGGCGAACTTGTCGTAATACTTGAGTCCGAGGAACGCCGCGCCGTATCCGCCCATCGAAAGACCGGCGATCGCGCGCGCGCCGCGGAGTGGGATGGTGCGGTAGTGGCTGTCGACGTAGCCGATCAGATCCTTGACGATGTAGTCTTCGAACTTCGCTTTCGGATCGGCGGCGCTGTTGACGTACCAACTCCTTGAGCCGTCGGGCATGACGACGATGAGTTCGCGCCGCGCGGCATACGCCGACAGGTTGGTCATGTACGACCACCCGGTGTTGTCGTCGCCATAGCCGTGCAGGAGATAGAGCACCGGGTAGCGCGAGGGGGAGTTCTCGTAGTCGAGGGGGAGAATGAGGTTGAAGGCGCGGCTCTCGTTGAGCGATGCGCTCGTGAAGTGGACGGTCTGCACGTTGCGCGCGGCGACGCCAACGGGAACCTCCGCGGAACGGACGGAACAGCCGCAGATGACGAAGGCGGCGAATTGGGCGAAATGGGTCCAGCGGCGAAGACGGGTCATGGGAGCTCCTGGTTTGGCATCGTCCGGGACTCTACAATAACAAATGCGATGACATTGCTGGAAAGAATTCAGAAGGACTTGGTCGAGTCGATGAAGGCCAGGGAAGAGGCGCGGCTGAGCACGGTCCGGATGATCAAGACGGCGCTGAAGAAGCACGAGGTCGACACGATGAAGCCGCTGGACGAGGCGTCGGAGATGCAGATCCTCAACACGCTGATCAAGCAGCGGCACGATTCCGCGGACTTGTTCCGCAAGGGCGGGCGGCCGGAACTGGCGGAGAAGGAGGAGGCCGAGATCCGGTTGATCGAAGGCTATCTTCCGGCGGCGGCGACGCGGGAAGAGATGGAGGCCGCGGTGGCGGGCGCGATAGCCGAGACCGGCGCCACGTCGATCAAGCAGATGGGCGTGGCGATGAAGGCGGCGCAAGCGAAGCTCAAGGGGAAGCGCGTTGACGGGCAGACGTTGAGCGGCATCGTGCGGAGCAAGCTGTCGTAAGGCGGGCGCATGGAAACAAAAATGGCGCCGGTCCCCCGGTTGGGGAACCAACGCCATCGAATGCCGGATTGCCCCGGCTCTCCCACCAGGAACCGATGGGGCGGACGCGGGCCCGCCGCCGAGGTTCGCTAGAAGTACACGCGCGCGCCCAATTGCACGATGCGGCCGGCGGCTGCGCCGAAGATCGCGCCGAAGTTCTGGGATGCGATGTTCGAGGTTGGCAGGTTGAACTGCGTGTGGTTGAAGACGTTGAACGCATCGGCGCGCAACTCGATCCGGTAGTTCTCCGTGAAGGTGATCGTCTTGATCAGGCTCATGTCCGTATCGAAAATGCCGGGGCCATGGAAGAAGTTGCGGCCGGCATTGCCGAGCACACCATAGGGCGCACGCGCGAAGTTGTTCGGATTGAACCAGTAATTGGGAGGCCCCCCGGTGTTGTTCGGATTGATTGTCTTGTTGACGAAGGACTGTGTACGCGGATCGTAAGTCGTATTGACGGGGCCGAGGACATTTGCCGTATCCGGACAGCCGTAATAGCTGAGGGCATCGCAGGTCAACGAGCGGAAGCCGGTGTCCGCGACCGTGATCGGGAAGCCGGTCTGGAAGGTCGAGATGCCGGTCAACTGCCAGCCGCCAACCAGCGGCGTGGGCAGCCAATGCACGTTATTGTGCAGGTTTGGGATCTCGTAGCTGTAAGTGGCCACGAAGCGATGGCGGGCATCGAAGGCCGAGTCGCCGTAGTCGAGAGCGAAGTTATAGGGGTTCGTGCCGCGGGCGCCGAAACCGCTGTTCTCGAAGCTCGATGCGTCGTCGAGCGCATGGCTCCAAACGTAGCTGGTCGTGAAGTAAAGGCCGTGGCTGAACTTCTTATTCAGGGTGACTTGAAGCGAGTTATAATTTGAAGCGCCGACGGAAGCCTGTGTGCCGACCGAGGAGAATATGTTACCAGCCACGTAGGAGTGGTCCGGGTAAAAGTAGTGCTGGAACAAGCGGTTGGCGATGCAGGTCTTGTCGGCGGCACAAGCGGCCTGCCCGGCGGGCGTAATCGGGTTACCTTCGTAGGCCATGATGAGGTGCCGTCCGGCCGAGCCGACGAAGCCGATCTGCAGGATCATGTTACTCGGCAGCTCGCGCTGAATGTTGAGGTTGTAGTTGAACGCGTATGGGTCGGTCAAATTCGGCGACATCGTGTTGATCGAGAGGGGATAGAACTGCGAGAAGTTCACCGCCTGGCCCTTGGTCGCCGGGGTGAAGGGGAACTTGTTCGGAATCGACTGTCCGGTGGCGATGTCGGTGAACGGCGCCGCGAAGCTCGGATTGCCGCCAACGTCCGAGATGCCGCCCGAGGTGATCGAGAAAGGAACCGCGCCCAGGTTTTGCAGCGCCAGCTCTTCCTCGAAGCGGTTGAAATAAACGCCAAATCCTCCGCGGACACTCCACTTATCGGCCGGGGAATACGCAAAACCAAAGCGCGGGGCCGGGTGCATGTCGTGCGTGTAATATCCGGAATCCGAGCAGCCGGCGTCTCCGGGGAAGTCCAGGCCCAGCGGCGCGGTCGGGAAGATAGTAGACTGCTGGCCCGGGCGGAAGCAGTTGAACGCCAGTTTGCCAAAGTGCTGATTGACGAGCGGCGTGTCCACCTGCCAGCCGAGACCATAGTTTATCGTGAGCTTACTGGTGACTTTGTAGCTGTCCTGGAAGTAGAAGTAGCTCTCGTACGCCCGGGCGTCGATCCAGCCGCCGCTGCCCTGGGCGTATGAGTCGGGAATGCCGAGCAGGAAATCGGCGCCCGGATCGCCGGTCGAATAAAGACCGTTGCCCCCGAAGGAGAAGTTGCCATTGTTATTTCCAAAGAACGGATTGTTGACCTGGAAGCGGCGTCCGTCGTAACCGAATTTGAACGTGTGACGGCCGACGATCTTCGAGAAGTTGTCGGTCAACTCGTAGGTCGTGTCGATACGCGGTTGCGGGCCGTTCGTGCTGAATCCAAGGTTGAAGAAGCCGGTGATGCCAATAAAGGGAGCGCCTGCGCCCTGCGGATCCTGCGGGTTGATCCCGGTAAAGCCCAGTGAAGACGGCTGGACCACCTGCTGCGGGTCGACCGCGACAAAGTTGAAACGCGTAAAGCCCACGCGAAATTCATTGAGCGTGGTCGGATTGAATGTGTGATTCCAGGCCGCCGTGCCTTGCGTGTAATGCCGCTGGGCAATCTCGCCGAACCCCGGCAGCGACGAGCCGGTGAAGGGAAGGGCGTCGGTGGACGGAGTGTTTTCCCAGAACCCCGAGCCCCAAACCGCATCCTTCTCGCTGAACGTGTGATCGAAGCGAAACAGGCCCTGATCCTGCGTCTGAATCGTAATCGGCGTGAACAGGTACTGGTTCGTACCCAAGTTCGGCGCGGGGACGTACTTCATGTAGTTATTGGAGATCGTGTTGAAGTCCGAAGCGGGAATGTGCCCGGTGGGGAAGAGGACGTTGTAAGGCGTGCCGGCCGGGAACAGGGCGCCGCTTTCGCCCTTGAGCGGGAATGGCGACGCCGCGGTTGACGACGCGATGTCCGGGAAGTAGCCGCCGCGCTGCGCCTGCGAGAACACGGTGACGTCCTGAGCGCCTCCATCCGGCTGGCGCGACCGCGTGCCCTGGTACGACAGGAAGAAGAACGTCTTGTTCTTGATTACCGGGCCGCCAAGCGTGCCGCCGAACTGGTTCTGGTGGAAGACCGGATTGCTGTTCTGGAAAAAATTGCGGCCGTTCAAAAAGGTGTCGCGGTAGAACTCGAACGCGTCGCCATGGTAACCGTTGGTGCCTGACTTGATGATCGCGTTGAGGATAGCGCCGGAGTTCCGGCCGTACTCGGGATTGATGGTGCTCTCCACGTAGTCGAACTCGCCGATCGCGTCCTCGCTGGGGATGATCAGCGGCGTGTTCAAGGGAAGGTCGTTCGAATCGGTCCCGTTGACGAGGAAGCTGTTCTGCTGCGACTGGCTGCCGTTGGTCGCGAAGTTGTTCCCGAAGCGGTCGGAAGTTCCCACCGCGCCTGGCTCGGTCTGCTGCAACTGCACCCAGTTCCGGTTCAGCACGGGCAGCGCGAGAATGGTCTGGTTGTCGATGACCGTACCGAGCTGCGTGTTGGTGGTCTCCACCTGAACCGGGTTGGCCTCGACCTCGACGGTCTGGCTGACCTGGCCGACTTCGAGAGGCATATCCAGGTTGTAAACGTCGTTTACCTGAAGTTGGATGTTGGCCACGGTACGGGTGCTAAAACCCGTCTTTGTCGCCGTGACGCTGTAGGTTCCGGGCTGCAGATTGAGGAACTCGAAGCTCCCATCGGCGGCTGACGTGATCTCCCGGGTCACGTTCGTCTGCGTATTCACCGCCTTGAGGCCGACATCGGCCACCGTGGCGCCGGTCGCGTCGGTTACCGTCCCCCGAATGCGGGCGTAAACGTCATCGGCCCTCATGGGCGAGACGAAGAAAGACCCTGTCAGGAACAACAAAGCAAGAAGCTGGACCAGTTTGCGCATAAACCCTTTCCTCTTTTGGCGGCCAAACACGAATCGCTACTGCTGGATGTGGCCTAGACCGAAGCACATCAAGTGCCAAACTCGAGGTTGTTGATAGATAAGGGGAAAGATGGGCGGCGGAAATGGCGGATTCAGAAAATCATAATTTGACGCGTGCCGCGGCCCGAAGGTTCCCAGATTTTGTAGATCTGGCGCACCAGGACGACTACCGGCCCCATAGGCGCCAAAATGCGGTTGCCGCATCGCGCTCAGGGGGTCGACGCGCGGTTCGCGGCGCGGGCGTGGCGGACCACCGGCAAGCCGAAGGATAGCAACTGCGCGTCCAACCGGCTCATGAAAGCTTCGGCGTCAGCGGCGATCTATCGGTTGACAAGACCGCATGTCCGCAATTCCTTTCTCGGGGCTCAGTTGACTCGAACCTTACTTGTCCCACGGAGAAACCGGGGAGGTCTATGACCCACCCGCAGTGGCACACCAAGCGAGCCCGCTCAGCGTTCGGCTATCGTCGCGCCCCATTCATCCGGGCTTACGTCCCGTGCATGCCGCGAGAAGAGCCAGTGATGGCCTTCAAGATCCAGGACGCCGTATTGCCGTTCGCCGTACTCGGTCTCATGTAAATCCTCCACGATCTTGGCGCCCTCGGACCGCGCTCTTTCGAAGTGTGCATCAACATCGTCGAAGAAGACTGTCAAGCTCTGGGTTTGCTGCCCGATCTGTGCGGGACTTGAGCGCCCTGGTGCTGCGCGATTGAGCATGATCCAGGCATCGCCGAGGTGCATCTGCGCGCCATCGACGCGCACGCCCGGTTCGCCATAACGGTAGTGCTCGGTGAAACCGAATGTTTTTGCCAGCCAAACCAGCGCCTCGGCAACATCCTTGTATGTGATGTGCGGCAGTACGACATCCGCTGGGACTGAGCGATTTTTCAACATGTTCTTCTATATAACAGACATCATGCATTACGAGGACGGCGAGCCCGTCGCCGCGCTTGACGGATGGGAAATCGAACGAGCCTATACCGCCCTTTGCAGCGTTTTGGTCGAGGTGCATCAGGCGATCAAGGAAGCGCGGGGAGCACAGCCATGAGCGCCCATCGCTATATCGAGATCGACGGCAGGCGCCATCCGTGGCGCGAAGTGCCGCCGCTTTGGCGCGACCCGAAGAAGGCCCATGCGCGGACGCACCAGCCTGACTTGTTCGAACTCAAGGAGGATTGCAGGCCTCTGGCCGAGCGCAAAGCGGCAGGCCGCTATTAGGAGCCGTCACTCTTCTCACGCTGACTGTGCTCCGCCAGCGGAAGGTCGAGAGCCCGGTTTATGTATTCTTACAGGCCGCGCGCCAACCCACGATTGACAGCGTCCCGAACCTTCGCTGTTTGTTCCGGCGACAGCGTGACCGATTGCCCCCAATCCGAGAAGACAGCCGTTATTGGTTCAAACTCGGCGGTCATACCCACGTCTCCCGCTGTCCTAACCCCTTGAATTTGCATCGGTCTCTTGCCGCTGGCGGCAGAGTATGGCACATTGCAGGTATGGACAGGAATATTGTGATCACAAAACTGCGCGAGCACGAGCCGGAGCTTAAGGCTGCCGGCATTGTCCATCTGCGCCTGCACGGGTCCGTCGCCCGCGGCGCGGCGAACCCGAAATCGGACGTGGATTTGATCGCCGAATTCGACGTCACGAAGCACTTGTCCCTGCTCGATATGGTCGGCCTCGAAAACCGCCTGTCCGATCTGCTCGGTGTTCCCGTGGACCTCTCGCCGGAGCACACCCTGAAACAACCCGTTGCCGAGCGAGCCGTGCGCGAGGCCGTGCGCGCCTTTTAGGGAACCGGCGCTCTCGTTACGCGATATTGCCGAAGCGATCGACGCGATCAAGGAGTTTACACAGGGTATGGACGCAGCGGCGTTTCATAAGGATGCCAAAACGGTCGCGGCGGTCGAGCGCAAGCTCCAGGTGATTAGCGAGGCCGCGATCCGGCTCGGCGATCAGGCCGAGGTCTTATGCCCAGGCCTTCCGTGGCGCAACATTCGCGGCATCGGCAATTGGCTCCGGCATCAATATGACCGTGTGGATGTGGAGGTCATCTGGCGAACCGTGACCGATGATCTGCCGCCGCTGGAAAGCGCCGTCGCGCACGTACTTAGGAATCCGTCCGCCTAAGCTTGTTGCGTCTCGTCAGAGCGAATTGTCACTCCAGTTTGCCGTCCGGAAGTTGCACTTCTACGGAGGGTGCGCGACTTGAAAGTGAGTGGAGGTGAAGATCAGGCGACCCGAGCCTCCTCCCAGTAGTCCTCGAAGCGGCCATTGAGGCGACAGCAACGTAAGGCGATGATCGCGTTGGCGCCGCGAAGGGTCCAGAACATTCCGGAGCGTTTCAGACGCGATCCGATAACGGCCTTGCAACCGGCTTCAATCACTCCGGAACCGACGAAGAGCCCCGTGGCGCGAAATCGTGGATAGTTCATCCGGCTTGCGTTGCTGTCAAAGTACTCTGCTTCTTTCAGGATCGCCTCCGTCAGTCCGGTATTTGAGGCGGCAGGCGCGGCGGCAATCTCTCGCAAGCGCGCCACCAGAGATTCGATTTCGCCCTGGTCCAACAGTTCCTTCATTGGAACCATCCAGCTTTTCTTCGCCGCCGGATCATTGGGGTGGAGCAGTGCTGCTGTTTCCCATAAATGTTGCCGGGCATGATAAAGATCCACGATCTGAATGGCGCCGGGAAAATGCTGGTTGGCCAGATTCCAGATCCAAACGGCTCCATCGCCGATGACCACTTTAAGTTTGGCCCACTCCCATCCTCTGCGCCAGGCTTCGCTGTAGACGCGGAAGCCGAACTCTTCGGCGGGTTCGATGGCGCCCACATACGTGGTGGAGTCGGAATCGCGGATGGCCCATCCTTCGTGGTCGACGAATGTCTGAGTGAACACGCAGCCGAGTTTACACTCGCGCGTACGGGCGCGCTGGCCCTCCGTCCTTCCGGCCCGTCCTTCGGTTTCAGCGGGAACCACGGGGACTTGGACGCCGTCCATCAGCACATACATTTCCGGAATGTTCTGTTTGGAAACCAGGGGCAAGACCAATTGTTTAGCGCGGACGATTTCCTGCTCGTCCCGCCGGGCGATCTGCGCACCAATGGCTTCGGCGGCGCGTTCGACAGCTTTGGCGGGGACCTCCAGGCCGGCAAGCACCTTCATCGGTTCGCATCCCGAGGCGAATGGCATCTCGCTGCCCACCACGGCTTCCATGCGCCTTACGCCGGGTGAGGATTCCAGACCGGCGATACCCAGTTTCAGGTCGACCGGGCACTGGCCCGTCGCGCAATGGACGCAGAGGTAATAAGGGCGGGTGAGTCGGACCGGCCCCACCACGGTCAGCAAGGTCTTAGAACGGAGTTCCTTGTAGTGAGCCGAATGGCCGCACGGACAAGGAAGCGTTCGGTGGTCCTCATCCGGGGGATCGTATTGCAGCAGTTGGGTCAGCGCCGCAGCCCCGGCTTGGTGCATCGCGGAGCGGATGGAGGTTTCGACGGCTTCCAGGTCAAGGCCGCCCTTGCGGCGATCCTGGAAGATGACGTTCAGCAGTCGGTCTACTTCGCCGGCAATTTCCTGGCGGATGGCTTGCGCCGTTTTTTTTCCTGGGCCGTCGACCCGATCTGTTCAATGGGTCGCAACCGGCAGATCTTTCGATTGACGACGACCAACTCACTGGTCAAGGTCTGGAACTTGCGGAACTCGGCGATCTCGCTTTCCGCCTTACGGACGGCGGCCTGAGAAGGCAGGTTTTGCGTAACGGTCTTGCCAGCTATTTTCTGGGTGAGTTGCGCGTGGGGGCCGTGTCCGGCGTCGTCGGGTTTGGCGCAATGGCACGAAGGTTTTCCGCAGCGCCGAGAAGCATTCGCGATGGAACCGGGCTGGAAGTCGCCGAGTTCAGAAATCTGCCGGAGTAACGCGGATCTGTCGTCAACCAAGGGCGGGAGCGGGTCAGGCATGGAGCCTCCTTGTCTTACAGTATCATATACTTTAAGATTAAGGACACAAAAAAACAAAACCTCCGATTCCTCACTTCCATGTCGCGCACACTTCTACGGATCGTCGGCGACGGACAGTTTCCGGATGCGCCGTGATCCAGGACTTAACCGCCAGCGGATTCCTCGCTACGCTTACACGATGCTTACACGCCCGATTCTGAAGCTTCCTAGAACGGAACGGGACAACCGGTGGGAGTCACGTCTACGGGCCAGGGCGTTTTGCGGCAAGTGACGGGGCTCGGACGATTACGGTTGGCAAGCCGGCTGCCGGGGAAGTCTTCGAGCGGCTGGTTCTTGGGGAGTTTAAGGAATAGGATGAGAAGGATAATACTTTCCTGCCATGCCACGAATGAAGTTCTTTCTAATCGTAGCGGCCTCTATCTGCTCCGCAACTGCGCTGCCGGCCAGAGGGCAAAGCAACCTCCGCGTACTTCGGACCGCCGAGTATCGCTCGCTGCAGGAGCGCCTGTGCCGCGGCTGGAATACCTGGAGCGCCAACAGTGTGATGGCACATGTCCATCTGCCAGACGGCTTTGGAATGACGCTGGGCGTGAAGACGGCCGGCATGGGACGAACTTACCAGAACTCCTTCTTCCAGGCCAACCAGACGGCCGGACGAGCGGAGAAGATCCGTCTGGGCATGCACTCGGACGATGGCAGCTACACGGAACTCAGGCTCGAGCTGCCGTCCAGCGGGAATAACAGCTCAAGAAACGTGATTCGCGTCGAGAGCGCGGAGCAGGATGGCGAGGAGTATATTCTGGTTACAGTCGAGCGGCGTGCGGCATTGCGGGCGTCGCATTTGATTATCGAGACCGGATACTACTGGAACCGCCCCGGCACGGTGCAGCGCCGGGGAGGTGTGATCGAAGCAAGGTCAGATGGGGCCGGCGGCCGTGCGTTCACGGTGCGCACCACGGGCCCCGAAGTGAGCGACCCCTTCCTCACGGTGAATGGGCCGTATTTTGCCGTGCCTCTCGAAGGCCGCGTGGCGGTGTACACCGGAACTGAGAAGACGGTTGACCAGATAGCTGCCCTCATTAGCGCGCATCGCGCGGCTCACCAAAGCAAGCTCGACGCGCGCGGCGAGGCACGCGAGATTTTCACAGCGATGCAGACGATTCTCGGATGGAACCTGACGTACGATCCCGAGAACAACCGCGCGATCTCGCCGGTAAGCCGCTTGTGGAGCGCGAACTGGGGCGGCTATGTACTGTTCGACTGGGACACATACTTTGCGTCGTTTATGTATAGCCTTTACAATTCCGACCTCGCTTTCGCTAACGCGGTGGAGATTACCAAGTCCATTACGAAGCGCGGTTTTATTCCGAATTGCGCCTCCGCCTATCACATCCAGAGCGACGACCGGTCCCAGCCGCCGGTGGGGAGCCTGATCGCGATGGAGATTTATAAACGACATCCGGAGCGTTGGTTCCTGGTCGAAGTTTACGACGAGTTGCTGCGGTGGAATCGATGGTGGCCGACGGCCCGCGATCATGGCGGTCTGCTCAGTTGGGGCTCCGATGACGTGCCGCAACTGGTGGACGGAACGGTCCACAACTTTCAGGCCGCGCTTTATGAATCCGGCCTGGACAACTCGCCGATGTATGACGGCGTGCCCTTCAATCCGCGGACAAACCTGCTGGAAATCTCCGACGT
>VFSW01000664.1_pt1 | contig 51096 bp, 82 predicted proteins | sample 5358111 | NCBI WGS metagenome assembly VFSW01 (sample SAMN11554181, study PRJNA540505) | mine drainage metagenome | isolation source: sediment from site ElyBrook_90M | place: USA: Ely Copper Mine, Vershire, VT | collected 2017 | reverse complement strand
GGTACAGGTGTTGGGAAATATTGATAGATTTTTTTACGATCTATCATTTCACCAGTGAGCAGCATTGAATCAAGATCATCTGCTGGATCATGATCAAAAATATGCCCTTTGGCTTTTCTATTCCATTTTCCCCCGATTACTTCAAGGCATTTATTCACAGCCTCGTACAGTTTTCGATCAAGCTGCTGATCGGGGAGGTACAGTGTTGATCCTTCAACACGGCATCTCGCAAGGATATCTAGCACATTTTGGTCAATAGCCATGATTTAATCTCTACTTTCTCACTCCCAGCCACCGTTCATTGGATAATCATACGTATCCAAGAACTCAAAATCATCATGATAGAGTTTTAATGCTCCTGCAATAGCTTCTTCCTCAGATGGATATGTATCCAGTGTGACGGCAAATGTCATACCTGTGTTCTGGCTGGTAAGTGTTCCAACCCAAGCGTCACCTTTTGCAAAAGCACCAACGCCAATCATGTTTGAGGTATACTTCCTGTACGCCTCCCCATGTGCAAACATCTTTTCTACTTGCTTTAGCCATGCGTCTATTTTGTCAAACTGACGTTGAACAATTGCTTCCATGATCACGTCATAACGTTCCACGCCTGCTGTTTGCAAACCATGTGCCAATTCCCGTTGCTTGTCCGTTGCCATTTTTGTTGCTCCTTGTGTGTAATGTACTGATAGGATATATCAGTACATATAGTATATCATATAATGTACGGAATGTCAATACTGTATTTTGTCTTCAAGATCGGTTATCCGATCTTCAAGCATGAAAATATATTTTGCAAGATTGCGGTCAGTGATACCAGCATCTTGCATACGAGCGACAAATACCTTTTCATAAAGTTCTTGTCGCTCCTTTTCATATTGTAGGCGGTATGCCAAAAGCTCATCATGATATTGCTCAAATCCTTCTGTAGATTCAATATCCCAGCAAGGGTCACATCTCCAGTTCGTTTTTAGTAACTCAACTTCCTCGCGGGTTTTAGTGGGGGGGTGCAGTTGGCGCAATTTCTGCACAAGATTTCGCACGCGGGCGATATCTTCATCATCTACTAACATTGGCAAATTTTGCTCTTGCATAACTTGTGCAGTTGCTGGAAGTGTTGCTTCCCATGCCGTGATTGCGGCATCAAACGCATCGACTTCTTGCAGAAATTGTTCGGATTGAATGTAAGTTGCAATTTCTGGATCATCCTGAAATCTCAAAGTCGCTGACAATGATATTTTCATTGAATCAACTTTTCTGCTCGCATTAGTCGAATCCTGTAATGCTTTTAACTTTTCTTCTTTAGTCATGATAGCTGCTCCCTGTGTGTGATATGTGCTCAATTTTTACTGTCGAGAGCTAGACATCTCCATAAAAAAGGATTCCCAGGCTACACTAGTAGCCTGAGATACGTTATTTTTCAATAACTGCACGAGTATATTTATCTGAAATATCTTGTGCATTTAAAGCAGCACACAATACCTGTACTGCTTTGATTTCGCGATCTTTGTAGTCATCTGTCTGCATGTTCATTGTTTGAATACGAATTGTCGTCTTCCCAGTTATATAGTTGGTACTGATCAGTAATTTTATACACTCAACTAGAGTGTATCGATCAAAATAGATAGCAGCCTTGATTCCATTGTCTTTCAATATTTTAATAACGTTTGAGTATCCAAATTGAGTATTCATGATTTTGTCTCCCTGTGTGTTTTTTTTGTTTGACATACCCTATCAACATTATTAGTATATCATATACAATACGTGTTATCAAGGGATAATACGTAAGGCTCCTTTTAAGAAAGGAGCCTTTAGATATTAGGTATGATGGACATACTCAATATCTGCTGAGTTTTTGAAGCATACATCGTATACTTCAACTACGAATGGGCCTTTTTCCCATTCGATGATGATTTTTGAAGAAGTTTGATGAATAGTAACATCAAACTTAGTAAAATAAAATTTTTGAAGAAGGAGTTTTTTTATTGTTGTTTGGAGTTTTTTAAGATTTCTTATACCCATTGCTATAATCCCCTTTGTATATGTGTATGTTGGTGTACCTCATCAACATTATTAGTATATCATGTATGATACATGTTGTCAAGGGATAAGTCAATGAGTTTTGAAAACTCATCAAAACTCGTTGATTTTGGCTTACTTGTTTTGACTGAGGATAAACCTAAAAAGCCGATGTTGGCTTACTTGTTTTGACTGAGGATAAAACTAAAAAGCCAACATTGGCTTACCTGTTTTGACTGTTACCATTGAGGATTGCCAGCATTGCATCATATGCTGCCAGAATTGTCTCATCTGAATAAACCTTATTATCATATTGCTCTGAATAATATGGCAATCGATGATTATAAAATGCAAGAATCCTTAAATCGATACCAAGCACTTCAGCGATCCTCTGAAGTAAAAATATATTTTGACAATCACGGCGATCATGTTCAACATCACTCCAATATGTATGAGAAACGCCAATGCTTGCAGCAAACTCATTGCTCCTAATACCAAGTTGTTTACGTTTATCGCGGATATACTGACCTAATGTGTACATTATCTTTCCATGTCCTTCAATAGAAGCTCTGTTTCAAATATTGCAGGGTATCCTTGATCAATGGATGGCCCAAAGATCTGCATGAATTGCCAGAGGGGCCAATGATAATAGCCGTTCTCATCTGGTTGCCAAGCACTGTAGCCCACGATATTCACAATAGGCTCTTCATAGGCTTGCAAGTAAGCAACTCCCTCTAGATTTAGCCGTACAAAAACTGTACCGTTTATATTAAATTTGATCATCTTCACACCTCCGCCGTATCATAAAGCTTATGTCCAATTGGCTGTCTGCGATGGGTAGCACCATGATATCTCTCATGTGCAAGCGAGTAAGGCTGTATCTGAAAGTCAATCGGTAATCCAGTCACTCTCTGGCCCCATATAGATACCGCAAGATTCAAATATTTACGCTTTGTATCATCATATTTTGTAGCGTATACATCATCGGGAATGATCACACGAATATCCACGTCTCGATAGTGCGAAGTAGTGAGAGAACTACCAACCTGATAGCAGCCAAAGATCGCATCTTCGGTAAACATGTCACTGACTAAACAGCACCAGTCATTCAATATGCGATAATCAGAGATAAGCAGGTAACTCCAACGCTTAGGAGTTTTTGTATCATCGGATATGGTATTGCTTGTTCGCTTATACTCCTCGCTATTTGTGCCAGATACTAACTGAAGAGGAGAAATATTCAAGGAATCTGCTAAAATATATAAAATATGTATCTGAATTTTTTGTCTGCCATGCTCAATATTACTAATACTTGCTCTCGTCATACCAATTCTTTCTGCAAGTTCCTCTTGAGTCATTTTGGCACGCTCACGCGCATCAGATACATATTTTCCTATTCTTCCATACACATCATCCGGTTGTGCCATGTCATTATTGATACTCATTCGCTCTACCTTTCCTCTATTTTTAGTGCCTGGAACCAATCCCAGCACTCTTTCAGTACGATCTTTTGCTGTGACATGCGTATACTTTTGAGTTCTATAATCCGATCTAAAAAGCCAATGAATGTATCGACTTCTGATTCTGTCATCAATCGGCTTGAATATCCCCAACTGTTGCTTTCACATACGCCAGTGAATCTATCACCATGAGCGATACTGATTTGCTTTTTCACAAAGTCAACATCACGCCAAAATGAGCCAAGATACGGTATGAGCTTTTCCTGACCATTGATTGAATCACATATTCTTGAAATTTCTATATTGTAAAGGTCATTTGCCAAATCTTCAACACTTCGGCTAAGTAGTTGCTGTAAATACGTCATCTTGTTGCCTCAATACAATTCATATCCCATAGCAGGATAATTATCCTGCTATGGTTGTAACCTTGTTTCTGAGATAGGGCGAATGCCTGAGAAGTTTTAACGCCTTCAATTCAATCTGTTGAACACGTGCTCTCGTCAATCGGTACATTTGTGCAAGGTTTTTATATGATTCCTCTTTGCCATCAATAAGCCCCCAACGCCTTTTTATGATATCCTTATTTCTCTCATCTGTTCTGGTATCTCCAAGATGGAGCGTATTGATTGCATGGATAATATCAGCAGACAAACTTGACACACCTTCAGAATAACTTGCAGATGGGCTTATGATCTGACTACCTATCGTTTTGCCTTCTTCTGCATCTGGATGATCGGTTATTGGCGTTTCAAGGGATATCGGTGGCTCGGCAATGACAAGAAGAGTGACAACCTGATCAAGCGGACAACCTGAAATATCCGCTATTTGTTGATACGTTGGCTCCATTTCAGTATCTTGATAGATTTGATTTTTGATACGACGTAGCCTACTTTTGAGATCGGCAGAATGCCGTGTGATACGAATATTATGAGAATTCATCCCCACATATACGCCAATAGCTTGACGAATCCACCATGTGGCATAGGTACTGAATCGAATATTTCGCCGATAATCAAATTTTTCAATAGCGTGGATCAAGCCCATATTTCCTTCTTGAATAATATCTAGCAATGGCAACCCATGCCCTAGATATCTTTTTGCAATACTCACGACGAGACGCAAATTTGATTGAATCAGTTTTTCGCGCGCCTTTTTTTGTGCTTCGGTATTGCCAAGGGTGTACTGTTTTGCCAGTTCTACCTCTTCATGAGCAGTCAATAATGGATAGGTACCAATTTCTTTCAGATATTGATGTATCGAATCATCCACTGCTACTACATTACTATCACGCCAATCCTCTATACTTGGATCGGTGTCTTTAACACTTTTTGTATACTTTCCCATGATTCGCGCTGAGCCTCCAAATCTGATGAGGTAATGGTAATGATGACGCCTTCAAAGACAATCTTGCCATGATCTTTGATCGGCGGATATCGGTATGAGGTAACAGGATCAAAGTACCGATCATCCAAATCTAATGCTTGTTTTAATGCGTCCATTGTTGCCTTCAGAAGATTATCAACATCTGGCATGTATGAGCGGTAAAAATGAAAGGTGATACCAATGACTGCATAATCTCTGATCACTCTGCGATATTTGCGGGCGGTCAATTGTACCATGCTTTGCCATGCAACGACCTCTGGTTTAAGGTATCGTTGCTTCTTGTTTTTTGCTGTAGCTTGCCTGACAGCGTACATATGATTTGTCGTCGGGGCCTTGCCTTCGATCACCATCTTAGCTAAGATATTATCCATACCTTACCCCTATAAAATAATATTTCCGATATCACCACTAACGATGATCTTCTCGCATCGACTACCCATGAATCGGCTATAGATCCGATCACCGAAGTGCTCCCGTAGGTCGCTATCGGTTAGGTTTGTTGTTACTGTTGTAGCGACATCTGCATTCATGCGTTTATTCAAAATAATGGTAAGACCTTCAAGGCGAAAATCAGATACCTTTTCCGCGCCTAAATCATCGATGATTAAATGTGGAATGCTTTCTAGTTTCTCTAGTAGTGCTGCATACTCCCATGCTTCACCAATGTTTGCCATACGCAAATGTTGAAAAAGTTTTGAAGCTGTCAGGAAAACCGAGCCAGGTATCTGAGTATAGGCACAATACGCCAAACCTGTTTTTCCTGTTTGATTCATACCCATCAGCAACATGCCACGACTTACGCTCGGCATTCCTGCATTGACATAGGCTACATATCGCTGCATATCCCTGATAGCCTGTTTATCCATCGATGTAGGGAATGTTCTCCAATTAGCACCGATCTTTTTTAAGTGTATGGGTATATCACTAAATTGATCAACGGCTTCTGCCATGTGAATTTCTGGTGCGCGACATGTCCCACATGGGAAGATTTTCCCGAAGTCAGGATGCCCAAGCGGAACGTTTCGTCGAAGCCAACCGGCACCGCGACAGGTTGGGCATTCTGAATTTTCAGAATTTTCGGTATTGACTTTGGTCTTTTGGGGCTTCTCCAATTGTTGTTTTTGTGCTGTAGCCATTGTTTGATCCTTTCTGTTTGCTATTCCTCAACATACCTGCTTTGTAGTGTTCGGGATTATCTCTATACGCTCGTATGGAATTTGCCAACCACGTGAATGATAGCGGATAGGTATCCCAGCGTTGATCAAGAAGAGTAATATTCCAGCATTCGGTCACTTCCTCAATGGTGAAGCCGGCCTTGAACATTTTACCGATTGCCCCCGCTTCTCTTTCACCTTCAACATTATTGCCATACTTGGCCCTGACTAAGCTAAAGCAAGCGGCACGAAAAGCGTTTTCTTCAGGCGATGATTGTTTTGGCACCTTGGAAATTTTCTTTTGAGCAGTGACGTTTTGATCGTCATTCAATGCTCGTTTTTTTGTACCTTTTTTCTGAGATGATAAAGATACGCTGGTGCCTGACGTGATAACGGAAGCACCAGAGACGTTAGTCTCTGAAAGATTTTGATCTCTTAGATCTAGATCTCTTAGTAGTTTATCTCTTAATATGTTCTCTGGGTTTCTCGGAAGTGTGATTTCTGGGTTTCTCGGATCGTCATTTTGGGGTTTCTCGGAAGTGTGATTTCTGGGTTTCTCGGAAATTGGTACAGTTAGATCACTGGCTACGTCTACATTTCCGGCTTTCACTGAAATGTCAATAATGTTTGATGGTATTGAATCAAGCTTGTTGAAAGTACGATTTTGTTTTTTACATTTCTGGGTTTCTCGGAAATGTAAAAATTCCTCAATACGTTTTTGTAGGATTGATTCATTGATTCGATAATGCTTCTTCGGTGTACGGTTTACAGTACGAACCATCGTTTCTAATCCATATGTTTCTAAAGTTGCACAGCATCGAGATTCAGCGTCACTACTATAACCTAATTCATCTTCCCATTGTGAGCCAGTATGCCAGAACCAACCATCATTGTCGCCCATATTTCCTTGATGAAATCGCACTTGTGATAAAAACAAAGCAGCACGAGCATCCCCCTTGAGCATTTGAACATATACACCAGGAACCGCTACGACAATTTCTTGATAACACTCTTCTTCCATTTTTGCCGCCGCCGCTTGTTTAATGTAGCTATGACGATCATAACTATGCTGTGCTACCATGTCACACCCCTATATATTGGCTATGATAGCCATTCTTCCGGTGTTCTTGATTGGCATGTATAACTATCTCGCTCAAAAACAAATATCCGTAACGCAAGCCATTCATTTCATCCATACTTATTTGTCTTCCTTTGGGTATAGATTCTCATTTGATCGGCTTTTGATAAAATCGTCAATTGATTGTACTTCGATCCGCCAGCCATTCTTGTTTGACACCAAATAGCCTCGAATCTGATGCCGTTGCAGCATATTCAGTACGGTATCTGTCGATACCCCTAGCCGACGTGCTGCTTCTTTGGTAGAGATATATACCTCTTCTTCGTTCATAATTACCTCCTTTTGTACTGGTGTACACCTTATTATATAGTTCTATAGCGGTATATGTCAAGACGTAATCCTGAATACGATCAAGGCTATTTATCTTGTCTCTTCTTGGCAAGATCGGCAATCAATTGGTTTAATTGTTGATCGGGATTCCACTCCCACAGATTCAACATGCCTTTTGCTGGTATGGGCATAGGCAGCATAAAAACATCAGTGAAGTACCACGCATAGCGACCTGATGAATAATCGCCAAATGCTTTTTCTTTCTGTGATATCTTGGCTACAATATCATCGGTATCCATGATGCGTTGCAATCGGGCTATTGCTATCACCATACCAAGCGGTAAATTTGAATATCCTTCATACCCTTCACTTTTCAGGCTACTATTGAAAGGGGTACGATAGCAGAGATCACGTGCTGCTTTGGGAAAACTTTTTGATGCATGAATAGCAATGATGCCGCGATACGATGTATTCCATGATCGTGTTTCGATCTGTTTTTCACCAATGGCAACCAGCATTGCCCAAGGCTGTGTCAGTGATAGGGCTTTCATGGCTCGTCAATCTCCCTCTCTTCAGTATCATCATTTTTTGAGAACATGCCTGCTGGTTCAAAGATCCAGCCATTGGATGTTGGATCTTGCTTTGACTCATTTGATATTGTGAGATGGATAAATGGATGCTCAAGCAGATATGTGATCCTTTGCTGTAATCTTGCATTGTTTCTTGTCAAGATCCAAATGATGATCCCGTCAATAATCAATGCTGCAATGATTATTCCCATGAGAATGCTTACTACAATATCCATGATTGATCCCTTCTAATGAGTAGGAAGTGTTGCAACCAAATAGAGCACACCAAGAACGTATACGACGAGTATGCCTAACAAGAGAAAAACCATACCTTCAGCAAAATGCTTCATTTATTCCACTCGCCTTTTCGCCAGTCTACAGGTACGATTATCATCGGCTGCAATGGCTCCTGTATGGTCACTTGCAATGTTTTAGGTGCTCTTCTCACTACAATGGTAGTGGGTAAGGGAACTCGCCATTCCTCACGCTCTTTATCATATTCGCGGCCTTGCAGTGAACGAACATATATAAGGGCGGTATTGAAATCACCTTCAAGCCGTACTAACCGCCCATCTCGGCATCGGATGATGACTGGCTTACTCATTGCTGTCTCTCCTTTCATGGATTCATGCTCATGTAATTGCATGTATATTATCTGCTTCCTTAATTTTCTTGAGCTTATCGACTAATTGCTTGTACGTAAGATCTAAATCGATACACTCAAATCCTTTGAAGATCTTGTATCGTAGCTTTGCGCCGTTTCCTTTACCACTTGAATTTCGCATGTCTGGTAAAACCTCATAACAAGGCGGTACTACTCCGTTTATTACAAGCGTGAGACACTTTGACTCAAGATACAATTGCTTGTTCTGTTCGTTCATACCATTGCCTTTCTTTGCATACATCACATGTCCGATGCCCGGTATCATAACCAATGACGCGGCTAAACGGGACACGAACATCACCGAGAATTGAAAACACTTTATGAAACCTGTATACATCATGACCTAAATAAAACATCGCACTAGCATTCTGTGGCCTATGATTATTTGGAAGATCAGGATCGCCAGGAATAAAGTGGATACGCCCCTTGACAAAGCAAACAGGAAAATCCGCTAACAGATGCCACCATCTAACATCGGTATTAGCGGGAAGTAAGAGCAATATATCAATCCCCTTTGTAAACTCATTGATCGCTTTCTGTATCCAGAGCGTATTTTCTGAGTAGGGGGGATTGCAGAACGTTCCTGGTAGCCAGGGGATTGTTAATCCGTTTTTATATTCCTTCTGCTTTGCTTCAACAGTTGGAGAATAAAGCGATGCACAAGGATCTAACTGGATACCGCCATATTCCAGGAACATAGTATGAACAAAGGTCAAAATATGCGGCGGCGTATTCCAGTTGTCATTGATGTTTCGATGTATCATCGCTTTATTCAGTACCATGATTACCGCTCCTTTTAGCACTTGACGTATGTGACAAGTGGGTGTATACTTAGTACAAATAGTACGTAGTATCCATATTAACGATAGATACATACTTTCTGTACTGTACACAGTATACAATGTATCTGTACAAAATGCAAGAGGTAAATCCATGCAAAAACAAATTGATGATGATGTTCTTGTTGATACACAGCAAGCTATGAAACTTCTTCGAGTCAGCCATACGACATGGTATAAGCTGAAACAGCAATACGGGATTCGAGAATATAATTACAATCCAAATCTGAAACAGCAACGGAGAAGCTTATACCGATTGAGAGATCTTCAGCCATATATTGTTTCAGATCAACAAGAACATACCGCATAATTTTCCCTACTTGTCCCCCTCCGCATAGCGATGGATAGTGTAGTACCTATCCATCGCCCCCTTCTATGAAAAAAGCCTTTGTATCGAGTGATAAAAACGAACATGCCAGGGATGTAAGCTTTCAATGAGAGCTTGATATGCTGGCTGTGTTGATACTTCTATTGATACTGACTCGAATTGTAGTTCCCATATCTTTTGATGAAGAAATGTCAGTATGGGTAGTGGAGACGTTGTAGCCTCATACATCAAATCATCGTAAATTGCTGTGATAGGCTTACCCATGAGTATTGCTATATCCGCTATAGCCTGCTCAATCTTGTCATAATTCACCACGTTATACCAGATAAACGGATTTGTGATGCTTGTTTTTCGTATTAGTTTTTGCATATCATCTTGCGTTGCCATTACAGTACCCTTAACTTTCTCAGAATGCGATATAAAAATATCGCAACTTTTGCATTGAATGTGATGAGCCATGTTCCAAAGTTTGCCAAGGGCTTTCCAGTTTGTGCTGCATGGATACTGTACAGTACAAGCAACACAAACGATATAAGGATAACTTCGCATATGATAGCTATCCAAAATATTGTCATTTCACTCTCCTATCATCTTGGGAAATTGCTTGATTTGCTGGCCGTCAAGGGTATCATTCATACCGGGCCGTGTTCCCGATGATTGCTTGAAGAAAAAGGGTATATCTGCTTCATAGCATTGATCCCGCAATGATCGTACCCAATTGAGATCCATTGATCGAAAATGCTTGCCAGATTCACCGCCTGCAATCACCCAGTCGAGTTTGTTGTTAGTACCCCTATGAGGTCTTATAACTCCATGGGTTCCGGCTAAAGCGTTAATTTCCACAATACCATCATGCTGAACAAAACGAAGATCTATAGCTTCAAGCAGTGGTTCAGCAGAAATAAATCTAACAGCCGCACAGGTATTAAGAAGTAATGGTATTCGCTCATCTGCGGCTTTCTGGTTTTCAACTGACACACCTAACCAGATATGCTCCCAGGGAAATGGTGTTTTTCCAGATAGGGTAGCAAAATCATTTTCTTTGTGCATATCTGAAATGATATACTGCATTCGTTTTGGCCGTTTTGTAAGGATTTGAAAGATATGCTGTGGTGTCTCTCCCATGACCTGAAAGACTCGTCGAATATATTCATCGGGTATTTCAGGATGAAAGAGATCACTCATTGAGTTGACAAAAATGCGCTGCGGCTTTTTCCAGTGCAGCGGATCTTCTAAACGATTTGGTAATAATTGCATTTGAGAAAATGGCAGGCGGTATTGTGGTGCGGCATCTGGATAGGTACCACGCTTCCAGGCAATGTGGCGTTTGTCATGCAAGGCAAACGCATAGCAATGATCACAGCCAGGACTTACCCTAGTGCAACCAGTAACAGGGTTCCATATTCTGTCTGTCCAGTCAATCGCTGTATTTCCGCTCATGATCTCACACCATTTTCGATAATAGTAGGCACTGGTATATGAAACCTTCGTGGATCATGTAAGTACCTGATCTCATTGATATAGATTTTCTTTGTAGGCTTCGTTTTAAGTGCTGGGTAATATTGTGTTTTACATAGCCCATCCCTTGTGTAACCTACCACGATCATGAGCATCGATAGATCCTTATGATCGGCGTCATGAATAACGATATCGCCAATTTTCCAATGTGTTGTATTTGGTTCGTAATTCATCAATTACCTCCTTGCGGTATCTGTTGGTATAGCATTTCCAATGCCGTATTGATATCATCATGATTTGTGCTTGTAGTATCGCCTTTATGGATACAGTTTTTTCCCCAGCAATTCAGCGATACAAAGCAATACGGGCCGAGCACCTTATCAACATGATAGGATTGCATCACCTGCAATACACCGCCACATTGTGGGCATCGCTTTTCATAGTTCCTAACCGCCATGTAAGGAATCTTTTGTGTTTTCATGCAACGCCTCCCTGGTGCTTTGCCTTTTCATACGCGCGACATGATGAGCATATTGTGGTAGTCATGTATGGTAGGTAGGGATGAAGCACCGCAGGAATTGTTTTATAGCACCACGCACACATTTTCCATAATGTATTATGAGATGCAGCATATTGTGCATTTTTTAGCAATGTTGAAATGGGTATCCTTTGCCGATCAATCCTCTTCTGTCGCAGGATTATATTATACAGATTTGCATTCACAATGATCATTGTTTTACGCTCCGTTTCTTTGATTCAGTGTTTTTCTCTTTTTCAAGAAAAGCACGAATAATAGCATGAGCGTGTTGGGCTGTCTCAACATGTTGACACATCGGGATAAGGCAACTGCAACGCGAATTCTTGGGATGAATTTCAACAATACGAGATGTTAGGCTTGGCTTTTCGCGAACTATGCAAATAGCATGATCTGATGACTGAATAAGGGTATCGACATCATGTTTCTCTGAATAATGGCAACAATGCAGAACGGTACCATTGCTGTATGTCAATATTTCTATCACATACGTGGTACCGTTCTTTTTGAATTTCTTGATTCTGCTTGTCACAACCTTCAGCGTTGTGCTATACTGAGAGTGTAGTTCCAACATGGTTGATCCTGGTGTCATTGGTTGCGCCTTTCATTTCCCTGGCGATTGCTCCGCCAGGGAATTTTTTTATTACAGTGCCAAATGAAGATCACGGGCTATGCGCTGTGTCTCCTTCAGGATATCAGCAGGAATTTGTCGATATCCTGATTTATAGTTGCTGACCACTGATGATGAAATATTGAGTTTCCTGGCAAACCATGTATGCGGTATGCCAAGTTGAGATCTTGCTGTTTCAATAATCGATGAAAACGTTTTCATCGACGTTTCATACGTAGGGGACATAACTTTTTTTCGCATTGCCTATCCTCTTCCTGGTTGTATTTATAGTATAGTGAACTATCTTTCACATGTCAAGGTGTTTTTGATGATCTTTTAGTCATATATGACATGTGAAAGATAATTCACGGTATAAGTTAATAAGTTATTATCGTTTGTCATATTGTTATTTATCATTTATGCGGATAGAAGTACTATCTTCACAAAAATCATGTAATGTTATAATGTATTCACAGATTGTATAATGAGTACGGAACTACAAATATGTGCTTGAAAGGAACAACCATGTCATTACCAAAAACAGAAGAGGACCTACAGAATTTGCCGCCTTTAGGCCGATTTCTGTATGATCACTTCCTCTGGAAGCAACGCCCTAACTGGACACTACCAATGCTGGCAAGAAAAGCTGGCATTAGTGGTACAACAATCTTTTATGTTGTCATTGGAAGAGGAAAGCCTAGCCCACTAACGCTACGCAAAATTCATGCCGCTATGGTGGAAACGGGAAGCGATATCACATTAGAAGAGCTTTTTGATGTTGCTGGTATGGAAATGCCTGTCATTGAGTTGTCACCAGTTGATAAACTCATTGATCGTGTTGGAGCCGCCCCTATTTCCAGTACTGCAAAAGATGAGTTATTGCAGTTACTTAGCATATGGAAAGCAGAAGATGATGGCGAAAATCTTCGTTCCTAGTATTTTGTGATATCATATGTACGCCAGGGAAACTTGTAGATACCCTTCCCTAGTACAAACGCCTGAAAGTTGTGTTTCCAGGCGTTCTTTTATGTCATTTTTTTATGTACCTGTGGCTGCATACGACAAGGCAGGATACCTTTCTCTGGCAAAAGATATGATCCATCACTACTATGTCATTCCTTCAAAAACGTATCTGTAACCCACTACAATGCAAAAAAACACCACGTCCTAGCCTCAAATCTGACGGTTTTCTGAGCATAGTGGTATGATACATCCTTTATTTTTCATGGTTTTTTATCATGATCAACATTTTTGGAAACGGATAGCCAGGGATACACTAGATATACTACGAGTTTTTCAGATTGATACTATTCCTCTTGACATTCTGTACAGAGTATGATATACTAATAGTGTCAGTGAGGTACAACACAACTGGATCTCAGATGATAATAAACTTTTTTGAAGGGGTATCTGCAATGGTTAGTACATCGGCAGTAATTGGCAAGGGCGAAATGAAAACAGGCCAAGGGTTTTGGCTGGTACAGGAAATATGTGAAAGTGCATCTGGAAGTACTTCCCAGATAGTGATTGTCGCTCGCACACCAGAAGGAAACACTTGCTCATGCTCATCGCATCTCACATGCAAACATCGTGATGCGGTGAATGAGGATATAATAGGATACCTAAACCTCAATTCCTTACCGCTCAAAGGATCTCGCGGTAAGGTTAAAGCCACATATACCCGATTTTAGTAAATAATGTGTGTGAGTGATCTGGTATGGTCACTCACACAGGAAGGAAAAAATTATGTCATATCCATGGAATGAAGATCTGAAGTTTTATCCATCAGAGCATCTCATGAAAATTGAGCGATATGATCGCATTGCTCAAAAAAGAACGGCAACTGACTACATGAATGTACAGAACCGCATGATGTGGTTTATTACCGATCAAAGGAAAATGATCGTATCAGGTTTAGCAAAATGCCCCTATGAGATCAAAACCGAGATCATGGAGCTTGACCGAGAAAAAGGGTATGCGATGTTTAAGACATTCATCCGTGATGTCTTGGGCAATGAAGTGACCATGTACGGCTCTGAAACAGCTCAGGATTTTCCTGACTACCAGGAAAAAGCTAGTACTAAATCTGTTGGCAGAGCACTCCTGCTATTAGGGTATGGTACTACCTTTGCAACAGAATTAGACGAAGGTGATCGTGTTGTTGATGCTCCTCAAGAGTCACGTACACAGCCAGCGCAGCAGCCCGATAACGTTCGACAGATGCCACAAAAAACTAATACACAGCCAGCAAATAGTACTGGCGTGACTATGGCAACAGATCGACAAATTGCCAGTATTCAAAAACTCTCAAAATCGCTGAATCAAAAGGAGCCGGAATATCCTCAACTGACATATGATCAGGCAAAGGATATTTTACGCCAATTGAGTCAGGCGTATACACAAGTGAAGTCTTCTGGAAAATAATACCAAGAACGAGTTTTGATGAGTTTTCAAAACTCGTTGTTATTCCTCTTGACAACGTGTATCATATATGATATACTAATAATGTTGATGAGGTACATCACACACACACACAAGGGGAGCAACGAAAATGAAAACACTTACTAAAAAACAAATTATCCATTTACTTAACTTCAATGCGATTTACTTAATCGTTATTTTTGATCACTACGCATGGGCAGAAAACGTGGGTACATTCAAGATTGTTGCAAACCTTCTTGACGTACTTAAAGCAAACGGTGTTCAGGTTGACGAAAACGGTAACGTTGACGTTACCACTATCCACAAAATCACCTTTACAATTGAGGAGTAAGAATCATGTTTAACAAAAAACTTTCCAAAAAAGCGCATGACTTGATTGATGCGCAGCCAAAAGCCTGCTGGAAGAATGCCATCCTGGCATTACTCACACTTCCAGATTTGGCGGGGTGTGTATATGTTGAAGGGTGGATCATATCCCTTATCGTGATCGAGCATGGATGGCTTGAAATGCCTAATGGGGATATCGTTGACCCCACATTGATCAAAGGTGATGCCAAATACTTCCCAGGTGTGAAGTACACGGCAGAACAGTGTGAGGAAGCTGTATCAAAAGGGAAAACACTCCCACTAGTGTATGAAGGAAATGGGTTCGGTGGTTTTCGTCATGTAGGATACTTGACAGCCCATAACTTGGCATTTGAACATTTCCTCAATAATAACTAACCTATGGACGAGTTTTGAAAACTCATCAAAACTCGTCCATATTCCTCTTGACATTGTGTATAAGTTATGATATACTAATAATGTTGATGAGGTATATCAAACAAAACACACAGGGAGCAACGACCATGACTAAAGAAGAAGCACAAGTCAAATTTCTGGAAGCCGATCATGTTTCCATTCAGTTAGGAAAATCGCTACGGCGAATGCCAAGGAGGAGCAAACAACAGATTGAGCGGTATGAAGCTGCAAAAAAAGAATACAATGCAGCCCTGGCAATTGCATCAAAACTCTACCATGAGTTTGAAGCAATTGTCGGATCAAGCACAAGGTAAATTATCCAATGTCTAGCTCTCGACATGAAATTGAGCAACCATAACACATAGGGAGCAACGAACATGTCATTTCAAGATTACTTAGATACCTTAACATTTGACTCATTCTCACAAGGTGTATCTGTTGAAGAACACCTTGCAGGAATGAAAGAGGATCGTACCTTTGAAGAATACAACGCTGAAACAGCGAAGGATCTTCAGCAGGTATTCTATCTAGATATCATCGCGAAATATGATGATATGTACCCTGAGCCAAACTATGATCTAAGCTATCTGATAACCCATATTGATAGTTCAATTGCGGTTCCGAGCCGCAGACATCAATATGAATTGGCGTGTCAAGCATATCGTAGACGTGTGCAAAAAGTCTTGAATGATGCTTGTGAAGAGTACATGAGTACACACCCGAAACTGAATGCTGAGAATATTCAAGAAATTATAACAATAAACGCTCTTGAATTTCTTTCATACCTACATCCAAAGATATCTTTTCGTATAGCACAAAAATTGATTGATCTGGGTGCTACCCATGATCCAATATTTCAAGAAGGGTTTCTCGTGTATATCTATCTTAGGCGTGATGGATATGTACGAGCGCATATTCGATATGCGTACAGCCATAAAAAAACACTTACTGATGAGAGACGTGCTTTTGCTAAAGAAGCACTCAAAAAAGCTCAGGCTATACTTGAGCGATTTTTCACTGTTGACAATGAGTCAAAGGAAAATGAATTGATACTCATTCAAAAAAAGTAATGCAAAATTGATCCTATTACCTATTGACATTGTGTGTATTGTATGATATACTAATAATGTCAATAGGGTGTATCAAACAGATACATCACACAAACACACAAGGAGCAGCTACCATGATTTATGCAATATTAAATGAGAATGACACATTGACCTATCAAGCAGGAACACCTATTCGGGAATATGTTAGCTTTCAAAATCTTTACGAAGATTGTGATGAGATGGATGTAGAAGAGATCAATCAATTTGATACTCTTGATATACGGAAGTCTCACAAAATACCATGCAAAAAGATTGCCGCTATTGTAGATAGGGCTTTGAAGCAGCTTTTTGAAGGGATTCAGTTGGTACAATCCATTCGTTGTGATTATAATAGGTCAACAAATGCCCGGAGATGGCATGGACACTATGCCATTGAAATTGTCGCAAGTGAAGGGTATTGCTTGCATAATGTCAACAATGGCAAATACCCATTTGTATATCAGCATATCATTGTATCTGTTCCTGAAAACACAGAAGATCCAGCACAATATATCCTGCAATCATTCGTACAACAATTTAACGAACAGATAAGTATTCATGCTCGTTAATGATCCATCTGGACGAATTTTGGTGAGTTTCCAATATTCGTCCAGATTCCTCTTGACATTCTGTATACCGTATGATATACTAATAATGTTGATGGGATACATCAAACACCACACAAGGGGAGACAAGACCATGAGTAATTTCACACCAGCGTCATTTTGGAACAACATCAGTACTATTGACAATATACGGCCATCGTTAGAGCAATTCGAGACTGCTCTTAATGAAACTATCGTACATGAAACATCGAAGATGGTAAGCACATACGCCATCATAGATGGTATACCCACTTACACTACAGTCAATCCTGCTACGAAAAATTCGAGAGAGTTTCGTCTTGTAAAAACATTCTCATCAATAGATGAGATGTACCTGTACTTTATCGTGACCTACTTCGATGATTATGTATTCGCTAATGGGTTAAGGCTGACAACAATGCCCATTAGTTTTCAAGTTTACGGACCATCACTCATCGACAGTATCATTATGATTACTGTCAAGGTAGAAGAGCCACCGATACAGGTACATCGTATCAAGGGTGCTCGTATCTGGCAAGAAGTACTGTCTGAATTGGAGGACTTGCAGGTACCACGCCTCCCAGATATCCAAATAGCCTAGCGTTTTTGTCTAGCTCTCGACAATAAATTGAGCACATATCACACACAGGGAGTAACTACCATGTCAGAAGAAACAGATATCTTTGATCAATTGCAACATCTGCTCAGTTATGAGCAATACGCAGTTGCTATTTCAGGTGTCGATATATCTGCAATAGATCGGTTATTTATCGAGAAAAGATCTGTTGAAAGTGTCTTATCTAGCACAAATAAGACATCAAAGCCTTACCGGAATGCCCAAAAACACTTTGAAGATCTAATAGCAAGAACTTGGATCATAGTGCAGATGATTACCAATGCAAAAGAATTACATCAGCGCTGGCGTGATGCAAAAGTCATTATATCAATGGTGTATTGTCCCTCATGTGGTGATATGACACCAGATAATGATTTTATTATTGACTCTGATCTTGTCGTTAAGGATAGGGTCATATGTTCAAAGTGTTATGACGATAATAGCGTTACTGCAACATTTCTCAGGGTTATTCACGTCAATGAGAATAATCAGAGAACAGATACAGATATGGATTTCTTCCGCGTTTTGCATAATGCAATATAGACAGATTGGAGATAGAAAGGGAAATTTATGTCTAATCAAGAAGTACTTCTCATTGTTCATTTATCAAGCATCGATAGCTATATCTCTTTTTATGACATAGATGCTGGCGTAATGATGATCAATGATATCCGGTTTGCTATTGCTGCTCATCGTGGTCCGATAGTTATTCTTGATCAGGGATGGAGCCATATTTCAAATGAGGCAAAGCACCTTCGCAAAACCATCCTTGCTATGAAGGTACTTGCAAATCTAACAATCTTTCATCATGACGAAATGACCGATCTATCGCCATGGCAAGATGGAATGAATGACCTTGCTACCTTGTTAAACAATCTTCATTTATCAAGCGTGCGAATTGGAGGATTCTGGGCTTCACAAAATGAGGATAGTGGGTGTGTTCACGAAGTACAACGCCAGTTACTAGCAAGAAATATTTCCTGCTATATTGATACAAGTATTTGTGCTTTTGAAGAAGCAGATAGCAGACAAAAAGGATCAACCAAATGAAACTTAAAGAGTTGCCGGCAGCACGTCTATGTTACATAGATGGTGATACGGCATATTTCACGACGCAGAACGTCTGTGATCAATGGGGCGACGATTGGGATGTTCCATATGAGCATAATGCTGGCTTACCGTATACATGGAACGGAGAAGCCGATGAGAAACCTTGGCAGATTGTTCAGTTGAAATTCTCTTCTGATCTTGTTACTCCTGACTATGGTGTACTGAATAGTCAGTTTAGCGTTATCGCCATTAACGCTGGTATGACACCATGGCTGAGAACAGAGCCATTTCATAGGGATGGCGTATCCATTTTTGCAGATGCAACGATAACCGAATTTGTTGAAAAAATCCATGAAGCCAATGGTACAATCTATTGGCCTCTAGAAAAGGAAGGATGAATCATGGTACAAAAAACAGTATTTAGCAAATTTGAAGCACAGAGAATACACTTATTAGCCTTGAAGGAGGCACAAGAGGCACAAATACTTACATCACCAGAAAACATACAAAAGTTACGCCAGTTCTCTCCATCTGAAGAATTATTTCAAGCCGCATTGAAAGAGCGTATGACAAGAGCCGCAGACCTTGCACAAGAGGCATTTATAACGTATGCACAATACCAATATGAATCAGATCGACAAAGCTGTCATGATTTGTATCAATACGCTGAAACCATTGAGAGTGCTAGAAGGTATGCACAATCGGCTCGTTACTGGAAAAGTATTCTCTCGCGATGGCGAAAACGATAGGAGGAATACCCAATGAGCACACGGGAATACACACCAAGGGGACATACATGGAAACCATGCCCAGGCTGTCATCAGGAAAAACTACGAAAAACTGATGAGGTTTGTCATGATTGCATGAGAAAAATAGCCGCTGCTGATGCAATCACAAAACGGGAAGCCCAACGAGCAGATGTAGAGGAATGGTTTGTACCATCAATAAACACGTTTCCTTCATATTATACGAAAGCAAGTAATCTTGCAAAACATCGCCAGATGTCTCGTGAAATATCTCATGCGTTAGAGAAACTTGTTTCACTCATTTCGGTAAAGCCTGATGATGCATGGAAACTTTCTCATAATGGATGGTCATCAGATAATACAAAATCGCAGTATGAGCATCTTATTTTTAGATCACCTGCACGGCCTGTTGAAAGCCTTGTCAATACATCGACCATCCTCCTTTCTCAACAAGTGGCCCTTACCCTTCGAGAACTAGATATATCCATTTTGCGAGTCATACGTCAAGCGTATGATGATGGTATCTATGATGGAACACGACTCCTTACTCGTTTCGCATCTGGTGATATATCCGTTAAGCAATTCAATGATGCAACTTTGCAGGAAGAGGAAGAGGAATAGGTAGATGAGAAGGATACACCTTTTTCTGTTGCCAGTTTGTATATTGGTTTTCACGGCTATTGAGGATATCCAATTTCCTCAAACAAGCATCACCGGATATCACGGCAATGATATCGTAGCAATAATGTTTGGTATGTTTGCATGGGCTACACTTGCAGCCATCACTTGGAAGAAAGGATCATAATATGTGGTACTACGCAGCATCATTCCCAACAATTGAGGAAGCCCGATCAGCATTTCAGCGAGCATTTACTGAGATGCAAATAAGGAAATGGAATTTCTTATCAGGAAATACGATGATCGATACATATGAAGATGTTGAATATTACATCTGTACTATATATGGAGAAATCTCATCAATACCTGTTATCCCTGAAATTGTGGCAATGGTAGGAGGTAAACGATACCGCCTCAATTATGGGATTGTGCAAAATTTGATCAAAGCAAGAGCGGCAAATGTGATCAAAGCCTTTTCCTTGAATGGCTTATATGAAAGTCACGAGCAACATTATGAGCCTGTTGTCATGACAAAATACCCGATAAAAACAGATCGGGTTAAGCATGCGCGTAAATCGATGCCCTACTATGCCATTTATCGCGAAATGGAATTAGAAAGAATACAGGCTATGCCACATGATGACGCGGAAATCATCATGCTTATTGCTGAATCTGTTCGCAACCATGAGCAAAAGTATCTCTTTGAAAAAAGCGCAAGAAACATGCTCCATGCAGTTATGCAGGATGATATACAATGGCCTGCTGATATCATCCCCTTTTGGATCGAACATGAAATACCAGATAACCTTGTCAAAGATCATAATCTTCTTGCAATAGAGGTTGCTCCTGTATCGGGTACGATCTTCTCATCCATCCTTTCACAGAAGGAAATAGATGCGTTTCCGCCGCAACTCATGGTTCGCAATATTTGGAGTATTACTGTTTTTGATGATGCCCTTGAATATGTCGCATTCATTTACTACGATCAGGATGAAAACCAATATAAACTAGATGATCTGCACCTTTGCTCCCACTGCCTACCAGAGTCATACGATATGTTTGCCAATCTTCTTCCTTGTGATGATTGTTTCCAGAATCTGATAGTTCCTGTACTGAGGTACGCCTTCACTGCACACGCAATGATCCAGAAAAAGTTTGCAGTAAGGCCAGAGGGAAATGATTTTGAAGATCAAATTCAGCAGTGGAGTACGGTAGAATCTCATATTACAGATCGGGGCAAGAAGAGGTTTACTGAAGTACAACACAATGAGAAATTTACTGTTATCCGGTATGAGGTTTCAGAAAAATCACTTTCAGAAACCGATATAGAGGAAGCTGAGAGGGATACCGGATCAAATCGTACTAGCTGGCTTCAGTTACACGATTCCTCACAAATCATATATGTACAGCGTACCATCGATGATCACGAGCGACGGTATCCAGTACGCAGAGATGGAACACGACTGGAAGGAACGGTACATGTTCATTATGATGGGCCGAAATACGTTCCTATGCTTGCTGCAAACGCAACGACCTATCGACAGGTTACAGCCAAGCGATACAAGAAATGAGTTTTCAAAACTCGCCCATTATTACCTTGACATTCTGTATGTCATATGATATACTAATAATGTCAAGGTAATAAAACAAGGGGAGACACAAAAATGAAAAAATTCACAACAATGGCTGAATTACTCAAATTTGCTAAAGGTAAAGCCAAGCACTGTGATACACACACAGAACTTGTACATGACAGGATTCATGATATAGCCAAAAGTGGCAATAAAGACTTGCATCGCTTCAAAGTTTGGGTACAATGTCAATTAGACAATATGGAAGATATTCCCCCATGTGACAGGAAAATATATGATCAATATCTTAGCCGTATTGACTAATTTTTAACTCAAGAGGAGTCAGATCAGATGATCTGACTCCTCTTGAGTTACTGGGAGAAGAACATGAGCACTGATGAAATCAAGGAAAAACTTCTTCACTTGATACCACTATATCAAGTGGTATTCGATGAATGCAGAAACATCACCTATTTGATACAAGAAGAAAATGCTCGCTTTTCCAGTGAGCAACCATGCTACAATGGCTTTGATGAGGAGCATCGTATTGCATGGCACAAAAATAGAGTTATTGATTTAACTGCTAAACTTGAAGCTGAAAAACTTCGATATTCCACTCTTGAAGTGGCAATCCAGGGATACACTGCTATCCTCAATCATGACAAGAAAGAAGCCTAGTAGATGAGGAATATTGAGCTTTTTTTATCGATTGAGCCCGCAAATCATATTTTTGCGGGTATTGCATGTATTGGATTAAGCGTATTTAACATTATCATGTACGCTTGGTTTAAGACATGGGAGTTTGAGCAATCATCTTTTGGTTTTGGGGATATTATCCTCATACTGATTGAATCATGTTTGCTATTGCTTGGTATTTTACTTGTGTTTTTTGGGTAACAAGTTTTAGGTATTATTACTGATTATGGTGTTAGCTAGCGAACGAGTTTTTGAGATTATATGATCGCTTACTTGCATTTCATATAATCATCTGGTATAGTAGCAATATGTTCAATACATTTATCTCACCATATGCACACAAGGACTTACAACATGGAAACTAATGAAATCGGAGAATTAACCTTTAAGCAGTTAATGGATCGATCAGGGTATAACGAATCCTCTGTTCGACAGGCTCTTCTTGCTTTGGGTATCTCAGGGCGTAACAATCAATCAGATCGTAGGTATAAACTCTACCCCGCTGATTCTGCTAGGCGGGTGAAAGACTGGCTTGACCAGCGTACCAACAATCAGCAGTGAAGATAGAAAAAAATGAGCCATCATCCAGAGGCACAAATCCAGAATGATGGCTACAAAAAACACACAGGGAGCTATGGATAGTATGACACAGATTTTCTCTCAAATCAATACCTCCTTTGCTTCCTCACAACAAACGGAGGCATAGGTATGAAGCACGTACCTGAAAGACTCATCTTGGCATTTGCCCCAACAGTTGCAGCCCTGGCCCTTGCAAAATTGGAAGTACATTCTCCCGATTTTGCATGGATGACTTACGGCTTCCCCTTTGCACAAATCATCGTCGGCATTGTTGTTAGTATCGTGTTGCTAACATTGATGGCGCGATCTGGCGTATTCAAATAAATTTATGATTTTACGCTATTGCAGCGTTAGTCTGTGAGGAAAAAAATGAACCCAATACCAGTCATTATGGCATGTGGCTTGCTTCTCCTCATCATTGGCTATTTTGTCATTGATAGGCTGTTCCACAAATGATTCACATTCTTTTGATGAGGATTGTACTTGTATGGCCCTGGCTTGTTGGCTTTATTCTCACTATCATAGGTGTGATAGTATGGCCTAGCACAAAACACAAACAAGCAGAGCCATCAGAACAAATACCAGTGAAAGACCAGGTAGCTAACTGGTTTGATCGACCTTGGATCGATCCAAATGATAGGTGGAATAACTAATTCTCATCTATCTACATAAATGCCGTTCATATGCTGTGAACGTATGAACGGCTAATTCTAAAGGAGCGGATCTATGTCCAGTATATCACAAGCATCCACTTTTCAACAAAAAATCATTGCTCAAAGCATTTCTGATCACCTGCAATCACTCATTACAATGATTGAAGATCGCATGAGCAAAAACATTCCATTTCCCCAGCCATTTACGAATGTTACAAATATTCAAACTGTTGTAACTCGTCTTATGGAGATTCAATACTATCTTTCTGTCAGTATTGAAAATGGCGTTAATATTCAAGGTAATCAGCAGCTTGCAGAATCTTGGATTGCCTGGACCTATCAAGTATTGCGATTGCAGCCGATTGCTTTTTCTTCACAAGTTCTTCAACTACCTGCGCATGAGGAAATACCCCTCATGATCTCTGACGTTACGGCTATGGAAAAATAAGGTAGCCATTTCATTACACATAAAAGGAGTATCCAATATGCACACGCTTCCAAAATGGGTTGTAGCTATTCAAGATCGATTCCTGTTGCCATTGCTGATCATTGGCTCAGGCTACGTAATCGGTATCATGTTGATCACTGGATGGGTGCCTGATCTTCAGAACCCTAGCACATGGGGAGTTCTGAAAGGGTTAGGAGTAATTGCCTTTTTCACTATCGGAGCGGCGGCGGGAGGATTAGGTTTACGTCTATCCTATAGTGCTGCCGATGCAGCCCAAAGAAAAAATTGGTTTCAAGTATTTTTCTTTATGGTCGGTGTATTACTCATTGGCTCTTTTGAGATATGGGCGTCTCTTTCAGAACGCTCACAAAATATCAAGATGACACCAGCCGATACATGGCTCTTGTCGGTTATGGGTATATCCCCAACTGTTGGAATATCTCCCACGATCATCTTTATAGCGTTTCTCCCATTTGTCTTAACGCTATATTGGGGCTTTGCCGCGAAAACACATGAGCAGGCACCCAAAGCGGAGATTGTTGATCTTGAAGCTCTGAAGAACCAAATGGAAGCAAAGAAGATTCAGGCTCAAGCTAACGCTGAGATCCGTGCTATGCAGGTCAGAAATTTTGGCAAAACGTTACGTAGTATTGCGTCGGGATCTGATGATAGTACTAGTGTTCAGGAAGATCAAGATATACCTGAGCCATCTCATGATGATGGTATCGATCAGCAGAGCAGATATGTGATTGCCTCTCATCAAATAGATCAAGTACTTCCTCTCGAAGAATTTGATATTGATTCAGTTTCAATGTCAAATAGTGCTGCGCCAGTAAATAAAGCATCTGCAAAGTCTGCTCCAAAAGTAGGCTCGTTGCAATACCCTAATTATGTTAGAAAAGTAACTAACGATATGATTAGGAAGGGAACTCCTATTACTGTGTATAACCTGACACAATTTCTTGAAATTGATAATGCTACACTCATGGCTACTATTGATCAGATTATCAATACAGCTAATCGTAACCTTCGTCCTAATCAAACGATTACCGATCAATCCATCATTGCGTTAAGTACACTTCGTGAAACCACTTCAGTGTAAAGGATAATAACATTATGTCAAGTACAACATCAGTTAATCCTATGATTGTGGAAGCCCTTATCAATTTGAAGGGTGGCGTTGGTAAGACAACTACCACAATTAACCTTGCCTTTGAGTTAGCTCGCATGGGAAAACGAGTTCTCATTGGAGATTTTGATACACAGGAAAACGCAACAGACTACCTATTTGGTGCTGATTGTCATTTTCCACTTACCCTCTACAATTTTATGGCAGATCCTCGTAATGTTGCATTGCGAGATATCATCCAGCCATATGCTGGCCCTAATGCAAAACGTACATCATTGCAAGTGTCAGGATGTATTGATGTTCTTCCAGGTGATGCAGGGCTTGGATTTGTCGCTGAAGAGTTTTACCGGAATCGTGTTGGGCAGCCAATTGAGTTTGTACATCATTCTGTTCGATATGGTATTGAACAAATCAGAGGATTATATGATATATTTCTTGCTGACCCTGGGCCATCATGGAATGCGGTTACAGATGCCATTGTTCACGCAATCTCAGGCGTTGTAGTTCCTTTTACGCCGGAGCCAATGGTTTTCAATTCCATGAAGCATCTCCTTAAGGCAATATCATCCTCAAACGCGCGGACATTTCGGCAGGATCATCAAACCATGATACACGGCATTGTGTATACAAAATGTGTATCAGCCGGACAGCGCAAAATAGCCGGAGGCTTAAAGAGTGCATTTTTGCAAGAACTCCATATTCAGAGCTTTACCCCGATATTCAATTTTACTGATGTACTGATGAATTTAGTTCCTGCTCGACTTCCTCTAGGTGCTTATCTGACTGAACATCCAGAAGTCATTAAGCCTAAAGCGTCTTCTAATGACATGATCGGTACATTCTATCAATCTGATGCTGATGACTGCAAAAGGTTTGCAGAGGAGTTTTTGCAAGTAACACAAGGTCATTAAAACAACCAAGCGTAAAAGTGTGCCACATGGCACACTTTTCAAAAGTGACATAATTTCATCGAAAGGAAACTAGTATGAGTGTTGATAATATAGAGGTTGAAAGCGATTTTTGGAGCTTGAAAGGATTTGATAACGCCCAAATTGAAGTGCGTCCGGCTACTGTTGCTATCACTTCAGTACAGGAAAATATCACCGTTCCTGCCGTTAAAGGTGTACCTGTTGGTAGCCTTGTTACACAAACAAGGCGTGTTAAAATGATTCAACTTGTCCTTGCTGATCGTGCTGATTTATTGTACCCAAATTTTCCATATGATAATCCAGAAAACGATATCAACTTTGATGCGTATTGGAAATCGATAGAAAACAGAGGAGCACATATAGAGCCATTACACGTTCTTTCGGTTCAGGGCGTTGTCAATTTTGGGGGGGATGAACTTCCTGTATTTGCAGTATACGATGATCCGATTCAATTCACAGCAATGCTGCATATCGGACATGCTGAAGCTGATATCATCATTGAAACTCAGTTACATCCACGAGATTTATTATTACAAGCATTATCTCGTACACAGCATACTCATACACCATCACTGATTGATCTGTGTGATGTAGCCAAGCGATTAAGTGAGTATGGATATTCACAAGAAGATATTGCATTGCATATGCTGCAAGATTCGCCAAATAGTTTCCGCCTTGATCGGACTGCCATATCTCGAATGATTGCAATGACCGATCTACCCGATGGTGTTCGCGCTGAAATGAATAAACCTAATGGCTTGAAAAGATCACATGCTGAATTGCTCATCGTTGGCCGTATAATGAGTAATCCCACTGCTCAAACTCAGTTAGCAAAGTGGGTCGTGGATCAAAGAAAAACTGTTCGTGATTTGGAAAATGCAATCAATTTGTGCTTTCCCAAAACTGGCGAACCATCAGGACATATTGAAGTATACGAAAATGGCTCTATTGAAATCATTGATGATAATCAGGCCATTTCTCTTGCCAATGAGCAACGAATTAAAACGGTAACATACCCAACTATGACAACGACAGCAGCATTTGAGATCCAGCGAGCCCAACAAATCCATAAGGTACTACTAGCAGTTGATAATGGCGAAGTCTACGCTGAGCCATCATCACTTGCTCAGATGCGTAAGTGGATACAGGAAGTATCAAAGAGTGATAAAGTACCGTTGCATGATATTGAAGTGATAACGTATGGTTTTTTGTATGCCTTACATGAGGCTGCCAAAGAGCAGAATCTTCTTGCTCGTGATGGTACAATTGCGCCAGTCAAGCCAAAAGTTACAATAGTCGAACAAGATGAGTAGGGTAGCCTACTCATCTTGACATGAAAGAAAAGAGGTTACCAATGAGTCAAATATCAGGTATCAGCCATGAGAAACTTGAGCAGTTAGCAGAGGCAATCAGAAGCCTTGTTGAAGTGGAGGCAGATGGTCTATTAGATGATACTGATCACCTCTATGATGATATCCCTACCATTTCAACAAGACTTGCTGAATACATTGCCCAAGTACAACATATTGCTGAAATAGTACATCTAATGCAAAAGGAAGAAGGATCTGAGTCAGTATGAAGTTAGCAGATGCGTTAGCAGAGATCAACAGAAAAAGGCTTGTATGGTATCGAGAAATAATTGATCTATCTGCTGAAACGTTACCAGCAATTGAGAATGCCTTTGTTCAATTTTATCTTTGGCAAGGTGAAGAAATCTTCGCCAAACTAATGGAATCCCCTGCATTACTTATATGGTATGGTCAAGACATCAATGGTGTATCAGGGTACGTTCACTGCTCATTCTTGAATCTCAAATTTGAGATTCAAGCGATGAAAATACATAGCAGAGATGAGTACTTTGCTCATGAGCAAAATCCTGAATTTTCTTTTCAATCATGGCTGGCAGAAAAGGCCCTTTTTAGTTTGCCTGCATGGCAAAGAATGCCCCCTTTCACACAAGTGGCAGGAGGCTCATGTACTGGAAATGGTGATAATGGATAACGATCAATTAGCTAAGATGATAGATCGCATAGCAGATCCGATCATTCAAAAAGCGAAGCAAAAAAAACATACCGATACAAAAAGACTATTCGATCAATTCATCAAAGATTTTCCTACTATTGGCACAGCACTCCTTTGCGAGTTAGCAGTAGCCATATCAGAGGAAGTCATAGAAATCACGTATCAAGGGTATACATTCAGATGTATCTATGAGAAGCCATATTTTCTTTTTCCGTGGTTAAGAAGACACTGGATTATCGCAAAATATGGTATGTTCACAGGAGAAATGAAAGAGGTTCATTCAGAAACAGAGTTAGCGTACTTTCTTCATACGATGGTAGAGGAAGAAAGAAAACAAGATGAAATGCTTCAGAGTTTTCATCGCTCACGCCAAAGTACAATATGGAAAGAGGGATAACATGCAATCACCATGGCAGGATATGGTAAATCCATCTGATGAGAATGACGTGATACAGGTACAGGAAATCGGCCCTGTTCATTTCACCAAGAGGGTTGCAGATGGTACAACAATCATCGAAGGAAGCATTCAACTGGCATTGGCACGTGTATACACAGATTTTGAAGCTAACCAAACAATATTAGATCTTGAGAAGGCTTCAATACATCAAATATATAAAGCGTTGTTACGTGATTTTTCTAATGCCTTACTTCAGATGATAGTGGAAAGCGTCAAACTGGATAACGGGATCTTACCATGACGACAGAAGAATTTGAAGCAGAATACCAGGAATATACTGCAAATCTGGATGAAGCCATCAAAGAAGCTGAGAGCATCAATGCTCAAGGCGTTGGCGATGATTTCGTTATTCCTGTGAGCCGCACATGGAGCAATGAAGATTATACCTTGCAACTGAGATCAAAAACACCAGTTGTGCCAGCCATGCTGAATAGTACACTTTCATATGCCCCATGTCCACATTGCGGAAAATTTATGCGTCCCAAAATAAGCGGAGCGCAACGTGGTTTCTATCCATATTTCGTTACCGTGCATTCTATTGAACTTTCTTGCAGTACGTGTGGGCAATATACGCTTTCAATTGAAACAAATATCGCTCAATCAATCAATGGTATCTATGAATCGATCCAGCACTTGGTAGAACATGCAAAGGATCAATACAACAAAAATCATCAATAAAAAGGGGATTACCCATGCAACAGATAAATTTTGCTACTCGACTCATCAACATTGTGGCTGCAATGATAGTTGTTTCAATTGCTTTTCTCATACTATTGCATATGTTCTCCGTGTCATTGCAGGTACTTATGTCATCTGCTTTAGGTGCTCTGTTTTTACTCATTATCATGATCTTTACCTTCCTCATGGTAAGGAGCCCAGCCAAGATAGATAAGTAACTTTCCAGATACAACAAAATGCCCCGATCCATCATAAAAGGATCGGGGCATTTCTTTATCGTTTCATGGAGCTTTTGCCGTATACTGAAGTCGATATCTAAGGTCAAGTCATACACAGAAGGCATGACAGCCAGTCACCATCAGATATTGCTACTCGCTCCTACAGGCTTTGAGTGAAAAAATATCCTAATCTGGAAACAGATTAGGATATTTTACTTTGTCATACTTTCAGTATATCACACACCAAAAATGATTCAATTCAGTAAATGAAATGAATCATCATTGTCTTAGATGCTTCACTTCAGCAAATATTACAAGGTTAGATCGGCATCAATGCTTCTAACATAATACCCATTGCTTCTGATGTTACCCACGTTTCAGACGTGCCATTGATGGTGTATTTTGACCAGTCTCGATGCTGCTCATATAATACGCCATGCAATGATGGCAGGTAGACATCCTTCAGCAATACATTGGTTATAGTTGCCTGCTGTGTCGGCTCATTCAGCAGATGAAAAAGCTCGTCCATGTTTGCCATACGTCCGCCAGTTTTCTTCTGTTGAATCGTGAGTCCAGTTGTACCAAGCACTGCACCCTCATCATACCCGCCATAGGTGGTATCCCACATGACCTGCATTCCCAATTGAATGAGCGTTGCATCTGTGGTATCCCCTGCTCTGGCATACGCATTGGCGATATCGCCATTTTGCGACGATTTGGCAAGGCCAGAAATGAATACCAGGTGATAGGTTGTATCAATGGAAGAGGTTGTCGCTTTCAGATCAGCGAGTCCGGTATTCAACATCACTGTATTACCGGAGCGTTTTCCTTCTTGTACAAGTACTGATGCCTCTTCAATCTGCCAATCGATGCGGGTCGTATTCAGGCCGCTCTTCAAATACGTATTCGCCATGTTGACAGCTTCGTTCAAAAACGCCACATTTCCCGATGCTTTGTAGCTATCCATGAGATCATCGTACACCCAACCACGCGGATCGACATTCGCGTAATTGGCTAACACCATCGGCTCATAGTATGCAACTTGTTTGGCATACGTCATATCTCCAGTATCATGCTCATATACGAGCAAATTTCGCACAAACCGCAATTCTGTTGCTGGATCATGACGTGTGCAGGGATTCGAGTCCGGTGTACCTGTACCATTGTAATTGCCTGTAACGGTGCCATTGGCAACGATCCAATTGATCCAGAGATGGCCATTGCAAGGATTTTTACCATAGATTGCTTCATTGTGAAGCATATCTTGAATCACTGCAAGGGTACCTGATGGAATTGGTCCCGGCGTCCCTGTTGGCGTTGGGCTTGGAATAGGTGATGGCGTAGGTTTGGGTGGCTTTTTGTGCGATGAATGCGAACTATGGGAACTAGGGGAGGAAGGAGAAGCGGTATGTGACGGTGATGACGCTGCGGCTAATGGCATGATGAGAATCATGGCAGCAATGAGCCACGCAAAGAAACGAGATTGCATAAAAGGAAAACTCCTTATTGACGCTAGTGTAAACAAGTGAATAGCTTATTTACGTTTCAGAACTAAAAGGTAAATACGTACCTAATTTGATATATTAGTAGCAACATCCTGGCCTATATTTGTCACAGCAATCGGCTTAACAGAATTGCTATTTACCTGTGTTGACAGTGTGGCCGATACTGGCAATGGAGAAATATGTGGCAATAGTAATACAGCAGATTCAATAAGTGTATCTATCAGGATCGGATTCACAGGGATATGGGAACCTTTAATGAGTACGTTCAAAGCTGCTATAGCCTTCTCCTTTTTTTGTGGTCCTGACAGATCACTATGTGCCTGTTCAGTTGCCTGAACAACTTCTCGCACAATATTCCTGAACGTGTTTAATTGTCGTTGTAGATGTACTGGTAAGTACGCCCAGACAATCCCACTAATCACCAGAATGATCGTGATGATAGATGGAAGTTCTGAAAGGAATTGAGTCATATAGGTACTCCTGTTAATTTGAAAGTCCAGAGGAAAGAGACGTGAAAAGTTTGCCAACAAACTCTTTTGTACAATGGTGAGTACATAGGGGCCACGAATGAAAATACGGTGAGTCATGAATATACGCCATATTTTGTGTCCATCCTCCACATATGGCACATTTTCGCTGCTCATCGGATCGCGTTTTTCCATCCAGGTGTAACTGAGTATCAAGAAGCCATTGACGGTAATGATCAATAGCTTCTTGCTTTGTATCATGCCCTTCACACTGATGAGCACAATAGCCAATGGCGTGTACACCATCGCTATCATAGCGGGTATAATGGTACTTTCCTGTTGGTTGCTTTTCATCAGTCAAGATTTCTAATGCTTGGTAAACCGCCATATATGTACCTCCCCTACCAGTATAGGCCATGAGAAAGATTTTCTAATAATGGAGAACTTGCCCTGGTTTAATCAGATTTGGATCGTTACCAATGACAGCCTTATTAGGTAGGTACAAGCCAGTATTCCAGTTGGCAATACCCAAATGTTCGGCAATGACACTGAGTCCATAAACGTCCCATGGGTGCTTGCCAACAATGTATTCCCGTTGCCCTGCTGGCTGTGGCGTAGGCGGTGTACCATGCGATGGGTGCGGTAGTACTAATCGCTGTCCCTCTTTGATGACATTTGGGTTAGGTCCAATAATCGCGCGATTCAGGTTATATATCTCAGGCCAGGAAATAGCATAGCCAAGCCTATGGGATTCTTCGGCTGCAATTTCGCTTAGGTATTCACCAGTTTTCACAATGTGAATGAGCGGATCTGGGGAAGGCGTTGGCTGTGGAGAAGGCGGTACAACGACAGGGGGCGGGGGCGGCGTAGGAGAGGGAACAATCACAGGGGGTACAGATGTACCTTTTGCGCCGATGATGATTTCTTTCAATTGATCATCAGTTGATTCTTGATATTCCCAAACCATCACGCCATCTTTGAAACTCATTAAATATTTTGCTAATGGTTGCAGATCTGACAACTTGACACCACGTGTATTGATCGCTGGCTGTATGGGATACATATCAGTAAGACCAAAATGCTCAAATGCCTGAGCACATTGCTTGTCACCCCACTCGATAGCGTATTGCCATCCATTTTGATAATATGGCGTCCATGCGCCGATGTACCATTGTGGCTGGTATCCATGTGCGTTTTCAATCGATGAGAAATCCCAAGACCAACCAAACGCATATACAGGATCGCCGTATCCCGTTACAATGATGACCGCATCAGGAACCTGTGCTGCGATACCATCTATCAATTGTTTTAATTGAGCGGAGTAGCCCCTAAATTGTTCTTCACAATCTAACATGACACCCTTGTATTTCTTGGCAAGCATAACACAATAGCGAATGTCATTGAGAACATTTTGAGGACGACAAAACCAGTATGGAACTACCTGAATACCTTTATCTTGAAAAACTTTTCCAATAGCATCAACGCGGGTATCATACCATTCGATCCATTCTCCAAACTTGATCGCGGCATAGTCTACCCCAAGTTTGAGATACCTATCTCTCATGGTAATGAAATCAGAAATTGACCAATCTACTGTCTCAATGCCACTATAGACGCCAACCTTATTTGTTCCTATCCAGCGTTCAATAGCTTCAAGTTTTTGTGCGTTTGTAAGTGTCATCGTGTTTTCTCCTGTTCACTTCTGCATGGCTCGGATAAACCATGCTTCATTGTCATATTTCTTGGGTTGTCAGTACCGCTTGCCATTTACGCTACTTTGTGTTTTCTGAAAAATGGAAAAAAGGATCGCGGCTCAGATTTTTGACTCAATGTAAGAATCTGTTGCTGCATGTTGGCTATCAATCGCAACTGTTCTTCATTCTGCTTTTGAATAAACAGGATTTTCTCATCTTGATCATTCAAGTGCTGCATCATCTGAGTATTCTGTGTTACCATTTCGATGATTTTTTCATCCTGAGCGTTCATATGTTGAATCATCTGTTCTTCACCATGCAGCGTTCTCATGGTAGCTTCATACTGTTGTTTTGCCAGATGTTCAGCAGCCTTTCCTACCAATACGGTAGCAGCCCCTAGAAGTGGTAACGCCCACAATTGAAAGGATTGACTGGAAAGCCATGAGACAAAAGCCTGTGGAGAACATGTTATCCATGGGATGCCGGGAAATCCGGTAGCGGATAACAGAACAAATGCGTAAAAGGTCCACATACTTGATAGTATCGTGTATGCTTGAATAGCCAACCATGCGTTAAATCGCTTGATAGCGTTCCCTTGATCGTGTTCTTCTTTTCGTGTCTCATGGATTGATTTTGGTTTATATGGGTGTTCTGTGTGTGTGTACAATGTTGAGTGCTTTGCCATGATGTATTCCTATCGTATGTGTTCGATAAGTGTTAAAAGAATCATCGTAAGAGTCATAACAATGGATGCAACCACAAAAGATGATGATGTATGATCAATGAAAGGCTCACGAGAATATGGCTGCATCTTCGTTTTCGTTGCTTTACGCTGCTGGCGGTGGCTCATCTTCAATTACCTCATCTGCCTGTTCTACTTGTGCAACATCCTGATCGGTGGCTACAAATGCGTACCGATCTCCCTCCTTGTCTCTGATGGCAAACTTCGTTGCAATTGCATCTTGATAGAGCGCGTGATGGATTGCATGATCGGCGGTACGATGGCAGGCCGAGCATAAAACAAGCATGTTATTTTCAGAGTCTACCCACTCGATAAAGGTTTTGTATTGTCGAACGGAAGGGTAGGCTTGCGCAACTAATTCAGGGTCGCACCCGTCAGCGAGTGATCGTTCAATAGGCCAGTGATGTGTCTCGATTGCTGTCGCCCCATAGGGATTGATGTTTTTATCATTTTTTCGCGCGGGATCAAGCAAATCTGATCGCCGTACCCCACAAATGAAACAAGGTCGATCTTCAGTAATGACAAGTCGTTTATGAGTCATTCTGTAGATCGGCGTTTCTTTACGGGGAGGGTGAGGTGGCGTAAGTTCCTCTGAGTGAACGCCCTCTTTCGTGATATGAACATGGGTAAGGGTTGACGATGCAATAGTAGATCGTGCTGTGCGTGGCATGTGGTTATCTCCTAATGAGCAATTGCGTGATAGAGTAATACGGTGATGACGGTCATAATGATACTAATGAGTGTCGATGAAAGCGTTGTACCAAGATTCCAGGTTTGTTGTGTAGCTGCGTTACTACGTTGTTGCTGTGCTGAGAATTCTCTATTCTTGATGGTATTAACATCGTTTTGCAGTTGCGTATATTGAGATTGCAAATATTGAATGTTGCTATCATGTGTCGTACTTGCTGTTGCAAGTTTTGCAACCTGCTCAATCAAGAGCGACATATTTCTGGCTAACGTATCCAATTGTGTATTTGTTACCTCGCTTGTAACTGTTAATTTTCCAAGTACATCATCGATTTTACCCAAAGCGTCATCAATGCGTTTGGGAATACGAAGTGCTGTGGCCCTTCGATTCGTAGGTGTATCACTCATACGCAAATCCCTTTTATATCGTGATAATAAAACCGTGATAGTGTCATATCCTTGCCTCCAAATTAGAATACATTGCGTATACTGAATATTTGTAGATCGTTCATATTGCCATTGATCGGTTCTACAAAGACATCTTGCCCAGTTGCAAGATTAGCTCTAATATGTGTAGGTACATAGCACGCTGACGCTGTAGCGGAGCCATTGAGAAACACCATTGCGATAACAGGTAGATTTGATCCGTTCAATTGCAATGCTCCTGCCAGTGTTGAAACGGTGCCTGCCAGAAGCGTTCCAGGACGTAAACCACTTCCTGTAATAGCTTCAATTGCATCGATGATTTCAGCGGAAAAACCGCTACTAAACAACGCCGATGCAATATCCTGTACCAACTGACTAAATGCCTGTGGATCATTTTCCAGTCGTGATATGATCTCAGACGCGGTAAGCGATGATGTACTTCCCCCACTTTTGGCTTTTGTTCCTTTGTGGTGTGTGGCTGTTTTTCGCGTGTGATGCGTCGTTGTGCCATGCCCTTTATGGATACGTATTCGCATAAAGTGTCTTCCTAATTGCCAGAATACCAGCGTGTTGCATCGATGGTCATGCCATTATGAGCGAGATTCCAGGTAATTTTTTGCGCCATAAAATCAAGATTCAAACCAGCCAGGGAGACATTTACTGTAACCCGATCAAATGGCTCTAAGGCAGGTATATTGCGAGAGGTAATTGTTACACTTTCCTGTTGCCCGACATGTTGTGCAAGGATCATTTGTGCTCTTGCGTCCGCTTGGGCAATGCTGCCAATAGACGGATCGGGTGTTTGATCATCCAGTTTTCCATCTTTCCCCACATACACGATCCGATCACCAATATAGTTCTGATGATAGGGATTACTCGGATCGGAAACCTGTGCTTCACCGCGATACGTTCCCGTTTGAGCGGAGCCGCCAACGACAATAATGTGATTGTAGGTTTCATGTAAATCTGTTGTACGTTTGATCTCAGAAATGATAGATTGTGGCCCCGGCGCAAATGTCCATACTGAAGGAGAATTGGTAAGTAATGGCGTTGGCTCACGTACCAGATTTCCCGCTCCATCAAAAAATATGACATGTGCCATACTTCCGGCTAATGCCTGCAAATGATCCCAGAATTGGCTCCCTTCTGCAATGGAGTAATCAGCAGGTATCGTTAAGGTTGATGGTGTGAACAAATGCTTTGCAGCAGGTATGCCGCCTCGCGTTGCTAGATCGTGCATCACACTATCAAACGTCGATCCACTTGCATACCCGCCAACAGTATGTCCATTTTTCGTAAATGTTGGGAGCGTGCTATTGGTAATGAGAAACGGCTTTGTAAGTAATGCTGATTTATCGAGAAGAGTTAATGCAGTTAGGGTACCATCGACTTTAACATCGGTTTCAGGCTGTGAGAGAACGAAGATACCAAGATATGTTCTATCAAAGATCTTGTTTCCGCTACTATCATAGCCAGTTCTCAAATCGATCCAAGGGCGGTACCTGACGTTATACCAAACATACCCCGATGCCGTTGTACTTCCACTTCCCCCGCTAGGAGATCCTGCAATTCCTGGCAAAAAGATTCCACTGCTGTTTCTTAGTGTCAGTTTCAAAGCGCGGTGCGTTGGCTGTGTTGTATCAAGTGAAACTGATGAGCTTGATTCTACAAGGTATGAAGAAGCATCTAGCATCAGTGTTGATTCATCCGATTGCAGGATATCGACACCGTAGTTCCATTCTGCTGATGAGGCTTGTACTGATGTCCAGTATGATGATGATTTTTGCTGCATTAGTAATCCGCCGTATCTGCTACTTGCAGGAATTGGAACGTTACCATGAGAAGTGTATCGCCCCCAGCATCTGTTTCATCGAGTTGAATATCTCCCAGATACATAGGCACCACAAGGCCATCAGGATCTTTCAGATTCCAGGTAACATTCAGTTCTTGCATGGCTACCAGGGTACGCCGTACTGTTTGCCGATTATCGCCCCATGAGTCATTGAAATAGCAGACAAGTTTGAAGGAATAGCCAGCAGGCGATCCAGAATCACGAGCCGTACCAATGCGACCAAGAAAGGCGTTATAGGTAGCACGTTCTTTCCAGATATTTTGTCGTTTGATATCAACATAATTAAAGCGGAAATTGTATACGGATACATCAGTATTAACCAGATACCACGCTGGCGAGAAATTGACAGATGCGCTAATCACAGCACGATCAGGACTCATACCATATGAGCCATCAGGATACATGATCTGTTGCCTGACAGCATATTGATAGATTGTGGTACCGCCAGCAGTATAATCGGTATATGATGTTACACTTTTACTTGTAATAGTTGTGAGTAACGTGTATGCTGTTTGATCGGAACGCTTCCGCTCTATGTAGTATTCAATGAAACGGCTATCTGTTGAAATGTTCCAGCTAATCGTTATCGTACCGCCATTGGCAGTAACAGGATCGGAATTGCTGCCAGCATTACCTGTATAGGTTAATCCTGTGATATCAAGAGGAGAAGGAAACGTAACCGTAAAGGTAATGATGGATGATAATCCACTTACACCGTTTGTATCTGTTACCGTTACTTGTAAATGATACGTCGTCCCATTTTGCAGAAGCCCGACAGGTATCGTGAGACTGGTTCCGGTACCGATCAATGAATACGATTGCAAGGGGTTATTATATGTATCCATGATGGAAACAGATGCCGATGATTGAACCTGACCGCCACTTGAAGCGGTATATGTCCATGTAACAGTTGGCGTATTCGTCGTGATTGTACTGTTGTTTGTTGGGCTGGTCACTGCTGCCGATGGCGTATTATCGACATAAGCATATTGCCAAGACGAATAACCGCTTCCTAATCCCGCCGTATCCCATACCTGAATATGCCATCGGATATGGGTACCATACGCAACTGCTACGCCTGATAGGTGCGATGTTGCACTGCCAGAGATAATACCAGTATCTTCAATCAATGCTCCGGTACTATTGTTGTAGACCTGAATTTGCCACGAACCTTCAGTATAGTTTGGATCAGAGTAAGACCACGTATAGGTCGGCGTACTACTGCCAACATACTGATTGTTGATCGGTGATAGTGGTGAGACTTGAGGAATAGCCGCTATGGTAAAGCTTTGGCCGCCCCATGCACTTTGCGCCCCATTGGCATCCTGTACCATGCAGTAGAAATTATAGGCTCCGCCCCAATTACAAATGCCATATGGAATATTTCCTGTAACTGTTGTACCACTACCTACGACATAGGCAACCATACCAGAATCATAGATCCATGTATTGTTTCCCTGTGCCTCAACAACAACATGATAATATGCCAGATTCACCGCAGACGGGCTATTATATTGGAAAGACCAAGCTGGTGCTGTCGTTGTTTGTAATCCTGATGGAAGAATTGCGTTAGGGGTATTTGGTCCATTGACTACGCTGAAACTTTGCCAGCCACTAAAACTACTCCACAAGCCATTCTGGTTAGCAACAGCAGCACGCCATGAATAGGATTGACCAAATGAAAGGGACGTGCCACTATTGCGGCTAAATTGCGCAGCGGCAATCTCTGAACTGGACGCAGCAACATTGCCCGTATCCCATACAATAGTGCCGCTACTATTCTGCACCTGTATCCGATATTGCCCTAAATAGTCACCACCAGTCGGATCGGAAAATGTCCCTTGAAAGAGCGGAGTGAGGCTATTCACGGTCGCTCCGCTGCTTGGATTTTGCAAGGTCGGCGTATTCGGAGGTTGATCGGGGGAAAGAACGGTGAAACCATACCCACCACTCGTACCATACGCCGTTGTGACTGTTACAGAAACAGATCCCGCGGCCATCGATGGAACGTTACAGGTAATGCTTGTTGCTGACCACGCGGTAATCGTTGCATTTGTTCCACTAAATGACACACTTCCTTGTGTTGATGTAAATGTTGCCCCATTTGAGCCAATAGTGATTGATGTACCAGGAATGCCCGATGTCGGGGATATGTACCCGATAGATGGCGGGGGAGGCGGGTTATATACAAAATATGCGCCAATAGTACCGCTCTCCCATGAGCCACCAGTGAGCGATCCTGCTGACGTATCACCATTCTCATAATAGTTGCTTCCATTGAGTGTACTAAACTCAACAGTTTGCGATGAGCTTCGCCAAAAGCCAATATAGTACACGTCAGCAGAAAGATTCAGATTCAAGCCGCCGACATGGTTCCATGACTGACCCCCAATTCCTCCGTTTCCTTGGGGAGCGGTAAACTGGCCCGATGCCCAGACAAGTGTCCCCGCGCTATTCCAGATACATAACTGTGATGTTACCCCGCCATATCCTGCATGACCACCATAGTAGACATAGACATCGGTTACAGTACCGCCGCCAAATGAGCCAAAGTTCTGACCAACTTCATAAAGGTAGCCATTATTGTACCCAGACCAGACCATCGCATTATTTGGGGCCGTGGTATTTCCATAAATTGCCATGATCTAATATCCCCTTTGCTGCAATGCTGCGGCTAATCCATATCCGACACTTGTACCGAATTGTGTTCCTGCATCTTGTGCGCCTTGATCGTCTGTCTCATCCGTTTGTACATCAACAGTTAGATAGACATTGACTGTAGTACCACTACCACCGCCAGATCCCATACTTCCTGAAAGATTCGTACTTGCAGCAGTATTCATGAGGCTAGAAGAAACGGATTGCATAGCCCCCATGACTTGCGGAGACCCAGCAAGAATGCCTTGCGCCCATCCTCCCATTATGCCTGTATTTCCAAAATCAGCCATTACAGCAGAAGGGGAATGGCTCTGGAAAAGGCTTTTCAGACCATTGATCATATTTGATCCGACGTTCATAACGGTACTTAATGCTTTTTTACCACCAGCAATAATACCATTGGTCAAGCCTGACATGATATCCCCGCCAATGCTGCCAAGTTTTGCAGGAAGATTTGCAAATGCCCCTATGATATCATTCACCAAATCAGGGATGATGCTATGTCCTACCAACTTATCGTATAGTTGCTGAAACCAGCCAATGATCCCGCCAACAAAACCTTTGACAAAGCCTGTTACGGTATCAAACATCCCTTTGAACATCATGCCAATGCCAGATGTAAGCTCATTGATCCCTTTGCCGATCTTATCGCCATTGAGTGTGAATATTCCTGAAATGATATCCCAGCCGCCACGAATATATGTTATGAGTCCTGTTGTAAACTCAATGATCCCTTTCATTGCGCCGATCATCCCATTGATAGCGCCAATTGCGACGCCAATAGCAATGACGATGGTACCACCAACGACCTTTGCTAAAAACTCGCCAACAGGTTCTAATTTTTCAAATGCTCCTTGCAGTTGCTTGATTTGTGGCTGTGCATCGGCAAACGCCTTCTTTGCATTATTCATTGCAACGAAAAGTTCGTTTTTGAGGACAGAGGCAATGGATTGAACCATTGTACGAAATGGCTTGCTGCTGTTATACAGTTTGACAATACCGACAGCAACCAGAGATACCGCCGCCGCGATGCCAATAAACGGAGCCGCCGCAATGAGTGCAGGTGCTACCATTGCCCATAATGCTGCTGCTGCTGTATATGCCCCCATGGCAAGAGGCCCCACAAAGACAGCCGCAATAACAGGAATATTATGTTGTGCAAAATCGGTAAACTTTTGCAATGCAGGAACAGCCTGTGTAGAGAAGAGATCAACCAGTTTACCAGCCATGGGTAACAATGCAGTACCGATCTTGATACCTGTTGTTTCAATGACTTCTTTTGCTCGATCCATTTTGAAATTGAAATCGGATTGAACATCAGACCAGCCTTGAACCTCAGAGCCGCCTTTGTGCATTGCATCGGATATGGCCTTAACATTGCTCTCGTATGCTGACATGTTTTGTCCGCCGAGCATCAATGCCGTGTTATATCCTGCTGCTCCACCCATGATTTTCTTGAAGGCTTCAACGGCTTGAACGCTGCCAGCAGGAAACTTTTTATTGACTTGATCTTCAACTAATTGGATTGCTCCCGTTAGTCCTTGCTTGGATAAGGTATCTTTTAATTGCTGTGCAGATATCCCTATAGATGCAAGTGACTTTTGAGCGGCGGCACCAGGAGCGGCAAGAGATCGAATGGTAAATGCAAGATTCATGGATGCTCGCTGCGCGTCCATACCTGCATTGGTCATAACGGCAAGACCACCAGCTACCTGTGGGAAGGAAAGACCGAGCGAAGCCGCAAGAGGCAGTACACTTCCCATACTTCCGGCTAGATCCTGTAAGTGCATTTTCCCAGATGCAACAGTCACCGTTAAGGCGTTCATAGTTGAGACGGCTTTATCACCGCTAAGATGATAGTCAGTCAGGATAGTCGTTAGTGCATTGGAGACAACGCCGAGATCAGCATTACCAACTTTTGCGCCTTCAGCAGATGCCTTGAGAACAGATAAACCAGCAGCGCCATGATACCCCGCCGATTCGATTTCATAAAGGCCAGATATCAATTGTTGTGTCGATGTTCCGGTATCATTTGCAAGTTTAAGGACGCCATTGGAGATAAGACCAATATTTGATTTTGCCTCACCCGCTCCGGTAACAAGCGTTGTGATACCAGCCTGGAAATCTCCTGCCATGTGGGTTGTTGCGATACCAACGCCGAGCACCGCTGTGGCAATACCTGCAAAAGCTATCATTGCGAGTTTGCCAGTTTGTACAGCGTTGCTAGAGGTAAATCCGATTTTATCCGCAACTCCCCCAAGTGTTTGCTTCACCTGATTGGCATCTTGATTCAGTTGACCTAAGCGCAAGCGAACGTCTCCGTAGATCGTTCCGAGAGAAATTGCCATGTTGCTACGCTCCGAACATCTGTTCTTCATCTGAAAAACAGAAAAAAGTCATTGATGGATGATCAGATCACAAAAAATAAAGGATGTATCATACCACTATGCTGAAAAAACTGTCAGATTTGACTCTTAGATGGTGTGTTTTTTCGCATCGTGGTGAGTTACAGATACGTTTTTGAGGGAATTGTGTAGTAGTGATGGATCATACCTTTTGCCAGAGAAAGGCACCCTGCATCATCCTACAAGACCACAATGAAGGTATTCTAACGTTCCCAGGGAGGTATCTCAGTACCACGAATAGTAATTTCATTCCCATTTTCTTTCAAAACAGGTGATGATGTACCAGGATCGTCATGTGCCTTGTTATATAATGCGTGAACCTGTGAAGCTGCGGTGATATCAAAGGTATACCAGTCAATCGGACGCACATTGAGAGGTACCTCATTACCGAGCAATTCTTTCATAACATCACTTGGTCGCTGACCAAATGTATGACACATGAGGACAAGGTTATTAAATTCAGGCGAACTAACGAAAGGCGTTTAGGGCCGCTTGTCCTTGCTGCGAAAACTGAAGAATTGCAAGTTTATCACACTCAAGAATATTATCAACTGATACCTCATCAGGGCCGCATTCCTCATGCCGTTTATCAACGACACGAAATGATGCAATCATCTTGCAGGTAAGGAAATCAATCAGATCAAGATAGTCAGCATCAGCTTGACTTTGATTCGCCTTTCCTTCTTTGGTAAAGCCGAGAATCTTTTTTGCTGCTGGTATCAAGTTATTTGGTATTTCACCCCGACGAAAAAGAGATGTTACACTGACGGGACGAACGCGAATATGTTTTCCACTTGGCAGAAGAATAACCTGATGAGCAACATATGATTGTATGGTATATTCTTCTACTTCTTCTCCATCCTGCCATGTCTCCATATTGGGATCATCTTCTCTTTCATCTACCAGATCGCGCTGATCTTCAAGATGAGCAATCGGATCGGTGTGTGATGGTGCCATGCCATTAGTAGGGCGAATAGGTCGCTTGAAACGTGATCGACTTGACATAAAAAACCTTTCTACATGTGTGTGATATACATACGTTGGGAGAGTAGTTATACTCTCCCAAATACCTACAGAACATCGCCAGGAACGGGATCAAAGTTTGCTGAATTAGTGATGATATCACGTATCCAGAAACATCCTCGCGTTGGCATTCCTGTAGGGGTTGTTCCTGCTATATCAGTAAGAGCACGATGAGCATTAAAGGTTAGGAGCCTTCCGCCTATCGCCTCTGATTGATATTTTACGGGAACATCAGGATCAAATTGAACCTTGAGAAGCCGGAACCTGATGACAATCGGGGCTCCTGTATCGGTATTTGATCCGTCAATGGTAAGCCGTAAACCGACATACGTTGTTTGTAATTCTTGATCGCCGCCATGAAAGTATCGCTTGCTGAAATCATCGCCAGCGCCAGGGGTAGCAGACGTGAGGCCCCATAGTGTTGAATCAATACTGTCATCATCGATATCAAACGCTACGGTTCCTGATGCCTGATAGCCATAGTTACGCTGAAACTTGTTACCATCTCCGGCGAATTCAAGTTTCTGATTTGATACCTTGATCTCGCACTCCTTCGTCATCCAGGCACGAGTAAAGGCAAGGGTACCGGAATTGTTGGTTTCAATGTAACAATGCCGCACCCCATATGTTTCTAATTTATTGATTGTCACGGTACAAGATCTCCTTTATTCTTCTGGAAATGGCGTTACACGCACATGGATTGCCCACTTGTCACCACTTGGGCTTGATCCAAACACTTGCCAGCGTTTTTCCGGCTCCGATGCAATCAGCGCATGGAGCGCAGCCGTTCGCACCATTGTGGAATCTTTCGCTATTATGATCAGATCTGCGCTATGATCTTCCGTTGGGGTATCTTGCGGCAATATGGAAACAGTTGCTTGAAATGGCTCTATGGCAGCAGCTATTTTTGCCAACTCATCTACACGATTAGGGTGATGAATGATCGTTTCATTTGCCTGTACTAGCGTGTCTGATACCACTATTGCAGTATCGGGTATTTGGGCAATTGTGATATGCTCATCGACATTTGCAGTATCTTTGCTCATCCGTTGTATCCTCTCTGAGATGTTTTATCAATAAGTTTGCAGGAAAAAATCAATTGAACCTGCCGTGTATCAAACCGTTGATCGGGTAAAAAAGGCGGTGACTCTTCATCAAAGATAAGGCCGCTCATGTACGTATGATTTGCATCGCTTGCAGGTCGCCATTGCAGCCCAGAAAAAAGATAGATGATTCTGGCAACAATACCAGGGTATCGCTGTTCTCCATGATCTTCATCATCATGTATTTCAAAAACAATCTTTTCCTCTCGTCCCGTTCGATCAATGACGCGCTTTCCCCCAGGTACCACAATGACAAATGGCGTTGGGCAGATGGTTCGATCCGCGCTAGGGCCATCTGTTAGGTAATTTGGGTAAAGGGAGTTCACACCTTGACCTAGAGCAGCAAGAAGACCAGCAACAGGATCGGTATCTGTAGTAAGATATGCTAGAGCCTGACGGTATAACGGCGTACCGACGACAGGGAGAACAATTGGTGTACTCATTGACTGATATCTCCTGCAAGAAGAGATTGAAGCTGGCTTTGTAGTTGAGGAGCTTGCTGCTGTAAGGTAGGCCAGATGATCGCACGTCTCGCCATATACCGTGTACCTAATTCCAGAAAGACACCGACAGGAGCACCGGGCCATGATCCCCATGGCTTGAGTGTCATACGATCCGTTCTAGCAACGATTTGTATGTCGCCATTATCCATCGTACCAGCCTCAGCATCAAGAGATTGCCGAGCGTTTAATCCAGTCATTGACGGGCCATTTCGATCTGTCCAGGGTGCGCCTGATTGCATTGACGATTTTACTTCTGTCGCCCATTGAGAGGATACTTGTAATACACTAGTACGAATCTTCTGTATAGCGGCATCAACATTTGCAGGTGAATACTCCATACAATCACTTCACATTTCCTGCCATATCAGCAGTACTACCTTCTTCAATTTGCGCCCAATAATACGGCCCGACGAGTTTGCAAAAGGTGATACGACGATACGCATTATCCCTAAGTGGGAGAATTACCCATCGCTCTTTGTAATTGCCATCAGTCAATAATCCGCTTCCATCATTGATGAAATAGACCTGATCAATGACTGAATTTCGTGTCCCTTCCTGTGCTTGTTGTTCGGTACCGCCGCCTGCAACAACATGCACACTGCTAATCGTTCCTACCAACGTTCGTTGGCGTGCAACAGGTGTACCACCATTAAGAACCGATGCTTTGGCGTATATTTGCATAGATTCAGTAATGCCTCGTGCTTGCATCTTTGCGAACATGGCGGTGATGCGTGCAAGGATATCGGCGGGGACGCTCATTAGATACCACCTGCTCCCTGTGAAGTATATGGTAAAACATCATTTTCCAAAGGTATGAGGCCGCCTGATGTATCAAGACCTGCTGATGTTGGGCCAGCCATAATAACAGGCGTAGGATAGAGTGTGAGTACTGAACTAGTTTCGCTTGCTGCTTCTGAAATCAAGATTTCATATTGTGCTAAAAGAAGCTGCTGTGTTTGTGACCAATCCATTTGCCTGTTACGCTGATATCGATAATCTTTGAACTGCTCAGAGTCAACGACAGCAACTGTCATGCGTGGACATAGAAAAGCGGCGGTTAAATGTGCTAACGCCCCAAGACAGAGCATTGCAGTATCACCGCCAGCAGATACCGTTGCATCAAATGCAGAAAAACGCTGCCGAATCCGCGCTAACGCTGATGGAAGATAGGCATATTCCTGTATCTGGCTATCAGTAACTTCGCCTGTAGAAACACCAAGCAGATCCCGTACCTGACTACATACCGGAGAAAGGTAGCCAGGTTGCGGTGATGACGGCGATGACAGTTGACCGCCTGTATAAATAAACTGGTTAATATACCAGTCGCCATCTTTGCCAGCAGGATCGATGAAATAGTACGAAGTTTGCGCTAGTACCAGGGTGATATCTGGCCCCAAAACTTGCCAGGGGCCAGCATTTGTTCCTGTAGTGCTTTTTGATACACGAATACCTGTAAAGCCAGCGGCAATCAGCGCATCATTCGTTGGGTTGCTAATCGTTAGTGTAATCATACTATCCTCTCAGCGTTGCGGTAATGGATGAATCAGATTGCGCCGCGCCACTAATCGCCGCGCCTTCATAGTTTGTGGGAAGGACACTCAGATCGGTTCCCGTACCACTATCAGGAACCGGAAATGAAATAGTAAGAGCCGTGGTGTCAACACCTAGCCCCGCTGCAATCATCGCCAGATATGCGCTTATGGGTATAGATTCACTGCCTGTACCTGTATCTGAGACAGGAAGCTGAATACCAGCGACGAATTGCTCACTTCCGCTACCACTATCAGGGATCGGTGTCATGATGAGCATACCTGTTTGATCGGTGCCTGTAGCGGTATCTGTTGTCTGTGGCGTAATCGTTCCTAGTGTCGGCGTATCTGTTCCTGCGCCTGCATCAAACGGATTCAAAGCGATTGTAGCAAACGAAAGGGCTTCCGCTCCTGTGGCTGTATCCGTTTGGTTAATGGCTATGGTATTGAGTGATTGAACATCTGTACCTGTTGCGCTATCACTTTCAGGTGAAAGCACTGTACCAAGAGATTGAACATCTGTACCTGTTGCGGTATCGCTTTGAGGAGCAATCACGGTACCTAGTGTTTGAACATCTGTACCTGTGGCTGCGTCTGTCGTTGCTAGTGTTGAAAAATCACTGATGGTATCCGATCCACTTGCATTATCTGCAAGTGGGGCGGTTACAGATCCGACAGTTGCACTATCCGTTCCTGTCGCGCTATCCGGTACAGGAATACTTGCTTGTAGTGACGCTGAATCACTGCCTGTACCCGTATCTGATATCGGAACTGTTGCGGCAATCGATGGTGTATCCGTTCCTAGCGCGGTATTGTCATAGTAGGGAATTGCGATCAATGAACTATCTGTACCTGTTGCGGTATCTGTTTGTGGAGCAATTACCGTTCCTAGTGTTTGAACATCTGTACCTGTTGCGGTATCTGTCATTGAAACGGTTACAGGAAGTGTTACCGTACCGAGACTTATCTCAACAGGCTGCGATGCTGAGGAAAGCAGGCCATTTAAGGCAATTCCCATTGACTCTGTTGTTATCCAGTCCTCATAGCCAGACGATGAGCCGATATTCGGCCATAGTGACCAATTGGTCGCCATCTCGTACATGACGCCATGCCCAGCAGGATAGTACGCGAGAGAACAGGTTACATACAGGAGCGATTGCTGCTGCTGAAGGTACTGATTATTGGTATACTGGTTTGCCAACACGTAGGCATCAAGCATTTGGATCTGGCGTCCGGCTTCTTTTTTGGAATTGGAGATCGCCAGAGGTCCAGGGGAGAGATAGGAACCAGAGGTATACAGGTAATACACGTACCCTTGATTTGTGGCATCCCACCAGCCAAGAGGGTTAGTAATCGGATCGAGCGGCGCAAGCAATGTTTGCGCTTTGGCAAGCAATGTACTATCACTCGTTTGTGCATACGCATGAAGCAAAGAGATGATCATCTGAGCGGTGTAATCAGTTTTGATCTGATTGCCGCCTGATCCTGAATCCCCAAATGCTTCATCGGGATTTGTTGTGATACCATCGGTTTCAAGGACGTTGATCATTTTTGCAGTGAACACGCCCTGGCTCATCAGCGCATGTGTCCACATAAAATTCAGTACGCCATACCCTTGTGTTGTCCATGTGCTGTTCGTAAACGCCGAGCCAGCATGAATGAGCGCACAGGCTTCCTCTAACACATATCCGGTATTGTAGTAGCCATAAGGATAGGTCGTGTTGATGGTATAGATCATACCGTTTGATTGCACTAGCGATGAATAATAGGTCGCCAGCGAACTACATGCGCTTTGAAACCACGTATTTCCCGATGCAATCCAGATTTCCCAAAAAACATCATAGACCCAGCCGCGTTGTTCGCTGTATCCTGTTGAAAAGTCCTGCTGAATAATCGTCGTATAGCGAGTGATTTCACTATCAAACATGTGATCGTTTGGCCATCGGGCTTTATATCGATACAGGTTTTGCAGATAGCGAACATCGGTTAAGCGATCATGCCTGATATCGAGTGAGTTACCGAGCGCGTATGGCGGTAATGGATAGGCATCGGGAACACCCGTTCCATTGAAGTTGACCATAAGCGGATTCGTACCATATCGCCAATTGACATACAACCCGCCATAGCCATTGTTAATTTCGGAATGACCATCATAGCCGTTTGCCATGATGTTCTCTAACATCTCACGAGCCAAACGATCAGGAAGCGTCGCGTCCATGAGCGTTGGGGTGATTGTGGGAAGTGTTACGCCGTCCGTTCCTGTTGCATAGTCAAAGACAAAAATAGGCGTGCCAAAGCCTTGCGTATCCGCTCCGGTTGCACTATCAGTGAGGGAAATGCCTACTTGCGCAAAGGAAAACGATTCACTGCCAGATCCGGTATCCGTGATAGGAACTTGCGGCAATGTCGCCACAATACCAGGTGTCATGATCCGGAATCCAGAAGAGCCGCCAGCATTGTATTCAAGGATCGAGAATACGGCATTTGCCGCGCCTGTTGCATTGACTGTTACATTAGCCCATATATCGATATAAATGTAATCGCCTGCCTGGAAAGCCCAATCGGTGATCAGGGTATTCGGTAATTGGAAGGCAGTTGATACATTATTGATTGTTTGACCTTGCAGAAGCATCGATCCGAGCAGCGTATAGGTTTGCGTTCCGCTATGATAGATTGATACGTTAGCCTGAATATCAGAGGTTACATATCCTTTATTCACTGTCAGCGTTACCGCCGTATTCCACAAACCAATAGCTAAAGACTGCCCTACAAATGCTGACGTATCATAGATCCAGCCATGCCCCGATTGTGGCCCAGGGGATGTAAGTCCTTGCCATGTTGATGTTGAACCTTGTGCAACAATCTCAGACCAGCCCGTTTCAATACCAAGCAGCGTTGTTCGTGTCGTTGTTGATGGCGATCCGGCTAATGTTGGCGTGATGGTGTTTGCCGTTAAGAGTGTACCATCAGCGATAGACTGACCATACATTGTTAAGGCAATAGCGATCTGATCTGGTATCGTATCGGTTCCGACGCCAGCATCATTCATGTTGAACGATGTTGCTGGCGTTGTGCTGACTGTTGCACTATCCGTACCTGTAGCAGCATCATTGCCAATATTGAGATGAATCAATGCGCTATCGGTGCCTATTGCGCTGTCTGTTTGAGGAGCAATCACCGTTCCTAGCGTTTGAACATCTGTACCTGTTGCGGTATCAACAGTTCCTACAGCGATCACCTGAATACCATAGCCAGGGGTGATCACTGCACTCTGTGTCATACCTGTTGTCGATGTTTGCGCCTCAAAAACACGCATTGCAGCAGTACTTAGACCTGTTGAATTAGACGTGATATTAAGCCAGACATCGATGTACAACTTATCGCCAGTATTGAACCATTCTGCTGAAAATGCAAAACTTCCCAGAGCGTAGTTTGCTGTAGCCCCGATAGTCTGTCCGGTTAAAGACATGATGCCAATGGTACTGTATCCTGATGTTGATCCATGATAGATTGATGCTCGTATCCAGATGTCTGCAACGATAGATCCGGATGTTGACCCTAAGCGAATAGATGGTGTCCAGTTGCCATCAGCAATGCCAAGCCCTTCCAATAGCGTGCTATCGAGTAGCCAACCTTTTCCCGTTGGCAAACTCATTGATCCGGCTCCGGCCCATGCTGAGGCTGTACCTAATGCAGTGATTTCTCCATAGCCTGTTGCGGTGCCTATTGGTGTGCTTGCATTGATCGGCGTTGGCGTTCCTGATGTCTGACTGATAACACCTGATTGTGTTAATGTCGTTGCAGGAACATTGGTAAAGTACGCGGTCAATGCTGTCAATGGTTGCCCGACGCCAAGCCCAGTAATTGCAACTCCTAAACTGTCCGCTCCGGTCGCGCTATCTGTGATAGATGGCGTTACGTTTGCTGATGACTCACTGTCGATGCCTGTAGCGGTATCCGGTATGGAAATACTCACAGGTACGCTCAGTGTTTCAGAACCAGTGCCACTATCGGTTATTGGTGCGCTGATCGTGGTAGCAAGCGTATCGGTTCCGGTGCCAGCATCAGGCACAGCAATACTCACACTTGAGGCAACGTAGCCAGGTGTTGTCCAGGATATGGTTGTAGCGTCACCCTGGTTCGCGACATTTGACTCATATGGCGATATTGTGACACCTGTAGCGGCTGGCGTCGTGATATTCATCACTACGTCAATGTAGAGCTTATCGCCAGTAGCAAACGTCGTTGCGGCAAACGATGTAGCTGTGCCTGTTAATGTTCCTGTCGTTGTTGAAATCGTTTGCCCTAGATATGCTACGGTACCAATGAGTGTGTAGGTTCCGCCACTATGGTAAACATATGCTCTGGCATAGATATCAGCAACAAGCGTGCCACTGGATACCCTTAGTTTTAGCGTCGGTGTCCAGTTTCCTAGTAAGATTTCCTGGCCTTCAAGCAGCGTGCTATCTAACAGCCACCCATGCCCTGATGGTGCTGTCGCACTTCCGGCGGCTGCCCAGGCTGCTGCGTTTCCTTGTGCATACACTTCGCCATATCCTGTTGCTGTTGACACAAGTACGGTAGGGTGCGCTTGTGTTGACGTTGCAATTGTAGTAGCAAGAGTATTTGCTGTCGTTAGCGTTGTTGACGCTGTGTCATTGACCGCAACAGTAAGAGCAGTAGCCATAGTGGAACGTCCTTACAGAAATGAAATAGAGAAAGAGGCATCATTGCTGAAGCCTCTTTAACAAGAAAACTAACTAATGGCTACTGTCATTGATGGCTGCCAGGTTTGACCACTAGCTTTCGT
>VFSW01000663.1_pt1 | contig 51110 bp, 33 predicted proteins | sample 5358111 | NCBI WGS metagenome assembly VFSW01 (sample SAMN11554181, study PRJNA540505) | mine drainage metagenome | isolation source: sediment from site ElyBrook_90M | place: USA: Ely Copper Mine, Vershire, VT | collected 2017 | reverse complement strand
GACTCGGATCGGATATTCAGAGTGCGACAAGTCTCACGGTGGACGAAGGAACCGGAGACGAAGAACCTCGCGCGGGGAAGGTGGAAGGCGGCGAGTTAAAGATGGCGCCCTTTGCAGTCACTGTTTTAAGCGTGCAATAGCTCGCTTGGCTTGAAGATCACCTGGCTGCCAGGGAGCGGAGCATTCCATGACAAACAGCACTTTACGCGTGGGCCTGTGCGGGATTGGGTTAGAGGCTTACTGGGCGCAGTTTGAAGGGCTGCGTCCACGTCTTGAAGGCTACGTGCGCGCGGTGTGTGAGCGCGTGGCGAAGTCCGGCGCCGTGGTGGAGCAGTTAGGCATGGTCGATACTCCGCAACGGGGCCGTGACGCGGGGCATGCCTGTCGGCGCGGCGACGTGGATCTGCTGGTAATTTACGTAACGACCTACGCCCTCTCGAGCACCGTATTACCGATGGTGCAAAGAGCCAATGTTCCGGTGCTGGTGCTGAATCTGCAACCACGTGCGGCAATTGATTACAGGGCGTTCAATCAGTTGCCCAACAGGACGGCAATGACCGGGGAGTGGCTGGCGTACTGCTCGGCATGCCCGGTGCCTGAGATCGCCAATGTGCTCTCTCGTGCCGGGATTGCATTTCATCAAGTGACCGGAGTGCTCGGAGATGACGCGACATGGGGCGAGATTGACGAGTGGATTGAAGCTGCACGCGTGAAGAAGGCTCTCGCCGAAAACAGATTGGGGCTTTTGGGGCACTACTATGGCGGGATGCTCGACATTATGACGGACGTGACGCAGGTTTCGATCACGTTCGGCAGCCATGTCGAACAGCTTGAGGTAGACGAGTTGAGCGGCTTGCGCGGCGGCGTTACGAGTGCGGAAATCGCGGCGCGTGTTGAGGAGTTCTGTCACCACTTCGATGTGCAGCCGGACTGTGCGCCGGAGGAGTTGGCCCGCGCCGCACGTACCTCAGTTGCGCTGGATCGCTTTGTTGCAGCGCACGATCTGCAGTCACTGGCTTACTACTATATGGGGAGCGGAGTGCCTGCGAACGAAGATACGATGAGTTCGATCATTCTTGGAACTTCGTTGCTGACGGCACGTGGTATCCCGGTGGCGGGGGAGTACGAGGTGAAGAATGCGCTCGCGATGAAGATTATGGACTGCCTGGGCGCGGGAGGATCTTTCACGGAGTACTACGCTCTCGATCTGATTGCGGATCACGTACTGATGGGCCATGACGGGCCGGGACACATTGCGATTGCCGAGAGCAAGACGAAGGTGCGGCCGCTGGATGTTTACCACGGCAAAGTCGGCCGTGGGCTTTCGGTGGAGATGAGCGTAAAGCATGGGCCAGTCACCTTGCTTTCGGTGGTAGAAGATGCGGCGCGTGGATTCAAACTGCTGGCTGCGCAGGGCGACTGCGTTGCAGGCGAGGTACTGCGCATCGGCAACACGAACAGCCATTATCGTTTCCCAATTGGCGCGCGCGGGTTTGTTGAAGCATGGAACGCTCATGGTCCAGCGCACCATTGCGCGATCGGTCTGGGGCACTTATCGGGAAGGCTCAGCAAAGTGGCGCAGTTGATGGAGATTCCATTTGTACAGGTGTGTTGAGGCGGGGGTCAGGGGAGATAGAAGACTTCCTGCATCATGGCGAATCGTTCGCCGGGGCGGACTTCCGGAACTGGCACGAAGTATGCGCCCATGGCGCGCTGCCATCTTTGATTGACGGGGTCCTGGTCGATCTTGTCCCACATGGTATCGAAATCCCCTTCAATATGCATGTAGAGGAAGAGCAGTTCATCGCGGCGGAAGATTGAATACTCTGAGATGCCTGACCGTTTGAGCAGGTCAAGCATTTCAGGCCATACAGCCGCGTGTGCCTTGTCGTACTCGGGCCCCATGCCTTGTTTAAGGCGAAGAATAAACGCAATTCGCTGCACAATGTCCTCCTTTGTCTGGTTGTAGCGTTCAATGCGGCGGAGTATCTACTTACTGCGATGGGCTACTCTCCACCAAGGTAAGTTGCCCTGTGATGCCCGAAGGCAGCGGTTCAAGGTTCTTCATATCCTGCGGCTCGAACAGCATGCCGTAACGGTCGTGGAGCAGGCGGTAGCTGGGCAAGGAAGTGCCGGCGAGTTCGTTGATGGCGGTGTTGCCCACCATGATGCGAATTTCGTTTTTGCCAGGCTTGAGCAACGTGGACAGGTCGACGCGAAACGGGGGATGCCAGACATAGCCAGCAAGTTTGTCGTTGACGTAAACCGTGGCAGCCTCTCGTACCGGGCTTTCGAGGTATGCGCGCATGTTGTTGTGGGGTAGCGGCGAAGGCACTTCAACGGGAGTGCCTTCTCCGAAATCGAGTGCGACGGAATGACCGGGCCTGGTGTCGGCGGGGGAGATGTCGATGGTCTTGCGATAAGTGACCTGTCCGGAGTAATAGCGAAAACGAGGATCGTTGGTCCAGGAAGAGAGTTTCGGCAAGTCGACGGTCTGGCCGGTGGTGTTGAAGGTGACGTTCCAGTCACGGGAGATATCTGTGTGCTTGACGGCCAGGTGCAATTGCACGGGTGGGGAGGCAAGAGAAGCATTGGAAAAGAAGATGATGCGGGATTCGTACGGCTGCAGATCCAATTTGACCTGGTGGGGATCGGATAGGCCATACGCCTTGCCGGAGAATGGCTCCCACACCTCGGCATGGTTTGCGGCGGAGCGAAACGACGACTGGACACTTTGCGGATGGTTGCTGGTGTTGGCAACGAAATACAATTCGCCTTCGTTGAGATGACGGTGGATAAAGCCAATTTCAGGGGTTCGCGGAGTTACGACGAAGTCGGGATGTAACCAGCCGGTAAGCGAGGCGCCGAGGTCCTGCTCTTTAGGGACAAAATGAGCAGTGGCGATCTGGCCATGGAAGAGTGTTTGCGAAATGGACTGGATGTGTGCAGAGATTTCGGCTGCGTGGCTGAGACCCGGCGCAGTAGCCGGCAGGCGCCTGGTGGCGACGACAATTCCACCGCGTCGCGCAAACTCCAGTACCTTCTCATAGGTTTGGGGCGGAAGACGATCCACACCAGGCAGGATAAGGATTTTGTAGGGAATTCCGACGGTGTCGATGGCATCGGCGTCAATGAAATCGAAGTTGAACCCGGCGTCAAGAACCTGGGGAATGATCTCCGTCCCGAGGAATCTGGGCATGGATTCGTCGATGGTGATGTTCGAGCCTGTCTCATCGAATCCGAGGGCCGATGTGGGAGGCTTGTTCCGCTGCAGGTGAGTGATGAACGAGGCCCACACATCATCGTTAGGGAGCAAGATGGCGACATCGTTCGCGGGTTTACCTTGACGAAGGGCGTAGCTGACCCGTTGCAGGTAGCTGGTGAGATCCGGCATTTCCGGGAACCAGGGGTTATGTGCGTTGAAGGCACCGGCCGCGTACATGCGCCAACCGGGTTCGCCCGCGGTTGGTGGAGAATAAGGCCAGCCGTGGCCGACGAGCTGATTGATTCCCTGCAGGAAATGCAAGTCCGCCTCGGCCTTCATGTCGAGAGGGGTGGCGCGGAAGGCGGGAGAATGCAGCCAGGTCCATGTCTCCGACGAGATCACGGGGCGATCGAAGAGGTGACCCGCGGAGGCTGCCCATCGGGTGTCAGAAAATTGCCTCCACATCAACATGGTTGCCTTGCCTTCACCCTCGGGCAAGTCCTCAAAGCGGTTGCTTGAGAGCGTGACGGGTGGGAAGCCGTAGCTTTGCGAGCGCAGCAGCGTGTGATGCTGGTGGGCCCACTCGTGCATGGGCTTTAGAAAACGCTCGTTGGCAAGTTCGGTGAGAGTCTGACCCCAATCGTGGCGAACGGCGGCGGAGTCGGGAACTGTATCGCCGACGAGGGCGGGAAGCAAGGGCGTGAGGTCATAACCGCGGCGCCGCTGGAATTCCGCGAGCAGATCGGGCGTCCAAGCGGAGCCGTAGTCTTCAAGGCTGTCGCTGAAGACCGCGTATGGTGGATGGTCGCCAAATGCGGAGAGCAGGCGATCGCCGACGGCGTGGAGATGATTCTGTATTGCGGCGCTGTCGTAGTGGTCGAGGACGAATCCGGCGGCTCCCTCGGAGGGCCGTTTGACGACCATTCCAGTGCGGCTGGAGATGAAGAAGAGAACTGTGCGCTCGTTTTCGGAACCTGCGGGCAGGGTGAGGCGCGCGCCGGAGGGATCCGGTAGCCGCTTCGTGGTCTTCATATCGAGGTTCGAGCGAGTGCCCGAGGCCAGGAAGGTTGCAAGCAGCTTCTCACCGGATTCCATGGCTGGAATGGCGACGGATTCCGTTCCGCCAGGAGCAGGCACAGCCTCGACGCGCAACTCGCCGGCGGCCTGGGTGATGGGAATGTGAGGCCCGCCGAAGGGCCAGCCGCTTCCGAGAGTGACATCGACGCGAAGACCGAGGCGTCGAGCCTCTTCCGCGGCAAAGCGGAGCGCGTCAATGTGCTCGTCGGAGACGTAAGCGTAGTTATGAAAGCCGGCCGCGGAGTCATCGAGGGACAAGGGATACAACGTGGCGATTTCAACGCCACCGATGCCGGCTGCCTTCATTTGTTCGAGTTCACGCTTGAGTTCAGGCTTGGTCGCGGCGGGACCGAACCACCACCATCGCATCATGATCCTGCTGCTGTCAGGCGGGTTCGCGAAGGACTCGTGAAGAGCTGTGATGGCAGCGCCGGGCGCCGGGGAGGCAGGCTGCTGCGCGCGTGCAGATGGGACCAGGGAGGAGATACCAAGGAGGGCAATAAGGGTCACCAAAGGCAGACTCCGCTGCGGGCAAGCGCACTTTGCGGGCCGAGGGTGAGATGCCAGCCGATTTACAAACTTCGCAAAGCGATTCATAGAGAAGCATCCTTTGTGTGAAGCGAGACGCATTGCAGCACCTGTTCCTGGCTGTCAAACCTAACCTTGAGTTCAATTGAAGCCAAGACCGCCTTTGTATTTTCAATTGACGGCGCCAACCTGTTTACGGGTCAGGGCTGCGCATCCGTTCCAAGTTGTTGCGGAGTCACTTCATCCGCGGCAGGCGGCTTGTGAGCGGCGCTGGAGGACTCGTGCAGTTTACGAAACGTTTCGAGGGATTTCTGCGCAGCTTCGTTCTGGCCGGCGGCGCGCTCGGCGCGCGCTAGCCGATACCATGCTACTTCGTCCTGTGGATCGAGCCTTGTGGCGCGCTCAAGGGGCGCAACGGCTCGCGCGCCAGCCTGGGTCTGAAGATAGACGCCGCCCAGCCCGACCAGCGCCTGTTCAAAGTCAGGGAAGCGTTCTACCACAGCTTCGAACTGCTTGCGCGCTTCGTCAAGATTGTTATCTTCAGTGGACATCTGCGCCAGTTCGTAACTGGCATTGCCATTGCTGGGATCGACAGCTAACTCGGAGAGGAACTCGCGCCTGGCAGCTTCGCGGTCTTCGGGTTTTCGCGACTCTTCATAGCGCGCGAGGTAAACGCGCCCCAAACGGTAATGAATACCGGGTCGATGCGAATCGATGGTGAGGACGTGGTTGAAGGCGATGATCGCGCTGTCATAGTTCTTTTGGCTCTCATTCGCTTCTCCCTGGGCCTGCAACATCCATATTGATCCGGGGGCTGTGTCGTGAAGTTTTTCCATCACGATGTAGGCGAAGTTTCCATAGATGCGGCCGGTGTGATAGAGGACCTCTGGGTCGTCCGGATAGAGCTTGTTGAGCGCCAGGGCTGTTTCGACGGCATCGGAATCGCGGTCGAGCCCGCTATAGGCGCGAAGCAACTGCAGGCCGCACATGCGCCTTGCTTCGGAGTCCGCGGTCTGCTTGAATCCTTTTTCAAGATGAGGCAGGGCTTCCTGAAACCGGCCCATTTCGGCCAGCGACAGGCCGAGAAGACTGCCGAGCCGGGGCAGGCCTGGCTTGAGTTTTTGAGCGGTGCGAACCTCTCGAACGGACAGTTCGTATTCGCGCAGACTGAAGTAGATCGCGGCCAGGGTGGCATGCACCTCTGCGATACCAGGCTCGAGTTTTGCCAGTTGCTCGAAGTTCTGGCGAGCTTCGGCATACCGGCCTGCGGCCAACGCTCTCTGGCCTGCATCGGCGTAGTTCGCTGCCTGTTCCTGATTGTCTGTCTGAGGCCAAGCGGCTTGCAGGGAACAAAAGCAGAAGGCAAGCGCCAAGGCCAGCTTCAATCGAATGCACATCATCGTATGAGTGTATCTCCGGGCAGAAGAAAACTCCGCCGCGCCATGAAGGCGTGGCGGAGTCGGGAGTAAAGCCAGTGAATCATCAGAAGGTTAATTTGCCGCTGAGTTGAATAATGCGAGCCGCAGAGGCATTGGTAATTTGCCCCGCCGTCGTACTGCCCACGCCATTATCAATGGCGGACCCGCCTCCTGCTCCGCTGCCGATTAGAGCGCCGGTGCCGATCGCGTACTGGTGGTGGTTCCATGCATTGAAGAAGTCCCCGGTGAGTGAGAAATTGACACGCTCGGAAATCTGGAAGTCCTTTCCAAGGCCCATATCCCAGTTGTTGATGCCAGGCTGACGCAGCCAGTTACGAGGCGTGTTGCCGTAGACTCCCAGCGCTGGCTGCGAGAAGCAGTTGAAGTTGATTCGCTGCAGGACGGCGGTGAGGTTTGAGTGGATGTTGCAGCCAGCAACCTTGTTGGCGCGCATGAACTGGCTGTTGAGCACTCCGTTTACGTCGCTGGCCGTGATGCTGTAAGGGAAACCGGCCTGGAAGGTAGCGATCCCGGTGGTTTCCCATCCGCCGACGAGCAGATTGGCAACGCGGTTGATGCCGCCGCCAAACTTCTTGCCACGACCAAAGGGCAGGTCGTAGCCGGAGCTGGAGACGAACCTCTGGTTGCCGTCGAAGTCCGACAGACCGTAGTCAAGTTGCGGGCGGTGATTGTCCATAAAGCCCTGGTAGCCGGCTCCTGTCGCGCCGACACCCGCAGCCGCGGACTTGTCGTCTTTGCTGTTGGCCCAGGAATAGACCACGGTAGTTGCCAGGTTGTGGGCACTGTGATTGAGCTTGAAGTTCAAGGCGTTGTAGTGGGAGTAGCCGTGCCAATCACTGTTGATATAGAAGTTGGTGAAGTTCTGGTAAGGCAGCCGGCTCTTATTGCTGCAGGGTGCCACGTTCAGGTTGATATATGTCCCATTCACCTGCTGCTGACAGAATGCCAGGCTGGCGTCCGGAATTTGGTATGGTTGAGCGATGTTGCGCCGGTCGAGAAGATGGACGGCATGGGTGCCGATGTAATTCACATCGAGAGTTGTGTTTCTCGCCAGTTCGCGCTCCACTCCTGCCGTCCAGGACTGAACGTATGGATTGAGCGGATTCTCCGATTCGATTACGGCGATGAAGGTCAATGTTGACGCTGGGAACGGTCCCAGGGTGTCGTAGACGGGGAACATGTTATTGCTGAGCTTGGGGGCCGACGCATTGGTTGTGGTGTTAAGGCTGTTACGAACGCTGTAGGGGTAAATGTCGGCCGAGTCGTCGATCTCGCGGCCTTCGGCGGAGTCGTAGAAGATTCCGTACCCGCCCCGGAAGACAGTTTTTTGGGTCAAGCGATAGTTGATTCCAAGTCTCGGCGCAAAGGGCGTCTTCGGGCCGGGGTGCGGCACGCTTCCGCAGTAGCGCAGGATCGGCCCGCTGGTCGCGTCCCCGCCGGGAGCTACCCCGTTGGTGGTCAACTTCGGGTCGGCGTAGCAGAGACCGCCGTTGGGGTTCTTGGTGTCGAGCCAGAAGAAGTGATTGGATGCCTCGTAAGGAGCAGGGCGAAAGTCCCAGCGGAGTCCGAGGCTGAGCGTCAGCTTCTGAGAGACCTTCCAGTCATCCATAACATACGGCGCGAAATAGCCGAATACGTGATCCTGTGGATTGCCGGCGGTATTGGTGGGGCTAAGCGGGCCCGGGACAAAACCACCAACGTTGTTGTAGTAGCCGAGTAGCATGTCGGCGACGGCGTTGCCGGTTCCGCACAACCCGGTCGGGTTCGTGCATCCGACGCCGTTGGCTTGGACCGTTGCCCCTGAAAATCCCCAGTCTCCATAAAAGTCATCGTCGAGGTTGCGGATCAGATGCCAACGCCGATAATCGACTCCGAAGCCGAGGGTGTGCCTGCCGTGAATTGTCGTGAACGAGTCGGCAAACTCCCAGGTAGGACCATCCGATCCGGAATAGGAATTGACCGATCCGCCGCCGCTTGCGAACGTCGACAAGCCCACGTTGGGCCAGGTTTGCTGCATTGCCGAGAATGTTTTGAAGGTGCCCGCAAGCGCCAACTGCGAAACCGCGTCGGCGGAAATCGGTGGCCCGCCCTGCGGCGCATTTGCCGTAAGGTGGCCGAAGCGGAAATTGTTCACACTCGAGGTGCCGAAGTTGACGGTATGCGATACAGTCCAACTGGTTTGTTTCTGGAGATAAATCTCGTAGCCGTGAAGCAGATCGCCAGAGTTATAGGACCCCTGGTTGGTGTAGTTGGCATCGGTGTAGCGGAAGAAGATCGATCCCAGCCTGCCCAGATTCTGGTCTCCGCGGTACGTCTGCTGGTTCTGGTGGAGCGGGAATCCCACGTTCTTGATGTAGTTGACCGAGCCTTCAGGAGCGTTGGCGATGGTGGGCTTCTGCCAGAAACCGTTCTTGACCGCGACCTGACCCACGTTGCCTGTCTGCATCGAAGTCGGGACCACATTCCCAGGGAAAGGCAACCCCGTCATCGGGTTCACAGGCATGCAGTTGTAGCCGAGGGTAAGCAGCTTTGTGCAGTCTGCGGTGCCATAGGCGGGCAACAGGCCACCCGGCAATCCAGAGCCTGACGGTGACTTGTAGGTTTCCGCAGAAAAATCGCCTGTCAGGATTGCCGGGTTGGGCATCGATGTGACTTGCCGTGAGCCGTTGGAGATGCGCCAACCTTCGTAGTTGACCATGAAGAAGGTTTTATTGCGACCGTCGTAAAGCTTTGGAATGAAAACCGGTCCGCTGGCAACGAACCCGAACTGGTTCTGGCGCAACACGGGGTTAGCTGTAGGCGTATCCGAGATGTAGTCGTTCGCAGTGGGGAACGGCTTGGCATCGAAGGCATCATTGCGGTCGTACCAGAACACCGAACCATGCGGTTTGTTTGTGCCGCCCTTGCTCACGATGTTGATCTGGGTTGCGCTGAACCCGAGGTCAGCCGAATAAGTTCCGCTCGAGACTTTGAATTCCTGGATTGCGTCCTGCGACAGAATGACCGCTGGAGTTACGAGGGCGGCATCGGTGTTGACCAAGCCGTCGAGGGTGTAGTTGTTACCTTCAGGGCGTCCGCCGTTCACGCTGATGGCGTTTCCTTCCCCTTGGCGCATGGTGCCTTGCTCACCACCCACGGTGACGGCGCCCTCACCGATCAGGAGCAATTGCATGAAATTGCGCCCATTCAGCGGAAGAGATTCCACTTGTTGCTGGCTGACAAGATTGGCTAGCTCGGCGCTGTCCGTGTTGAGCGTAACCGCTTGTGCCGAGGCTTCGACCGTCTCGGTAACTGCGCCAGGCCTCAGGGCCGCGTCAACGCGGACCTTTTGGTTCACGGTAAGGACGATGCCGCTAGTGACGAATTTTTCGAAGCCCGGCGCTTCTACTGAGACCTTGTACGGACCGGGGTTCAGGGATGGGGCGTTGAAATCACCGGAGGAACTGGTGACGGTCTTGAAATCGGTATTGGTCGATGTGTTGGTGACAGTGACTTTTGCGTTTGCGACAATGGCGCCGGACGCGTCCGTCACGGTTCCGAGGATGGTGCCTGTTGCTTGCGCGAACAGCCTGCCGGAAACCAACAGCAGAACGGTAACACACAGAGCTATACGAATGATTCGCATCTCCTGAACCTCCTTGAATTCTTGCGCTTCCTGGTTCGCACCGAATTGGCTTGAATATTTGGGAAGTCCGCCTATGATGCCCGTATTGAAGCGGCGGACAGAAGCCTAATCCAGATGCACGGCGAGGCTAGTGACGTGGAGGAACATTTGTCAAGGAAAATTTTGTTTCTCATTTGAAAAAATCTGGCAAGGAATATTTAGCGGCGTAAGCGCTAACGTAAATCGCTTTTCGGATGAATATCGGGCCGTTGTGAGGTGTTATGAGGGGACAGTTGGCTAGGGCGGAGCATCGGGTAAAGGCTGAAATGCGGAGGCATAGTTTGAGAGAGGGGCAGATCAGTTGCAGAGATCGAAAGATTCCTATAGAAACAAATTGCATTAGACAAACACTCTGCGAATCCGCTAGGATGCGATTTCCAATTGCGCTCCCCCCGGAATCCGGACCTCGCGAGCCGAGTCTGGATCGATGGTGAAGCAGGTGGCAGTTTCCTCTTTGAGGCCGCGCGTAAAGCAACGATCTATCCGGAAGCAGGGACGCAGGAAGTCGTCGAGGGGCCGCGGCCGGATTCTGCGCGAAAGAGAAAAGAGAATTGCCGCAATGGGCCCGGTACTTGGAGGAGCTAGGTTTGAAATCCGAAAGACAAGGCAGGTAAGAGTATGAAGCCAGATTCGGTTCTCCAGGAAGTGGCATTCAAGGCATTGGATAACTTCCAGATCGAAATCCCTTCCTGGGGTTTCGCGAACACCGGAACGCGGTTTGGAAAATATCTCCAGCCGGGAGCGGCCACGACGCTGGAGGAAAAATTCAGCGACGCAGGCCAGGTGCACAAGTTGACCGGTGTCACGCCTACGCTGGCGTTGCACGTTTTGTGGGATCTGCCGAATGGCGTCGCGGATTCCGGGGCTGTGCATGACCTTGAGAGCAAGTACGGCGTTGCCGCCGGGTCGATCAATCCCAACCTCTTCCAGGACCAGGAGTACAAATTCGGGTCGTTGTGCAATCCGTCGCCGGAGATCCGCGACCGCGCCGTGGAGCACATGCTCGAGTCTGTAGCCATTGCACGCGACCTGGGTTCAAGGGATATTTCGCTCTGGCTGCCGGATGGCTCGAATTATCCTGGAACGCAGAGTATCCGCAAGCGGATCGAATGGCTGGAGGATGCGCTGCAACGAACTCACGAGCAGCTTGGGCCGGACCAGCGACTTCTGGTTGAGTACAAGCCGTTCGAGCCAGCGTTCTATCACACCGATATTGCCGATTGGGGAATGGCTTCGCACCTGGCAATCAAGGCAGGTCCACAGGCGCGCGTCCTGGTGGACACCGGCCATCACTACACGGCGCAGAACATTGAGCAGATCGTGGTGTGGCTGCTTCATACCGGGATGCTGGGCGGCTTCCACTTCAACGATCGGCGCTATGCGGACGACGATCTGACGCTTGGATCGATCGACCCGTACCAGATCTTCCGTATCTTCCATGAAATTCAATTGTCGGGGCCGGAGCAGTTGCGGCAGATTGCCTTTATGATTGACCAGAGTCACAACCTGAAGGGCAAGATGGAGGCTATGGTTCAGACGGTAGCCACCGGCCAGGAGTTATGGCTCAAGGCTGCGCTTGTGGACCATGCGAAGTTAGATCAGTTGCAGGGTCGTTGTGAACTTGTGGCAGCAGAAGAGTTGTTCCGCGGAGCATTCTGGTACGATGTGCGGCCGTTGCTGAAGGAGTGGCGGCGGATGCGAGGACTTCCCGAAGATCCATTGGCAGCCCTGGCGGAGAGCGGCTATGTGCAGCGGATCAGTACTGAACGCGGGGGGAAACTATCGGCGGTCAGCTCCTACGCCTAGGATCGTGACCTGATCCGTCGGGGTCAGGGATGCAAGGGATTCACGGAGGAATGACAGGTTGTCAAAACCCAAGATCAAGCGGCTCTACCTGATTCCAATTCTCTCCAAGGCGTTGGATGTGCTGGAACTTCTGGAGCAGACAAACGGTCCAATTTCTCTGGAAGACGTGTACCAGCAGACCAATATCTCCAAGACAAGCGTCTACCGGATCCTGAAGACGCTGGTTCACCGGGGCTATCTGGCACAGGGGCAGAGCGGGCAGTACAGGTTGGTTTCCCGGCCGCGCCGGCTGCGCTTTGGATTTGCCGGGCAGAGCGCGGAGATGCCTTTTTCGGTAGCCGTGGGGGCCAGCGTAACTGCCGCAGCCGCGGCGGCGGGCGTCGAACTGCTGCAGCTTGATAACCGCTACGATCCTGACGTTGCCATCAAAAATGCCGAGGAATTTGTTCGCCAGCGAGTGGACCTGGTGCTTGAGTTCCAGGTGGAGGAGCACGTAGCTCCGCATGTGGCCCATATCTTCAAGAAGGCTGAGATTCCGCTGGTCGCAATCGATGTACCCCATCCCAATGCGACGTATTTCGGGGTGGATAACTTCGAGGTCGGGTACGAGGCCGGAACACTGCTGGCGCAGCATGCCTGCAACAAATGGAAGTCCAAGGTGGACTGGGTGTTGGGGATCGGCTTCTCAGAGGCAGGGAGCTTTGTACAAAGCAGGATCAGGGGCGCTTTCGAAGGCATTCGCGAGCGGATGGACCAGATTCCGCCTGACCACTTTTTGCAGTTGGAGGGCCGCGGGATGCGGCAGCCCAGCATGGTGGCAGCGCAGGAGTTTATGAAGACGCAGCGCAAGGGACAGCGGATCCTGGTGGCTACCTCGACTGACTCCAGCGCCCTTGGCGTGCTCGATGCGGCTCGGCAGGCGGGCCGGGAGCAGGATTTCGCCATTGCCGGGCAGGATTGTATTCCTGAGGTGCTGGAAGAAATGCGGAAGCCGGCAAGCGCGATTATCGGTTCCATTTCCCATGGCGCGGAGAGCTATGGTCCTCGGCTGATTCAGTTGGGCATTGCGCTCCTGCGGGGGCACATTGTTCCGCCGTATAACTATGTCCGTCACCGGGTGGTGACACCGGAGACACTGGCCTCGGCTGAAGTTGCGGGTCAAAAGGCGTAAGTGCGTTATCGGTCTTTTATAGACTTCTAAAATTGTTGACAATTCAGTACGGGAATATATTCCCTATTGCTTTATCACTGTGATACTTTAAGGTTCGACCGAAGAGCGGAAAGGTGATTCCCATGACCGTCGCATCGATTTCCTCCCCCTCCCTGAAGTTTCTTGAAGATCGTTGGGACCCAGCCGTAGCCGACAGACTGGACGAGCCCGAGTTGCTGCGTTATCGCTCTAACCTGCTGGGCTCTGACCTGCGTATTACGAACTTTGCCGGCGGCAACACCAGCTCGAAGATTGATGAACTCGACCCGCTCACCGGTGAAACTGTGAAAGTGCTGTGGGTGAAGGGAAGCGGCGGAGACCTGGGAAGCATCAAGCGCACCGGCTTCGCCACCCTCTACCAGGAGAAGCTGCTGGCCCTGGAGGCGCTCTACCGGGGGCAGGACACGGAAGACTCAATGGTGGAGATGTATGCGCTGTGCGCCTTTCGCAACAATCCCGTGGCGGCGTCGATCGATACTCCGCTGCATGGATATTTGCCTTTTCCGCATGTGGATCATCTGCATCCGGACTGGGGTATCGCGCTTGCGGCTTCGGCCAACGGCAAGGCGAAGATGGAGGAGTTCAATCGCGAGTTCCATCACCAGCTTGTGTGGGTGCCATGGCAGCGTCCCGGCTTTGAACTGGCGATGATGCTGAAGGGCGCCGTGAAGGAGAACCCCGGCTGCGACGGCATTGTGCTCGGCGGCCACGGCTTGTTCACCTGGGGCGAGACGCAGCGTGCGTGCTATGTGAACACGCTGACCGTGATCGATCAACTGGGACAGTTCATTGCCAACCATGGTCTTCGCAAAGGAGACAGCAGGTTTGGCGGATCGGCGGTGAAGTCTCGACCCAATCGCCAGGATCTGGCCATCGAAGTGCTGCCTTATCTTCGCGGGCGCGTGAGTGCGAATCGACGCTGGATTGCGCGTTTCAGCGATGCTGAGGATGTACTCACGTTTGTAAATTCACCTCATGCAAAGGACCTTTCATTTCTCGGAACGAGTTGTCCCGATCACTTCATTCGGACGAAGATTCGTCCGCTCTTTGTGCCATGGGCGGAGGGCGAAGATGTGAGCGCGTTGAAGCAACACATCGATGATTCGCTGAAGGAGTATCGCGAGCAGTATCGAAGCTACTATCTTGCGCATGCACTGCCTGATTCTCCGGCCCTTCGGGACACCAGTCCGACCATTGTTTTGATTCCGGGTCTGGGCATGTTCAGCTTTGGCAAGAACAAGACGGAATCGCGCATCACGGGCGAGTTCTACACGAACGCGATCCATGTAATGGAAGGCGCAAGCCTGCTCAATGAAGGGGAAGCTATCAGCGGCGGTAAGGGCGGAGTGGTTCCCCAGTGCGGCGAAGGGATGGATCCGACCACATTCAAGGTGTTCACCAACTACGTGGCCATGCCGCTGAGTGAAGCGTTCCGCATTGAGTATTGGGCGCTGGAAGAGGCCAAGATACGGCGGCAGCCCGCGGAGAAGGAACTGAGCCGCAGCATTCTGCTGGTGGTTGGCGGGGGCAGCGGCATCGGGCGCGAAGTGGCGCTGCTGGCCGCGGAGCGCGGAGCGCATGTGATGATCGCCGATCGCGATACCACAGCTGCTGCCACCGTAGAAGGTGAGCTGGCGAAGCGCATCTCGAAGGAGTCAGTCGCATCGACGGCGGTGGACATTCGCAGCCGCGATGCGATTGGCAACGCGCTGAAGGCGACCGTCGCAGCGTTTGGCGGAATCGATATTCTGATCAACACCGCGGCCATGTTCCCGTCATCGCCAGATGGAATCATCTCTGAAGTGCTGTGGGCAGTGACGCTGGACGTGAACGTGACGTCGAATTACCTGCTTTGTGACGAAGCCGCAAAGGTTTTTGCGGCGCAGGGACTCGATGGCTCGATTGTGCTCACAAGCTCGGCGAATGCGGTGGTGCCCAAGCGGGGCAGCGAGGCATACGACGTGAGCAAGGCCGCGCTGAGTCACCTGGTGCGCGAACTCGCGGTTGGATTGTCTCCGAAGATTCGTGTGAACGGAATTTGTCCCGCCACTGTTGTGAAGGGATCGACGATGTTTCCGCGCGACCGGGTGCGCGCATCGCTCACCAAGTACGGCATCGCGTTTGAAGAGACGATGAGCGATGAGGATCTTCGCGGGTTGTTGGCGACATTCTACGCGAAGCGTACGCTGACCCATCAGCCGATCGATCCTTCGGATTGCGCGGAGGCGATTCTCTTTCTGGCGAGCCCGCGATCGCGCTGCACTTCGGGCCATCTGATCCCAGTGGACGGCGGACTGCCGGAGGCGTTCCTGCGGTGAGCCTGGCGGGCGCACAATTCGATTCAATTGCGGTGCGTGACGCCGAGACCGCAAGACGCGCGCGTATCGCGATCGATCTGGGCGCGGAGAGTTGTCGCGTTTCGTTGCTGCGTTGGCAGGATGGCTGCGCAAAGATTGAATTGATTCACCGCATTCCAAATGGACCGGTTCATGTGGGCGGGTCGCTCTGCTGGCCGCTGGATACGATCGTGGCCGGATTGGAAGAGGGTTTGCGCAAGGCTGCTCAGGCTGCGCCGGAAGGTGTGGCCTCGATTGCCGTAGATGGCTGGGCGGTGGATTATGTGCGGTTAGGCAAGGATGGGCGACCGCTGCGTCAGCCTTTCTGCTATCGCGATGAACGCACCATTGCGGAGAAACTTGCAGCCGATCAGATTGCGAATCCACGATGGATGTTTGGCCACACGGGCGCGCAACCGTTGCGCATCAACACGATTTATCAATTGCTGGCGGATCGCACCGCGGGGATGGATGCGCACGCCCCATGGATCTGTCTTCCAGAGTATGTGCTGTATTCCCTGGGCGGACGACGTGTGGCGGAGTACACCAATGCGACGCACACCGGGCTCGTCGATCTCGAGACGGGCGATTGGTCTCAGCATCTGCTGCAGTTGCTGGACATTCCGGCGGACGCGCTGCCGCCCATTGTGCCTGCAGGCACTGTCGTGGGGAAGCTTGAAGGGCCGCTGGCGGAACTTGCGGCTTTTCGCGACACGCAACTGATTGCGCCGGCATGCCACGATACGGCGTCGGCGATTGCCGGTATTGCGATGGTCCTGGAGAATGCAGCGTATATCTGCTCAGGAACATGGTCGCTGGTGGGGACGCTGATTGAAGCGCCGGTGACTACGCAGGAAGCAATGGACGCTGGATTCACCAACCAGGGCGCGGCCGGCGGGGGTTTCTGCTTCCACACCAACGTGAACGGGATGTGGATTCTGAAGCAATGCATGGAAAGCTGGCGCAAGGATGGACGGCCGTGGGAGTTGGAAAAGCTGATTGGGCGGGCAGAGAAGTGTAATGACTTTCCAGGCATCGTGGCCGTGGACGCGCCGCCGCTGCTGCTGGATGGCGACATGCCTGCGCTGCTCAATGAACAACTGCGCGCGAACGGTTACACGACCATCGAGGACGTTGCAGGCAACGAGCCGATGTTTGCGCGCGTAATCTTTGAAAGCTTGGCCAGCCGTTATGCGACGGTGCTCAAAAGCCTTGATGGGATGTTGGGGCGTACGGTGCAACGCATTCATATCCTGGGCGGCGGCAGCCTGAATAAGCTGCTGACTCGCCTCACGGCGGAGCACACTGGATTGCCGGTAGAAACAGGCAACGTGGAAAGCTCCACGATCGGCAACTTCGCCGTGCAACTGGCGGCAAGCGAAGCTCAGGGTGGGACGCTGCGGGCTGAAGCGGTCCGCCGGTGGGCGCAACGGCTCTGCGAGACAGGAAATGCCGAGCAAATGAAAACTTAACGGCCGGAAGAGCAAGCAACATTGAACTGAACATGTGAACGAGTTATTGACGCAATCCCAGGTAGTTGCCGTAACCGACGATCACGGTTGAGCCAACGAGCGTGAGCAGGGTAAGAAACACGAGGGTCTTTGTCCTCGTACTCACACCGCGCCACTCCTTCAATGCAATGCCCCACAACGTGCTGAAGATAATGATGCTCGCCATGTGCAGAGTCCAGCTTGAGAACTTGTAGCGGCCCATCTGTGTTTCGCCCATGGTGTAGAAGAAGAACTGCATGTACCAGGTGGCGCCGGCCAGCGCGGAGAAGAGGTAGTTCCAACTGAGTGACGGAGGAGTGTGCGCGACTGCCGCGTATTCGAGGGCCATTTCGGTTGAAGCGGCGTCGGTGACATTTTCGAGGGGTGGATGTTCGCTTGTGGCTTTTTTCGCGGCGCCCTCAGGAATGCGCAGGTACTCTCCGTAACTGCGGTTGCGCAAGTTGAGCGCGGCGCACCACACAAAGTTAGTCGTGAAGCCGCCAGCCAGCACGATGACGAGTACCGGCAAGCCTTGCCACATGGTGCTGGTTCCATGGGCTAATGTAAGGGCCTTGATGGGATTGCCGGCATCGAGACCGAAGGCGAAGCAGGAACTCATGATGCCACAGAAAGTAGCGACGCCCAGGCCGAGCTTGAGGTTGAACTCGCGAATGCTGGCGAGCTTCTGCTCATGAGACAACTCCTTCTCCTTCGAGATGCCTGCCGCTCCGGCAAAGAGAATGCCGAGTACGCAGATACCGACGCCCGCCAGGATTACAACGCCTGAACGCTGGGAGAGTAACTGCACGAATTGTCCATGAAAGATGGGCGGAACGAGCGTGCCGAAGATTGCGGTATAACCGAGCGCAACGGCCATGCCGAGCGACAGGCCGAGATAGCGCATGGTGAGGCCGAAGGTGAGGCCGCCCAGTCCCCACAGCACGCCGAAAAAATAGGCCCAGAAGATGGACGACGCCGGAGCACCGCGCAGTACAGGAAGCAGGTCATGCGTCAGCAATCCCGCCATGACCCAGGGGGCGATGATCCAGCTTACAACGCCTCCGGCGAGCCAATACGTCTCCCACGACCAGCCACGCACCTGGCGATAGGGAACATAGAAGCTGGCCGAAGCAAGGCCGCCCAGCCAGTGCAGTAACACTCCCAAAAGCGGATTGGCGCCCAAGATGATCGGCTCTCCCTGGTTCTTGTTCGAACTGAAATGCGGTAATCGCAACGCCCGCAGGATCTACTGCGCGGGCCGTTGATGCGATAGCAGGGAATACGGAAAGAGGATCGGAATCGTAGTGCGAAACGTGTGGCTAGAAGCCGATCTCCCGCAATGAAACATTTTCGATACTGAAAAACCTTATGGAAACGGAGCAACGATTGTCAAAGAAGTTCTTCAGATGTCATGGATGTTTCCCTGCCGCGTTTGGAGCGGAGATGCGGTAGTGACCTGAGCCGATGACCAGTTCGATTGAATTGCCGGAGACCTTGTTGCTCAGCACGCCGGGCGCCTTGCCTGGAGGGATGCCATCGATGGTGACGTGATCGGGGGAGGCGCTGTTCAACTCGACCGTTGCCGAGGTGTTTGCGGGAATGGTGAACTCGTATATGGTTTGTGAAGCTCCTCGCTGCCAGTAGCTTTCTACCGGTCCCCACGCGGAGACGTAACGACTGCGAACCCAGGTGAGATTGCCGACGACCTGGGGATGCAGTACGAGCTGGCGCGGCGATTGCGCGGAAAAATCGACGCCGATGCCGGCGAGACCGCGATAGAACCACTCTTCCACATCGCCCAGCATGAAGTGGTCCTGCGAGCTATGCGGATTGGCATCCCAAGCTTCAGTGAGTGAAGTCGCGCCCTGGGCAAGTTGATAGCCGTAGCTGGGCGAGTCGGTTCGTTCCAGCATGTCGTACAGCACGTCGGAGCGGCCGCCTTCGAGCAGCGCGTCGACTACGTAGTGGTAGCCAACGTCGCCGGCGGTTACGTGATTCTGGTGCGAGCGGATATCGGCGACCAGCGCATCGAGCACATGATTCCGCTCGCCGCCGGGCACCATTCCCAGCGTGAGCGGCATGGCCTGTGCAGTCTGGCTGCCTTTGTCATAGCGATGCTTCGCGGCGTCGTAGAAGCGGGCATTGAAACCTCGCTTCACAGCATCCGCTTTCTCGGCATAGCTGCGACTCTCAACGCTCTTTCCTGCAAGCGCGAGTGTGGTTTGCAGCACGCGGAGATCCTGATAGTAGATTGCGGTGGGCGTGAATCCCGGACTGGTCAGCTTGGAGACGCCGGGCTCGCCAGGGCCTATGTCGTACCAGTCACCGAGGCCGTAGCTGATGATGTTGTCTTCAGCGCGCGTGGCGAGGTAATCGACGTAACGCTGCATTACATCGAGGTGCGAGAGCAGCCCGGGCAGATCGCCGTTTCGTTCGTAGACATACCAAGGAGCGAGGACGGCGGCGCTGCCCCACTCGGGAGAATCATCGAAGATTCCCCACTTCGGGTCGAAGACAACATACTGTGGCGCGATCTCAGGCACGCGACCGGCTTTGGGGCCGTCAGCTTGCTGTGCGTCGGCGATGTTGCGCGCTGTGGCTGCGTAGATTCCACTGAAGTCGAAATCGTAGAGCAGGGAAGGCGCCAGCAGGTGTGTCTCTTCAAGCCAGCCCAGTTTTTCGCGATGAGGGCAATCGGTGAGCAGGCTCTCAGCGTTGTTTTCAATGGCCCGGACAATCAACTCATGAATGCGGTTGAGGAGATGATCGGAGGATTCAAACGTTCCGATGGGCTGAGATGATGTGTGTACGGCTTCGCCTTGCAGCGCGATGATGCGGGGCAACGCGGGGTTCGCATGTGCGACGGTTGTTGCCCCTTCGACCTGCACATAGCGAAAGCCGTAGTAGCTGAAGCGCGGGCGCCATCGCTCGACGCCCTCGCCCTTCAAGGTATAGGAGTACCACTGCGGCCGGCCGGAACTCTGCTGTGAAACGGCGCCGTCCGCATTGAGAAGCTCTCCGGGAATGAGCTTTATTGATGCACCGGCTTTGCCTTCTACTGTGATGGCGGGCCACCCGGCGAAGTTCTGTCCAAGGTCATAGACGAGGATACCCGGTTTCATTTCCGTGTGATGGATGGGAGTGTAGGTGTGCATGACGCGGATGGGAGGCGCCATCTCCGGTCGCAGCACGCCGCCAGGGCCGTCGGTGACTACGACGGAACTCCACTGGGTATCGTCGAAGCTTGCGCCGTCCCAACCGGCGATGTCGCGGCGCGCGTCGAAGTCCTCGCCGCCATAGGTTGAAGAGAAGGTGATTGGACCTGCCTTTGTTTTCCAACTCGCATCGCTTACGACGTCGATGCTCTTTCCGCTGGTGAACTCGATGTGAAGTTGCACAATGCACTTAGGGGGTCCATAACTGCCGGTGAACTTGTTATAGCGCCCCGGAGTTTCCGGAACGCGGTACATGCCATTGCCTAACATCACGCCGAGAGCATTTGCGCCTGGCTTTAACATGGACGTCACGTCGTAACTGTCATAGAAGACTGTCTTGCGGTAGTCGCTCCATCCGGGAGTCAGCTCTCTGTTTCCTACCTTGGCGCCGTTGATGTGGAACTCGTACTGGCCGAGTCCGGCAGTGTAAAGAAGAGCGCGCGCCACTGTGCCGGACACACTCAGGTTCTTGCGAAGCAACGGCATGGGATCGTTTCCGGCTTCAGCATCGGTGGCGTGGGCAGCAATCCAATTGGCATGCCACAACGGGGCTTGGGTCCAATGGGCAGGGTTGCTCCAGGTGCTGGGGTTGCCCTGGTCGTCCCAGACACGCACTTGCCACACATACGAGTGCTGGGGATCGAAAGACGGGCCGGCATAGGCATCGCTTTCTGCTGACGTAGCGCCGGTTGGCACACGTCCGCTATCCCAAAGAGGCTTGCCAGAGATCAAATCCTGCTCGCTGACTGCAATTCGCACCTGGTAGCCGGTCTGCCGCACGTTGCGCAAGGTGGGCGATGCAGAAATGACCTTCCACGAGAGGACAGGCTTGGGGTCTGCTACGGCAAGCGGCTCCGTCAAGGCTGCACAGCGTAAGTCAGTAGGCGCAGCAAGACGCGATGGGCCGTGCGATGGGGGCAGTGCGAAGGCTTGCATGGATGCCGGCCAGAGCAAAAGCGGAAGCCCGGCAACGGCGAAGAGGAAGCGTAGCAAAGCGACGGTGATTTTCGGAGAGAAGAAGATCATTGGAAGGTCATATACCCTTCTGGTCGGGAACCGCAAGAGAATCAGGGCCTCTGGAGAACTGATGGCTACGCTGTAACGGAATATTACTATGGCGAGAGATTAGTGGACCGCGATGCCAGATTGACTTTCAAAGTCTCGCCGATAGCGAAGAGATTTTGGGGAGTCAGTTGCACCTTCAGCGCGTTGTTGTCCTGCTTCCACTTCAATTCGCTTCGGCGACCTAATAGCCCGATCATCGGCGGTGATGTCTTCTGCTTGTCTTCGTTGGAGCTATTGGGATCAATACCGACGTTGGTCGCAGGGCAATCGACGTATATCTTCCGTGGCTGCGAGTCGTAGAATCCTTCGCGGTTGACGGAAATCCAGTCGGTGATGCCTTAGAACACTTTTTTGGGGGAGTTGTCTTGTCGAATGCACTTGAAGTGACATTGCCCGACGCATGTGTCCGTTTGCCACGGGCGGCGTGGTTTCAGCGCGGACTGGAAGGGGGGGAAGGTGAGCAGTTGCCCAACGTTCGATCGAAGGCTCACTCCCTGGCGGAAGCGAGGGGTCAACGATATTGCGGAAAGGAAGCGGATGCTTGAAAGCAGCCGTTGCCCAGTGAACAAGATCGAGGAACGGGGTGCGCAAACCAACAATCGCAGCAATTTGGAATTGGGGGCGCCGGATGCTTCCTTGATGGCAATCGCATCGCAGCGCTCTCCTGAATATTCAGAACTGAAGGCGTCCATCTAAAAAATTGCGCAATGAAAGACGCAGTGTATGCGGAGCTAATTCTGTGGGGTAGCGGCTTTCTCCTGCTCCTGCAGGGCCTTGTCCTGATGCTGCTTGGCGTGAGACCGATCTTTGGCTGCTTTTGCATTGGCTTTCGCAGCGCGCTCTTCATGCTTTTGCTGCTTACGCTGTGCCTTGATCTCGGACTTGGTCATGGTGGTCGAGGTTGTATCCGAGGACTGACCGTTGCTGCTGTTCGAGGTAGTGGTGGTCGTCGTTTGAGTGTTGGCAGGACTGGGGGACTGTTGCTGCGCATGCACTGTAAGTGCAGAGAAGATCACCAGTGCTGCGATGGTGAGACGTGTGGTGAAGTTGATGGCCAGGGTGCTGCTCCTTTTAGGGGTAAATAGTTGTTCGTGCGCCACACAGGCAGGAAGTCATGGTCCTGTGAGGTTTTGGACTCTTACTGGATTGGATGCAGGACTGACGATAGAAGCCGTACCACCGAAGGATTCGCTGGGCAAATCGGGTAAATGAGAGGGGCCGGTCCAAGCTTCGGACCGGCCCTGTTGATGAAGTGAGCTGCGGTTGGACAGGTGAGCAGATAAGGGGAGTTTATCCTCCGTTTGGCCCGTTGTGGCAACTGTAGCAACCGATCATGGTGCCCTTTGTGAAGGTTTTTCCCGCGAGAGTGCGGGTGGTCAGGACGCGGGACAGGATTGTGCCGCGATAGTCGGTTCCGTGACAGCCCTGACAGGATGCAGCACCACTGCGATCAGCTACATCCTGATGAGCGTTGACCCATGAAGTACCGATGGGATGCAGGCCGTGCGGGCCTCCATTGGTGGTGTTGGGAACAGTGGCGTGGCAGGTGGAGCACTCCGAGAGCATGCCGACGTGGCCTTGCAGGCTGATGCTCTGGACGTTGTCATTGGCGATGGATGTTGGGTACTCCGCGTGCGTTGACCCGTGGCATGCTTCGCACTGCATGCCACCGTGGCCGCTCGAGAAGCGATACATTGAGAGGCCGCTGGCGGGCATGTTCACGTTGGTGGCAAAGGTGTTGTCGGCTGGAGTCCGCATCGTGGTTCCGCTGGAGAAGACCGAAGTGTAGGCAAGGTTGGTGTTGCTTGCGCTGGCAAGGCCAGTATGGCAAGCCTGGCAGGTGGGCTCGTTGAGCCAGCCGCTGCGGGTGGGAGTGGCGAGCGCGGTGAGATTGCCGTGGCAACTCTGGCACTCGATGGCCTTGGAGCCGGTGCTGGTTAACTGATTCGCCATGGCGCCGCGCAGGCATTGCGTCCTGGGTCCTGGGTGGCAACTGTAGCAGCCGGCGCGCGTGGTATCGCTATCCATGGAGACTCCGGTTGCGGGGTCAATCTGGCTTGCATGGAGACCATGCACGGCCGAGGTCATCGATTTGATTCCAGTGACTCCATTCATTGCGAGTGCATTTGAGCTGTGGCATTGATAGCAGAGGACCGGCTTGGTGGCCACGGTGGCTTCAAGACCGGCGGGGTTGTAGCCGACCTGCGTTGCGGCCGACTGGAAGAGCGCAAGGCTCTGGAAACGGTCATCGTGCTTGCGCAGAATATTCAGCTTGGTATCGCGCGCCGGGTCGGCAGAGTCATTTACCCAACCGGCATTGGGCTTGGCTGCGGTATTTGAGTTGGACGCGTGGCATGTAATGCAACTCATCTCATCAGAAGTTGGGACCACAATGTCCGTGGTGGCGAGTACCGCGCCCGACGTGTCGGTAGCGGTAAGGCGCATCATCGGGAAGTAGTTGGTTGTCCCGTTGTCCGCGAACGGAGTCATGGGAATTCCACTTGCCATCCAGGTGTTGTCTGCAGTGCTGAAGCTCATGGGTTGCGGCGTGTTTGCCGAGCCGGGCATGGCATTTCCCGTCAACCCTACGTCCGGTACAGAAGCACCGAGGCCTAGTTGCGTGACGTAGTTCCAGAAGTTGGTTTTGCCAATCGACGTGGTGTTGAGCGTACTGGTGAGTGGGTCGGTGATCGCCTTGTAGGTGATTTTGTAGCTGCCTGGCGCCGTCACGAGCGATCCGGCGGTGTTCACAAGGTGGGCGTGGATGGTGTTGTAGGGTGGAAGGACCGCGAAGACACTGTAGTCCTTGCCGTCGAAGCAGTGCATTCCCAGGTCGTTCCAGCCAATCAGTTTGAATGAACCGCTAGCGCTGGACGCAGAGCTTACGGTGAAAGTGACGGGCACGGATCGCGTGATGCCGTTGCCGGTGAGGCTGATGGTCCCGGTAAATACTCCGGCTGCCAGGCCTGTGACGCTTGAGGACACGGTCAAGGTTGCCGGAGTGGTGCCAGTGGCGGCCGAGAGTTTAAGCCACGAAGCTCCACTGACGGTGGCAGTGAACGTGGTGTTTGGACTGGCGCTTACTGAGAGGCTCTGCATTGCGGGAGATGTGCCTCCGACGGCAGCGGAGAACGAAATGGAGCTTGGGCTCACGTTGAATGCGCTTGAGCTGTTCACGGTAAAGGTGACGGGTATCGAGCGCGTGATGCCGTTGGCCGTCAGTGTAACAGTGCCGCTGAGGACTCCTGCAGCGAGGCCAGTCACGCTGGACGATACGGTAATCGTCGCCGGCGTAGTGCCCGTGGTGGACGAGACTTTGAGCCATGATCCGCCACTCACAGATACCGTGAACGTTGTGTTCGGGCTTGCGGTGAGGGAGAGACTTTGCGCTGCCGGGGACGCGCCGCCGACAGAAGCGGAAAACGACAACGATGCGGGACTTACGGTGAAGGTCTTGGTTGTGGCGGAGATTTTGAGTGTTACTGGTACCCGTTGGGTGTTATCACCCACATGGATGTATACATTGCCGCTGTAGGTGCCGGCGGCTAACCCTGAAGGATTCGTGGAAACCGTCAAGGTGTGTGGCGTGGAGAGAGTGCCTGAGGGCGATACGGAGAGCCAGGTATGTCCTGAACTGGATCCGGATGCGCTCGCCGAGAAAGTGACCGTACTGTTGGCGCTGACCGTGAGTGTCTGATGGGCTGTTGTGGTGCTTCCCGTGGTTGCAGCGAACGTGAACGACGTGGGTGAAAGGGTTGGTGAATTACTGCCTTCTTCAGCTTGCGCTAAAGAAGTCCAGAACGGAGTGGCTGCCAGGAACGCTAAAGCGAACCATAATCTAAAACGTTTCACTCTGATCCTCCTTGCTGATCGAGCCGTTGGAGCCCGCCTGCGAACAAAGTGGGTACGGCACGCCCCTGCGAGTTCGAGGAGACAACTTGAAATATCCGGGTAAACCGAGGCTGGAGAAACGTTCAGCAAGAACAAAATAAGTCAATCAATAATCGGTGCCGCATATCTATCTTCTTGAGCAACCTTGCCCAAACGGGGAATGACCGGTCTGTGATGGGAGTCACGTATTTCTGGTCACCTTTGTTTTCAACGACTACCAAGTGAGGAAACGAGGATCACTCGCAGGCGCAATTGGCGTGGATGGGCCGTGAGCGGCATCACCGGGCAAGGCAAAACGGCGCAGTTGTGCGCGCTGGGAGCCGTGCGTTCAGAAAGATGAAGGGCATTCGATTTGAGGGGAGTGACAGAGGGGGGATATGGTGCGCCCGGAGAGATTCGAACTCCCGGCCTACTGATTCGTAGTCAGTCGCTCTATCCAGCTGAGCTACGGGCGCACACTTGGTTCCTGGCAGAACCTAAGACAGATTATCAGGGTTTGGACGGCGGCGCAATCAGGCGACGGGTACTGGTTCGGGTGTGGGCGGTGGTGAAAACAGGGGCAATTCTTCGGCAATTTCGAGCCCGGCACGGCGCACGAGGTGAGTCACCGTGGCGGCGTTGAGGCGGGTGGCGTCGTACTCCACGCGCAAAGTGCGTGCGGCGCGGTCGAAACTGAGCCGGCGGACGCCATAGACATCCCGCGTATTGGCGAGGGCAAAGGTTACAGCTTCAGTGGGCGGTGTGGCGTAGCGAAAGAGAATTTCCACCGTGGTCATACGGCAATGATATCAAGGCCGCAGGTCACGCCCGGGCCTTTTATGCGGGCTGGGAGGGAGTTTGCCGCCCGATTAACCGTGGGAATGGGTCGATGCAACTTTCGGGACGGGTAGGCGCCGCTACAGGCCGCTTAGAAAGGCCCGGATTTCAGGATTGGACCAGTCGGGGTCGCCTACGATTTTGCGGCGGATGATGCCTTTGCGGTCGATGATGTAGGTTTCAGGCCAACCCTCGGTGTGGTAGAGCTTTGCGGCGGTTTGAGCGGGGTCGCGGACGGTAGTTAAATCGACGTGGTGCCGGTACAGAAAGCGGTTGTAGTCGGTGGGATCTTCATCAATGCTCACGCCCAGGATGGCCAGATCGGGCCGGTCGTGGTGCAGATCCTCGAGACCCGGGGTTTCCTGAATACAGGGTCCGCACCAGCTTGCCCAGAAGTTGAGCAGAACCACTTTGCCGCGATAATTAGCCAGGTGGATGGAACTTGAGCCGTCACTGACGGTGAAGTCGGGTGCCACCTTGCCGACCTGGGCGGGGTGGTCGCCGCGGTTACATCCTGAGGCGAGGGCCAGGGTGAGCATGGCGAATGGAATCAGCCGGTGGATCGGAAACAAACGGCGTTGGGGCACATACTTATAATACGGAGCGAAAGGGCAGGAGTGAAGGGGCAGACCGGGATGGGGAAAGACAAGACCGAGACAACCGAGGAGCCGGCGGCGCACACATGGAAGCCGGTTCTAGGGCTATCCGATGAGCCGGGCGAGCCGGTAAAGCTGCCGGTCCGGGCGGGCACGGTCTATGACCAGCCGGAGCCTGAGACGCTGCTGGAACTGACGGTGATTGTGCCGGCGCGCAACGAGGAGGAATGTATCGGGGCCTGCCTGGAGTCGCTGGTGAGCCAGTCGGAGGACGTGTTTCAACTGGGCCGCGACTGGGAACTGATCGTGGTCGATGACGAGTCCAGCGACCGAACGGCGGAGATCGCGCGCGGCTTTGCCGGGGTTACGGTCATGAAAGCCGGGAAGCTTCAGCCGGGCTGGACAGGAAAGACGAATGCCATTTGGACAGCTGCGCGGAGGGCGCGTGGCCGCTGGTTGTTATTCACCGACGCCGACACAGTGCACGAGCCGGGCGATCTGCACCGGGCAATACACGAAGCGGTGCGGCACAAGGTGGGCATGCTGAGCTATTCGCCGCGGCAGTTGGTCACGGGACTGGTCCAGCGATCGCTCATGCCGCTGGTTTTCTGCGAACTCGCGGTGGCCTATCCTCCAGCCAAGGTGTCGGACCCCAACCAGCGCATTGCCGCGGCCAATGGGCAGTTTCTGCTGGTGGAGCGGGAGGCTTACCGGCGGCTTGGCGGCCATGCGGCCGTAAACGACAGGGTGCTGGAGGATGTGGAGCTGGCATTTCTGGCGAAGCGGCGGAAGGTTGGGCTGCGTTTCCGATATGCCGACGATGCGGTGTCCACGCGGATGTACCGCTCGACGGGCGCCATGATCGAGGGCTGGACAAAGAACCTGGCGCTGCTGTTCGATAACTCCTTGGCGCTGGCCGTGTGGCGCGCACTGGATATTGTGCTGCTGGCAGGGCTGCCGGTGCTGGCGTTGGAGTTGTGGACCGCGCATTTTACGGCGCGCTCGCTCACCTGGCTTGGGGCGGGCTGGATCCTGGCGCTTTTGTGGGTGCGCACGCTGGTGCGGTTCTATGTGCGTGTGGCGAAGTCGAATTTTCCGTTTACGGATTGCGCGCTAGCTCCATTGGGGCTCCCGCTCTTTGTGGTTCTGCTCTATCGAAGCTGGTTTCAGCACCGCATTTTCAGGCAGGTGAGTTGGAAGGGCCGGACGTACCCTGGCTGAGATTCCAACGGACCGGCCATGATAATCGGATGCTTCCGCAGCTTCCACCTGGCCCATCCGGTTGCTAAATGCATCGGTAAAAGAAGCGATAAGGGCGGGGAAGGCATCTCTGATTGAGAGGGGTTCCATGATCTTTCTAACGCGGCGGGCGACGTTCTCCGCCTCGCACTACTACTGGAACGATGCGTGGTCTGCCGAGAAGAACGAGCAGGTGTTTGGCCGGTGCTCCAATCGCAACGGGCATGGGCACAATTACACGCTGGAAGTGACGCTGGCCGGCGAGCCTGATCCTGCGACGGGATTCGTTGTCGATCTCAAGTGGCTGAAAGATGTGATTGAGCGCGAGGTGATGTCGGCTTACGATCATCGCCACCTTAATATCGAGGTTCCTGAATTTGCAGGCGTTATTCCGACCACGGAGAATATCGCGATTGCAGCGTGGAGACGGCTCGAGCCTGCGGTCTCGGCGGCTGGTGGCGCGAAGCTGAGCCGTGTGCGCGTTTATGAAACGCCAGACATCTTTGCCGAATACCGGGGCGAAGCATGAACGCGTTCTTCGGCCGCCGCTACATGCTGAGCGCAAGTCATCGGCTGCACAGCGATGCGCTATCGCCGGACGAGAATCGCGCGGCGTATGGCAAGTGCAACAATCCGCATGGGCACGGGCACAATTATGTGATCGAAGTGCTTGCGGGAGGCGCTGTGGATGCCGAAACCGGCATGGTGCTGAACATGGCGGTGCTGGATGAAGTGGTGCGCACACGTGTGCTTGAACGTTTCGATCACACCAACCTGAACCTGGATCCGTTGTTTACATCGCTGGTACCGACTACGGAGAATCTATGCAGGGTCATCTTCGACTTACTGGATGGAACATTGGCGCCCGCCAGGCTGGTGCGGGTGCGGGTAGAAGAGACCGAGAATAACTTTTTCGAGTACAGCGCCGAGTAACATCGCCATGCAAGATCCAGGGTGTTTCAAGCGCAAACAGATCAACGGAGGTCATAGCCTGTGATAATGAGTAAGTCGATGTCGAATGCGCTGATGGAAACGGGAAGCCCGAAGGATTTCAGCACGCAGGATTTATACCGCGAGATACTGCGCCGAATCGGCGAGGACCCGGAGCGCGATGGCTTGCGGGCCACACCGGGGCGTGTCGAGAAGTCCATGGCGTTTTTGACCAAGGGCTATCTGGAAGATCCCAATCAGATTCTGCGCGGTGCGCTGTTCCAAGTGGACTATGACGAGATGGTGATCGTGAAGGACGTGGAGATGTTCTCGCTGTGTGAACATCACATGCTGCCTTTCTTCGGCAAGGTGCACGTTGCCTACATCCCGAATGGCAAGGTGATTGGCCTGAGCAAGATTGCGCGCCTTGTGGAAGTATTTGCGCGGCGCCTGCAGGTGCAGGAGCGCATGACACGACAGATTGCGGATGCGATCCAGGACGCGATTGCACCACAGGGCGTAGGCGTGGTGATTGAAGCGCGCCACCTGTGCATGATGATGCGCGGCATAGAAAAACAGAATTCTTCCACGGTGACTTCGGCGATGGTCGGGTGTTTCCGTCAGAAGGAAACGCGTGCGGAGTTCCTCGCGCTGGTTCGGCAGCCCGGCGGGATGTGAGGCAGCCGGGCGGGCGCAGGGTGCGGTCGTCTAAAGTAGTAAAGTGAACGGGCTTCTGGTTATCGACAAGCCGGGTGGAATGACCAGCCACGATGTGGTGAGCCGGTTACGCAGGATCACCGGCGAGAAATCCATCGGCCACCTGGGTACTCTGGACCCCATGGCAACCGGCGTTTTGCCGCTGCTGATGGGCAAGTACACGCGGCTGGCGCAATATTTTTCTTCAGCAGAAAAAAGCTACGCGGGGACGATTCGGTTCGGCTTCGCGACGGACACCTATGACGCCGAGGGCAAGCCGGCTGGGCCGCAAGTGGAACCAGTGCTGACGCTGGACCAGGTGCGCGCCGCTGCTGCCCGCTTTCACGGCAAGATGGAGCAGATGCCGCCGGCATACTCCGCCAAGAAGATTGCGGGCAAGCCCGCGTATGAGCTGGCTCGCGAGGGCAAGCCGGTGGAGCTGAAAACGGCTTCGATCGAGATTGCGTCTCTTGAAATCATCGAGCTCGACGGCGCCAGCGCGAGTTTCGCGATGAGCATCAGCGCGGGCGGATATGTGCGCTCAGTGGCGCACGAACTGGGGCAGGACCTTGGCTGCGGAGCGCATTTGAGCAGTCTGCGCCGCACCCAGGCAGGAGTATTTACGCTGGCGGACGCGCACACACTCGATGAGCTTCAGTTGCTGGCAGGGAATGTGGAAGCGATCGAAGAAGCATGCCTTCATCCACGGAGTCTGCTGCCGGAGATGCCTTCGGTGACGGGCGATCCGTACACGCTGGGCCGCCTGCGCAACGGGGGACAAGCCAATCTGCCGGAGTTTTCATCGGCGTCGCTGGTGAAAGTTTTCGCAGGGCAACGAGATCTTGTCGGCATTGCGAAGCGCGTGGCGGGAACGCTGTTTCAGCCGGTTGCAGTGCTGGGATAAAAGACTGCTCACAGATTCAAGCCATTTGCTTCCAGCTTCTTGCTGGGTGGCCGGTCTTCAATTTCGATGGGCTGAAGCATTGCAATTGATGGCGTGCGCATGCAGTGGAAACAAGGGTGAACAGATCCTAGTGAGAAGAAGCTGTTTTTCGCAGCATAGGCTTTAGGGCTGGCAGGAGCGTATCCGCGATGATGGCGGAGCCTTTGGCGGTGGGATGAATGCCGTCGCCCTGGATGGTTCCAGATACGTTCTCAAGGCCCTTGTAGATCATGGGGACAAACGCGGCGTGGTGTTTCGCAGCCAGTTCGCGAAAGATCGCTTCGAAGGAATGGATGTAGTCCGGGCCGTAATTGGGCGGCAGCGTGATGCCCGCGAGCAGCACTTTGATGTGGGCATTTTCGAGTGCGGTGAGGACGGCGTCCAGATTACGACGCGTCTGGTCGGGAGGCAAGCCGCGCAGTCCGTCATTGCCACCGAACTCGACAACGACGATGTCGGGATGAAGCTGCAGTACGGAATGCAAGCTGGCGACCGCGTCTTTGGTCGTGGCACCGCTGGTGCCCTGATTGTCCACTTTGTAGTGATAGCCGAGTGCGTCAAGCTTGCGTTGCAGCGCGTCGGGGTAGGATTGACCAGCCTGCAATCCATGGCCGGCGGTGATGCTGTCACCAAAACAGACCAGCACCTGTTGCCGGGCGAAGGCCGGACAGATCCCTAACAGCATCAAAAATGAAACGATGAGCGCGCGGCGAACGTCCACACAAGTAGTGTAATCCGGGCAGAGCAGGCAAAAGGGGAGCAGGGGTTCGTGGCCGGTATGCTGATGTTTCAGGAGGTAAGCGGGTGATAGAGGTCCGGGAAGCACGAAAGTGGATTCAGAACGGCGCACGGCGCATAGAGATTCTCAAGGGGATATCGCTGACGATCCCAGCAGGGCAGTTCGTTGCCATCGTGGGCGCGAGTGGTAGCGGCAAGAGTACGCTGCTGGGGCTTCTCGCGGGACTCGATACGCCCAGCTCCGGCGAAATCTGGCTCGATGGCGTGCCGATCCACAACCTGGCGGAAGCGCAGCTAGCTGCTGTGCGCGGGCGCAAGATCGGATTTGTTTTCCAGTCTTACCAGTTAATTGCGACCCTGACGGCCCTTGAGAATGTGCTGCTTCCCTTTGAACTCAACGTTGAAGGAAACGGGCTGAAGAAGGCGCGCCGCCTGCTGGAAGACGTCGGCTTGGCCGAGCGCATGGATCACTATCCGGTGCAGCTATCGGGTGGCGAGCAGCAGCGCGTGGCATTGGCGCGAGCCTTTGTGGTGGAACCGCCGATTGTGATGGCCGACGAGCCGACCGGAAACCTTGACTCCGCCAACGGCCGCCTGGTGCTTGACCTATTGCTGGAGCGGAACAAGCGTGCGGGCACCACTCTGGTTCTGGTGACGCACGATGTGGAAGTGGCCAGTATGGCCGATCGCAAGATCGTGCTCAGGGACGGGCAGGTGGTTGAGGATACGCTGCCGTACGAAGCGTCAGCAGTGGGTGCGGAGCAGGCGCGGAATGGATAATGCGAGCCCACTGTACGAAAAGCGCTCCCTGAGCTGGAAGCGTGCGGCTGCCATTGGCTGGCGCGACCTCAAATCTGCTCCCGGCAAGTTCGGCTTTGTCGTGTTATCGGTCGCGGTTGGCGTGGCAGCGCTGGTGGGGGTTCGCGGTTTCAGCGACAGTTTTCGGCGCACGCTCAGCACCGAGGCGCGGTCGTTGATGGCTGGTGATCTGAGCGCGCGGATTTACCACCAGCCCACGGAGGCCGAGAAGGCGAAGCTTGCACCTTTCGCACGGCAGGGAATCCGTTCCACGTGGGTAGTGGAAACCATCTCGATGGCTTCGGTGCCGCCGGATCCGGTGCCGCTGCTGGTCACTTTGAAAGCAGTAGATCCTGCCGAGTATCCCTATTACGGCAAGGCTGAACTTGAACCCGAGATGACGCTTCAACAAGCGCTCCAGGGCGACTCGGCGGTTGTGGCGGAGGAGTTTCTCATCCGGTTGAATGCGCATGTGGGCCAATCGCTGCGCCTGGGCGGCCGCGACTTTCGGATCGTAGCCGTATTGAAGCAGGAGCCGGACCGCATCTCCGCCGGTGCGGGCATGGGACCGCGCGTGATGATTTCGCGCGCCGCGCTGGACCAGACAGGTCTGCTGGGAATGGGCAGCCGCGCCAGCCAGCGGTTGCTGATGAAACTGCCCGTTGGGGCTGACCCTGTTTCACTGCGCAAGCAGATCGAGGAGGCGCTTCCGGATGCGCAGGTTATGGACTATCGCGAAGGCAATCCGGCGTTGACGGATGGCCTGGACCACGCCACTGCCATTCTGAGCCTCATATGCCTCGTCGCCATGGTGCTCGGCGCCATTGGGGTGGCCATGGCCATGCATGCGCATCTGGAGCAGCGGATGGACATGCTGGCTATTCTCAAGGCGGTGGGCGCCGGCTCAGCGGATCTGTTGCGCATCTTTCTGTTGCAGACATTGGGCCTGGGGCTTGCGGGAGGCCTGATCGGAGTGGCTGCGGGTGTAGGCGTGATGGAGGCGCTGCCCGCGGTGTTTGGGAAACTTCTGCCGGTGCACGCAGTTCTAGGATTTCCATGGCGCTCAGTGGCTGCCGGGCTGGGAACGGGCTTGTTGACCACGCTGCTGTTCTGTCTTCCGCCACTGCTCGATGTGAGAAACGTGCGGCCTGTGTTGGTGCTGCGAAGGCTGGTGGAGCCTGGCCCCGAGGGGATCAGGGGATTCTTTGCGAGTTGGTGGGCTCGTCGACTGCAATTGGCGCTAGCCGCCGTGGTGCTGGTGGCGCTGGGCGGAATTGCCTGGGCGCTGTCGGACTCGGCCACGGTGGGCAAGTGGTTTGCTGCTGGGCTGGCGGGCGCGTTGTTTGTCTTGCTTGTGCTGGCGTGGGCAGCGCTGCGGACACTTCGCTTTGTGTTGAATCGAGTGCGGCTGCGGCTGCCATCGTCGCTGCGGCATGGCCTGGCCAATCTTTACCGTCCGGGTAACCAATCGGCCGCAGTTCTGGCATCGTTGGGGACGGGGGTGATGCTCATCCTGGCTGTTTACCTGATGCAGGCAGCACTGCTGCGCGAGATTCGTGAGACCGCTTCACCCAAGCTGCCGAATATCTTCCTGATCGACGTCACCACGGATGAGGTTGCGGGCGTCAAGGCGTTCTTCCAGGATCGGCCAGGCGTGACCCAGGCGCTGGACCTGATGCCGGTTGTCGTGGGTCGCTTTGTCTCCTTGAACGGCCAACCGGTGGAGCAGATGAAGGGGCAGCATTTTCCGCGCCACCTGCTGGAGAGCGCCGAACTTAGCTGGGCCGATGCGCTGCCCGCCGGCGACAAATTGACGCAAGGGAAGTGGTGGAGCGATGCGAACGCGCAGGAGATCGCCGTTGGTGAAGGCGCGGCGAAGCGGCTGAACCTGGCCGTCGGCTCCAGCGTGGAACTGGAGACGCCGGGGGGAGGGGTTCACAAGCTGAAGGTAGCCGCGCTCTATCGCGCTGACGGCCAACACCTGGGCGCGCGCGTGCCTTTCGAACTCCCGTCAGGTCAACTTAAAGGCGATGTGGCCACCTGGTACGGCGGTGCGCACATCGATCCCAAACAGGTGGCAACGCTCGAACGCGCTCTGTTCGCGGCGTATCCGACGGTGACGGTTATCAACCTTGCCGATGTTCTGGTGCGCATCGAAAGCGTGGTGGACCAGATCACGTTTGTGGTCCGCTTCCTGGCTGGTTTCTCAATCTTCGCGGGCTTGACGATTCTTGCCGCGAGCATCGCCAGCACGCGCTTCCGGCGCATGCGCGAGGCGGTAGTGCTCAAAACGCTGGGCGCGACACGGATGCGCATTGTGCGCACGTTCAGCGTGGAGTTCAGCGTGCTGGGATTGCTGGCGGGCATGGTTGGCGTCATTTTCGCGAATCTGCTTACACGTGTACTGCTGCACAAACTGGACGTGGGCTTCCACATTGAGTGGTGGGCCGCGGCGATTGCATTGGCGGGAACAGCGATGCTGGCTACAGCGACGGGGTGGATTGCGAGCTATAGGATTCTGGGACTGAGGCCGCTGGAAGTATTGCGCGAAGAGTAAGCGACAGTAAGGGGTCTATGAGACTCAGAGAGATTTGAGCGCGACTCTTCGACCATTGAATTTGACTGGTTTGCTCGAATACGGGGTGCCACTTCCGCGCACTCCGGCTCACAACCGAGTTCTGCAGAGATGCTGCTGCAGTAGCCTTGACTCGAATCGGAGGCATGGCGATTTTGCTTCCCGATGGGGATTCTTACGCAAAAGTCATCGTCTAAGGGTGCGGTGGAACCGGTTTGACCCAACGGCCGAATCCCCTTATGATGAACAGGTTGGCTTTTTACGCCCAGCGCCTGCTGTGCCCGTGCCAACCCGGCTGCGAGCCGCGATATTCGCGCTTGTTGCCCCTTCGTTCAATGGTAGGACAGCTGCCTCTGGAGCAGCATATCGGGGTTCGAATCCCTGAGGGGCAACCAAAAGCTCGCGCGCGCCGATAAGACTCATGTCTTTCTATTGCCTTATCGCACCTCCCCAAAATTCGGAGTCGGAAAACGAATGGCAGCAGGCCTACTGCGAGCGCGGGCGGCATATGGACCTTGAAGATTCGCAGGATCGCAATCGAACAGAGCATGGTCAGCAAAACCCCGACAACACTCGATGCAAATGAGCGGCACATGACGACTCCGACCGATTCGGTAAGCAGGCATACGACGGGGAACAGAGATGGGCGTGCCATCCAGCCGAGCACTTCAAGGTGTCCAAAGATCTCATACGCCATCACAACAAGAGGCGGAAAGAGAATAAACCGGAGACCTGTGAGTTGCACCAGGATGCCCAGGATGATGACAAATGCAAGTAGAGCGACAGCCCAGGAGCACCTTGCGGACAGCCTTCCAACGCTTCGGTCAGATTCGAGTCATCATCGCCTCCGTTGAGATCCATGGAAGGTACGAAGCGCTGCCAGACAGAAGTTCGCTGTGTGCCGGGCCGTCCTCTTAGGCCGGGAGAACGATATCGAGAAAAAGTGGACGTGCGATCGGCTTGTGATGCTTGCTATCTCGGCGCAATATGTCGTTCTATACTGTGCAGCATAGCTGCGCCGAGGAGCCAGGCGATGACGGGTCAGGACGAGCCAATAGCAATCACTGCAAATTTGGACGCGATGCTTCCGGAACTTGAGGCCATCTATAAGGATATTCATGCCCATCCTGAGTTATCGATGCAGGAGACGGGGACCGCAGAGATTGCGGCGAATCATCTCAAGGCCAATGGCTTTGAGGTGACCACCGGCGTCGGTAAGACCGGAGTTGTGGGTATATTGCGCAATGGGGAAGGACCAGTGGTTATGCTGCGCGCAGACATGGATGCGCTGCCCATCAAGGAAGAGACTGGTCTTTCCTATGCTAGTACTGTTACAGCTAAGGGGCCTGATGGAAAGGACACACCGGTGGCGCACTCCTGCGGGCATGACATGCACGTAGCCTGCTTGATCGGTGCTACTTCATTGTTTGCGAAGAGCCGCGACAGTTGGCACGGGACGCTCATGGCAGTCTTCCAACCGGGGGAGGAGACGGCACAAGGGGCGCAGGCCATGATTGACGACGGCCTGTTCCAACGGTTTACGAAGCCCGATATCGTACTGGGGCAACACGTCATGAGCTTACCGTCGGGGAGCCTGGACTGGCGCGCAGGAGTTGTGACATCCGCTGCCGACAGCTTAGAGATTCGGATGTTTGGACGTGGAGCGCATGGATCCATGCCCGAGGCCAGCATTGATCCCGTGGTCATGGCTGCTTCGACTGTGATGAGGTTGCAGACTATTGTGTCGCGGGAAGTCGCTCCAACGGATTCCGCCGTATTGACCATTGGAGTGCTGCAGGCGGGCACCAAAGAGAATGTCATTCCTGACGATGCAATTATCAAGCTGAATGTACGCACCTTTGACGAAGGGGTTCGCAAACATGTGCTTGCAGCAATTCAGCGAATCGTGAATGCCGAAGCAGCGGCAGCGGGTGCGCCGAGGCCTCCGGAGATCAGGCCGCTGGACCGTTATTCACTGGTAACGAACGATGCCGATGCGACAGAGAAGGTCGTTGAGGCATTTCGTCGGAACTTCCCCGGCAGATTTGTAGAGCAAACGAAACCTACGATGGCGAGCGAGGACTTTGGATGCTTTGGAACGGAGTGGAATGTTCCGGCGGTGTACTGGTTTTTTGGCGGCGATGATCCTGCGGTCTATGAAAAGGCGCGACAGGATGGAACGCTTCGCGCACTTCCGACCAATCACAATCCGCGCTTCGCACCGGTAATTCATCCGACGCTGGAGACAGGGGTGAAGGCTCTGGTCGTCGCGGCGCACGCGTGGCTGGCATCGTGAACGACATCCTGATTCACGGACAGCGCCTGACGGGCCCTTTTCTGATTGCGCTCGATCTGCTGGGTACCTTCGTCTTCGCGCTCAGTGGTGCAGCAGCCGGTGTGAAGAGCAAGCTCGATCTGTTCGGGCTGATGGTGCTTGCCTTCGCGGCGGGGAACGCAGGCGGGATTACGCGCGACCTGCTTATCGGCTCCGTTCCACCTGCAGCGATCAGTGACTGGCATTACTTGGGAGTCTCTCTTCTGGCTGGATTGGCGACATTCTTCTGGTATCCCAATATCGACGTGCGACGCAGGCCAGTGCTATTGTTCGATGGCGCGGGCCTGGCTCTCTTCGCCGTCACTGGTACGCAGAAAGCGCTGGCCGCCGGACTGAATCCAGTGATGGCGGCGCTTATGGGAATGTTGACGGGAATAGGTGGCGGAATGTTACGCGACGTGCTTGTCAACCAGACTCCCACGGTGCTGCAGGCTGATCTTTATGCTGTCGCCGCGCTTGCTGCGGGCGTTGTGGTGGTGGTAGGACACGTCCTGCACTACCCGTCCTTTGTGTTCATGATTGCGGGCGCACTGCTTTGCTTCTGGCTCAGAGTTATGGCCATCTTCCGCGGTTGGCATCTACCGATTGCGGGGACAGGACCTCGGCGCGCAGTGGATCGAACTGAATGAGCGGCGCGACATTCATCGGGCGGATGACTCCGAGTCGACATTGAGTTGCTGTTTGCGGGCGGTCCTGCGCGTCGCTTCCCCCACGGATCTTTCGCTTCCTGCGCGGAGCCTTCGACATCGAGCGTGACTTCGCGAGTGACGCCGTGTTTGGTCAGATCGCTCGTCACTTTTCCTCCACCTGACTGTTGCGCTACTTTGGTGCCGCGGAATACGAGATCTGGAAATGAATCTACATCGAGCAAATCAGCACTCTTAAGGTGTGCATTGCATTGGCTGTCTTGAGTGGTGATGGATGTGGCGTCGATTTTCGCCTCAAGTGTAGACCTCGCGGGATTCGCGCAATTAAAGTTGATTGTCGCTGAGGCAATAGTGAATTCGCCGCGCACATTTGAGAGCAACATATGTCGCACCGTGAATTGAACGGACGAATGAACTGGATCTCTTTTATTAGTTCCGTGAGGCATCGGAGTCGCTCCCTAACTCTGTGACGCTGTACCCCAGGGCTTCGCCGGCGGAATGGGTGTTGCCGCGCGGGCCGCGGCGGCTTATAACGGTCTGAAGTGTCGTAGGCGCGGCGGAGCTGCGGAGGTTGAGGAGGATCAAGCTCCTCTCTCAAATGGCAGATTGACGCATAGGAGCGCACCTAAGCATAGGTTGTTGTATAGTCACCGTTTGGGAGAATGCCCTGACTACCCGGACAGGTGGTTCGCCGTGTCATCAGAATCAACAGGCGCATGGAGAATGAAATGGGACAGCGATTCAAGAGACTCATCACTATGGCGGCGTTCGGAACGACATTAATGGCTCCGGTTTTTACAGGCGCGCAAGCCGTTTCTCTCTATCCGGCGAAGATGCAGCGCATCGGCACAGTCGATGAGCGATTTCAGTCCTTTAACGTTGAGATGCTCGAAGTGACCGGGGGCAGGTTCTGGAAGCCTTATGCCGCTCTCGCGAAACAGACGACTGGGCCGGCTGCATCTTCCGGTGATATTCCGGCTGGAATGGACCCCAACTTGTATGAATATCGTCCGCCGGTGGACCTTGCCAACGCGCGTTTACGGAAGCTGACGGAGGCGCTTGGCCCGGCATATCTACGGGTCAGTGGGACCTGGGCAAATACAACGTACTTCCAAGATACTCCCGGTCCTGCTCCGAAGAGTCCGCCATCGGGTTTTGGTGGTGTTCTGACGCAGCAAGAATGGAAAGGGGTGGTGGACTTCTCGAAGGCGGTCGACGCGAAGTTGGTTACCTCGGTTGCTATAGGCTCTGGGGTGCGGGATGCGTCGGGCCAATGGACGCCAGTCGAAGCAGCTAAGTTCTTTGCGTACACGAGAACGATTGGCGGAAGTATCGCCGCGGCCGAGTTCATGAATGAACCGAACGCCGCTTCTATGGGTGGCGCACCTAAAGGCTACGACGCGGCCGAGTATGGGAGAGATGTGACGGTTTTCAAGACGTTCCTTGCCGAACACTCTGCCAAGACGCTGCTGCTTGGCCCCGGATCGGTGGGTGAGGGCGGAGTGTTGTCGATGCCTTCGCCAGGGATCATCCCCAGCGAGAAACTGCTTGCGGCTGCCGGCCCGGCCTTCGAAGTCTTTTCCTTTCATGTTTACCCCGCCGTCTCCAGTCGCTGTTCCAAGATGGGCGCTTCCATGGGAACGACCGCGGCTGATGCTCTGTCGGCGGAGTGGCTTGATCGGCCGCAGGGAATTGAGGCGTACTACGCAGGCTTACGTGACAGGTTCGATCAAGGAAAGCCGCTCTGGATCACTGAAACTGCTGACAGCGCGTGCGGCGGTAATCCGTGGGCATCGACCTTTCTGGATACGTTTCGATACCTGAATCAACTGGGCATGATGGCACACGACGGCGTACAGGTCGTCATGCACAATACGCTTGATTCAAGCGATTACGGACTATTGCATGAAGGTGACTTCACACCTCGCCCGAACTTCTGGGCTGCCGTGCTCTGGCGCAGGCTAATGGGAACCACAGTGCTGCAGGCCGAGGGATCGCCTTCACCAAATCTGCATCTTTACGCTCACTGTCTCCGGGGTGTGAAAGGAGGCGTGGCGATACTCGCCATCAATGCGGACCAGAAGCAATCACAGAGCCTTACGCTGCCGGGGGCTTCGGTGAAGTACGTTTTGTCAGCAGATCCACTCCAGAGCGATCACATTCGATTAAACGGCACGCCACTTGGATTGGGGGAGAATGACGCGCTGCCAGCGCTGAACGGAACCTCGAGCCCTGCCGGGACAATTACGATGTTACCCGCGACAATCATGTTCATCGGGGTACCCGACGCAGGCAATAACGCCTGCAAATAGTTGTAAGGGTAACGAGCGCATCGGTGGATGAGCATCTACCAGCGTATTGTGCAGTGGTTCAATGTCGTCCGAAATTTCTGGCAAACATGGCGCCTGGTGCGGCGTTGCTAGATTGATCCAAGATCAAGCTCGGGCCGCTGGCTCGAATAATCGTCAATCTCGAACCAAGCACTTTAATGAGTAGGGATGACAAATATCATTCGCACCAATGAATTGAATCAAGAATGATCACAATTGCGGGGGACTGCGGCGGTTCAAGGCAGTTGAATCCTCGAGCAAAGTCACCGTTCGATCCCGAGGTAGAGTTGCTGTTTTTGGCTAAGTAGTTTTTGTTGGGCACCGCGGCGTGTTGCCAAAAAACCTCCGAGTGCCTTCTCGCGCCCGTGGTTGGCGCCGGCGACGAAAGGTACTCAGCGCACACGACGGAGAGACAAGAAGACGTCCCTAGATATTAATCACAACCATTGAATTGGCAGAGGAGTACACCCCAGACACGCGCGTGGCGTGGGAAGCCGCAACGATTCAGGAGAGGAATCTCCGCATAACTGAATGCAATCATCGTAGCTGGCGGGAGAACAGTATTTATCCTGTTTGAAGACCCGAACTACCCTGGATTGAGAGTGAAAGATGAAACCAGAGGAAACCTCTTCCCTCGCCTCCGCGATTCGGCAAACGCAGCCATTCACGTCTGTCGGACAGGAAGTCTATCTCAGTGTGCTGTTCACAGCGTCGCTACTCTCCCACTGCATGGATGTTTTTCTTAAGCAGTATGGAATCACGCAAGCGCAATACAACGTCCTCAGAATTCTCCGGGGGGCCGGCCCCGCTGGGCTCGGCCGGAATGAAATCGGGGAGAGGCTTGTAAATGCCATGCCCGATGTATCCCGCCTGCTTGACCGTATGGAGAGCGTCGGATGGATATCGCGTGCGAGGAACCGTCAGGATAGACGCCAAGTCGCAGCATCAATCACCACCGCAGGCAGGAAAATCCTGAAGATCATCGAGAAACCGATTAATGAACTGCACCAGGCTCAGATTAAGGGCATAGCGCCTGCGAACCTAAAGCAACTAATCAAAACAATGTCCGAATTGCGCAAAAACAATGAAATTTGTGAAACTTAATCAGTGTTGTCACACTCATATAGGTGTTATCACACGCAGTATGCGTGGAATCGTATGGAGTGATTATGCATGGATCGCCAGCCTTATCTGCTGCAAATGGTCTTGAAGTCGGAATTCGCCCCGCACCGTACCGCCTTCCGGCAACAGCTCATATCGGGCGTGTGAGGTTGGCAGTATCCAATCTCGAACGCTCAGTCGACTTCTACACCGGTGTCATCGGCCTGTCCGTTCTATCTGGACGTACGCTCGCCGGTGAACACGTGACGCAGCTTGGCGTCAAGGGGACAAACGAGGTGCTTCTTGAATTGCAGGCTCTGCCCGGAGTACGCCCAATTGTTGCTCGTACTCGACTTGGGCTCTACCACACGGCGTTCCTCCTTCCCAGCCGCTCGGCATTAGCCAGCTTTGTACTCCACCTGAAGGTGAGGCACATTCCGTTCGGATCGAGCGATCACCACTATAGCGAGGCCATTTATCTGACCGATCCGGACGGGCTGGCGGTTGAGGTTTATGCTGACCGACCTCGTGAACTGTGGACGGTGGCGGGACAAGAACTGCTGACCGGGGTATCGCCTCTACATTTCGAGAATTTGCCAGCCGTAGCTCAAGGGAGTTGGGCCGGGGCTCCAGTCGGAACCAGAATGGGACATATTCATCTCTATGTCGGGGATCTCGAGGAAGCGAAGAGCTTCTATCATCACGCGCTCGGACTGGACATTATGACCTGGAGCTATCCCGGCGCCCTGTTCACCTCAGCCGGCGGCTATCACCATCACGTGGGCCTGAACGTGTGGGCTGCGGGGTCTCCGCAAGCTTCGGAGAAGGATGCACGCCTGCTATTTTGGGAACTCAAGTTGCCGAATGCAGAGGAACTGCAGCATGTAAGAGGAAGTTTGGAGCGATCCGGCTATGCAGCAGTTCTGACGAGCCGTGGCCAACTTATCATTCCAGATCCGTGGGGGATTAACCTGTTACTAACCGATGAATCAGATGTATAGAGTCACGGTGTTTCACGGTTTGGAGTGAAACAACATCGGCGCAAAGAAGATGTGATAACACTATTCGGTACCCGGAGAAGTGTTAAGCTACGCGCTTTTCTCCTTAAGGGCTTACCCCTGAACGACCTGGACTGCAAGTCAAGAGTGGAGGGTGTTCGGAAAGCCCGACAACCGAATTCCCCAGCAAAAGGGCCGTAATCGTCGGTGGAGTATTTGCCGGACTGAATTGTGCCCACCTACTAAGCGGTCCACATTTTCTCGTCGTAGGAGCCGGAGTCACCGGTGCCGAAACGGCGGGGGCAATGGGGCATTGGTTCGTTAAGGTTGTTGAGCGCTTTCCGGGGCGTGACCGGTGCGAGCCTGGTATTCGTAACGGGCGATGTTGCCCTCCAGTTCCTTGGCCAGCTCCAGGTTTTGCTGCTGGGTCGCCAGCTCAAGAGCGTGCTGTGCTGTTTCCACCGCCTGTTGGTACTTGCCGGTTTCCGAATACATTGCTGCAAGCATCTGCAGAATCGACGGCTGCTGTCCCCCCGAAAGGGTGTTTGCCGATTCGAACTGTGGGAGTGCCTCTGGGAAGCGGTTGCTCGCAGCCAGTGCCCGTCCGAGGTTGAATCGACATTCAGCGGACCGGGGAGCAAGATCGACGGCCTTCTGCAACTCCACGAGCGCCTCGTCCAACTTTCCTTCACGCGCCAGGATGACGCCGTAGATGTTGTGGCCGTCAGAGGATTTGGGAGCGAGTTCGATGCCCTTGAGCAACTCTTCGATGGCCTCCTGACGGTGGCCTCCCATTTGTTCCAGTAGGTGGCCCAGATTCACGTGCGCCGCGCCGTTATCCGGGTTCAACTCGATGGCCTTTCGTATTTGGACCATGGCTTCATCGGCTCTGCCAGCCTCGGCAAGGGCGCTTCCCAGATTGTTGTGAGTTTGAGAGCTGTCGGTGTTGAGCGCCAGCGATTTGTTGTATTCCTCAATGGCCTCGGCTGTTTTGCCGGTCGCTGCCAGCGCCACGCCCATGTTGTTGTAAGGGCGCGCGTCGGTGGGATCTTTCGCAGCCGCAATTTGCCATGCGGGGACTGCCTCGGCGTATTTGTGCAAGTCCTGCAGTTGCTGTGCCGTGTCGAATTCCCGATAGAAGTCGATCGCCGGAGTCTCGATGTGGTCGAGCCCATTGGGGCCGATGTTGACGAATTCTGGAATGTTTACTGCGCGATTCGACGCGGTGGCATTTTCAACCACCACGGGAGGGCTCGCATGACCCTGGTCGTCAATGTGGGTCAGGTAAAGGCGTGTGTAGAACGAAGGGCTCTTGGAGGAGAACGCCAGCCAATGCCCATTGGGCGAGAAGGTGTGCCAGGAGTTCATTTCCGGAAGATTCGACTCGAGCGGGCGTGCCTCTCCGCCGTCGAAGGGCACGATATACAGCTTGCTGTCGGGCCGCATCAGCAGGCCGTTCTTGCACTTCACAAAGACGATCCATTTGCCGTCTGGAGAAACCTTGGGAAAGTTATTGCTCATCCCATCTTCTGACGCACCGACAACACGCTCCGGAGTACCACCCTTGCCGCCGTTGAATGGAATCTTGTAGAGATCGTACTGAATCTGCGTTTCATTGGGATCATTGGCGTACATGGATCTCTTGTAATCGGCAGGGTAAGGATCGCGGGCTGCGGCACGAGAGTAGATCAGGTACTTCCCGTCGGGGCTCCAGAAGGCCGAGGTCTGAACGAAGTTTGGGTCGTCGGCGCCTGGGAGAGGCTGGAGCTTGTTACTCTCTTTGCTATACCAGGCAAGCACGCCGCGTGTGGGATAGAAGACCTGTCCGAACCCGTAGAAGTAATAGAAGCCGTTATATAGCCGATCCAGGACTCGCTGACCATGCTCATGCGGCACAACGATGGAGTTGACGACGTAGTTTCCATCCGGTGACACCTGGCTCATAACGCCCAATCGTATCTGCGAGTGCTCCTCGCAGCACGCACTCCAGTGGATGAGATAGTCGTTGCTGATGATGCTGACCTTTTTGAGCGGGATGAGTGCGTAAAGACCCTTGTCGTTCGCGGGTCCGTCGACGTCGATGCCCATGGTCTTTCCATCGCGTGAGAACGAGTGGCAGTTGCCGCAGGTAGGCAAGCCCGTCATCATGACCTTGCTCTGGGTTTCGTTCACATAGCGCAACTCCCACTTGATCTTGGGCAGAACCGAGTCAGGTAGCGGCTTGATCACCCCGCGCTGTTCGTTCTCGGGAGGCGGTGGAATCAGCGGCACATTGCGATAAAAAATTGGGGCGCCGACGGGATCTTTCGATGTTTGAATCGTCGCCTGCTCATGGGACAGCGGATTTCGATCTTTCTGCGTCGCGTAGCCGCTCACGATGATCGTCGCGGGCTGCTCCACGGAATGCTTTTTGATCTCTTCCCATGTTTTGGGATCGGGTCTCCATGTATGTGCAGCGGCCTCTTCCGTCGTCAGCGTCGGCGGCACATATCCCACCAGCGTGTTATCGACCGGCGCAAGCTGCATCTTCTCGCCATTCGACCAAACCTTGATGGGTTTGGCATGGTTGCCGAAGACCACTTCGATGCGCCAGGCCGTGACGGCGGTGTTGTCGTCGCGCCATTGGAATTGAGGAGGGATGATATCGGGCGGATAGATGGTTCCGTTGGCCGGTATGTCGATGTTCAGTCCAGGATGAGTAGCGAACATTGGAACAGGCCGAAGGAATTCCGGCACAACCGCTGGATCCTCAAGGGATGCCGTTGTTGTGTGGCTCTCTTGGCCGGTCCCCGCGGCGATTACATTGCCGGTAAGTCCGGCCCCGGTGGCCAGCAAGACGACTGCGGCCACGACAAACACCCGTTCCATGAATTCTCCAAGTGAGCCGCCCGGAGAATTCGATCCGAAGCCACCCTCAGAGCTTGCGTTGAGTAAGAGGTCCCGGGAGATGTCCGAGCAAGCGGATAGCTGAAGCAATACTAACAAAGCTGACAAGGAACTACGACTGAAAACTCATGCCAGGCTTGGAAGGGAACGCCAGAGATTGCATGCGTCGCTATGAGCAACACAGGGCAGAAATCTCCGGGTTTCCGAGCCTCAAATGCGGCTTTTTGGGTTATCGAACCGTCTGTGGAACCGGGAAGGTACAAATCCTGCCAAACAGGGTGCAAGAGAGTACCATTTAATACAGAAATCAAAACAGGAAAAGCCTGCTTGAGCACGTCATTGCAGGCCATAATCCGATAGTTCTGGCAGGACTTTTCCGGAGCGCTATTGCACGCACGTGCAGGAATCGGGTCTTTTCACATGACTAAGTATGGAAGATGTATGCGCAGAAAGAAGCCAGATGAGAACGCGGCGGCTTGCCGGATGGCTCTACTACTGCCCTTGTTGCTTTTCTCTTTACCTGCCTTCAGTCAAACTGCACCTGCGACTCAAGCTGCCCCTGCTGCACCCGCAGCGCCAGCTTCTGTGACCACAAACGTCGACGATGTTTCTCTCGACCTGGTGGTACACGACAAGAATCAAAAGCCCGTCCTTGACCTGAAGCCAGAAGACCTGGCAATCACCGACAACGATACCCCAGTCACTCTCAAGGGGCTTCAACTGGTTTCGGCTGATTCAGGCACCGATCACATTGTGACAATGGTCTTTGACAACTTCGATGGGGCCACAGCGAAGGACGCACAGAACGTTGCATACAAGATTCTGAAGGCGCTTCCGCCCAAGGGATACTCGTTTGCGCTGTTCGACTTTATGGGCCGTCTCCGTCTGATTCAGGGATTCACCGAGGACCGTGCCGCGGTTCGGCAAGCGGTCAAGGTGGTTACCGACAAGCCTGTGAAGGGCAATTCGACCATTCAGTTGACGTATACGAATCAAACAGTGAGTAAGGAAACCGGTGGTTCGAGCGCCGAAGGGATCAGTGCAACGACGGATGCTGAAAAGAATCTGCTCGCGGTAACTCGAACAGGCCTGGATTCAACGGGCGCCCACGTTGATGTGAACACGCGTGCTCGCTACCAGACGTTGCTGAGCGCGCTTGAAGGGGCGAGGCAGATCCGCCAGGACCAGCACGCCCTTCCGACTCTGTCGGGTCTGCAGGCGCTGGTTCGTTCTCAGCAGAAGATCGCGGCGAGAAAAGCAATCATCTATTTCACCCAGAACATGCAGATGGATTCAGCCGCGAAGGACATGGTGCGCACTGTCACTGGGGCGGCGAACCAGGCGGGGGTGAGCATTTACGTCGTAGATATGGATGCCCTGGACATTGGCGGGCAGTACCAGATCGATAATGCGCTGGCCTCGACCAATGTGGCTTTTAATCCGGCGCCCCAGGCAGTCGCTGGAAGCGGAGGGATGGCCACGGCAACACCTTCGCAACAGATGGGGCCTGGCGGCCCTTCTTCAAACGTTGGCATGGCCGTGGATTGGTTAAGGCAATCCGATAAGCATCCGTTCACTGAGATCAAGAGCCCGATGGCCGATCTGGCGAAGAATACCGGCGGCGCGTACATGGACGCCCAGGAGAGTATCAAAAAGCCTCTGCAACAGATGGTCCAGGACCTCACGACCTATTACAGAGCCTCCTATGTCCCTCCCATTGAGGAATATGATGGCTCGTTCCGCACCGTTGCCGCCAAACCGGTTCGCACAGGGTTAAACATCAGAACCAGGACCGGGTACTTTGCGGTCGGCGCAGGGGCTGGAGGCGGAATACGACCTTTTGAAGCGCCGCTGCTAAAGATTTTAGGCCAGGCGCAACTGCCAACGGATGTCAAGTTCCACGCCACAATCGTGCATTTCGGCGAGCTGCCCGACGGGAATACGAGTACGGTCGCGGTTGAGGTGCCCGTTTCAGAGTTGCAGACAAAGAAGGACGTGCACACCAACTTGTTCTCGGCGCATGTCGCCATTGTGGCGGAGATTAAAGATAAGAACGGCACGGTCGTTGAACACTTCGGCGAAGACATTGCACGGCGCGGCGCAGTTGAATCGATCGATAAAGACGGTTCGGCAACGATCAACATGCAACGGCATTTCATGGCCATCCCAGGCCAATACACACTGGAAGTTGCGGTTCTTGACCAGTTCAGCGGGAAGTCGGGTGCGCAGAGGGTCAACTTCGAGATTCCATCGTCGCAGAGCAGCCCGTCGCTGAGTGATATCGTGCTCGTCCGCAAGATGGATACCTTCCACGAGGAGGACGACCCGCAGGAGCCGATGCGTTATGAAAAGGGCAGAGTCACGCCGAATCTGTCAGGGGACGTACCGCAAAACGCGAAGTCCGTCTCTCTTTTCTTCATCCTTCATCCCGACCCAAAGTCCAAAGAGCGGGCGACGCTGGAGATGGTAGTAAGCCGAAACGGCAAGCCCGGAAAGCGTATGCCGCTGCCGCTCAACATCGACAATGTCGGTGGGACTGCGCCGTATCTGGCGAGCTTCAAGTCCGGTCTTCCGCCCGGCGATTACGACGTGAAGGCGATCATGAGCCAGGGAGGAAGGACGGCTGTGCAAACACTCTCCTTCACGGTGGAGGGCGACGCAGAGGAGAGCGCGACAGCTAGCCCCGGCAACGCCGGGCCGCAAGGCAATGGAGGCGCCCCGGCGGTAGCGGGCGCAGCGGGGGAAGGCGCTGGAAAGGATGTGGCTTTCAGTGGCGTCCTGGCAATCACGGCGACCTCCGATCCTGTCCCTCCTCCCTCGAAGGAGGAGATTCAGCAGCTGATTGCGGATGCGCGTGAGCGGGCGCTGCATTACATTGATTCATTGCCGAATTTCATGTGTGTTGAGGTGACCAATCGCTCCGTGGATCCATCGGGGAGCGGAAGGTGGAAGTTGCGGGACACCGTTACCGAACTTCTGCGTTATCGCGATAAGAGCGAGACGCGCACCATGCTGCAGGTGAATGGCAAAGCGAACGCAACAAATCGTGAAGCAATGCACGGAACATTTTCGTCTGGAGAATTAGGCGGAGTGCTCAAGGCCGTGTTCCTTGAGTCAGCGAAGGCTGAATTTACGTGGAAGGAGACCGATGCTCTGGGCAGCGGAACGGTACAGGTGTTCAGCTATCGCGTGGCCCAGAGTAACTCCGTATTCTCCGTGGTGGGGATGAACGACAAGCAGGTCATGGTGGGCTTTCATGGCCTGGTCTTCATCGATACGGCGACGCGCAATGTACGGCGCATCACCCTTGAAGCGGACGATTTACCGCACGGTTTTCCCACTCACTCCACAAGCATCGCGGTGGACTATGACTATGTGGCCATCAATGCCCATGACTACCTGATGCCGATCAGCGCGGAGCTTCGATTGAGGCAGGGACGCCACGAAGCGATTCTGAATACGATCGAGTTTCGAGATTATCGGCGCTTCGGGTCAAACATGAGGATTGTGGGCGGATTTACGCCGGTGGAAAAGCAATAAGGCCACGCGCGCGGAACCCCGGGGCGGGAAGCGGCGTTACGCGCGCAACGACGCACTCTTAGGTGCGGATCCACCAGTATCTCCGAATTGATAGAGTTGTTCTATCCTGATGATGATGCGATTCATTCCTTTGCTTATTCTTGTGCTATGTCTCCAGGCAGCGGAGGGGCAGGCTTCAAAGCAAGCTCCCCTGAGCGATGCGGACGAGTATTTGCGCAAGGGGATCGTGGCCCAGCAGCATGGGGATGTGAATGCCGCGATCGAAGAGTATCGCAAGGCACTCGCGATTCATCCGGATCTGGCGGAAGCGCGCGCGAATCTTGGCGCAGCTCTAGCAGCCGCAGGGCAGTTTGATGCCGCGATAGCAGAGGACATGCGTGCACTCCCCATAGCGCCGGACAAGAACGCCGTCCGCATGAATCTTGCGCTCGCCTACTACAAAAAAGGTGACTTCAAGAACGCCCGCCCGGAGTTTGCGGCAGTTCACGCGGCTCGGCCGAAAGACATATCGGCGGCCATGCTGTTGGCATACTGCGACGTGAAGCTGGGGAACGGAGCGGAAGCCGTGGACCTGCTCACACCGCTCGAACCGGGCCATGAAAGCAACATGGATCTTGAGTTTGTTCTGGCTTCGGCTATGATCCAGGCGGGCAATGAAGTCGAGGGTCTTCCGCGCATGGAGAAAGTGGCAAAAGCCACCCGATCAGCCGAAGGGTATGTCATCGCAGGCTCAACGCGTCTGCAACGAAGAGAGTTTCGCGAGGCACGCACCGATCTCGATGCGGCCATCGAGTTGGATCCCTCGATTCCTGGACTGTACACCATTGCCGGGCAAGCCCGGGATGCGCTGGGCGACACGGATGCTGCATCGCTCGCGTTCCAGTCATCGCTGCGCGCCGATCCACGTGACTTTACGGCCAATCTCTACCTGGGAACCATTTGGCTGAAGCAGCGCGACCTGGAGCACGCGCGGCCTCTGCTGGAACTTGCATTGAAGTTGCAGCCTGACGTGCCACAGGCGCGGCTACAGATGGCGAAGCTCAACGCAATGACAGGGAAATATGCTGAGGCCGCAGCAACGTTGGAGGAACTGGAGAAGGCCGATCCGAAATGGCTTGACCCGCACGTCGAATTGGCGCCTATCTATTACAAGCTTCACCGGCCCGACGATGGCCAGCGCGAGCGCGACATTGTGCAGCAGATTGAAGCTAATCAGCAAAAAGCAGGACCACCGAAGCAGTAACGGGCCTTGGATCTGCCCGTCGTCAACCCTCGGCGGGAGGATTGGAGATGGCTCAAATCAGCCAAGTTGGCGAATCACAGGCTGTGGCTCGGAGGAAAGTTCCCTGCACGAAGGCCAACCTCAGATCAATTTACAAAAGTGGCTACCGGTTGCTATTTTGCGGAAACGGGTGCGGGAACGGGCTCCGTCACGTTCACAACGCGGTCGGCATCAACATCGTTGAGAGTTTGAACGATTCCGCTTGGCCAGACGATCTCGACCTCCGTGGCTTTGGCCTCTGTTCCCAGACCGAAGTGCACGGGCCCCAGGCTCGACGAAGCATAGCAGACACTTGAGGTCTGATGATTGTATTGAGTTCCGGCTTTGGTCACTACCTTGATGCGGGCTCCAATGCCATCGCGATTACTCTTGACACCTCGCAGTGCAATATCGAGCCAGTGTCCAGTATGCGGGCTTCGGTTCATCCACAGTTCGGCGTTGAGGTCCATGGACGTGACGACGACATCGATGCGGCCGTCGCCATCGAAGTCGCCGAGTGCACAGCCGCGATGGCGCGCGGCGGTCGATGGAGTGAACCCGGCTTCGTCGGTGAGGGCTGTCCATTTTCCGATGGCTCCGAGGTTGCGGAAGACGGTGTTTGGCTGCATGACGGAGGCCCCAGGGGGATGCGTTGCGGAAACATGGCCTCGTGACACAAACAAGTCCTTCCAGCCATCGTTGTCGAAGTCATAGAGAGCGGGCCCGAACCCAGCCATGCCCATACTCTGCGTACCCATTGTGCTTCCCGCGGTCACCTCAACGAAGTCGCCTTTGCCGGTGTTCTGAAGAAGGGGAAATGTCTGCCTGTTAAGTGCCACATAGGCGATGTCAGGATAGCTGTCGTTGTTGAAGTCGCGAAAATCAAGGCCCATCCCCGAGATGAACGCGCCTTCTTCGGGCAATGCGGTGTTGGCCTGAAAAGCTACCTCTTCAAATTTGCTTCCGAGGTTATGAAAGAGAAAATCATAACCGGCATCGTTGGTGACGAAGAGATCGGGCTTGCCGTCGAGGTCGTAATCCGCCATGCCCACGCCCATCCCCTTTCCCACATGTTCGCGGATGCCCCACTGTTTCGAAACATCTTTGAATGTGCCATCGCCCTGATTGAGAAAGAGCTGGTCTGGAAGGCCCTTGTAGTAGCGGGGATGGCAGTATTCAGGAACGTTGTTGATGGTGCACAGAGGCTTGTCGGAGTAACTCCACTGCAGATAATTGACGACAAACAAATCGAGCAGGCCGTCGTTGTTCACGTCCACCCAGACCGCTGCGACCGACCACAAGGGGCCGAATTCCGGATCGTTCCACTTATCGAGGCCGGCCTTTTTAGTCACGTCGGTAAAAGTGCCGTCGCCGTTGTTGTGGTAGAGAGTCGTGCCGTGGACTCCGGTAACGAAGAGATCGGGATGCCCGTCGTTGTCGTAGTCGCCGACGGCAACGCCCACATTGAAGCCGCTTCCGGTCAATCCAGCCTGTGCTGTCACGTCGGTAAAGACGCCGTTGCCATCGTTGCGCAGGAGTTGGTTGGAGTATTTCGCGGAGGACTTTTTCAGGGTTGCAAGGTCGGCGCCGTTGGCGAAGAAGATATCGGGCCGTCCATCGCCGTTGTAGTCGAACACGGCAACTCCACCGGCCATCGTTTCCGGGACATTCCTGGCCTGGCTTTCGTTGCTGTCAAGGCGAAAGGGAAGCTTCGTCAATTCAAAGCGAATTGGCGAAGGCTGTGCTTGCTGGGCG